>Ga0209591_10000477_pt1 | contig 52140 bp, 47 predicted proteins | sample MAT01_FD_187207 | JGI IMG/M metagenome (GOLD analysis project Ga0209591, IMG submission 187207) | Freshwater microbial communities from Lake Fryxell liftoff mats and glacier meltwater in Antarctica - MAT-01 (SPAdes) (version 2) | ecosystem: Environmental > Aquatic > Freshwater > Ice > Liftoff...
GAACGGGTGACGCGTCGTGATGAGCCCTCGAGCGTCGTCGGTCTTGCCGGAAATCTGTCTGCCGAATATGTTTTGACATCGGAATAACAGACGTCCAAACAATAGACATCAAAATTATGGCGACTCGTTTTGCGGGGACAGACAAGGAACGGCGTTCGCTCGACGCGTACATCAAGCTCATGCGTTCCTCCGTCGCCGTTAATGGGAACTTATTTCCACTTATTCAGGCTGAGTTTGGGATCACCTCCACGCAGCTCGGTGTGCTCGAAGCGCTCTCGCACCTCGGCCCCATGCCGCATTGTGCGCTGGCGGACAAGCTGTTGGTGAGTGCCAGCAATCTCACCACGGTGGTGGACAATCTCGTTCGCGATGGACTCGTGCAGCGCGAACGCGACACCAACGATCGTCGAGTCTCGATCACGTCGCTGACCGACGCCGGCGAAGCGCGATTGGCATCGTTCTTCCCGGAGCACGTTGCTCGTCTCGTGTCCGTGATGTCGGTGCTCGAGCCATCGGAACTGCTCGAGTTGGGCCGCCTTTGTCGGAAGCTGGGGCGGGGAGCAGCCGAAATGAGCAAGGCACGCGCCGCTCGCGTGTGAAGCAATCGCGCTCTGCGCGCCGCGGCCTGGGTTCGATATACGACATCCCTCTTTTGAGAGCATCACAATGAGCACCGCATTGCAACAGACACTGAGTGTGACCGAGGCCGCTGAGGCGCGCCGCTCCATCCGCGTTTACGAGTCGACACCGATTCCGCGCGAACACCTGCACGAGATTCTGCGTGTCACGGGCCTCGCTCCGTCGCCGTGGAACCTGCAGCCCTGGCGCTTCGTCGTCGTCGACGATGTGGCCACCAAGGCGCTGCTGCAGGAGGCGGCGCACGGGCAGAAGCAGGTGGGCGGTGCCGCGGCGGTGATCGTGATGTACTCGGATATGACGAATGCGATCGACACCGTGGAAGAGACGGTGCTTCCGGGCATGCAGGGCGCCGCAAGAGAGAAGGCTGTGAAGGAAATCTGCGACACGTTTGCGGCCATGAGCGCCGACGATCGCGCCGCGTGGGGTTTTGCGGAGAGCAACATTGCACTCGGATTCCTGCTCCTTGCCGCGCAGGCGCACGGCTACGGCACGAGTCCGATGCTGGGCTTCCAGCCCGACCGGGTGAAGGCGATTCTCGGTCTCCCGGCGGACTCGCGGTTGCCCGCGATGGTGTCGATCGGTATTCCGGCGGAAGAGGGCTTCCCCCATCATCGCCATAGTGTTGAGCGTGTAGCGCGCTTTGTGTAACTGGGCCTCCGCGTCGCAGACGGGAGTCACTGCAGCCGTCTGCGACCGGCGTGACCGCACGTGTCGGAGCAATTCCAATGGGCCTGAACGCAGATCTGGCTTGCATCACCTCACGACGCTGCCACGGGCGCGATGACTCCCTTGAAGTTCACCCACGTGCACATCCCGCCGACATCCGACGATGCGCGCACGATGTTGCTGCTTCACGGCACCGGCGGCAATGAGCGCGACCTGCTGGAGCTCGGGTCGAGCGTGGCGCCGGGCGCACGCCTGCTCGGCGTGCGTGGGCAGGTGCTCGAATCTGGCATGCCGCGCTTCTTTCGCCGACTGGCCGAAGGGGTCTTCGATGACGCCGACATCGTTGTCAGGGCCGCCGATCTGGCGACGTTCGTTGCGACGGCTTCCGAGGAGTATGGGTTCGATTCGGAGCAGGTGGTGGCGGTGGGCTATTCCAATGGCGCAAACATCGCCGCTGCGGTCATGCTGCTTCACCCTGGCACGTTTCGAGCGGCGGTCTTGCTGCGCAGCATGGTGCCACTCGTTCCGGCCGCGCTGCCGAATCTTGCCGGCACCGAAGTGCTGATGTCGCAGGGGCAGTCTGATCCGATCGTACCGCGGCCAGCGGCCGAGCGGCTGGCCGAGCTGCTCCGGAACTCGGGTGCTGACGTGACGCTGCACTGGGAGGATGTTGGGCACGGCCTGTCGTCGGCCGACGTGGACGTGGCACGGGAGTGGCTGGCCGCGCGGCGCTGACTGGCGCGCGCTGGTATCTTGGAGCGTGCATATCCCGCGTTCACTGATGGCGCCCTTACTGATAGTCGCGACGTCGCTGGCGTTGCGGCCGCACGTCACCGCGCGGCCGGCGGCGTCACCGGATGGGCGGCGAGGGTTGGCGCTGTTGCAGCACTTCAACGACAGCCTCCCACGCCACGCCGGAAACGGTCTGCGGTGTACGAGCTGCCATCTGGATAATGGACGTCGCGGGACGGCGATGTCATGGATCGGTGTGACGGGGCGTTTTCCCAGGTACCGGGCCCGCCGTGGGAGTACGGAGACGATCGAGCAACGCATCAACGAGTGTGTGGTGCGAAGCCTGGCCGGTCGCATGCTGCCCGAGGGCGAGACGGCGATGCGCGACATCGTGGCCTATCTGGATTCGCTCGAACCGCTTCCGGTGCCATCGCGCCCTGACACGGTGCGACTCGCTGGGGACGAGGTCAGGGGTCGTCGGTCATACAGTGCCAATTGTGCCCGCTGTCACGGCGCGGACGGCGCCGGTGGCGCTGCGCCGGCAGTGTTTGGCGCGACCAGCTACTCCATTGGAGCTGGCCTCGCGCGTCAGACGGTGCTGGCGACGTTCCTCCGGTGGAACATGCCCTACGACCAGCCGGGTACTCTGGCAGACAGGGATGCCGCCGACATTGCCGCCTGGATTCTGCGCCGACCGCGTCCGGATCATCCGGGCAAGGAACACGACTGGCCCAACGGCGATACCCCGAGCGACGTTGCGTACGCCACAAATGCCGCTCGAATGCGCGGTGCGGTGCTCCCGCCAGCACGGCCGGTGCTGAGGCGCCGCGTGAGTCCCTTGCCACCCGTACACGCTCAATGACGCGATCAGAGCTCGACGACGACCATGATCCGCCGGGTCGGGCGCGACTCGACAAATGGCTCTGGGCCGCCCGTTTCTTCAAGACCCGGGCGATGGCTGCGGAGGCCGTCGACGGAGGGAAGGTGACAGTGAACGACGAGCGCCCCAAGCGCGCGAAGCTGATTCAGGCGGGTGATTGCGTGCAGGTCCGCATCGGGCCGTACCAGCACGACCTGTTGGTGCGGGACGTGAGTGGACGGAGGGGGTCGGCGGCGGTCGCACAGACACTGTACGAGGAAACGCCGGCCAGCGTCGCGAGACGCGCGGCGGTCGGCGAGCAGTACAAGAGCGCTGCCATGACCTTCGCCTTTCAGGAGGGGAAGCCGAGCAAGAAGGAGCGACGGGCCATCGACTGGGTGCGAAATCGGCGCTGAATGCTCAAGGTCGGTAACATGTACGATGGATTTCATGCCGTCGCGTTGAAGTCCCGCTGCGCTTGGGCGAAATTGAGAAGGTTTTTCCACATTGCTTCATCTTCAACAATCACATGGCGTTTGTCCTGAGCCGGTCTGTCAATGAGCTGGTTGCGCGATCGCTGGAGCTCGAAATCGAGCCGCGACGGTGGGACCCGGGCTTCATCGGCTCGGCACCGGCGATCGACGATGTCAACGGGCTGGCCAACGCGATCGAATCGATCGGCAAACAGGGCGAGCTGAGCTACTTCCGTCGCACCCTGAGCCGCGCCGAGTTCGACCAGCTGGTGGGTGACGGCGCCGTACCGATCGTGCTGCTGCCGGAACGTGCTGCCGCTGATCTCGAAGCCTGTGTTGTCGTGAAGGCCAAGGGGAAGAAGTCGCTGACGATGGTGCCCGTTACGCTGCGCGGTGTCGGCGGTGAAGTCACACTGACGCTCGACGCGCTCTGGTCGCGCCTCTCGTCCAAGGTCGTGTACGCGCTGGTGCCGATCCGCCTGACACCGGTGCTCAGCGACCGTGGCGATGGGATGCTGCACGACGAGGTGCACGAGCACCTGACGCCGTTTCAGCGGTTGGGCCAGCTCCTGAACTCAGAGCGTCGTGACATCTGGTTGATCTATCTCTACGCCGTGCTGGTGGGGCTGTTCGGCTTGTCAGTCCCGTTAGCCGTGCAATCGATCACGACGCTGGTGCAAGGCGGCCTGGTGCTGCAGCCCGTGGTATTGCTGATCGGCTTTGCGGTTCTCGGCACGCTCATAACGGGTGTGATCGGGCTGTTGCAGGAGTCGGTCGTCGAGACGATTCAACAGCGGATCTTCGCGCGGATGGCCTTCGAGTTCGCGTACCTCGTACCCCGCATCCGCTTCGAGGCAGCGCAGAAATCAAACCTGCCGCTGCAGATGAACCGGTTCTTCGAGGCGGTGCTGATTCAGAAGTCGTTGTCAAAGCTGCTGCTGGACGTGCCGACGGCGACGCTGCAGGTGCTCTTCGGCGTTGGCCTGCTCTCGTTCTACAACCCGGCCTTCATCATCTTTTCACTGGTGCTCATCGTCGGTGTATTCGTGATCTTCCGACTCACGTTCGAGCGGGGGTTGGAAACGAGCATCATGGAGTCGAAGTACAAGTACAATGTGCTCGAGTGGCTGCAGGCCATGGCGCGCTCGATTGCGGCATTCAAGTTTTCCACCCGCTCGACGCTCCCGATCGAGATAATGGACGGCCACGTGGCCAACTATCTCAAGTACCGGCGCAAGCACTTCAAGGTGTTGATCACCCAGTCGCTGAGCCTGATCCTGTTCAAGACGATGCTCACCGGCGCACTGCTCATCCTGGGCACCGCGCTGGTGGTGGATCGCTCGCTGACGCTGGGCCAGTTTGTTGCCGCAGAGCTCGTGATTGTGACGGTGCTGGCCGGCGTGGAGAAGTTGATTCGATCCCTCGCGACGATCTACGATGTGTTGACATCGGTGGATAAGGTGGGCCATGTCATGGATCTGCCGGTGGAGGAGATTCACGGACTGCAGCTGGCGAGTTCGCCGGCTGGCATGGCCATTCTGATGCGCGGACTCTCTTTCACGTATCCCGACCAGCCCTCCGCGACGCTTGCCGACATCGATCTGGACATCCGGCCCGGCGATCGCATCGCGATCACGGGCGTGGATGGGAGTGGGCAGACGACCTTGCTGCGTGTGCTGGGTGCGCTGCACGATGGCTTTGACGGCACGCTGACCTACGATGGTGTCACGTTGCGAAGTATGAATCGCGCGGCGTTGCGTGAGCAGATCGGTCAGGTGCTGTCAACCACCGACCTGTTCGACGGGACCATCGAGGACAATATCAGCGTCGGTCGCCGATTCGTGGATCGCGCGGCGGTGATGAAAGCACTGCGCGACGTTGGTGTGGATGATTTCGTGCAGGGGATGCCGCAGGGAGTGCAGTCGTCGATCATCAACGGTGGTGCCAACCTTTCTGCGGCCGTCGCCAGCAAACTGCTGGTGGCGCAAGGCATCGTAGGCCAGCCGCGCCTGCTCCTGCTGGACGATTTCTTCCAGAATCTCGATGATGACTACCGCACGCAGCTCATTCGTCTGCTGATGGATCGTTCCGTCACCCACACCGTGATCGCCGTATCGCATGACCCGGAGTTCCTCGCTGCCTGTGACATGATCATCATGATGGAAGGCGGGAAAATCCGGGAACGGGGGACGTACGCTGATCTGGCTCCGTTGCTGGGCCGCGCGTCGGTGCGTGGACTGTCCGTTCCGGTGCGCTGAACCATGGCCCTTTCAATGCCACCGCGCGACGTTTTGTCCGATAACGATCACCTCGAATCGGCACGCCTGCTGGTCACCGCGCAGTCGCACCGCATGTTCTTCCGAATCGTGATCGTGACGCTGATCGCCACCGTGCTGGCCATGCTGCTGCCGTGGCAGCAGTTTGTGGAAGGCAAAGGTGAAGTGACGGCCTTTGCGCCCAGCGACCGCCCGCAGGAGGTGCCGACGATAATCGGTGGACGCATCGTCGAATGGTACGTAGGGGAGGGTGAGGGTGTCACGAAGGGGCAGCCGATCCTGCGCATTGCCGAGGTGAAAGACGACTACCTCGATCCGCGGACGATCGATCGGTACAACGAGCAGCTGACGGGCAAGTCGGCGGCGGTATCGTCCAAACGCGACAAGGTGCGGCAGCTCGAGACGCAGATCTCGATGCTGCAGCAGAACCTGACGCTGAGCGAGCAGAAGGCGCGAACGAAGGTGGCGCAGTACGAAGCGGAGACGCGGGCCGCCGTGATCGACTCGGCGACCTCACTGGTCCAGCTGCAGCGCCAGCAGACGCTGCTCGATCAGGAGCTGACGCGACTGACTGATCTGGAGAACGCGCGTGTTCGGTACCAGAACACGATTGCGAAGCTGCAGGAGAAGCGGCAAACGTTGCAGGCTGCAGAGATCGAACTGAACTCAGTGGCAATCGAGTACGGCGAGAAGATCGCAAAGGCGCGCTCGGAGCAGGCGTCGACGCAGGCAGAGGTGGGCGAGGGGCAGGCCGACGTGGCCAAGCTGCGCCAGAATGTGGAGAACCTGGAGATCCGGAACGGGTTCTACATCATCCGTGCCCCGCAGAACGGCACCATCGTGCGTGCCACACGCGCCGGCATCGGTGAGCAGCTCAAGGAGGGAGAGAGCGTCGTCACGATCATGCCCGCCGATGCCCAGCGGGCGGTGGCGCTGATGGTCAAGCCGATGGATGTGCCGCTGCTCAGCGTTGGGCGCCAGGTGCGATTGCAGTTCGATGGCTGGCCGGCATTGCAGTTTGCCGGTTGGCCGAGCGTGAGCGTCGGTACCTTCGGTGGCAAGGTGGCGGTCATCGATCGCGTGCCGGGCCCGAAGGGTGACTTCCGCGTCCTGGTGACGCCAGACTCTGGTGAGGAGAAATGGCCGAGTCAGCTGCGGCTCGGCTCCGGTGTGCTGGGCTGGGCCATGCTCGATGAGGTCCGGGTGGGCTTCGAGATCTGGCGTCGCATCAACGGCTTCCCCCCCTCGCTGCGCGAGGCGAGCGACGAGGGCTTTGGCGGCGAGACCAAGGCGGCGCCGAAGTGAGGCACGGGTTGACCATGCGCACGTGCGTGTCGCGTGCGCTGGTACTGACATTTTCCATCTGGACCGTCGTCGCTGCGCAGCAGCCGACGCCGGCGCGGCGTGGGCTGCCAATGGTGAGTGACAGCGTGCGCATGTTGCCGGGACTTCCGCTCACATTCGATACGTTCTTCGAAATTGTCGCCCGAAATCACCCGGTCGTTCGACAGGCGCGGCTGATCGAAGATGGCGCCGATGGTGACGTGACATCGGCGTTCGGCAACTTCGACCCGAAAGTCGAAGCGTCGTGGGAGACCAAGCGCTTTGGCCTTTTGACCACGCCGGATGCGCAGTCGCTGTACTACAACTATGCGAACGTTGCGGTGAAGATCCCGACACCGTTCGGCGCCGATTTCAAACTTGGCTACGAACGGGCGTCAGGGCGATTCATCAACCCGCAATTCACGACGCCGAACAACGGGTTGTTCTCCGCCGGATTCTCACTCCCGCTGGGTCAGCGGATTCTCACCGACGAGCGCCGCACCGCGCTGCGCGTGGCGCGTGCGCTGCGCGACGTGGCGCAGGCGGAACGAATCGGCATGACGAACAAGCTGCTGTTCTCTGCGGCAAAATCGTATGCAGAGTGGTATTCGTCAGCACTCCAGCTGCAGGTGATCCGCGACGGCGAACGGCTGGCCGATGTGCGTTACATCGCCATCACCGGCCGGGTCAGGGCGGGCGACGCGGCCGGCATTGACAGCATCGAAGCGGCGGCCGAGTTGAATCGTCGGCGCGCACAGTTGGTTGGGGCGGAGCAGGCGTACTTCGCGGCCACGATGGATCTGACGTCATATCTCTGGAATACGCGCGGGCAGCCGCAGGACCTGTTCCCCAACACTGTGCCGAGCGACTCGGGACTTGGCCGTGTTACTCTCGATTCGGCCGCAGTGCCGCGACTGCTGGCGCGGGTGTTCGCGCTGCACCCCGATGTGCGGAAAGCGGAGGGGAAGGTGGAGCAGACTGGTGCCGAGCGCTCGTTGGCTCGGCAGGCGATGATTCCGCTCGCCAGCGCTGACCTCCAGGCGCTCCGACCTGGCGGCGTCGGCGGCGGCGCCGGCGGCTTCGACTTCAATGACGCCTTGAACCGCGACGCCAATTACAAGGGCGCGATCAACTTCTCGTCACCGCTGCTGTTTTTCAAGGAACGCGGCAAGTTCCAGAGCACCGATGCCAAGTTCGATCTCGCCGATAGCGAGGCGCGCGAAGTGCGACGTGATGTCACGCTGCTGGTGCGCACCGCGATCAACGACCTCTCACAATTCGAGGCGCAGTTGGTGCTGCAGCGCGATGCCGTGCGGCTGTTCCGCATTCTCAGCGCCGGCGAACGGGCCAAGTTCGATGCGGGGGAGAGCAACCTCTTTCTCGTGAACGCCCGCGAGCGCCAGGTGCTGGACGAGGAGCTGAAGTTCGTCGCGCTGCAAGCCAAGTATCTCTCGGCGCGTGCCGCACTTGCAGTGGCGGCTGGTGCCCCGGGTCGGCTGCCGGAACTGCGCTGAGCGCGCACGCAGCAATGGGGGTCAGTCGTCGCGCGATACGGGACGACGATTCTGCTTCGTGCTGCTGCGCTGCGACTTCGATTCGAGCCGTTTGACCTTGGAGGTGTAGGTCGGCTTGGTGGCACGGCGCGCCTTGGGGATCACCAGCGCCGCCTTCACCATCATGACGAGCCGCGCTTCGGCAGCCTCCCTGTTCTGCAGCTGGCTGCGATGTTCGCTGGCAGTGAGCCGGAGCCACCCCTCGGTATCGAGCTTCGACGCGAGTGCAATTGCGACGCGCTCGCGTTGCGCTTCATTCAATGCGACCGACGACGACGGCTGCCACTGCAGTTCGATCCTGGTCGAGCTGGTATTCACATGCTGGCCGCCCGGGCCGCCGCTTCGCGAAGCACGCACCACCAGCTCGGAGCGCGGTATCCGCACTCTGGCGTTGACGATCAGCGCATCGCGCGGACCATCCGTCTCGTCACGAACCACGTTCTGCCACCGAGTCACACCGGCGCACGGCCGCCGCGACCTTCACGAGATCCACCGCCGTCGGCGCGGTAAAAATCGACACGTAGCCATCGACGCCAAGATCGTGAAAGCTCTGCTGCCGATAGCCAATCGCTTCCAGCTCGCAACGGAGCAGGGCAGGTGGCGTACCGTGTTGATCGGTGCGGCGATTCATATCGAGAATCGCGATCAGCGCCCCGGGCCGGAGCGATGGAACCAGATTCACCAGCAATCCGAACGGCTGCTCGATCTCGTGGTACATGTGGATCATCGTGACGAGATCGAGCGAGTTCCTTGGCAGTCGCGGATCGTGCGGATCACCGAGCGCCAGTCGCACATTGGTCAGCTCGTCCCGGTCCACCCGTTCACGCAGATACTTCAGGTACCGCGGCATGATGTCCTGCCCGTACACGATGCCCGCTGGCCCGACGCGCCGCGCCATGCGGGCCACGTAGTACCCACTTCCGGCGCCGATGTCGGCCACGGCCATGCCCGGCCGCACGCCGAGCAGCGCCATCACGGTATCGGCTTCGTGTGCAGCATCGCGCGTGGCTTCATCGCTCCATTGTGGCGATACGATCCGCGAGATCGGCCGTCGCGGCTCCGGAAAGTCGGTCGCCGGGAGCCCCGCTGGCGCGAGGTGGCCCACCACGCCGGTATCGCGCGGCCACCGTGCGACGGTGGACGTGCGCGAACCGGAATCGCGGGGCACACCAGCCGCGCTGGCTTCGGGGATGCGTACGTCGCGCGACGTGCAACCGGCGGCGAGCATGAGAATCGAAAAGGGCGTCAGCAGGCGCATACGTGAAGTAACACGGAGTCGCGAAGAATCGCAGGGGTCTGCGGTGGTACAGGGAGCTGTCGGTTGGCGCACGGACCGCCGAGCGACCCGCCCATCAGGGGCGCCTTGCCAACGGCGTGCGGTCCACGCGCACCGCAGCGACACGACGACCATCCATCGCGACGACCTCCAGTTCGGATCCGGGGATCACGACCCGGTCACCGATGCGGGGCAGACGACCCAGCGCGTTGAAGACGTATCCACCGAGGGTCGTCCAATCGCCCTCCGGCACCATCACCTTGTAGTCGGACCGAACGTCGATCAGGGAGAGTGAGCCCGCCAGTTCGAGGACGCCGTCCGTCTCGAGCGCGTCGCGCGCGGCCGCATCGTACTCATCGGCGATGTCACCGACCACCTCCTCCACCAGATCTTCCATCGTGATGATCCCCGCCGTGCCGCCGTATTCATCCAGCACGACCGCCATCTGCGCCCGTGTCTTGCGCAGATCATCCAGCACCCGTTCGGCCGGACGCGAGTCCGGGATGAAGAGCGGTGCCCGGATAAACTGCTTGAGCGTGAACGGTCCCTGGTGCAGCCAGAGATCCTTGGCCAGAAAGACGCCGATCACATCATCCAGCGAATCGCCGACCACGGGGTAGCGGGAGTAGCGCTCAGTGCGCAGCGTCGCCCAGATCTCATCCACTGTCGCGTCGAGTGCAATGGCCGCGACCTCGGTACGTGGCCGCATGACATCGCGCGCCTTCTTCTCGTGAAAATCAAAGACGCCAGCCAGCATCATGCTGTCGTTCTCGTTCAGTGTGCCCTGCGCGCGGGCCTGCATCACCAGCAGGCGCAGTTCATCCGCGCTGTGCACATTGTGATGCGCGCCAGCCGGATCCACGCCCACGACTTTGAGCAGCGCGTTTGCCACGCCGTTCAGCATCGTGATGAATGGGCTCATCACGCGCGAAAAGAGCATCAGCGGCGGGGCCAGATACATGCTTACCCGTTCCGGCGCGACCAGCGCAATCGACTTCGGCGCCAGTTCGCCCAACACGATGTGTAGAAAGGTGATCAGCAAGAACGCCGTCGCGACGCCCGCCGTCGTGTGGGCCAGACCGGTGTGGGCGTGAACGCCGATCAGCGCCAACCCTCGGTCGACGAGTGTCGCCAGCGCCGGCTCGCCGATCCACCCCAGTGACAGTGACGCGAGCGTGATGCCCAGCTGGGTGCCGGAGATGTAGCGGTCGAGGTTCCTGAGCGCCTCCTGCACCGACTTCGCACCCGTCGCACCCTCTTCTGCCAGCTGGTCGATCCGGCTCCGACGCGAACCGACCAGTGCGAACTCCGCCGCCACAAAGAACGCGTTCAGCAGCACCAGCACGAGGACGCCGAGCAGTCGAAGCCCGACGCCTGCTTCGGGGAGGTTCACGCTGCCACTCCCTGTGCCGGTGATGACGGTGCGACATTGTCGGCACTCATGCTGAACTTCCCCCGGACCACGTCGCAGGCGCTGACACCGATCGCACGGATGCGCGCCATCCTCGATCCGCGGCGCGCGCTGCTCTGGGTGTATGCCATCCGCACTGTCGTCGCGGTGGCGCTGATCGTCGTGCTGCCCCAGCTGGCCGTGGGCCAGACTCCCACGGCCGTCCGGTTGGTACAGGCGGCTGCGGTACTGGCGTTCGGTGTGACAGGGATTTCACTCATTGCCGTGGAAATGTACCGCGCCTCGACGAGTCGTGGGTTGCTGCTGTCGCAGGCGGTGACGGATATCGCCCTCATCACCGCGCTGGTGCACGTGACGAACGGGAGCGAATCGCAGTTCGCTGCCCTCTACATCCTCGTGATTGCCTACGCCGCGCTGCTGATTCCGCGCAGCGGCGGGCTGATCGCGGCGCTGCTGGTGTGCGCGTTCTACTTCACCGATATCGTGGTCACCCGCGACTTCGTCCTCGATTCCACGGCGTGGCTGCAGATGGCGAACTTCGCCACCGTCGCCGTCGGCACCGGGTATGTGAGTGCGCGACTTCGCGAGGTCGGTTCGGGGTCCGAGGTGCTGTTCGAGACGCTGCGACGCGAGCGGGTGCAGGCGTCCGATGTGCTGGACAACATCCGGAGTGGGGTGATGACCGTCGATGCGGCCGGTGTGCTCCGGTATGCGAACCAGGCCGCCAGCGCACTGCTGGGGGTGAACCTGACGCCGCTGATCGGCCGATCGGTCCGGGGCGAGCTGAACGGCGCGGCACCCGGACTGCTGGTGGCACTCGAGCGGGCGATTCGCACCCGGACCCGAACCTCGCGGGCCGAGGTCGTCGTCGCGGTCGACGATCGCGAGCTGCAGCTGGGGATGACGGTTACATACCTGCGCGCCGAGGGCACCGATGAGGCGGGGAGCGCAACCGCAATCTTCTCGGATATCTCCGACCAGAAGCGGCTCGAAGATCTGCACGTGCGCGCCGGACAGCTGGAAGCAGTGTCGGAACTGGCCGCGAGTCTGGCGCACGAAATCAAGAACCCGCTGGCATCGATTCGGAGCGCCGTGGAGCAGTTGGGGCGGATGCCCACCGCCGACGAGGATACCGGGGCGCTCACGCGGTTGGTGGTGCGAGAAAGTGACAGATTGTCGCGATTGCTCTCCGAGTTTCTCGACTTCGCGCGCGTACGAGTCACACGTGTGATCCCGCTCGATCTGGCTGCGTTGGTGCAGGAGACGGTGACGCTGGTCGCGACCCATCCGGACCGCAGCGCGTCGACGACGCTGATCGTGGACGCTGAACCGCCGGTGCAGCTGGTGGATGGCGACGCCGATCTGTTGCATCGCGCTTTCTTCAATTTGGTGCTGAACGCGGCTCAGGCGGTGGGGGAGGGAGGGTCGGTGCGGGTGACCCTCCGCCCCGCCACCCCGGACACCGTGCCGGGCGGAGTGGTGCCCGACTCCGGCGCCGTGCGTCTGGTGATCGAGGACGACGGACCCGGCATGCCCGCCGATGTGCGCGAGCGGATCTTCACCCCCTTCTTCACCACCAAGCCTCGCGGCAGTGGACTCGGCTTGCCGGTCGTGCACCGGGCCATCGAGGCACACCGTGGCGTCGTGTTGGTTGATTCGTCTCCGGGCAACGGCACTCGCTTCACCATCATCCTGCCCCGCACCCAGTCCGAGCACGGAGCCACGGCGTGACCCAACGAACTTCTCCCACGGTCCTTGTCATCGACGACGAAGCGGGCATTCTCGAGACGCTGCGGATCCTGCTCCGGACAGAAGGCTTTACGCCCATCACCGCGCTCGGTGGCAAGGCGGGGTTGGATGCACTCGAGACGGCGTCACCCGACATCGTGCTCTCCGACATTCGAATGCCGACCGTCTCGGGCATCGAAGTCCTCGCGGCCGTGAAGGCGCGTGATCCGCAGCTGCCGGTGGTGCTGATGACCGCGCAGGCGTCGATGCAGAGCGCCATTCAGGCGGTGAACGAAGGGGCGTTCTACTACATCCAGAAACCCTTCCGCAACGACGACCTGGTGGCGATTCTGCGACGTGCTGCCGAACACCGCCGGCTGAAGATCGAGAACGTGACGTTGAAGCAGGAGATTCAGCGACGGGAGCGGAGCAGTGCGGGACAGAAACCCACCGGCGTCAGTCGGTCGTGGTTGAAGGTGCTCGAGATGGTGGAGACGGTCGCGCCCACCGACTCGACGGTACTGGTGACGGGGGAGTCGGGCACCGGAAAGGAGGTCATCGCGCGCTATCTGCACGACCTGTCACCGCGCGCCGACAACAGCTTTCTGTCCATCAACTGCGGCGCACTGCCGGAGTCGTTGCTGGAGAGCGAACTCTTTGGGCACGTGAAAGGATCGTTCACCGGTGCAGTGAAAGATCGCGCCGGTCTCTTCACGGCGGCCAACAAGGGGACGTTCTTTCTCGACGAAATCGGCGAAACCACCGCGGCAACACAGGTCAAGCTGTTGCGCGTGTTGCAGCAGCGCGAGGTCATTCCCGTCGGCGGTACGGAGTCGCAGCCGATCGATGTCCGGATGATCGCCGCCACCAATCGCGATCTGGAAGACGAGATCAAGCGCGGCAGCTTTCGCAGTGACCTGTTCTACCGGCTGAACGTGATCGCAATTCACCTGCCGCCACTGCGCGATCGTCGCGACGATATCTCGGTGCTGGCGATGAAATTCCTGTCGAAGGTCACCGCGAGTCGTCCCAGCACTCCCTCGCGCCTGACCGACGACGCGCTGGACGCAATGCAGGCCTACGACTGGCCCGGCAACGTGCGCGAACTCGAAAACGCCATGGAGCGCGCCGTCATCCTCGCCACCGGTGATGCGATCGGTGTCGAGGCGCTGCCGGAGCGCGTCACCGCCCGGCGCGCGGAGCCGTTGGTGGCGGAACGCGCGATCGTGAACCCGACGCTGGACGCGATCGAGCGCGCCTATATCATGTGGGTGTTGCAGAGCGAGGGCGGCAACAAGAGCCGCGCCGCCTCGACGCTCGGCATCGACGCCTCGACGCTCTATCGCAAACTGGCGCGCTACGACACTGACGCGCCGTAGGCAGCGGTCCGCTGCGCATCGGTAATGATGCCAGCGGTGTTTGGGTTACCACCTCGAATGACGCCGCACTGACTGTAGTGGCCGACGCCCGTGCACCTGGCACGGACGCCACTCACTTCAGCCGGAGCATGGCCCATGGACCCTCAGACGAGCCGCACGACACGCGTGGGCTTCACGCTCATCGAACTGTTGATCGTCGTCGTGATCATCGGCATTCTCGCCGCGATCGCCATTCCGAAGTTCAACAACACCAAACGACGGGCGAACCGATCGGCCGGTATCGCGGACATGCGGAACCTCGCCACCGCGCAGGAGGGTTTCTACGCCGACTCCGATCGCTACGGTGCGCTGGCGGATACCGCGATCATGCGATTCTCACTCAGTCGCGGGAACACCGCGCTGGCGATTGCGCTCAGTGGCGCTCCCGCCGGCGCCACCGGGTGGAACGCCACCGTCGCGGTCGTTGGGTCGAGCACCTGTGGCATCTTCGTCGGCGCAGCGCCGGCGCCAACCGGCATGCCCGGGGGGACGCCGGACGGGGTGGCGACCTGCTGGCCGTGATTCACCGAAACATCATGCTAGAGCTCGGCATGTTGCAGAACGCCAGCGGACTGGCGGAAAGCGGCAACCTGTGTTGACCGGTGTTGGTTGCTGCTCGACGTAAGCTGTTGTTGTGCAACGCGTTGCATCTTGCACGATCGGCGGCAGGTCCTTTGCCATAGAAGACACCGACCCGATCGGCACCGTGCCTGTCGGGGACCGGTCCCCCACTATGGAGTTGTGCATGCGACGCAGCATGAAGAAGGGCTTCACCCTGATCGAACTCTTGATCGTGGTCGTGATCATCGGCATCCTGGCCGCTGTCGCGATCCCGAAGTTCTCGAACACCAAGCAGCGTGCCTCGCGCTCAGCCGGTGTTGCCGACATGCGTAACCTGGCCACCGCGCAGGAAGGTTTCTTCGCCGACAGCAACCGGTATGCGGGAACGGCAGACATTGGCACTGGTGCGGGAAGGATGAACTGGTCGCCGTCAAACGGTAACGGTGCTCCTCCGACGGGTTCTGGCACTTTCGTCCTCGTTGCGACCGCAACAGGATGGAGCGCAGATATGTCGATCCCCGGTGCGCAGCGCTGCGGCATTTTTAGTGGTAACGCAGTGCGGCCGACTGGAATGAACGTTCTTAATCCAGAAGGCGTTCCAACCTGCTGGCCTTGATGAACGATCTGAGCTGACCTCGGTCAGCTCAGCGCGATGGTCCGGGGTGCTTCGGCACCTCGGACCATTGTGCTGTTCTGGTATCTCGTCGCGCGTTCCTGCCAATCAAGGGGATTGCCGATGCTCGTCTTGCACAAACCTGAGCGAAATGCGGTCAAACTGGTACAATGCAATGACAGTGACAATCGCAGGATGCTACCAGCACGGCGAAAAAGTGTTTGTTTGCAACGGTTTAGCCCAATTCTGAGAGTGTGGCTGGTCAATTGCACCAAGGAGTCGTGACGCTGGCCGGAGATCGTCGCCAATGGCGATGGATGCCGCATGTTGACCCGAACCGATAGAACTCTCATGCAGACCACACTGAAAAAAGGCTTTACCCTGATCGAGCTTCTGATCGTCGTGGTGATAATCGGAATTCTCGCCGCAGTCGCGATCCCCAAGTTCACGAGTACCAAGCAACGGGCCAGTCGTTCTGCCGGTGTCGCCGACATGCGCAATCTTGCGACATCTCAGGAGGGGTTTTTTGTGGACAGCGCGCGGTATGCAGGCATCAGTGATATCGGCAGTGCCTTCGGCCAAATGAACTTCACGCCCTCACAAGGGAACACCGCTCTCATCCTGGTGGCGACGGCGACTGGCTGGAGCGCCGTTGTCGACATCCCCGCCGCGGAGCGCTGCGGAATCTTTCACGGCGACGCGACTGCTCCGGCCGGCATGCCCGCCGCGACGCAATCTGGCGTGCCGGTCTGCTGGTAATCTCTCGGTCGGTCGCTTTCTGTCGCACGGCCCCGCATCTCGCAACGCGGGGCCGTGACGCGTTCCGGAGTTGAACGTCTGTTCACTGTCCGACCCGTTGACATATAACATCGATGGTAACGGTCGACACTGAGCGTTGCGTGGTGGTCCACCTTTCCCACCTACCCCGCACCACTCATCCCCAGCGCTGTTCAGGGCAACCGGCTGCGACGCCCGATACTTCAGAGACTGCAATGACCAGCGGGACCCGCAAAGGCTTTACGCTCATCGAACTGCTCCTGGTGGTCGCGATCATCGGCGTCCTCGCCGCCCTCGCGGTTCCGAAGTTCGCCAATACCAAGCAGCGCGCCGCGCGCTCGGCGGGGCTGTCGGACATTCACAACCTCGCCACACAGCAGGAGAGGTTCTACTCGGAGACGAGCCGATACGGCGCCGTCGCCGATTCGGCAGCGCTGCGCTTTACAGCGAGTCCCGCCAATACCTCGCTCACCATCGCCATTTCGGGGGCGCCCGCTGGCACCACCGGATACAACGCAAGGATTGTCATTCCCGGTGGCGAGGCGTGCGGCGTGTATGTTGGCTCGGCGCCGCGCCCGTCGGGGATGCCCTCGACCACACCCGACGGTACTCCCGTCTGCTGGTAAGCGGATTGTAATCCTGGTGTGACGTCGGGTGCGGCCTGCACGATCAGACAAGCGAGCACAATCCCGATGTACGTGCGCCTTGCGCATGGGCCGCAGTTGCGCACGTTTCCGCGCGTGACTCCACCAATGACAACGCGCCCCGGGCGCGAGACCCCGAACGCAGTCGAGCGTCGCGCCGTGCAGGATGCGCTCGCCTGGCCCATCGCCATCACGCTGCTGGTCTCGGCCGCGACCATCTTCTTTTTGCCTCGGTTTGTGCAATCGCGGTTCGTCCCCATCGCAGCGGGGCTCGCGTTTGCGCTGACCACGATGGGGCTCGTCGCTCTCCTCGGGCGGACGGTGGAGCGGTGGCTGAAGCGGCACGCGGCGGCGTTGGCGGCCGGCGCTGAGCGTCAGGTGGAAGCGGTGGGGCTGACGGGGTTGCCCACGGCAACCGGTGATCACGCACTGGTACCTCTCGCGTCGGCGTATGCAGACGCCGGTGCACGGGTTGCGCTTCGAGCGGCCGAGCGCGATGCGCGCGAGGAGATCGCCGCGTTTGGCGAGGGGGCGGCGCAGGCTGTTGGACGGACGGTTGCGCGCCTCCGCCTTTCGATCGACAACCCGGTTCAGGCATCGGCAGACACACTCCGCGACGCGCTGACCGAACTCGAGCAGCTCTCACTCGGGTTTCGACACGTCACGGCCGCTGTGCCCGATCCCGCAGCACCGATCGATCTGGTGGCCGAGCTGCGTGCGGTCGCCGGAGCGCTCGCCGCGGAGACTGGGGGGGCTTCGGTGACGACTGTCTTCGATACCGATCGTGGAAACGTGCTGATCGACCGTGAAACCTTCCGCAGGGCAGCACACGACCTGCTGATGATGGCGCGACAGCTGTCGCCGGCAGACGGTGTCGTGACGTTGCACGTCGCGCGGCTCTTTCGAGCCAACATCGAAGAAACTCCCGTCCGTCGGACCGGAGATTCGCGTCTCACGATCGTACCCCGCGCGCCTGCAGACGTGTTGCGGGCGTGGGTGCAGCGTTCGCAGCCTGGCGCTGAGGTGCTTTCGATCGTTGTAAGCGACGGACGGGCACCTCGCACCGATGACACGACAGCGCGCCCCTTCGCGCCATTCGCCGATCCATCACCCGGCGATCCGCTCGGGATCACGCTGCCGGCCATTCGGCGCGCGGTGGTTGCGGCGCGCGGCACCATCTGGATCGACGGTGCGCGCGAAGGGGGCGTCGCCGTTCGTATCCTGTTGCCGATCGTGACCGGGGATCCTGCACGGATACAGTGATGCTCGGGCGATTGCGGTTACCACTCCGTCGGGTGATCAGCACATTGTAGACGCGTCCCTCACTGGAGCGCGCTGTGATCACCGATCGACGCGGTACCTCGTTGTGTGAAGTGTTGATGGCGCTCGTGCTGTTGGCGGCGACAGCCTCGTGGGCGCTGCAGGCGGCGGCTGTCGCAGAACGGGCGATCGGGAACGCCGAACGGCATCGTCAGCTGCTGCATCGCGCCGAGCATGCGCTGGCTGAACTCCACGGTCTGCCGTGCGATAGCCTGAGCGTCGTGCGCACCGTACGCGAGCCGCGATGGGTGCTGCTTAGCGCGCGCGATCACGATGGCCTGGCATACAGCGATGATGTGTCGATCCGCGCTACCGATGGAGACAGCGTCCGTCTCCATCGGGGTGGCTGGTGCGACTGATGTCGATCAACACCTCCCGCGCTGGTGTGACCCTGATCGAGCTGATCGTCTCGCTGATGGTGCTGATGGTGCTGATCACCATCGGCGGAGTGACCGCACAGCGTTCGCTGCAGGTGCAGGCTCGCGCGAGCGTCGTGGATGCGCGTCGTACCGCTCTCAGCGACGCAATCCGCACCCTGTCCCGCCATTCGGCCAACATCGATCTGATGCGCGGGGATCTGCGCGCGGCGCGTGACACCGTGCTCGAACTGATGCACACGGTGGGCACGGTACCCGTCTGCCGGATGGTCGCTGACACTCTCTTCATCAACACCGGCCGCGACACGACTCCGTGGAGTGCATCACTGCCGCGCCTCGTGTCGAGCGACGACGAGGTGCGTCTCTGGCACGACGCCACAGCGACGTGGGAATCGCGAACGGTGCGGTCGCTGACTGCGGCGTCGGGCGCCTGTGGCGACACGACGCAACCGTGGGCTGGTCGTGCCACCCAGCGGCTTCTGCTCAGCGGCAGCGTCTCAGGCATTCGTGCCGGCGCGCAGGTTCGCATCGTGCAGCGCGAGAAGTGGTCACTGGTGCGCGGTGGTGATGGCAACTGGTCGCTCTCGCTCGCCGCATGGGACCGCGTGCGGAATCGCTACGACGCGCCGCAGCCGTTGCTCTCTCCACTCTCCGCCCCCGGCGCCCGAGGCGGCTCCGGCTTCGCGGTGCGCGCGCTGAACGCGAGTGGCGATATGGTACCCGAGAGCGCGCTGTTTTCTGCGCACGCGCTGCTTGTCACCCTGCGTATTGCGCCGCACGCGCGCTATGGCGCAACCACCGACTCGGTGCGGATCAATGTCGGCGCCCGCTGATCGCGCTGAGCGACCAGGCGCCGCGCTGGTCCTGGCGGTCGTGGTAGCCGTCGTGGTTGGGCTGTCCACTCTGTCGCTCTGGCGCCTGACTGCCGCCTCCAGACGCACCTCCGCGCTCGATATCGGCACGACCTCGGCCACCTCCCTCGCTGATTCGGCGATCGTCCGCGGCTTCGGCTATCTCGATCACGACGGGTGGCGTGTGCTGACGGAACCTGGTGCACAGCTCCGTGCAGCCGTCGGCAGCTCGCCGCGAGGGCGCTGGCGGACCGATGTCGGACGCTCCTCATGGGGCTCACTCGTTGTGCGTGGCACGAGCGAGCTGCGAACCGGAGTACCGAGGGCGTGGGCCCGCGCCGATCACCGTGCGCTGATCCCGCTCGTGACGCCGATCCCGTTCCCGACCGCTGCACTCATCGGAGCGCGTCCGTGGCAGCTCGCGACAGGGGCAACCGCATCGCTCGCGCCGACCAGTGCCAGCGAGGCGCGCTGTCGCGCCGGAGCGACAGTCCGGATCGACACCGTCCGTCCGCTCCCGGTGCTGTCAGGGCTCGCCCACCTCCCGGTCGTCGACCCGGACACCGTACGTGACACCCTGATCGGCGCCTTCCGTTTGCAATCCGGCCGAATACGTCGCTCGCTGGCCGCACGCGGAATGCTCGTGCTCGATACAGATCTGTTCATCAGGGCCGACCTTCGACTCACGGGAGTGCTCCTCACGCGAGGCTCGGTTCACTCGTCGGGCGGTCGCTTGGACCTCATCGGCGCAGCAGTGGCTGGGGACTCGGGCGGTGGGTATTCCGTGCTCGGGGCGGGTGACCGGGTTCGGTACGATGCGTGTGCGATTCGACGGGCGCTGGAACTCATCACCCGCCTCGGGCCGTCAGCCGATTGGAATCTGCTTACCCTCCATTGAGGGCCAGGGGACATGCGGCCGACGTTACCAATTCACGCGCCACTCGTTCCCTGTGTGCAACTCGACCCACCTGTCGAAGGCCTCCCGGAGCAGCCAGACGTGTTCCGGAGCCACGCTCACCGCCACCCTCGGTGACCCTGTACGGGTCTCGTCACACCTGGCCCCAAATCCGATGGCGTTTTTCAAGCGACGTAAGGTTACGATCGGGCTCGATATCGGTTCCGGACTGGTCAAGGTCGCCGTGATTGATCACAGCAAAGGCCTCCCGGAGCTGCAGCGCGTGGTCATCGAACCGGTCCCCGCCGATGCAATCATCGAAGGCGAGGTCATGGACCACGCACTGGTGATTCTTGCAGTGCAGAACGCCCTCGCGGCGGTCGCTGCCGAGGCCAAGGGCGCGCATGTCGTCGCGGCCGTCGGCGGTGGCAACGTGATCGTGCGCAAGATCGTCATCGACCGCAACAAATCGAACGAACTGCGCGAGGCGATGCAGTGGGAGGCCGAGCAGATCGTTCCCTTCGACACCAGCTCGATTGCGCTCGACTATCAGGTGCTGGATCCCGACGGGGAATCGGCCGAGATGTCGGTGCTGCTCGCCGTTGCCAAGCGCGACCTCATCGATGCGCGTGTGCAGCTGCTGCGGGACGCCGGCTTCGACCCGAAGGTGGTCGATGTCGAGGCGTTCGCGCTGCACAACGCCTTCGAGTTCAATCACCCCGATGCCATGCGCGGTACCGTCGCGCTGGTCAATATCGGGAACGACGTCTGCAACGTGAGCGTGCTGGACGACGGGATTCCGATCCTCACCCGCGACAACGCCGTCGGTGTTCGCCGACTGCGTGAAGATCTCCAGCGCGATGCGCGGATGACGGCGGACGACGCCGATTCGGCGCTTGTCGCCTCGACCACGACACCGGCCCTCGACAACGTGGTGCACCGTCGCGGTGAGGAGCTGGCGAAGGAGATCGAGCGAACCGGGACCGTTGCCCAGTCCCTCTCACGCACGGTGCGGCCCATTCGCGAGGTGTACATCGCCGGTGGCGGCGCCCGCGTGACCGGTCTGGCCGAGCGTCTCGCCAGTCTCCTCCGCATTCCCGTGCGCCCCGTCAACCCGCTGCTCAATCTGGCGGTGGCCGACGGTGCCCTGGCCGATGTGAACGCCGATGAAGTCGCACCGCTGCTCGTGCTGCCGGTTGGGCTTGCATTGCGCCAAGTGGCCTGAGGACAGAACCCATGATTGAAATCAACCTGCTCAGTCCGGGCGAAGGCTCGGCGAAGAAGAAGACCGGCAGCGCCTTCCTCGCGCGGTTCCAGCGCAAGGATGCACAGAGCGCCGCGATGGACGAGAACGCACCGGCGCCGGCGCGGCCGATGGTCACCGCCGCGGCCGGCATCGCCGTGGCAATCGCCGTCCTCGGTATCGGTGGCGGTTTCTGGTTCCAGGATCGACAGCTCGCCACGCTCGATGAGCGGATGCAGCAGGAACTCGCCGACTCGGCACGCTTCTCGGCCGTGATCGGCGAACGGAAGGCCGTGATTGCGCGACGCGATTCGCTCGTCAAGCAGCTCGGCATCATTCAACAGATCGACGACAGCCGATACGTCTGGCCGCACATCCTCGACGAGATCAGCCGCGCACTGCCGCCATACACCTGGATCACGGCGATCTCACAGTTGAGTGCAAAGCCAGTGCTGCCGCAGAGGGACACGAGCAAGGCCAAGGCTGATTCCGGGGTGAAGGCAAAGCCCGTCGCCGAGCCGCAGGTCTCGTTCCAGATCATCGGCAATACGGTGGACATCCAGGCGCTGACGCGTTTCATGCGCGTGCTCGAAAGCTCTCCGTTTGTGCAGAACGTGACGATCAACAAGTCCAACGTGATGCTGATCGACAACCGAGAAGTCACCGAATTCACGCTCGACGTGCAATACCAGAAGCCAGATCCGGCCGCCGTCACGACGGTGCCGATTACCCTGTCGGTGCGCTGATATGCTGAGCTCATACACCAAACGGGAACAGAGCCTGCTGGCCGTGATCATCTTTGCGATCGGTCTCAGCGCGTTGTTCTTCATGTACGTCTTCACGCCGAAATCAGAAACCATCACCGAACAGGGCATGCACGTCGATGCATTGACGGTGGCGAATCAGAAGGCCGCCAGCGAGTTGAAGGCGGGTAATCTCCGCCAGCTCAAGGAGGATGCCGCGCGCTACTCCGAGAATCTGGCGGTCATGCGCCAGCTCGTGCCGACGGTGAACGAGGTACCGGGTCTTCTCGAGCAGGTGTCCAACGCCGCACGCCGCGTTGGGCTCGACATTGCGAGCGTCACGCCGCAGCCCGTCAGCAGCGGGGGCGAGAACTACGACGCCCACCGCTATCGACTGATCGTCAAGGGCGGTTTCAACAGCATGACCGAGTTTCTTACCAACGTCGGCAGCTTGCCGCGCATCGTGACGCCGATGGTGTTGAAGATGAAGATGGCCGATGGCTACGGCGTGGTGCAGGCGAATCCCGGCGCGCGCCGCCAGATGCCTGCCTCGGAGGCGCCGATCATGACCGAGTTCGACATCGAGACGTATGTCGCTCGCGGTGGTGAGCCGACATCGACGTCGCGTCGTGGGGGAACCACCCCGTGATGCGCTCGCCCACCGCCATTCTTGCCGTGACCTGTCTGCTGGCACTCGGCGCACCGTTGACTGCGCAACAGACCATCGCCCGCGCCGATCCGGTGCCGACCACTCGCAGTGCACCGCCGTCGGCTGCCAGGCGCGACTCCGCTGCGCGACAGGACCAGCTCTCGTATCGCCGAGAGGTGTTCGCCTACGACGCCGGTGGCCGACGCGATCCGTTCGTGTCGCTGGCAACCACCGGTGTGCTTCGGCCCACCATCGCCGACCTCTTGCTGGTGGGCATTGCATACGCCACACGCAACGGCGCTGGTGGTGCGCAGTCGATCGCGATCTTCCGCGACCGGCAGACCAAGGAGCAGTACCGCGTGCGTGTCGGGCAACCGCTCGGCCGCATGCGTGTGGCGAGTATCGAACCACGTCGCGTGGTGTTCGCGATCGACGAGTTCGGCATCAGCCGGCAGGAAAGCATTGTTATGGGTGATTCGACCAGGACCATCACGCCGATGAGGGCACCATGATCAACCGGATGCACGCTTCTTCGCTGCGACGCCGGACTCGCGCAGCTGCAGCCGGGGTCGCGGTCTTCGCCGCGACGACGGTTGCCCCGACGATTACCGCCGCGCAGGCCCTGGTTCAGGGCGTGCGGGTGGAATCCAACTCCGGCGGTACGGTTGTCGCCGTGACGCTCACCGATTCCGTGGCGCGGTCAGCGTTCGCGCTGGCCGGTCCGAATCGTATCGTCCTCGATCTGCCCGGCGCGACACTCGGTGCACTGAACGGGCGCGCTTACGATGGACAGCCGCGCGGCCCCGTGCAGAACATTCGCATGGCGCAGTACCGCGCCGATGTGGTTCGTGTCGTGATCGATGTGGAGGGTGCCGCGCGCTACAGCCTCTCCGGTGGCAACGAAGTTCGCATTGCGCTGGCTGGCGGAGTCGATGCCGGCACCTGGAGCACCGGCGACCGTTTGCCGTCGCAGCGTGCCGAGCGGGTTGCGTCACGCGAGGTGGCTGCGACCGCCGTGATGGATTCCACCGTCTCCAGTGCACGGGTCGCAGTGGGCTCGACCGGGTCGCAGGTCGCGTACCAGACTCCCGATGCGCCGATCGTCGGATCGGCAGCGTCCGCTCGCGGCAAGCCGCCGAAGCCGCGTATCACGGTGAGCTATCAGGAAGCTGATATCCGCGATGTGATCGCCGCGTTTGCCAGCTTCGCGAATCGCACGATCATCGTCGGCAAGGATGTCACCGGCAGCATCACCGCCGATGTGAAGGACAAGCCGTGGGACGAGGCGCTGGCCGCCATTCTCAGCGCACAGGGGCTCGCGGCGAGTGAAGAGCCGAACGGCATCATCATCGTCGATTCGTACAAGAACATGCTCGACAAGCAGTCACTCGAGCCGCTCGTGACGCAGGTCGTGAGCATCAACTACGCCAACGCCAGCTCGGTGGCACTGACGGTGCGCGGTCTGCTGACGCGCGATTGTGTGCCGGGCGCCGGTGGCCCAACCGTAGGCGGCAGCGGTGGTGTGACAGCCCCTGGCTCGGTTCCCAGTGGGTGCGTGGTGCGCGGAAGCGTCCAGGCCGACAGTGCCACCAACTCCCTGTTGATCCGCGAAGTCCAGAGCCGCATGCAGGATGTGATCAGCTACGTCCGTACGATCGATCGACGGACGCCGCAGGTTGCGATCAAGGCCAAGATCATCTTCGTCAATCGCAGCAGCCTGCAGGAAATCGGCATCACGTACGACATCGGAACGGCGCGCCAGTTCTTCAACACCGTCATTCCCCGGCAGGAGGTGGTGTCGCAGATCCCGATCGACCGTAACGGTGACGGCGTGCCGGATGCGTTCCGTGAAGTGCTGCAGCCGGTGATCGGCGACCGCGTCGACTTTGGCGGCCGCACGATATCGGCCATCGCCAACGCAAACTCGAGCATCTCGAGTCCGGCGCTCAACCTGATTTACAGTGCGGCACTCGGAAAGTACTCGCTGACGCCGTTCATCCAGGCGCTGCAGGAATCCTCGCTGGCAGATGTGCAGGCGGAGCCGACCGTGGTGACGCTGGACAATCGCAAGGCGGAAATTCTGGTGGGCCAGGAGATTCCGATCCGCGTGCTCGATGCCGGCGCCGGTGCCGGTGGCGGTGCGCAGGGGCAGATCAACATCCCGCGCGCCACGGTGCAGTTGAAGGAGGTGGGTATCTCCCTCTCCGTCACGCCGCGAATCACGAACAATCGTCAGATCATGATGACGATTCACGCTGAGAACAGCTCCGCATCGCTCGCCAGCTCCGATGTCGGCTTCATTTTCGACAAGCAGCGCGCTGACAATACGCTGATGGTACCGGATGGTGAGACGGCCGTCATCGGTGGTCTGACCATCACGCAGGTGACGAAGTCGCGGCGCGGCGTGCCATTCCTGATGGATGTGCCGTACCTCGGTCGCCTCTTCTCGACGACACGAAAGAACGAGCAGAAGCGCGATCTGGTGATCCTGATCTCTCCGCACATCCTTGATGACGGCGAGGCACGCACGCCGGCTTCCAACCCTGGTCGATAACTGACTTATGCGCACAGAACCGACGCTGGTTTCGCGCGCGCTGCACTGGCTTCCGCTGGTGCTCGCCACCACGCTCGCCGCCTGCGGTGATGCGAATTCAATCGCCGATCAATCCACGCTCGATCGTACGGCACCGTCAGTCACGGTGATCCGTGCCGCGAGCGCCGATTCGGTGTTCGCCTTCAAGGTGACCGCGAACGACAACCTGGGTGTGAAGTTCGTGACCGTCGCCCTCGGCGGCGCGATCGTTCGCACCGTTGCTGACACAGTCACGTCGGCCGTCACGGCGTACACGAAGGATTTCACGGTCCCGGTGCCCGGCAACGTGACGCCGGGCTCGCAGGTCACGCTCGTTTCGGTGGCCGAGGACGGGAACGGCAACAAGTCCAGGCCGGATACGACGGTGATGGCGGTGGGAAGCCGTCAGCCCGGTTTCGTGACCATTACGAGTCCGCAGAACAACTCGCAGGCAGTGCGCGGACGTTCGGTCGTGATCGGGTTTGCGGCGCGCTCAACCCGAAAGGTGCGACTGGTGGGTTTCAGCATCACGCCGCCGACGGGTGGGACGGCGGTCACTGGCGACTCGATCACCTTCAACAGTCCGCTGCAGGACAGCCTCTCGACCACACTCAGTTTCGCGATTCCGGCCACTGCCGTCGCCGGTTTTTATCAGGTGATCCCGTTCACGGTCGATTCGATCGGGCAGCGCACTGCCGGTAGTCCTGTTCCGGTGGAAGTGCTCGCCTCCGGGAGCGGTTCGACGCTGCCGAAGATCGCACGATTCGGGACCACCGACCGCGTCGAGTCCACCGATACGGTGTTCGTGGAAGCGCAGGATCCGGTGGGTATCAGCTTCGTCGGCTACGATGTGCGCAGCATCTCCGGGGCGCCGATCGTGCGGGACTCCGTCGCCGTGGTCAACGGTCCGACGTCCGTGCCGGTGACGGTGCGCATGCGACTCCCGGCACCGGTGGCTGGTGCCGCGACACGACTGATCCTGCGCGTCTTTGCCCGCAACACCGAGGGTCGGGGCAACGACACCCTCACCACCGTGCGCGATACCATCACGCTGGTGGCGGGCAGCACGCGGAATCTGCCCAACGGCGGCGCCGTCGCTGACGGCTACTTCCACGAGCCCACGGGCAGGCTCTATCTCACCAACATCGAGCGAAATCAGGTCGAGATCTTCAACTTCGATTCGCTGAACTTCGCACGCACGGCGATCGCCGTCGGTTCGCGCCCGTGGGGCATCACGGTCTTCCCGGCCGGGCGCGGCAGTCCGATCGGCCCGGTGCAGAACCGGCTGATTGTCGCCAACTCCGGCGGTACGAATCTGAGCTTTGTCCGCCTCAACGCCGACGGATCAGGGGCTGAGGACGAGCGCTACCTGCTTCCGAATATCATCGCCTACAAGATCTCGGTCGCCGGCGGCAGCATCACGCGCCAGGTGGTGGACTTCTCCGATCGCCCACAGTACGTCGGTGCGGTGTGCAACGCCTCGTGCAACGAGACGACGGTCGTCTTCTCCACCACACCAACCGGTGGTCAGTCGGGCGGGTTTGCCGACAAGGGCACGATCCGCTACGAGAACATCACCCGTCGCTCGTCGCATCTGTTCTTCGAACACGCCACGTTCCTGCGAGACAACAAGGGCGACACGCTGGAAGTGGTGCGCCTGAAGTCTGGCACCTTTGGCTCCGATTCCATTCTGGTGCCGTTCCCGATCCGGATGGATGCACCCGGGTTCCCGACACGCGACGCCGGCTTCATCGTGACGCTCGCCGATCTGGGCTTCCGCGATACGACGTTCGTCCGCAACTCGGCCAACTTCAAGCGCGCGATCTTCGGTGAGGGTGGTGTGGCGAAGGGGAGTCGATCATTGACGTACGATGCCGATGCCGGGCTGCGTCGGATTTCGCAACAGGTCATTACCGATACGCTCACCGGTCGAGTCACCACCTTCACGTCGCAGTTTGCCTTTGTGGACGCCGGTGTGTCGCCGCCGAGCGATGTGTCCGACCTGATCGCCAACGCCTTCTCTCCGGTGCGTGGCGTGGCGGTGAGCGCTGACGGTGAACTGTTTGCGATCCGCGCCGACTCGACGTACCTGTTCAACAACACGCTGCGCCTCTACGGTCTGCTGCAGACCCAGGGCGGCAACGCCGGCTTCGACTTCCATCCGCTCAACGCACCAGGCGTGAACCTCGCCGGCGGCACGCTGGCGACGCGGCTCTCGTTCGCCGCCTCCCGTGAACCGGTGCTCGAGGTGTTCGACACCCGCTGCTTCCAGCGAGTGGGTGTGATCGCCATCAAGGATCCGATCATCGGTCCGCTCAAGACCGCGATCCGTGGCAGTCGAATCGTCGCAGTGGGTGCGACGGCGCGTGGTGTGGTGGTGCTCGATTTGAATCCGGCGGACTACGCGGCAACGTGTAACTGATCTGCGCCGGGTTGTACCGTTGACGGGCCGTTCGCATTCGTGCGGACGGCCCGTCGTGCTTCGCCGCCTGGCACACTGAAAACGCCATGGCCCCCGACGGGATAGATTCTCCGGATCATGCTACGACTCCTCCGCCTCACCACCGCCGGCGAATCCCACGGACCGGCGCTCCTGTGCACCCTCGAAGGCATGCCCGCCGGCATTCCTCTGACCGCCGACGACATCAACGCTGAACTCTTCCGCCGCCAACAGGGCTACGGACGCGGACGGCGCATGCAGATCGAGCGCGACGAAGTGGAGCTCCTCAGCGGCGTGCGCGCCGGCGAGACCCTCGGCTCGCCGATCGCGATGCTGATTCGAAACAGGGACTGGAAGAACTGGGTCGAGATCATGGACCCCGCCCCGCGCAGCGAGGACGCCGATGGGCTGCGGAAACGGTCGGTCACGCGGCCGCGCCCGGGCCACGCCGATCTCACGGGCATCCTGAAGTACGATCGCGATGACGCCCGCGACATCCTCGAACGCGCTTCCGCCCGCGAAACCACGGCACGAGTGGCGGGAGCCGCGATCGCGCGGGTGATGCTCAAGGCCTTTGATGTCTCCATCGGAAGCCATCTGGTGCATCTGGGCGGCGTGGACGCCGATGCGCCAACGCTGCCCGAAGACATCAACGCGGTTGCCGATCAGAGCCCGGTGCGCACCCTCGATCCGGCCGCTGAGGCGAAAATCATCGCGCGCATCGACGCCGCCAAGGCGGAGGGCAATACGCTCGGCGGGATCTGCGAAGTGGTGGCCCGCGGTCTGCCGGTTGGCCTTGGCTCGCACGTCAGCTGGGATCGAAAACTGGATGGACGCATCGGCCAGGCGATGCTCTCGATTCCAGCGGTGAAGGGCGTCGAGATCGGCATCGGGTTCGATGCCGCACGGAAGTCGGGCGCCGAGGTGCACGATGAGATTGCGCTGGCCCCGGGCCGCACGATCGCGGGTAATGTGCAACGTGTCACGAATCGCGCCGGTGGCCTCGACGGCGGCATGACCAATGGTGAACCGGTGGTGGTGCGTGTGGCGATGAAGCCGATCTCCACGCTCATGAAGCCGCTGCAGACGATCGATACCACCACGTCGGCCGTTGCCGAGGCGGTCGTCGAACGCAGCGATGTCACGGCGGTGCCGGCGATGGGTGTGATTGCCGAGGCGATGCTGGCGTTGGTGCTGGCCGACGCGATGCTGGAAAAGTTCGGTGGTGATTCCCTTGGCGAGATGCGTCGGAACTACGATGCGTATCTCGCGCACGTGGCGCAGCGGCTGGGGTGAGTGTCGCACCAGTGGTGCAGCCCGCCCATCTGATTCTGATCGGGCTCCCGGGGGCGGGGAAATCCACCCACGGGCGACGTGCTGCCCGGCAGATGCAGCGCCCGTTCATCGATCTCGACAAGCGCGTCACACAGCTTGCCGGCCGGTCGGTGGCAGAGATCTTTCGCGACGATGGAGAGGCGGCGTTCCGCGCCTGGGAGCGCACCGCGACCGCCGCACTCGCGCTGGAGCCGGCAAGCATCATTGCTCCGGGCGGGGGCTGGATGCTCGACCCTGCGAACGTCGCACTGGTCAAACCGAGCTCGACAATACTCTGGCTGCAGGTGAGCCCATACGTCGCGGTTCAGCGCATGGGTGCCCGCATCCGCAGTCGACCACTGTTGAGCTCGGGAGATCCAGTGAGCACCCTGACCGATCTGTTGTGCCAGCGGGAGGCGCGCTACGCGCTGGCGGACGCCGTCCTGAACACGGAACTCTATAACTGGAAAGGAGTTATAGACGCGATCGTCGCGTTTGCGCCGCCGCCGGAACCCGAGCAGCCGCCGGTCGGCACTCCAGAAACGACGCCCTGATCCGTGCCCGTGCGAGGGCACATCGCCGGGCGAGGGGGCTTCGAGCGCTGCGACGTTATATAGTATGCCCAACCGGCGAGCCCTCCCATGGGGCGCCGAAACTGGACAGGCAGCGTCGCGAACACGGATGGAAGTATGAGTTTTCGGGTACTGGGACCACATGAGCGGGGCCGTTTCTCCGCCGATGCCTGGGGGCACCTGCTCTCGCTCACCGGCAACGGTTTCCTCAGCCCGGCCGAGCTGGAGCAGGTCATCGATCGTGCGCTCTCGCACATCGACGGCAGAATTGCGCTGGAAGACGTTCGTACGCTGTTGGAAGGCGCCGGCTTTGAGGACAACGGCGCTGGCCCGGAACCGATGACCATTCATTAGATCGCCCGCGATTGATGACCGTCTGTTGACTGCACCTGCGAGCATTCGAGTTCCCGCTCGCTACATCCCTGCACCTGAATATTCCTGATGGCTGGTTCGACCTCGAAGACACGCACCGCTGCCCCCGCCCGCACATCGGCCGCCAAGAAGTCCGCGGCAAAGACGACGGCACCCAAGGCGGCGGCGAAAACCGCTGCCAAGCGCGGAGTGACAGGACGCCCCCCCGCATCAGCGCCGGGAAGTGGGCGGTCGCTCGTGATCGTCGAGTCACCCACGAAGGCGCGCACCATCAGCCGGTTCCTGCCCGCCGGATACAAGGTGCTGGCGTCGGTGGGTCACGTGCGCGACCTGCCACAGAATGCCAGTGAAATTCCGGAGAAGTACAAGAAGGATGCGTGGGCCCGCATCGGTGTCGATGTCGATAACGACTTCGCACCGCTGTATGTCGTCCCGGGCGGATCACGGAAGGTGCTGACAGAGTTGCGCGCTGCACTGAAGGATGCCGACCAGCTGATCCTCGCGACCGACGAAGACCGCGAAGGGGAGAGCATTTCGTGGCATCTGCTGCAGGAGCTGAAGCCGAAGGTGCCGGTGCGACGGATGGTGTTCCACGAAATCACCGAGCGCGCGATCCGTCAGTCGCTCGAAGAGTTTCGTGACGTCGACGAGAATCTGGTGAAGGCACAGGAAGCGCGACGGATCATCGATCGGCTCACCGGCTACACCGTGTCGCCGCTGCTCTGGACGACGGTGGCGCCGCGCCTCTCAGCGGGACGCGTGCAGAGTGTGGCGGTACGGCTGGTGGTGCTGCGCGAACGCGAGCGTCGCGCCTTCCGAAGCGGCACCTGGTGGGATCTCGTCGCGCAGCTCGCACAGCGCGACGCAGACTTCGAAGCGAAGCTGGTGGCGGTCGGGGGGAAGCGTATCGCCACCGGTCGTGATTTCGACAAGGCGACCGGTCAGCTCACTGGTAGTGAGGGGGGCAGTGCGAAGGATCTCGTCCTGCTCGACGAAGCATCAGGGCGCGCATTGGTCACACGGCTGGACGATGCGACGTGGACGGTCAGCGACCGGACCGAAGAGCCGTTCACCACCCGCCCGTCGCCGCCGTTCACCACCTCCACCCTGCAGCAGGAAGCGAACCGCAAACTGGGTCTCGGCGCGCGCGAAGCGATGCGTGTGGCGCAGGATCTCTATGAACGCGGGTTCATCACCTACATGCGGACGGACTCCGTGTCGCTGTCGGCGCAGGCGATCGACGCGGCGCGTGCCTGCGCGCGGGAGTTCGGTGCCGAGTATGTGCCGGAGAAGCCGCGATTCTACGCCAACAAGTCGGCCAATGCGCAGGAGGCGCACGAAGCGATTCGTCCCTCGGGCGAGCGTTTCAAGACGCCCGATGACACCGGGCTCAGTGGCCGCGAACTTCGGCTGTACGATCTGATCTGGAAGCGCACCGTCGCCAGCCAGATGCCGGATTCGAGGCAGACCCGCATGGTGGTCACGATCACCGCCGACAACGCCGAGTTCCGCGCCAGCGGAAAGCGTATCGACTTCGCCGGCTTCATTCGCGCGTACGTCGAAGGGAGCGACGATCCCGAAGCAGCGCTGGACGACAAGGAAGTCGTGCTGCCGGCGATGGTCGTTGGCGACACGCCGGCCTGCAAGGCGCTCGACGCCGTGAAGCACGAAACGCAGCCCCCCGCCCGATACACGGAAGCGTCGCTGGTGAAGGCGCTCGAGGAACAGGGGATCGGTCGGCCCAGCACGTATGCGTCGATCATGGATACCATCCAGAACCGTGGCTACGTACGTCAGGACGGGAAGGCGCTGGTGCCGACGTTCACGGCGTTCGCCGTCACGGCGCTGCTCGAGGAGCGGATCACACCGTTGGTGGACACGCAGTTCACCGCCAGGATGGAAGACCAGCTCGACGAGATCGCGCGCGGTGAACAGGATCAGCTGTCGTACCTGAAGCAGTTCTTCTTCGGTGACGAGACGCACCCGGGTCTCCGGCCGATGGTCGAAGAGAGTGCTGCAGCACTCAAGAAGGAGGCCGGTGGCGCGCGGCGTGTGCACCTCGAAGGAGTGAACGCCGAGATTCGGATCGGGCGCTACGGCCCGTACGTGGAAGTGATGGAGGATGGCGCACCGCTTCGTGCGTCGCTGCCTGCCGACCTCGCGCCTGGTGACCTGACCGATGAACTGGTTCAGGAGCTCCTCCGCACGCGTCAGGAAGGCCCGCCGGTCATCGGTGTCGATCCCGACACGGGATTGCCGATCTACATGATGCGCGGCGAATATGGACCGTACGTGCAGCTTGGCGATGTGGAAGAGGGGAGCAAGACGAAGCCCAGGCGAACGTCGCTGCCGAAGGGCGTCACGCCTGAGAACATCACCTTCGAGATTGCGAAGGGTCTGATCTCGCTGCCGCGCGCCCTGGGGGTGCACCCCGAAACCGCCAATGCCATCCGCGCGAGTCTCGGTCGATTTGGCCCGTTCATCGTGCACGTCAAAGGCGGCGAGGGTGGGAAAGACGATTTCCGCAGTATCCCCGCTGGCGATGATGTGCTCGCGATCACCCTGCCGCGCGCGCTGGAACTGCTCAGTCAGCCGAAGGGTCGCCGTGGCGCAACGTCGAGCGTGGTCACGCCGTTGCGCGAATTGGGAGCGCACCCGGAAGATGGTCGCACAGTGCTGGTCTTCGATGGTCGATACGGTCCGTACGTGCAGCTCGGCCCCAACACGAGCGATCGCAAGGCGAAGCCGATTCGTGCCACGCTGCCCAACGACGTGAAGCCGGACGCCGTCACGATGGCGCAGGCCGTGCAGCTGCTGGAAGCGAAGGCGGGGAAGCCGATCGTCAAGAAGCGGCCGGCCCGCAAGAAGACGGCCCGCGCAAAGGGATGAGTGTGACGACAATTCAGATCGTTGGCGGCGGGCTGGCTGGCAGCGAGGCGGCATTCCAGCTCGCCGAACGCGGGCATCAGGTTACGCTGCATGAGATGCGTCCGGTGCGCGGGACGGCTGCGCACAAGACGGATCGACTTGGTGAGCTGGTCTGCTCGAACACCTTCAAGAGCACTGAAGTCTCCAATGCACATGGACTGCTGAAAGCGGAGATGCGCGCCCTTGGCAGCGTGGTGCTGTGGGCCGCTGATCAGGCGCGTGTACCCGGCGGATCTGCACTCGCGGTGGACCGTGAACTGTTCGCGAACGCGCTCGATGCCCGTGTGCGCGCACACGAGAACATCACGGTGGTCTGCGATGAGGTCAGCGCAATCCCCGACGTGGGGATCGTCGCCACCGGTCCGCTGACGTCTGACGCGCTCGCCGAGTCGATTCGTGTGCGACTCGGTGTGGCATCGCTGGCGTTCTACGATTCGATCGCGCCGGTGGTGAGCTACGAATCGCTCGACCAGTCGCTGCTCTTTCGCGCCAGCCGGTGGGACAAGGAGACGATGGACGGCGCGGCGGCAGAGGGGGGCGCGTATCTGAACGCCGCGTTCAACAAGGAAGAGTACGAGGCCTTCATCGACGCGCTGGCTGCCGGCGATCAGTTCACCGCACACGAGTTTGACGCGGTGCCGTACTTTGAAGGGTGCATGCCCGCCGAAGAGATGGTGAAGCGCGGGCGTGAGACGTTGCGCTTCGGGCCCATGAAGCCGATCGGTTTGCGCGATCCGCGAACCGGCCGTCGACCGTGGGCAGTCCTGCAGCTGCGTCAGGAGGATCGTGCGGGTCGGATGTGGAACCTGGTTGGGTTTCAGACGCGACTGCGGATCAGTGAGCAGCAGCGCGTGTTCCGCATGATTCCGGGTCTCGCCGAGGCCGAATTTCTTCGATACGGCAGCATTCATCGCAATTCGTATCTGAATGCTCCCGCCACGCTCTCACCACATCTCGCCCTCCCCGATGCGCCGCTGACACTGTTTGCCGGCCAGCTCACCGGCGTCGAAGGGTACACCGAGAGCAGTGCGACGGGATTGCTGGCCGGCATCAACCTGTCGCGGCTTCTTCGCGGTGAGGACCCGGTGATTCCGCCGCCCACCACCATGCTCGGTGCGCTGTATCGCTACCTGCGGGAGGCCGATCCGAAACATTTCCAGCCGATGAATGCGAACTATGGGCTGGTTGATGATCTGCCGAACCCCCCGCGCGACAAGATGCTGCGGAAGCAGATGATGGCCGATCGGGCCCTCGAGGAGCAGGCGGCGTGGATCGAGCGCACATCGCTCGCAGGCGTTCAGGTCTGATGGTACCGTCGCGCGACGCTCAGGCGGACGCGGCAAACGAGACCTCGTCGGAGCCTCCAACGCCGCCGCTGATCGCGGAGTGGTTGGAGTACCTGCGCAAGGAACGTCAGCTGTCGGCGCACACGTTGACGGCGTACACGAGTGACCTGCAGCGTTTCAGCGCGTTCCTCGGCGCACGGGCACAGGCCAGCGCGTGGGATTGGGGGACGGTGGATCGCAACACCGTGCGCAGTTTTCTGGGCTATCTCAGCCGACAGGGTCTGGAGCGACGATCCATCGCGCGCACGCTCTCGGCAGTGCGCGGGTTCTACCGGTATCTGCATCGCGACGAACATGTGACCGCCAATCCTGCGCGGAGCGTTCGCACGCCGAAGATTGGCCGGCATCTGCCAGCACATCTGGACGCCGGCACGATGCAGACGCTGATGGATGCCGCCACCACCCGGGCACACGGCGGCGCCTACGCCGATGTCCGCAACCTCGCGATGCTCGAACTGTTCTACGCCACCGGAATGCGGCTCTCGGAGCTGTACGGCCTCAATCGCGAGGATGTGGATCTGGTCTCGTTGCGCGCGAAGGTGCGCGGCAAGGGCAGAAAGGAGCGCATCATTCCGTTTGGCGGTCCCGCGCGACTGACGAACATCAACTACGAATCGCGCCGCGATGAGCTGATTCGCGCCATCGGCCCCAAGGCCGATCGCGCGGCATGGTTTCTCAATCCACGCGGGCGTCGCCTCTCGCGCCGCGGCATTCAGCTTGCGATGACGGGGCTCATCGCGATGGTGGATGCCCCCGCCGGCGCCAGTGTACACGCCCTCCGACACACCTTTGCCACGCATCTGCTGGACGCCGGCGCTGAACTGCGCGCGGTGCAGGAGCTGCTTGGTCACGCCAGTGTCAGCACCACGCAGATCTACACACACACCAGCATCGAACGGCTCAAGGCAGCCTACGCCAGGGCGCATCCCCGCGCGTAACCGTTCGAACCAACACTTTCGTCAACCTCGTCATGTCGAACAGCTCCGCTGTGTTTCACGCCACCACCATCCTTGCGGTTCGCCGCAATGGCCAGATCGCGATCGGTGGCGACGGTCAGGTCTCGATGGGCCAGACGGTGGCGAAGGCGACGGCGAAGAAGGTCCGTCGGCTTGGCAATGGAAAGCTGGTCGCCGGTTTTGCCGGCGCGGCCGCCGATGCCTTTACGCTGTTCGAGAAGTTTGAGGAGAAGCTCGAACGGTACGCCGACAATCTTCCCAAGGCCGTCGTCGAACTGGCGAAGGACTGGCGCTCGGATCGCGTGCTCCGCCGTCTCGAGGCGCTCCTGATCGTCGGTGATCGCGACACGTTGTTCACGGTCAGCGGCAACGGCGATGTGATCGAATCGGACGACGGGATCATGGCGATCGGATCAGGCGGGATCTACGCCTTGTCGGCGGCCCGCGCGCTGGTGCGGCATACGGAGATGTCGGCGCGCGAGATCGTCGAGCATGGCATGCAGATCGCCGGCGAGATCTGTGTCTACACGAATACCAACATCACTGTCCTCGAACCCACCAGCTGATCCATGCCGTCCCCGCGAACTGTGCGCGCACTCGCGCGCCTTGCCGATCTGACACCAGGTCGCATCGTTGCTGAGCTCGACCGCTACATCATCGGACAATCGAGCGCCAAGAAGGCGGTCGCAATTGCGCTGCGCAATCGTTGGCGGCGCCAGCAGACTCCGGAGAGCATCCGCGGCGAAATCTCACCCAACAACATCATCCTCATCGGCCCGACTGGCTGTGGCAAGACGGAGATCGCGCGGCGCGTGTCCAAGCTCGCTGCTGCGCCGTTCGTCAAGGTCGAAGCCTCGAAGTTCACCGAGGTGGGCTACGTCGGTCGCGACGTCGAGTCGATGGTCCGCGACCTGGTCGAGAACGCGATGGCGCTCGTGCGCGCGGAACGGGAGCAGGAGATTGCCGCCGATGCTGCGGCGCGCGTCGATGATCGGTTGCTCGACGCGCTGCTTCCGGCGCCGGCGACGTCACCCACGCCACCGGCCGCAAGCGAGGCGGCGCCCGCCGAGGGGAACGCATCGCCCAACATCTTTCTCGTGGGCGCATCGGGCGCCGCGACCACGGCGCCGGTCAGCGACATGGACACCGAGCGCCATCAGCGCACGCGGGAGAAGCTGCGCGTGCTGCTCCGTGACGGTCAGCTGGAAGCGCGGTCGGTGGACCTCGATGTTCCAGTCGCGTCAGCGCCGATGTTTGGTGCGGTGAGCACTCCGGGGGCGCCGGAAGGGATGGAACAGTTCACGCAGATGATGCAGGATCTGATGCCGAAGCGCACGCGGAAGCGGACGATGACGGTGGCAGAGGCGCGGCGTGTGCTGTTGCAGCAGGAGTTCGACCGGATGCTCGATCGCGATGAGGTGATCGCCGAGGCGATCGAGCGCACGGAGGAAACGGGTATCGTCTTCCTCGACGAGATCGACAAGATCGCCGGCCAGCGCGGCGGAACTGGTGGCCCTGATGTATCGCGTGAGGGTGTGCAGCGTGATCTGCTGCCGATCGTTGAAGGGTCCACGGTGCAGACGAAGTACGGAATGGTGAAGACAGACCACGTGCTGTTCATCGCCGCCGGTGCGTTCCACGTCTCGAAACCCAGCGATCTCATTCCCGAGTTGCAGGGGCGCTTCCCCATTCGCGTGGAGCTGTTGTCGCTCACCGAGTCCGACTTCGTGCGCATCATGACGGAGCCGGAGCATGCGCTCACCCGCCAGTACGCCGCGCTGGTGGCGGCGGAGGGGGCCACGCTCTCATTCGCTCCCGATGGCATCGCCGAGTTGGCGCGTGTTGCGACCGTGTGCAACACGCGGATGGAGAACATCGGCGCCCGCCGTTTGCACACCGTGATGACGACGCTGCTGGAGGAGCTGCTCTACGGGCTCCCGGAGTCGGCCAGCGGGGCGATCGTGGTCGATGCACCCATGGTCCGGAGTCGCCTCGAGTCGGTGAGCCAGGACGAGGATCTGCGGCGCTACATGCTGTAGTGCTGTCAGGCCGCACTTCTCATTCAGTTCCCTCTCACTAGGTTCACCGCCTTTCCGGTCTCCGCCGGAGCTGTCCGTGTGACCTTCGACCTCCGCTGCCATGTCTGCCGAGCGCTCACATCGCGACTTCATCGCGATCACCGATTTCGATCGCTTCGAGCTCGATGCGTTGCTTCGCCTTGCCGATCGGATGCGTCGGGGTGACTACGACCGCCGCCCGTTGCGGGGCAAGACGCTCGCAATGCTGTTCATGAAGTCGTCCACGCGCACACGCGTGTCATTCGAGGTCGGCACCTTTCAACTCGGCGGGCACGCACTGTTTCTTTCCGATCGCGATGTGCAGCTCGGTCGCGGCGAACCGCTGTCGGATACCGCACAGGTGCTGACGCGCTACGTCGACGGCATCATGATCCGGACGTTCGCGCACGACGATGTGATGAACCTCGCCAAGCATGCTCAGGTGCCGGTGATCAACGGGCTCACCGATCTGCAGCATCCCTGTCAGGTGCTGGCCGATGTGCTGACAGTGCGTCAGCATCTGAGCGAGGAGCGGAACCAGGTGGTGGCGTGGATCGGTGATGGCAACAACATGGCCAACTCGTGGATCGATGCGGCGGCGTCCTTTGGCTTTGCGCTGCGTCTGGCGTGCCCCGAGGGCTACGATCCCGACCCGGTGATCCTGGCCCGTGCGCAGAAGATCACCGACGTGCGTGTGGTGCGCGATCCGAAGGAAGCCGCCGACGGCGCCACGGTCGTCACGACCGATGTGTGGGCGTCGATGGGCCAGGAGGAACAGCATGCCGCACGGGTGCAGGCGTTTCAGGGCTTCATCGTTGACGACGGCGTGATGCGGTGTGCACAGGCAAAAGCGATTTTTCTGCATTGCCTTCCTGCGCATCGTGGCGAAGAGGTCAGCGCCAGCGTGATCGACGGTGCACAGAGCCGCGTCTGGGACGAAGCGGAAAACCGGCTGCATGTGCAGAAAGCGATCATGGCCGTGCTGCTCGGCGGTGAGACGTTGCACACGGGGCAGGTGCGGGCCTGACGCGACGATGCAGTGACGCGGTGACGCGGTGACGCAGTGACGCAGTGAGACAGTGAGACAGGGACAGAGTGGTGATTGACGAAGTGCCCCCTTTGAGTGAGACGGAGTGAGAGATGCCGACAGTTGGAAAGCCTGCCCCAGCGTTCACCCTCGAGACCGACAGCGGAGAGCCTCTCTCGCTGAAGGAGCTGAAGGGCAGGACCGTCGTGCTCTACTTCTATCCGAAGGACGACACCTCCGGGTGCACCACCGAAGCCTGTGAATTCCGGGACCTGATGCCACGGTTCGCAGAGGGGAGCGCCGTCATTCTCGGTGTCAGTCCCGACACCGTGAAGAGCCATCAGAAGTTCAAGGCGAAGTACGACCTGACGTTCCCTCTCCTGGCCGATGTGGAGCACGCGGTCGCCGAGCAGTACGGTGTGTGGAAGGAGAAGAGCATGTACGGTCGGAAGTACATGGGGGTGGAGCGGACGACGTTCGTGATCGATGCCAAGGGCGTGCTGCGTCACATCTTCGAGAAGGTGAAGCCGGCTGGGCATGCGGAGGAAGTTGCAGCGGTGCTGTCGGCGCTCTGAGGCGGGTGCTGACGCTGTGGGTGCACACGGCGGGTGGTAGACCGGCGCACTGCGATCTCGGTGCGCTGCGGAATGCCGGAGATCGGGTACGCGTGCGCCTGACGCGTCGGCGCTCATGTCGATAGATTGAAGGTTCTGCCACTTCGGCACTACCTCTGCCTTCCCGCCATGTCTGCCGCACCCTCTCAGAAGCTCCAGCGCACGGCGCTGTACAACACCCACGTCGCACTCGGCGCCAAGATCGTGCCCTTCGCCGGCTTCGAGATGCCGGTTCAGTATCCGAGTGGCATCAGCATCGAGCATCACGCTGTGCGCCAGCGCTGCGGGCTGTTCGATGTCAGTCACATGGGCGAGTTCCTCGTCACCGGTCCGGCGGCGATCGAGTTCGTCAATTACGTCACGACCAACGACGTCAGCAAACTGGCGATCGGGCAGGCACACTACTCGACGTTTCTGAACGAGCGCGGCACCATCGAGGACGACTGTCTCGTGTACCGGTTCGCCGACCATCTGATGCTGGTCGTCAACGCATCCAATATCGACAAGGATTGGGCGCATATCGAGCCGCATCTGAGCGCCTTCGATGCGCAGATGACGAATATCAGCGCATCGACCGCGTTGCTCGCGTTGCAGGGGCCCAACGCACCGACGGTGCTGGCCCGGCACACCGATATCGATCTCGATACCATCGCGTATTACCACTGTGCGGTGGGAACGGTGGCGGGGATCGACAACGTGATCGTGAGTCGCACCGGCTACACCGGCGAAGACGGATTCGAGCTGTACTTCGACGATGCGCATGCAGCGCACATGTGGGTGAAGCTGCTGTCGGGCGGTGATGTGACGCCAGCCGGACTCGGTGCCCGCGACACCCTGCGGCTCGAGATGGGCATGGCGCTGTACGGCAACGACATCGATGACACCGTCACGCCGTACGAGGCGAACCTGGCGTGGCTCGTGAAGCTGACCGCCAAGGAGCGTTTCGTTGGACGGGACGCGCTGGTGGCGCAGAAGTCGGCCGGCGTCCCAAGGAAGCTGGTTGGCTTTACCCTGCCGGTGCGCAACGTTCCTCGACACGGCATGGCGGTCTCGATGGACGGCGAGGCGTGCGGTGTGGTGTGCAGCGGCACCGTTGGGCCGAGCGTCGGCGTGCCGATTGGCACCTGCTATCTGCCCACTGATTATGCGAAGGCAGGCACCACCTTCGACGTCGAGATCCGCGGCACGAGAGTCACCGCGACTGTTGCATTGCTGCCGTTCTGGCCCAACGGATCGGCGAAGAAGTAATGCAGATGAAGGCGCTCATCACGCTCACCGATGTCGAACCGGCTGTGCGTCTGAATGCGTTGCTGGAGCAGGGCGGCATCACCACCGAGCTGGTGTCGCCGCTGGATGATGTGCGAGGCATGCTGGAGCGCTTCGAGCCCGACGTGGTGGTGATCACCGGCGCACTGCTCGATACCGGCAATGTGCAGATCGTGCGTGAGGAGTTGTGGGCGGGTGTGCCGGTGGTGGGGCTGGTCGATGTGGATGAGCCGGGAATGCGCGAGCGGCTCCGCAGCATTGGGTACGCGGATGTGCTGGTGAAGCCGGTGCTGCCGGAGGATGTCGCCCCGGTGGTGCGCCGTTTGCTCGAGCGCCGCAAGTTGAGCCAGGAGACAGGGCTCAGCGGCGATACCGAGGCGTTGCGCGAAGTGTTGGTCAAGATCGAGCAGATCGCCCCGGTGTCCAGCACCGTCCTGATCGAAGGCGAAAGCGGAACCGGAAAGGAGCTGGTGGCTCGCGGCATTCATCGCCTCGGCCCGAGACGTAACAAGCCGTTCATCGCGGTGAACGTCGGTGCGCTCGCCGAAACGTTGCTCGAGAGCGAGTTGTTCGGGCATGAGAAGGGGGCGTTCACCGGCGCGGCGGAGCGACGGCTGGGCCGCTTCGAGCTGGCGGACGGCGGGACGTTGTTCCTCGACGAGATCGGCGATATCCCGATATCGACGCAGGTGAAGCTGTTGCGCGTGCTGGAGGAGCGGGAGGTGACGCGCGTGGGTGGGGTGACGAGCATTCCGGTGAACGTGCGCGTGATTGCGGCGACGAATCGGCCGCTCCGCGATCTCGTCGAGGAGGGGGCGTTTCGGTCCGATCTCTACTATCGGCTGAATGTGCTCAGCATGTATCTGCCACCGTTGCGCGAAAGGCAGTCGGACATCCCGGTACTCGTCCGCCGCTTTGTGGCCGAGTTTTCGCGACGGCACGACCGGGCCTTTCACGGCATCTCCGCCGAGGCAATGGAAACGTTGGGGCGCTACCCCTGGCCGGGGAACGTGCGCGAGCTGCGCAATCTGATCGAAAGCATGGTGGTGCTGGCACCGGGGCACGAGATCGGCGTTGCCGATATCCCTCCGCAGATCCGCGACGGCGTGACGCGCCTGCTGCCGATGCGTCTGCCGGCCGTTGCCGCCACGAACGGAGGGCACGGCGCAACCCCGGTGGTCGGCTCAGCCGAACTCGAATTCATCTTGCGCAACCTGGTAGACCTGAAAGTTCAGGTTGAGGATCTGCGGCGGCGTCTCGATCATGCACCGGCAATGGGTGGTGGCATGGGCTCCGGTGGTGCTGCCGATTCCCTGACGGCTGGTGGGGCCGTGGAGCCCAAGGGCGCGCGGCTCCCGAACACCGTCGAGGTATTGCCTGGGATGACGATGGCGCAGATCGAGCGGGCCGTCATCGAGGCCACGTTGCGCGAGACGCGCGGTAACCGTCGAAAGGCGGCCGAGTTGCTCGGAATCGGCGAGAGAACCCTCTATCGAAAGATTCGCGAGATCGAGGGTGGAGAAACGGACGATCGCGCTGACTCTTGATTTCTGCTGGAGTGGAGTTCAGCTTGGATTGCACTGAACGGCCGGGGCTGACTCTCAGCGTTGGTCAGAGCCAATGTTCGCTCTTTTGCACTCCCACCCGCGAAAGAACGTGACCGTGTCGGTCTTTCAATCATCTGCTGGTTCTGGCGGTGGGTCGACCCGCCAGCCCGCCATTCATATCGCACGTGCTGAGGAGTTGCTGAGCACCTTGCCTGGTGTGGTGAGCGTGCGCATCGAGGCGTCGGCGAGTGGCGACGTCGACGCGATTCATGTGCTGACTTCGGTGGAGATTGGCCCGAAGCAGACCGTGCGCAACATCGAGAGTGCGCTGTTGGCGCATCTCGGGATGCGGGTGGACCACCGCAAGATCAGCGTGGCGACGACGGTTGATGCCCCGCGCATCCGTCTGACGCCATCAGTGGTGGAGGCGGTATTGAACGCCCCGTATGCCGATGCTGCGCCGGTTCGTCCGGCCGTCGTCCCAGCAACATTGGTCGAGCCGGTGGGGGTGGCCATCGCTGCTGGCTCTCGGCGGTACCTGTTTGACGACGTGGAGGTGAAGCGCAGTCGCAGCGGACTTGGGTGTCGCGTGACGTTGCGCCGGGGTGAGGAGTCCTTCGAGGGTGAGGCGGAGGGGCTGGAGACTGAGGCTGCGCGGCTGGAACTGGCTGCGAGAGCGACGGTGCTCGCCATTTCGTTTGCGGAAGGGAAGGCGGCGACGTTGGCGCTGGCGGGTGTACAGCGGGTGGCGGCGTTTGGGACCGATTGTGTCCTGGTTGGCGTGACGGCGCGCCAGGGTCGGGAATCGGTGTTGTTGAGCGGAAGCTGCGTAATTCGCGACAGCGCCGAAGTGGCCGGATCGCTGGCCGTATTGGATGCAACCAACCGGTGGCTGGAGGCAACGCGTCAGGGGTAGGCGGACGCGTGGAGCGGTGACCGGCGTGACGTTGCGTGTGGTGACGAAGTCACTGCGGGCGGCGGGAGAGAACGCTGTCGGTCACTGGCACGAAACAAGCGTGTGCAGGATTGAAACGGAGTATCCCCCCGTCCTCGGCAGAGCGGAGAAGAGCGCGTACGGCCAGCAGTAAGAGCGGAGCCCACCGGAATTGTGCAGTCAGGCGTCGAATGGCGTGCTGGCTGACGATCGAAGGGGAGGTGACGCAAAATGAGTATCTGGGCCGCATTCGCAGGTTTTGTCGCAGCAGCTTTGGGTGGAACGCAGCTTTGGAACTGAAGATTTAGTACGACGACCGAGGCGGGGGGATCTGCTTGCGTAAGGCTACTGTTGCTGTCGTGCTCTCGACGGCGGTTCTGGGCGTGCTTTGCCTTCTGGCATTGTACGTCGTGAGTCCGAGCATTGATCCAAGAGAACGGGAAGCCGCGATAGCGTTCGCAGTTTTTTCTGTTTTTGGCGCGCTGATGCCCTATGCCCTTTCGGACAAGACCATTGGCAACGCGACGTTTGTGACGTTTCTAGCCAGTGTGGTTTTGGCGCCGTCATGGATCACAGTACTATGCGCTGTCAGCGTTGTCTTTGTCTCGCAGCAGCTGCAGCGGAAAGATGGCGCTAAGACGCTTTTCAACGTGGGGCAGCACGCAGTTGCGCTGTCTCTCAGCGTTGTTGCATACAGAGCAACGGGTGCCGAAGGCGCGAGTTATTCAGGTGACTTTAAGCCGATGCCGCTCGTTGCTGCTTTTCTTGCGTTTGCCCTCGCGAACTCCACAGCTGTCGCAGCCGTTGTAAGCGCCGAGACACAGCGAAGCTTTTGGAGCCTCTGGAAAGAGGGGCAGCGCGGTCTCCTTTTTGACACCGTCGCGTTGCCCTTTGTGTATGTGTTCGTAAAGGTGTACGTCGAGTTTGGTGTCTTAGCCACATCTGCGGCTGCGGCGCTGATTCTCGTTGTCCGTCAGCTGAACAGCACGAACGAGGAGTTGCATCGGTCAAATAGGGAGCTTCTTGAGCTCACAGTTACGACTCTTGAGGCCCGCGACCCTTACACTTCTGGTCATTCCCGCCGAGTTTCTCAGTACTGCCGAATGATGGGTCAGGCGCTTGGCATGACTTCGAAGCAGATCGACCGGCTCACGATTGCGGCACTGCTGCACGACGTCGGGAAAATCCATGAAGTGTTCGCTCCAATTCTCCGCAAACCTGGGAAGCTGACTGCCGAAGAGCGCGCGATCATGGAATCGCATCCGATTAAGGGCGCAGAGCTTGTGCGGATTTCTTCGCATCTCCGAGACACGGTAGATCCGATTCGGCATCACCATGAGGCTTGGGATGGCTCTGGATACCCCGATGCGCTAGCAGGAGAAGCGATCCCCGCTTTTGCCCGAGTGATCGCAATCGCTGATACCATTGATGCAATGGCGAGCGACCGGCCTTACAGGCGAGGATTATCCGCTGAAAAAATCCGAGCCGAGGTTACTCGAATGAGCGGAATTCAATTCGACCCAAGAATGCTCTCCGCTTTGTTTACGTCTGGTACTATCGATATCGTTCTGCGTCTGGCTTGCACCTCGCACGAGGACCATTTTGCCGCCGAGCCGACACTTTCGTTGCTTGTAAATGGGTAGGGAGACAGGAGCTGGACGAGAATTAGTCGGAATCTAGAATCACAACCTGGGAGACAGTCTCCCCATCGGCCTCGCGCTTAGTGGACGTTGTCACTCTAAGACACGATGTCGCGCTATCAGCCGCGAAGGCGCTCGCCTGTTTCACTGCTTGGCTTAGTCATGATGTTTCGCTCCGTGAGCTTCGAGTGGCTCCCAATGAGATTCTGCAGCGCAGAGGAGCTTGATGACGAAGGGCCAAATAGCTTGATCAGTCAGCTCTATTTGTCTAATACGGTTGCTTACGAAGTTACGAGTAAAACTTTCGAGGTCCGTCCGCTGCGTGCAGAGTAGTAACGCCGCAAGTGTAAGGTGTTCGTTTGAATAATACTGAACGGCTGTGATGCTAGACACAAGAATGTCATGGTCTCGTTTCGTCTCTTTCGAGAATTTCCCCCTGTGAGATGCGAGTTTTGTCGCCAAAACGGCCCAGAGAGAGTTCCCGCTTTGAGAGCCCCTCACGTTTCTGAAAAGCGCTCGAGCTGCTCTTCCTGCGCTTGCCACGTCACCGCAGATAACTGCTTCCCAGCTCGAATATAATTGCAAGTCGAAGTACAGAACTGGAACTCGTAGCTGATGATTATCCAGAACTCTTTTCGCACTGTCTAGGTACGCCCGGCACCCTTCCGTGTCCATTGTAAGTAGGGCTAACGCTGCGAGCCTCAGGTCTGCTTTGACAGTGTGCGCGTGGTACTTCAATCGGGCAGCGAGTGATCGTGATTCGAGCAAGAGCCCCTGAGCTTGAGCAGAATCTCCGCAGTAGGCGAAAATCTCCGCAGCATTTCGAAGCCCGGTACAAGCAAGTTGAACGTCAGCAACAACTCTTGACTCGTTTGTGAGCAGTGTTGCTGCTTCGCGCGCCTTCAGAAGCTCCCCGGTCGAAGCGAAGAAGATAAGATCGGCACGATAGACGTCGAATCGACTCGCTAAATCCGAGTGACGCACCCCATTTACGGCCTGGTAGGCAGAGCAAAGCGCGGTAGAATCGCCTCGGTTTGCCGCCATGAAGAGAGCCCCAACAGCTTCTGCCATACGTACGTCGGGTGCGGAATCTGGGTTGCGTGCGGCGACTTGTGCTTGTTGCATACTCTCAGCGCTGACGAGGGTATATTCCGTCTCAATATTCCAAGATGTGACCGTTGGAAGGGAGAACGGCGAACGAATGGAGGAATATACCCTCGATTTTGAGCGGATTGTTTTCGAGCCCTCGTTGACACGCTCAACAATCGCGTCGAGCATTGAACTGAGGTTTCGCCCGGTAGCGGAAGGCTTCAGTCTTAACATTTCAAAAACAATCTCCTCAGCAGTCGCATTCCGAACGACAGATCCGATATAACGATCAAGAACGCTGCATGCTCTGTCTTCGTGTCTACTCGCAACAAAGAGCCTAAGTAAGGAAAAGAAATCAGTAGTCGCAGCATACTGCACCCAAGCAGTCAACAACACCTCCCCCCCCTTCAACGCATCCAACCGCAACACCGTCCGCTTCACCCGCAGCTCCGCCCCATCAGCCATCAACCCCGACGCCCTCAACACCCCCTCCTCACACTGCACAAACCCACTGGTCTCCAACCCGTCCAACGCCGCCGCCAACGACATCTCATCCACCTCTAACGCCGCCGACACCACTCCCTGGCGCGCCGAACCACCCAACACCCCGCACAACGCCAACACCCGCCACTGCAATTCGCTCAACTCCCGCAGCGCGCGGTCCACCGCCACCTGGACGCGCCACGGAATGACATCCGGCGACCCCGCATCCAGCATCAGCCCCAGCATCTCGATGCCATACATCGGCACCCCCTCCGCGAACACTGCCGCACACGCCACCTGATCCGCCGTGGCACGCGGCTGCTCCGCCGCGGCGTACGCCGCCACCACGCTCCGCACATCCAGCGTGTTCATCGGCCGCAGCGACAGTCGCTCGATCCACTGGGCATCCACCGGCGCATCCGTCGGCGTCCCGGCTGTGCACGACGTCAACATCATCGTGTGATACCGCGACACGCCACGGCGATACATCCGGTCCAACCGCCCCAACGACTCGGCGTCGATCCGCTCGGCGTGCTCCAGCTGCAGCAACAACGGCGTCTCCTCACTCACCGCCGCCAGCAGATCCTCGATCTCCGCAATCGGACAATCGTCCGGTGACAGCAGCGTGCTCGCGAGCCACGCCCGCATCGCCTCCAACGCCTCCGGTGAGACGCCCATCGCCCCCGGGTAGTCGAGCAGTCGGCGCACCAGCGTGCGCAGCGCCGCGAACGGCATCGTGCTTCGCGCGCTGTCACACTGCAGGTCCAGCACACGCATCCCCTGCAGCACCGCCGACTTGCGCACCTCATACTGCAGACGACTCTTGCCGCTTCCGTCAGGCCCGTAAATCAGAAACGCCGCCCCCCGTCCGGCCCGCGCGTCAAACAGCGCGGCGGTGAGCCGCTTCGATTCGCGAATGCGTCCCACCAGCGGCCCGTGGTGCCTGCCACCGCTCTGGTACGCCACCGACGGCAGCTTCTCAGCGATCCGACGGCGCAGCAGCTGCGCCGGCAGCGCCGCATCGTGCCCGCCACCCACGCGCCCGATCTCCACCAGATATGCATCGAGCAGCCGGAGGGCGTCGACCTTCGCACCCTGCATCGCCATCGTCTCGGCGCACGTCAACGTCGCTTCTTCATTCAACGGGTCAAAGCTCAGCAGCTGCACCGCATGGCGATTGGCAAGGAGCAGATCGCCCGCCGATCGCGAAGTCTGCATGGAGCGAACGATGCGCGGGCGAAGCAGCGCATGCACCCCGACCCGCTGCGAGGTGATCCACGACCGCAGATCGTCGGAAAAGTCCGGATCGTAGTCGGGGAGCCACTCACCGCCGACATCGCCCACCGGATCGTCCCAGTCGCACGACCAGAATCGCGGATCGAGACGCAACCCGTCGTCGCCCGATTCCACGATCAGCCCGATCTCTCTCGCCTTGTAGACCGTCTGACGCAGGTTGTGACGTGCATTCGCATCGCCGACGCCGGGCCAGAGCGTATCCATCATCGTCTGGCGAGAGGTGATCCGACCCACCGGCACACTCAACCGGACAATCATCGCGAACAGACGCTCCGCGTCAGGGGTCAACGACTCATGCCCGAGCTCAACCCGCTGCGCGCCGAGAAACTGCAGCCGAGCGGTCGTCTTCGAACGATCTGACATCTGGATCCCTCCGGATCTGCCGCGCGTCTCCACTCCTCACCGCGCACACCGACGTCGGCGCAGGCCGGCTGCATCGCCTCCTCACTACAAACTGCACGCGCTGGTCACACCGGCGTCATTGTCGACCATTCCCGCGCTCCCTACACACCGTGCGTGCGGATACCTTCCTCAATATGGTCTCCCTGCTCGATATCATCGGTCCCGTCATGGTCGGGCCCTCGTCGTCGCACACCGCCGGCGCCTGTCGGCTGGGGTTGCTGGCGCGCGGGCTGGTTGGCGGCACCCCGCAGTCGGCGCGTGTCGAACTGCACGGCTCCTTCGCCCGGACCGGTGAGGGGCACGGCACCGACAAGGCCATCGCCGGTGGTCTGATGGGCTTTCGCCCCGACGACGAACGGCTGCGCACCGCCCTCGACATCATGGAACGGGAGGGGCTGGTCTACGTCTTCGAGAAGACGTCGCTCGGCGAGGAAAAGGATGTCCATCCGAATACCGTTCGCATCACCGTCACGCGCAACGATCGGTCGGCCGTCATGCAGGGATCATCGCTCGGCGCTGGTCGCGTACTGGTCACCGACATCGATGGCTACCCCGTCGAAGTCACCGGGAATCTGCACACCATCGTGCTCGTCGCCGAAGACGTCAAGGGCAGCGTTGCGCGCATCGCCACCCTGCTCGCCGACGCAGAACTCAACATCGCCACGCTGCGACTCACCAGAAAGCAGCGCGGCGGCGATGCCTTCATGGTTATCGAGACCGATCAACAGCCCGGCGAATCGGTGCGCGACACGATTCGTGCGCTGAGCTGGGTGCGATGGGCGTTCCGCCTCGACAAAGTGGGAGCGGCCTGAGATGTACAAGTCTCTTGCCGATGCCATTCGCGACGCCGAAGCGCGTGGGGTTCCGCTGTCGACGGTGGCGCTGGAAGCGGAATCGGCCGACGGCGGTCGGACGGTCGAAGACATCCGCAATGCGCTGTCGCGGGCGCTCATCATCATGCGCGGCGCCATCACGCAGGGCGAGAATCCCGACCTTCGCTCCGCCTCCGGGCTGGTCGGCGGCGACGCCGCCAAGTTGCTATCTGGACCTGAGGGTCCGTTGAGCGGAACGCTGTTCCGCGATGTCCTGATGCGCGCCCTCGCCGTCCAGGAGGTCAACGCCGCCATGGGTGTGATCGTCGCGGCGCCGACGGCCGGTGGTGCAGGTGTACTGCCGGCGGTGCTCACCGGCATTGCACTCGCGAAGCAGATTCCCGACGAACGGGTGATCGATGCACTGGCAACGGCCGGTCTGATCGGCGCCGTGGTTGCTGAACGCGCCTCACTCAGCGGTGCCGAAGGGGGGTGTCAGGCGGAGACGGGAGCGGCGGCGGGCATGGCAGCCGGTGCCGCCGTCGAGATGCTCGGTGGCACACCGACGCAGGCGGGCCATGCGACCGCCCTCGCGCAACAGGGGACACTCGGCCTGGTCTGCGATCCGCTTGGCGGCTTGGTGGAACTCCCCTGCGTGTTCCGCAACGCCACCGGGGCCGCGATTGCGCTCGCCGCCATCGAGATGGCGATGGCGGGTATCACGTTCGCGATCCCCGTCGATGAAGTGATCGATGTGATGGGTGAAATCGGCCGGGAGATGGATGTGCGGTATCGCGAGACGGCGGGTGGCGGACTGGCGGCCACTCCCACCGGCCGTCGACTGGCGAAAGCGCGACTGGTGCAGATCAAGCGTGCCGACGGGTAGTCGCTGGCCGGCATCCACGACCGGGTCACGTCGATGGCACCGCATCGCGCCGCCGGCTCATCGCGACACGCAGCGCCGTATAGGTCAGCAAGCCCACCGGTCCGAACATGAACGTGAGTCCGAGGCAGGGGACTACCATCACATGCGGGATGTTGCGCTCTCGCGCATCCATCACCTCCCAGCAGCCGATGAACAGATCGAAGGCGAGGTAATGCACCCAGCCGGCGAGCACCGCACGGTCTGCGGAGAACAGCGCCTTCACCTGGCTCAGTGATCCGAAACCCCCAGCAGGGTTGTCTGGAGCGCTCGTGAGCGCCCAGATGTAGAGCACCGCCAACGCCGCCGGCACGACGAACCTGAGGAGCGGCGCGACGCGCTTCGGCTGCAGGATCAGGGCGATCCAGGAGACCAGCGCGGTGGTGTTCGCATACTGAAAGAGCTGTCCGTCGCTCATGAGGTGGCGCCGGGTACCGGCAGCAACGGGTGGCCGTTGAGCGCCTGTATCAGCGCCGCGCCAAAGAGCGTCGCGCACAGCGCCGCGCCCGCGAAGACCAGCGCCCGCTCCGTGCCATCGTTGCGTGGTTGGCGCACGCGACGGACGCCAAGCAGCAGCAATGGCAGGATCTGGAGCGCGTGCATTCCAAGGAAGTGTGGGATCCGCAGATCGCCGTGCAGTTTACTCCAGTGGATGAGCGGAATCCCCACCTCGCCGTCAGCTCCACCCACGGTGTGTGCGCCAGCAATGAACGGACGCTCATTGCGAGACATGGACGCCAGCTGCGCTGGACTCGGCTGCGTCATGCGCCAGCCCATACCTGCACCGACGATGTTCAGAGCCAATCCAAGGCGCAGTGCCGTTCCCATCGCCCGATCTGCGGCGGGAGTGCGAAGGTGCAGGACGAGGAGGATCATCGACATTACCCACACCGTCGCAATACCGATGCCCATACCGCTGAATATGGCGATGTCGAGTGGCGTGTTGACATTGAAGTGACTGTTCACGCCACGCACGGCCTGCACGAAGATCAGCACTGTCTCGAGCACGATGATCCAGCCGATCGACGCCGCAGCTACCCTGAGAATCCGGGAACGCGGCAGGTCTCGAATCATCCACGCCAGGGTGAACAGATATGCCGCGCCTGACGCTCCGAACTTCGCCGGCTTGAGCATCGCCGGTGCACCCGCGATCACGCGAACATCGAACACCAATCCGATCAGCGCGAGCATCAGCAGAACGAGGCACACCGCAGCCATCCGAATCAGCTGTGGTGACCACCGTTCGCAGCGAGAGTATCGATCGCGTATGGCAGGCATCATGGTGTTGGAATGGGCTTTGAGCCAGCGAAAGACGACGACTGGTGCACGGTTCTACGGCGACGCAGAGTTCCAGTTTCAGGAGCGTTCACCCGACTGGGTGATGGCAGCCACGCTACCAACGACTAGCGTGTCCTGTGATCACCGACGCCCGCCGAACGGACCAACACATTTCTTCGTCTCCGACGGTGAAAACCAAGAACAAGAACTTACTCCGCACGGCGCTCCTGGCGCTCATGCTGTATGCGGCGGGTTGCTGTGCGACAGCTGAGGTGCAGGCACAGGCGGCGAAGAAGCTGCCAGGCGTAACCTCCACGAGCACCAGGAGACGCGGCAGTGGTGCCGACGCGAACATCCGTCGCGACGATGCACGAAATACATTGACCAGGCCGACGGCAGCACTCAGTCGTGGGGCCCGGTCACGGGCGATGCGTCCTCGGGATTCCGCTGGACGATCCGCAACTGATGCGCGGCGGGGGGTGCACCTGAACGATGCACCCCCTGCGGTTCGGCCGGTGGCATCAGCGATGACGATGGCGATGCTGTAGCACGCGCGCACGCCGCCGCGCCGACGCCGGTCATGAATGCTTCCAATCGCTCGGCGGCCAGCGGAAGCTCCCGGATCGCATCGAGCACGAAGAGATCGAGCGCGTCGTACCAGATTCCGTTGCGCGCCAGTGAGTTGATGGTCGGAGTGGCTGCAACGACGTGGCGCTGGATCTGATCGCGCACCAGCAGCTCGCCAGACAGACTGCGCAGAGACCATTCAGCGACGTCACCGTCGGCCAGCGGAAAGCGCGCCTCGCCGAGGGCAACGCGGTTGAGCCCTGGTCTGAGAGAGATCATCACCGCGCTCAACACATCGCGCACCCGGACGACCAGGCGCGCCGAGTCCGGGGCGTTCGTCACACATATCGATACGAACGGCGCGGCGCGCATCGTTTGCGGCACGAGCGCATCGATTCTCGCGCTCGGTACCAGCGCGCGAGCACTGCCGCTCACCGGAACGGTGGAGTCGCGAGCCGTACCGCTCACGGGAGGCTTGAACGTGACCTGCAATCGTGCCGCCGATCGCACGGAGGCGGCGGGCGAGCTGCGCGCAGTCGTGTCCTGCGCAGGCAGCTGCGCACCCGCGACGGCAATCGCGACGGCGACAAGCGTCAGCCGTTGCGCGCCAATCGTGGATCTCGTTGCACGTGCCATCGCGGGTGCGGGGGTGAGCGGAGTGCATGATCTTCGGTACACA
>Ga0209591_10000478_pt1 | contig 52056 bp, 57 predicted proteins | sample MAT01_FD_187207 | JGI IMG/M metagenome (GOLD analysis project Ga0209591, IMG submission 187207) | Freshwater microbial communities from Lake Fryxell liftoff mats and glacier meltwater in Antarctica - MAT-01 (SPAdes) (version 2) | ecosystem: Environmental > Aquatic > Freshwater > Ice > Liftoff...
CGTGTCGGGTCGAGACGAGGCGGGTCGAGATCTGGCGGGTCGAGTCGTGCGACGAGATGGGGTCGGGTCGTCCGAGGGCGGGTCGAGAGTGCCTCAGAGACGCTCATGAGGCTCGTCCGCGGGCGAGCCGAACGAATTCAACGAGGTAATGACGCTAAGGGCAACCTCGGAAACCGTCAAGATGGTGAGGCGTCCCACTTCTGCGACCACAACCCGTTGTGGAAGTGTTCGCGGCTTGGCGGATCCTTCACCGGTTCGTCCGACGAGGAAAAGCGTGAGAGGTCCGATAAGCCGGATCCTGTTCGCCCTCGTTGCCGAGAGCGTGGCGACCATTTCTCTGGGACCGACCTCGCGGCCGGCCTCGAACGACCTACCCGGATAGCGCTCGGTGGGGGTCACACCGGAGGTCGTTGCCGACCTCGACTATCCCTATTTGGTCTTTCTCCAGGTGGGGTTTGCCCTGCCACCGCGGTCACCCGCGGCGCGGTGCGCTCTTACCGCACCGTTTCACCCTTACCGACGTCACGAGGACGCAGGCGGTTTGTTTTCTGTGGCACTTTCCCGGGCCTTGCGACCGGTTGTCGTTGACAACCACCTCGACCCCGAGGAGTCCGGACTTTCCTCCCCGCCGGTCCTGTGAAGAACGCGATGGAGCGGCCGCCTGGACCTCTCACGCAGAAAACATCCTAGCTCGTTCGCACGCGCATTGCCTCTTCGGGCAGGTCGCCTAGGTTCGCGGAGCGCTCATCCCTACGCTGTGCCGTCATGGCGACGACCCTGCCCACCGTCACCTACCTCGAGTTGCGTGAGTCGAATGCGGACGGCACTGCGGCTGCCGGCCTCTCGCACACGGGGAAAGGTCTCGTCCTCCTCCACGTCCAGGAGTTGGCCGCCGACGGCGTCCCCCGCGGTGCCGTCACGATCGTCCACGATGCCGGAGGACACGGCGGGCAGTTCCTGCGCGTCGGCCGCCGCCTCGCGGAAGCGGGCTGGGCCGTGGCGCTGCCCGACCTGCGCGGCCATGGACGCAGTGAAGGGCCCCGCGGTCACTCGCACGGCGTGCAAGAGGTCGTGCGCGATCTCGGCGACGTCCAAGATCACCTCGCCTATCGACAGCCGGATGCGCCGCGCGTGCTCGTCGGCCAAGGGCTCGGAGCGTTGTGGTGCTTGGCCTTCGCGAGCGAGCGCCCGGACGGCATTGCGGCAGTCGTGCTCGCCGCGCCGCTCGTCGACCCCTTCTTCGACGTGCCGGTCGCCGCGGGCGGGTTGATGAAGCTCTTCAAGAAGGTCGTTCCGGAGTCCGCGGGACGCATCGGTTGGGATCCCGCGTCGCGGACGAACGACGACGAGGGGCGCGCGCTGCTCGTCGCCGAACCGGCGCACGACGTGATCACGGTGCGCGCGAGCGATGAAGCACGCGCCGCCGCGCGGACCTATCTGCCGAAGCTCGCGAACATCGCGATGCCGGTGTTGGTCGTCGTCGGCGTTGACGATCGCATCGCGCCGTCGGCCAAGGTTCGAGTGCTCAGCGGTCCGCGCGTCGAAGTGCGCGAGTTCGCCGGCGCGCACCACGATTTGTTCCTGGACGGCCGCGCGAGTGATGTTGCCGAAGCGATCGTGCGTTGGCTCGACGCGAAACTTGCGCGATAACAGTCACTCGACCTCGGTCCGCGACTGCTCGACGAACTCGGAAGCGTCGGTCGGATCAAGCCGACGACGCGGATTCGGGCTCGCCCGACTCCAACCAATCGCGAAGCAGGACCAGCGCACTCATCGAGTCGCGCCTGCCCTTCCAATCCGTGCGACGTGTGCCGGCCTCGCGCAGGAGTTCCTCGGCGGCCTTGGTCGTCAGGTGTTCGTCGTGCAGGACGACCGCGAGTCGCGGGAAGCGCGCTGCGAGTCTCGTCGCGAATGCGCGTACTTCGAGCGCACGCTGTCCCTCGCTGCCATCCGCATTCCTTGGAAGTCCGACGAGCAGGACACCGATCGAGCGTTCGTCGAGGAGTCCGGCGACGTGCTCGAGGAGCGCATCGGCATGGCCGTCGCCGTGATAAGCGCCCAGCGGTACGGCTGCGATGCGCAGGCCATCGATGACGGCGAAGCCCGTGCGCTTCGTGCCGTGGTCGATCGAGAGGACGCCGCTCTTCATGCCGACGAGACCCACTGCGCGTCTTTCTTCGGAGCGTTGCCCCGTGCGCGCGCGCCGAAGAGCCACACGGAGGCGACGAGTGCCAATGCGGAGCCCGCGCCCACGAGAAGCAGCGCGAGGTTCAAACCCGGCGGCCAATAGTCGACCTCGACTCGCGCCGGCTCAGCGAGCTTCAGGTCCCAAGCGCACAGGAGATTGGCGAACGGTTGCGGCGGAAGCCCGTTCATGCGCCAGCTGCGCGCATAGGCCTGCGCCACGACGAGCACGCCGTCGCACGGGCCGGGGACGTGGAAGGACAACCCACGTGGGCCGAATTCGAACCCGGTCACCGCCGCCGCTGAGGTCAGTTCGCTCTGGATCGCGAGCAGTGTCTCCCCGATCGCGACGAGGCCTGCAGTCGCGTCGATGCGCTCGACGGCTTCGCGCGTGAGCACATACGCGCGCGGGAGCGCGCCCTCGAGGACGTGCAGCCCCTCACCCACGGCCCAGACTCCGCGTGTCGTGGCCAGCGCGTGGCCGTGGACGGCTTGGGCACCGAGGAACCGCGCGGCGTCCAGCTCGCGGTCGTCGAGCCCCCCGTCGTGACTCTGCGCATGCAAGCTGAAGCCGGCGTTCTCGACGCGGAACGCAGTCGGATAGAAGCGATGGATCCTGCGTAGATGCACCGGATCGAAGAGCGAAATCGACTCGATCCCGATCAACGCGTTCTGGTTCGGCGGGAGAGAGGTGAGCACGCGGACGCCGTTTCGCTCGTGCGAGAACCTCCGCTTCGTGCGGCGTCCAGAACTTCTCGAGGCGCGCGAGCCAGCCGAGCGGAGCGACCTGCTCGGCTTGAGCGGCGACGACGAGCGCGGCTCCGCGCGCAACGTGCACGGCCGCCGCGAGCGGCCATGGGAGCCAGTTGAAGCTCCGGTAGTGCACCATGTCGAGGTGCTGGTAGGTGACGCCGGAAAGGCCGATCACGAGCGCCAGGACAAGAGCTATCGGCAGGCGCGCGTACAGCCGCAGGAGCACGAAGAGCCCGGCCAGGAGGAGCTCGATGTGCAGCAGCACGAAGAGGTCGAAGCACCACGGCGAATCGCCGGGCAAGAGCCTGAGCACCAGGTTCGGCGGATACCACGCGCCGGACTGGAGCGACTCGAGGAGCGGCGCGCCCAGTCCGCTCTTCATGTTGACGACCGGCAGCTCGCCGGTGAGCAACGTCCTCCGGATCAGCATGAGCCACGACTCGTCTTGCGCAGCGGCGGCACCGGGATCCAGGACAGGCAGCGTGTCGATGTCGCCGGATGTCCGGCCCGGATCGCAGGCGAACGTGCTGTACGAGAAGGTGAAGCCCCCGAAGAGGACTTCATGGAAGACCGCGAGGGGCGCGAGGAGGAGGACGATCCAGGCAGCCCACTTCGCGACTCGCACTAGGGCCGTCGAATGCGGCGCGGGCTGGATCTTGCGGCTGAACTCCATGGCGTCAGTGTGCGCGGGCGCGGCAACGAATCACGACGAGTCGCAGTCGGATCTGGCCCTCGACGCCGCCGCGCATCGTCGCAAGTCTAGCAGGCCGCGGTGCGAGTTCGGTTGCTCACCGAAGCACGACGACGCGCCGGCACTCATCGCTAAGATCCGGCGATGCAAGTCGAACGTCTCGGGAGACTGATGCACGCGCTGCATCCTTTGCGCGCGGAACTCGTGGCCCACCCGTTGTACGGATCGCTGCGGACCCTCGCGGACGTGCGTGTGTTCCAGGAGCACCATGTCTTCGCCGTGTGGGACTTCATGTCGCTCCTCAAGGCTCTTCAACGCGCGCTCACGTGCATCGAAATTCCGTGGCGACCGGTCGGCGATCCCGTCGCGCGTCGGTTGATCAACGAGATCGTGGTCGGCGAGGAGTGCGACGACGACGGTCACGGCGGCTACATCGCGCACTTCGACCTGTACACGATGTCCATGCGGGAAGCCGGCGCATCGACGCGCGGCATCGAAGACGTGCTCGCCCGTCTCGGCCGCGGCGAATCCGTCGAGAGCGCGCTGGCGAACGCTCCGCGCGCAGCGGCGAACTTCAATCGCGTCACGTTCGGCATCGTCCAATCGGGCTCGGTGCCCGCGATCGCGGCCGCGTTCACGCTCGGGCGCGAAGACGTGATCCCCGACATGTTCCGGCAGCTCGTACGCGACCTCGATGGATCCGGGGGATCACGGCTGCCGGCTCTCGTCGACTACCTCGAGAGGCACGTGGCCCTCGACGGCGAGCGTCACGGCCCGATGGCGGCGCGCATGCTCGCGAGCGTCTGCGGCGACGACGACGGAGCCTGGCACTCCGCACGTGCGGCGGCGGAGGCCTCGATTCGCGCGCGCATCGCGCTGTGGGACGGAATTCTCGAGGCACTCCGAGCGCCGACGGTCCGATCGTTGAGCACAGCAACGGCCTGAGATCGCGTAAAAAACTCGAGTATTCGGGCTCCCAGAGCCACTGGCGCTGCTGCGCAGCTACCTGGAGCGTGTGAGGTCTTCACAAGCCCTGTGGCGGTATTTCAGTCCTCGATCTCGTCGATCCAGGCCATCTGGATCGCCTCGAGGATCTTCTCGTTGCTCTGCTTCGGTTCGCCGACGAACCCGGGCAGCTCGGTGATCCAGCGGTGCAGATCCGTGAAACGAACCGTGAGCGGCGACACGTCGGCGTGGCGTTCCGCGAGGAATCGCGCGATGTCGCGCACGTCCGTCCATTCGAGCTTCTGAGTCATGCGGTCGCCTTTCGCAGCGCAAAGAGCGCCGCTTCGAGTTCGTCGAGGAAGTGCTTCGCCGCGTGCGCGGATGCATCGCGCTCGAGGAGAGCGCGCAGCCCACTGCCGCGGGTGCGCTGTGGACTCGCGCGCAGCCCACTGCCGCGGGTGCGCTGTGGACTCGCGCGCAGCCCACTGCCGCGGGTGCGCAGTGGACTCGCGCGCAGCCAAGCCACTTGGGCCTCGAGGCCCGCCGGCAGGCCAGCGCATGACCGTTGCGGCATGCGCCTCAGACCTCGTCGAGTGTCTTGCCGCGCAGCGCCTTCTGAGCCACGTTGTTCATCAACAGTGCCGCCAGGGGGAGTGCGGCGCGCTCGAAATCGTCGCGCGCTTTCTGCAGTGCCTTGACGTCCACGCCCTGAATCGCCGCCTTCGCGTGGGTGAGAGCTTCCTCGAGATCCTGCACGCTTTCCTTGTCGAGGCCCGCGCGACCGGCGTTCAGGTGCTTCTCCGTCGCATGGATCATCGAGCCGATCTCCGTGCGTAGATCCGCCGCACGCCGTGCCGCGAAATCGTCGACAGCGTTGGCGAAACCCGAATGCAGCATGCCTTCGACCTCACTGTCGGTGAGCCCGTGCATCGGTGCGACGTCGATGTGTGCCGTGGCACCCGTCGACTGCTCCTTCGCGCTGACCGAAAGCACGCCGTCGGCGTCGATGTGGAAACGCACGGCGACGCGCGCCATGCCCGCCGGCATGGGTGGAATGCCCTTCAATTTGAATCGGCCGAGCGTGCGGCAATCGCGCGCCATCTCGCGCTCGCCCTGGAGCACGTGGAAGTCGATGCCGGTCTGATCGTCGGCATAGGTCGTGAACCCCTCGGTCGCTTCGCACGGAATCGTGGAGTTGCGCTGGATGACTTTCGAGACCGCGCCGCCCATCGTCTCGAGCCCGAGGGACAGCGGAGTGACGTCGAGGAGCAACATGTCGCGGCGCCCGCCCGTGAGGATCTGTGCTTGCACAGCGGCGCCGAGTGCGACGACCTCGTCGGGATCGAGCTCCGTGTGCGGTACGCGACCGAAGAATTGCTGCACGCGCCGACGGATCACCGGCATGCGCGTCGAGCCGCCGACGAGGACGACCTCGTGGATGTCGCCGATCGCGAGCTTGGCATCCGAGAGCGCGCGTCGGCACGAGTCCATCGTGCGCTCGACGAGGTCCGCAGTGAGGGATTCGAACTCGTCACGTGCCACGCGTCGTCGCCACGCGACGCGCTTACCCGGCACCATGAAGTGCATTTCGGATTCGGGCTGCTTCGAGAGTTCGATCTTGCAGTGTTCGGCGGCCTGTCGAGCTGCTTGCTGGAACGCCGGATCGCGTGTGACGGCGTCCCCGTGATCGCTACCGAGATCGTCCCGCGCGAGATCCGCGAGCCGCTGGTCGAAATCGTCGCCGCCCAGTCGTGTGTCACCGTTCGTCGCGAGGACGCGGAACACGCCGTCCTCGATGCTGAGGATCGTGACGTCGAACGTGCCACCGCCGAGATCGAAGACCGCGACGTTGCCTTTGTCGCGCTGATCCAGTCCGTACGCGAGGCTCGCGGCCGTCGGCTCGTTGACGATGCGCAGGACGTCGAGCCCCGCGATGCGAGCCGCGTCGCGCGTCGACTGTCGTTGAGCATCGTCGAAGTACGCGGGCACCGTGATCACGCACTTCGTGGGCGCGGGGCCGCCGAGAGCGGAGGTGGCGACCTCGTGCACTTTCCGCAGGATGAACGCGCTCAATTCCTCGGGCGAATACCGGCGCCCACGCACTTCGAGTTGGATCGATCCGCGTTCGTTCTCGGTCGCGGAGTAGGGCAGCGTCGCGAGTTCCTGAGCGACGTCGGCCAACCCTCGGCCCATGAATCGCTTCACGCTGAACAAGGTGTTCCGTGGATCGACGATCGCGTGATCGCGCGCCTCGCGACCGACGATCGGGGGACCCGACTCGGGGAAGTGGAGGACGGACGGCACGAGACCGCTCCGGCCCTCGGGTCGTAGGACGGTCGGGCGGCCGTCGCGCCAGATCGCAGCGAGCGAGTTCGTCGTGCCGAGGTCGATTCCGAGAGCGCCGACAGCCGTCGGCGCCGGACTCGGGTTGTTCAGGACGTTGAGTTCGACGTATCCCATCGTGGATCCAGGCCGTTCAGCGGCGTTCCGCGCGCGCGAGCCGCAGGGATTCGATCTCGCGCAGCGCGCGGTCGAGGTAGCGCAACGCGTTGAGTTCGCGGCGCGCGAGGACGAGGGCACCGGAGTTCCGCTCGGGGAGAGGTTCGAGGAGCTCGTCGATCTGCGCGAGGTTCGCCGCGCGGCGCGCAGTGAGCTCGGCGAAGAGCGGTTCGATGCGCGAGTCCACACCCGAACTCGTGCGCGCTTCCTCCAGCACTTCATTCCACTCGAGCACCTCGAGCAAGAATGGTTGCGGCATCGCGCGCTCGGCATCCTCGGACGGTCCACCGAGGTGGACGACCAGCCAATCGGCACGCTGGGTCAGCTGCGCGAGCGTCTCGAAAGCGCTGTTCAACCGTGCGCTGTTTCGTTCGGCGAGTTCGCGGATGCGCGTCTCGGCGGCCGTGAAGAAGTCGGGGTGAACGAGGCGCGCGTAACGCGTCGACCGGCGGCGAAGCTCGCGCTCTTCCAATCGGAAGGACGGCGCGAGGCCCAGGAGCTCGAAGGGCGTCGCGCTGTCCTCCACGGCGTGGACCGCGCCGCAAGTGCCGCAGGCAACTGGCGTCTCGAGCGGCGCGCCGCAAGCCGAGCAGTTCTGCATGAGGCGACGCCGGATGCGGGGAGCTTGAGAGTAGGGAATGGCGTCCGGAGTGACGTCAGACCGCGAACGACTCACCGCAGCCGCAGCTCTTGGCCGCGTTCGGGTTACCGAACTTGAAGCCGCGACCCATCAGGTTGTCCTCGAAGTCGATCTGTGTGCCGTTCAAGTACAGGAAGCTCTTCGGGTCGCAGACGACGCGGACACCCTCGACCTCGCTGAGCTGGTCGATCTCGCTGAGCTGGTCGTCGAAGCCGAGCGTGTAGGAGAATCCCGAACAGCCCCCGCCCTTGACGCCGACGCGCAACGCGGTGGCCTCGGACATGCTCTGCTCCGTGATGATGCGCCGGATCTCTTTCGTGGCGCGTTCGGTGAGTTGAATCACGATTTCACGGCCTCCTTGGCCGAAACGGTTTCGTTGTACTTCGCCTTGAAGTCGGCGATCGCGGCCTTGATCGCGTCCTCGGCCAGCACGCTGCAGTGGATCTTCACGGGCGGAAGCGAGAGCTCTTCGACGATCTGGGTGTTTCGGATCTCGAGCGCCTCGTCGAGCGTCTTGCCCTTGATCCATTCGGTGGCGAGCGAGCTCGACGCGATCGCCGATCCGCAGCCGAACGTCTTGAACTTGGCATCGACGATCCGGTCGCCCTCGACCTCGATCTGGAGCTTCATCACGTCGCCGCACTCGGGTGCGCCGACGACGCCGGTGCCAACGGTGGTCTTGCCCTTGTCGAGGGAGCCGACGTTCCGTGGGTTGTTGTAGTGGTCGATGACCTTGTCGCTGTAGGCCATGGTGGTCTCTTGGGATTCTAGTTCGGGAGTGGAGCGGTTCGGGAGCGGGAAGGAGGGCAGGTTGCTGGATCGGGTCGGCGGTGGGACACCGCGTTCTCGGGTCGCGTTCTCAGAGCGTGTGAAGAAATCACACGCTCTCGCGACGCGAAGCGTCGCCACATGAATCTGAGAGCCCGTACGATCGATTTCTTCACGGGCTCTCAGTGTGCGCTCTGCCACTTCACCGTGGAGAGGTCGATGCCCTCGAGCGCCATCTCGTAGAGCGGCGAGAGTTCGCGCAGGCGCTTCACGGCGCCGGCGAGTTGATCGACCGCGAAGTCGACCTGCTCGCGCGTCGTCGTGCGTCCGAACCCGAAGCGGATCGAGCTGTGCGCCATGTCTTCGCCGATGCCCATCGCACGCAAGACGTGGCTCGGTTCTAGGCTCGCGGATGTGCACGCGGATCCGGAGGAAACCGCGAGGTCCTTGATGCCCATGATGAGCGACTCGCCCTCGACGTAGGCGAAGGAGAGGTTCGAGTTGTTCGGCAAGCGATGGACTTCGTCGCCGTTGCGCTTCACGTGGCCGATCTCGGCGAACACGCGGCGTTCGAAGTGGTCGCGCAGGGTGGTGGTGTGCCGGCGATCCTTCTCCAGGTCCTCGCGGGCGATCGCGCAGGCGCGACCGATCCCGACGATGCCGGGCACGTTCAGCGTTCCCGAGCGCATGCCGCGCTCGTGACCACCGCCATCCATCTGCGCCGTGATGCGCACGCGCGGGTTCTTCCGACGGACATAGAGCGCGCCGACGCCTTTCGGCCCGTAGAGCTTGTGTCCCGAAAGGCACAGGAGGTCCACGTGGTCGGCTTCGACGTCGATCGGCAGCTTGCCCGCCGCTTGCGTCGCGTCCGTGAGGAAGAGCACGCCCTTCGCGTGGCACAGGGCGCCGATCTCGCGAATCGGGTTCACAGTGCCGACCTCGTTGTTGGCCCACATGATCGCGACGAGGACCGTGTCGGGTCGCAGCGCCTTCTCGACCGACTCGACCGTCACGCGACCGGTCGGCAGCGGCTCGAGGTACGTGACTTCCCAGCCGAGCTTCTCGAGGTGCTTGCACGTGTCGAGCACGGCCTTGTGCTCGGTCAAGCTCGTGATCACGTGACGGCCCTTCTCGCCGTACATGTCCGCGACGCCCTTGATCGCGAGATTGATCGATTCCGTCGCGCCCGACGTGAACACGATCTCTTTCGCGTTCGCACAGAGGAGGCTCGCGACTTCCGCGCGAGCATTCTCGACGGCTGCCTCGGCGTGCCAGCCGAACGCATGATTGCGGCTGGCGGCGTTGCCGAACTCCTCGGTGAAGAAGGGCAGCATCGTCGCGAAGACGCGCGCGTCGAGCGGCGTCGTCGCTTGGTGGTCGAAGTAGAGCGGCAGTTTCATGATGGACTCGTAGGGGCGCTTTCCACGCCGTTCGACCCGCGCGCGATCGCGGACACAGGGCCTGAATTCACGACTCCTGAAGGCATCGGCGCGGAGGAAGCGCCGGAAGGTTCCAGGCTGATCAGAGGACTGGCGGAGCGGAGCGACCGCAGTGTCGTGCGCTCCATGAGGCGCCAGATGCCTTCGCGGAGTCGATGTAGCGGCGACCGAATCGGACAGACCGGTTCGACCTCGCACGTCGACCCACCTGCGTCGCCGTGCGCCTCGCAACTCATGACGAGCGGCGCGCCCTCGAGCGCGACGACGACATCGCCGAGCGTGATGCGGTCCGCCGATCGCGCGAGGACATAGCCGCCGGTTGCCCCGCGCTGGGATTCGACGATGCCGGCGCGCGCTAGGTCCTTGACCACCTCGGCCAGGAGGCGACGGGGGACCGGGTAGCGCTCGCCGATCTCCCGCACGCTGACGACCGAACCTCCTCGATCCGCGATGTGGATCAGGGCGATGAGGCCGTACTCGGTGCGTTTCGTGAGCTGGATCAAGGGTGTGGGAGCGGCTGGTCTCGAATCCGCACTGAATTAGTGCACATTCGCGGCCCAGAGAGAGGCCCGCGAGGGCCTCGTCGCTGACCTGAGAAGTCTAGGTGGCCCGCAGGCCTCCTGCCAAGCCCCATCGGCCAAAATCTACCGTGAACGGGAGGGTTCGTCGACTGATGCCGGTGCGCGCGCACTCAAGGCTCTGCCGGGAACGGTCGATGGCGAGCCCCATGGGCGACGACTCGGCACCTCTCTGCTTCACCTGTGGGCTTCCGAGCTTGAACAGCTTGCAGTTCAACCGCTTGCCGAACGGCCTCGTGTGCCCGGCCTGCCGGGAACGGCTGCTCGCCGCAATCGCACCAGCTCTGCCGAGTCGCGCCTCGGACCGCGTTCCCGAACTGGGTGCCGGCACGAGCGTGCACGAAGAGGCGCACGGGGAGAGCGAGTGGGATGGCGGCCACCGCCCGTGGCCACCTCCCGGCATGGCCTCCTGAAGCCGCGGCGCTGGCCGCACGGACGGCGATGTCCTGGCGATTTCGTCCACGACATGGCGCCGGCCTCACACCTCGAGGAGCCCACGTAGGTCCTCGGGGAGAGGAACCGGCCCACGACCGCGATCGCGGAGGTCGATGCAAGCCAGTTCGACCGTGACGCTGGCGATGCGCACACCGTCGGCCTCGCGCGAGATTTCGGACTCGAACGCGACCGAGGCGGCGCCGATCCGCCCCACGTGGGTCGTGACCGTGAGCACGTCCTCGTAGAGCGCGGGAGCACGGTAGCGGGCCTCGAAACGGCGCACGGGGAGACCGATTCCGCGGCGCTCGAGCTCGGCATACGAACAGCCGCGATCGCGCATCAAGCTCGTGCGGCTCTCTTCGACGAAAAGCGCGTAGTTCGCGTGGTGCACGACGCCCATCTGATCCGTCTCTCCGTAGCGGACGCGCAACTTCAGGACGTGCGGCGGGTGAGGAGTCATGCGGTCGAGCATCGCAAGCCGTGCTGCCCGGAACCACCGGCGACGGGCGGGGTTCTCATGGCAGGCTCCGCGGCCCGCTGGTAGAACCGGACCCCGCTTGGCCGCTTCGACTCAATCCTCGGGACGGGGCGACGCTCGCGTCGCGGCTCTCCTCACGTGGGTGATCCCGGGCGCCGGGCACGTCTACCTGGGCGCGCCACTGTTCGGGATCGTGGCCTTCATCGTCGTCACCGGGCTCTACTTGCTCGGCATCCGCTTCTCCGAGGGCATGGCCTTCGAGTTCCTGCAACCCGACCTGCGCTCACCGATCGCGCCGGCACTGACGCCCGAGGTCGGCAACCTTTCGGCCGTCATCTGGCACATGCGCACGTACGGCTTCGGGCCGGCGTTCCCGCGACCATGGCCGGCTCACATCGATCTCGGCACGTTTCTCACGGCGTGCAGCGGGGTCTTGAATGCGTGTCTCGCCTGCAAGGCGCACTTCGATGCGCGCGTACCGAAGGGGATGCGCACGACGAGACCGTCACCCGGTCTCCTCGTTCTCGCCGGGTGGGTCGTGCCCGGCCTGGGGCATTGGCTCCAGAGGCGACGTCTGCGAGCGGGAATCGTCTTCGTCGTGGTCGCGGGATTCGTCGTGCTCGGCACGCTGCTCGCGGACGGAGCGAACCTCGATCGTGAGCGTCACTTCTACTACTGGAGCGGGCAATTCCTGGCCGGCGCGCCCGCGTGGATCCTCGAGCTCCTGCACGGTCACGCACTCGTGCGAGCCGAGATTCCCTACGGCGACGCGGGACTCGCGTTCGCCGGCGTCGGTGGACTGCTGAACATCTTGGCCTGGCTCGACGTCTACGGCGTCGCCGAGCGCGACGGACTGGCGCATCTCGAACCCGAAGCGCCGCCGGCTCGCGAGGTCACAGCGTGATCGATCCCTTCCTGCACCTCGTGCTGTTCGCGGCGATCGGCATCGGAATCGTCGCCCTCGCCGCGTTCTATTCGGAGCCGGAAGATTCCCAGGCGCTCCCCGCGCTACCGCGGCGCTTCGCCGTGTTCGTCGTGGGATGCGGCGTGCTCGCTCTCGTGGTCGTGATCGCCGAACACACCGTCGCCAGCGTGCGCTGACTCGGAGCCCGTGAAGAATTCACGGGCGACGCGGCGCGGAAGCGGCGACCGCAACGTCGGAGAGGGTTTAGGCTCGATTCCTGCACACGCTCTCAGAGGCCGTGAAGCAATCGCGGCCTCTCGCGAAGCGTCGCCACATGATTCTGAGAGCCCGTAGGCTCGATTTCTTCACGGGCTCTCAGGTCTCGCTGCCGCGCAAGCGTCGATAAAGCCCGCCCGGCGCGCGCGCCACCCGATCCGCGAGTTCGAGTTCGACGAGCGCCGCCAGGACTTCGAGCCCGCCGAGACCGATGCGTTCGGCGATCTCGCTCGCATCCAGCGTCTCGCCTTGCAGCGCAACGAGGATCGAACGAGCGGGCTCGCCGTCCGCATCCGCGCCGGATTCCGTCGGGCGGTCGGATTCGGGGATAGCCGTGCAACCGAGGATCTCGCGCACGATCTCCTCGGGCGACTCGACCAAGGCGGCACCTTCTCGCAACAGCTTGTGCGTGCCGCGCGACAGTGGGTGGTCCACACGGCCGGGCAACGCCCATACCGAGCGGCCCTGGTCCGCGGCCCAGCGCGCCGTGATCAACGATCCGGAAGCCGCCGCGGCCTCGACGACCAACACGCCTACGCACAATCCCGAGATCAGGCGGTTGCGCAGCGGGAAATGGTGGGGCCGCGGGTCCGTTCCGGGTTGGAACTCGCTGAGCAGGAGACCGGAATCCACGAGGCGCCGCGCGATCTCCCCGGGCGGCCAAGGGCGGTCCACGGCACTACCGAGCACCGCGATCGTGGCGCCTCCAACGTCGAGCGCGGCCGCGTGCGCCGCTTGATCGATGCCACGCGCCATGCCCGATACGATGACGATCCCCGCGCGCGCGAGCTCGCGACCGAAGCGCGCGGCTTGCGCCTCGCCGTACGGGCTCGGTCCGCGCGTCCCGACGATCGCGACGCGGGGTCGCCGCGCGAGCAGGTTCACGTTGCCGCGCAACCAGACGCGCTCCGGAGGACCTTCGATCTCGGACAGTTCCGCCGGCCAGGATGGGGCGCCGGGTTCGACACACAACGGGGGCGCAGTGCTGTTCATGCCCACGTGACGTACCGAAGTCGAACCGGTCGCGGGTCGTCCGCGAAAAATCTGCGTCACACGGTTTTCGTAACTTCACCCGCGACCCTCGACGGGTCCGAGCGGTCCAGGGGCTGCGGCTGACTCTCACCCCCACCCCCATCCACTGAGGACCGCATCCGAAATGAACGCCATGAAGAACCCCCTCGCCATCCTCACCCTCGTCGTCGCCTCGACCGCACTGTCCGCTTGCATCATCAACGTCGACTCCCATCGCGAACGCAGCGGGAAGTACGTCAGCTCCTCGACCTTGCAGCAGATCGAACCCGGCCGCGGTCAGGACTACGTCCAGGCGCTTCTCGGCGAACCGTCGTCGCGGACGAAACTCGATGGTGGAACGGAGATCTGGAAGTGGAGCTACACCGAGACGAAGCACAGCGAGGGTCACTTGATCTTCGTGTTCTCGGGCGATGACACGGAGCGTGTCGAAGGCGCGACTTACGTCGAGTTCAAGGACGAGATCGTGATGAAGGCCTGGCAGGATTGAACCTCGCGGAGAAGTCGGAGGCGGGCGTGCTCCAGCCCTCGTTCCCGCGCTGACTCGGCGAGGTCGCGACTACCTTGCGCCGTTCTCGCCGCGCCGGCGCTTCAAAACGCCGCCTTCCGTACCGCCGTCGCGAGGACGTTCTTTCTTCGCGCCGGCCTCCGATTTCGGATTCGCCCAATAGGCCTTCCAGCGGCGCGCCAGCTCGCTCGGCTCATCCCGCGGCTCCGGCGCGATCTTCAGCTTCGATTTGTTCTCGCGGTACCAGCGCTGCCAGAGTTCGGCGGACTCGCCCTGATCGCTGCCCGTCAACGACCACAGCGCCAGGCGGAAGTCCTTCATGAACGCTTGGATCTTGTGCGGTCCAGCGACCTCCATGAGGTCGGTGATGGCCTTCAACGCTTCGTTCGTGCGGATGCGGCCGAGTCCGAGGATCTTGGCCTGGATCACTTGTCCATCCGGCGCGGCCCAGGGGTTCTCGCTCAGCGCCGCGATGGCGCGCGGGTCCCCGTGCTGTCCGATCGCGCGCAGGAGCAGTGCATAGAGCGAGAGGTCGTCCTTCGCCGCCTTGACCTTCGCTCGCGCGAGCAACTCGTCGAGTCCCTTCTCGTGCGTGTTGAATCGCAAGGCCTCGATCGCGGCCTTCTGCACCGCGAGGTCGCGGTCGGCCAGACCGCGGCCGAGTTGACGCACGACCTCGGGATCGGCGATCGATCCCGCGCTCTCGATCGCACGGATCCGCGGACCGGCATCGTTCTTGTCGAACGCGGCCCTCAACTCCGCGACCGCGACCTTCGCGCGGTCGGCGTCGGGAACGGGCGGCTTCTCGGCCGGCGGGGATTGGAAGGCGACGAGGCCGACGAGGAGGAGCGGGAGCAGCATGGCTTGGTCTCGAACCAGCCGTCGCGCGGCCGGTAGCGGAGTATCGGCGGAAGCGGTGCTCCCCTCAAATGCCCGGAGGCCGCGCAGGGCGGCCTCCGGGACTCGAGTTGGCAGCGGCTCAGAGCGTGTGAAGGAATCACACGCTCTCGCGACTCGAAGCGTCGCTACATGAATCTGAGAGCCCGTAGACTCGATTTATTCACGGGCGACGCGCTGCGAAGCGGCGCAGATGGTGTCTGGGAGCGTGTAGGCTCGATTCCTTCACACGCTCTCAGAGCCCGTGAAGAATTCACGGGCGACGCGCTGCGAAGCGGCGCAGATGGTGTCTGGGAGCGTGTAGGCTCGATTCCTTCACACGCTCTCAGGTCGCGGGCACGACTTCCGCGGGCTTCGTCTGGGTGAAGACCAGGTTCGCACCGTCCTCGCTGACGCGCACCTCGACCGGGTCCGAGGAGCCGGAGCCCATTCGCAGGATGTGTTCGGCCAGCGGATCCTCGACGAAGCGCTCGATCGCGCGACGCAACGGTCGAGCTCCGTAGTCTTCGCTGTACCCCTTCGTGATGAGGAACTCGATCGACTTCGCGTCGAGCACGAGCCGCACGCCCTTGTCGTCGAGGCGCTTCTTCACCTCGTCGAGTTGCAGGTGGACGATCCGGGCCAAATCTTCGCTCCTGAGCGGGTTGAAAACGACCAGCTCGTCGAGCCTGTTCAGGAACTCCGGCCGGAAGTAACGCTCGACTTCGATCATGACATCGGCGCGCATCCGATTGCGGCGTTCGTCGTCGCTGGGCTTCGTCGCTTGCGACAGCCGGTCGAACCCGAGCTTCGCGCCCGACTTCATCTGCTGCGACCCGAGGTTGCTCGTCATGATCAGGATGACGTTGCGGAAGTCGACGTGCCGACCGAACGAGTCGGTGAGGCGCCCTTCTTCCATGATCTGGAGCAACATGTTGAAGACGTCCGGGTGCGCCTTCTCGATCTCGTCGAGGAGGACGACCGAGTACGGACGACGGCGGACCTTCTCGGTGAGCTGTCCGCCTTCCTCGTAACCGACATAGCCCGGCGGCGCGCCGACGAGCCTCGACGCATTGTGCTTCTCCATGTACTCGCTCATGTCGATCGCGAGGAGCGCGTCCTCGCTACCGAACATGAACTTCGCGAGCTGCTTCGCGAGGAACGTCTTCCCGACGCCGGAAGGCCCGAGGAAGATGAACGAGCCCATCGGGCGCTTCGGATCCTTCAAGCCGGAGCGCGAACGCCGCACGGAGCGCGCGATCGCGGTCACGGCGTCGTTCTGGTTGATGACGACGAGCCCGAGTTCCTTCTCCATCTGGAGCAGGCGTTCGGCCTCGGCCTTCTCGAGGCGAGTCAACGGGACACCCGTCATCTTCGAGACGGTCTCGGCGATGATCTCGGACGTGACCTCACCGACTTGTTCCTTGTCGGCCTGCTCGGCGCGCCAGCGATTCTGCATCTCCTCGCGCTTCTTCTTGAGCTGGTAAGCCTGGTCGCGGAGCTTCGCGGCCTTCTCGAAGTCCTGTGCGCTGACCGCTTCGTCCTTCGCGCGTTCGAGGCGTTCGATCTCGGTGGAAACCTCGCGCAGATCGGGCGGCGCAACCATCGCCTTGATGCGGACGCGCGCACCGGCTTCGTCGATCACATCGATCGCCTTGTCCGGCAGGAAGCGGTTGTTGATGTAGCGGGTCGCGAGTTCGACGGCCGTCTCGAGGGCGTCGTCGGTGTAGCGCACGCGGTGGTGCGCCTCGTACTTGTCCCGCAGGCCCTTCAAGATCTCGATCGTTTCGGTCGGGCTCGGCGGCTCGACGTTCACGGCCTGGAAGCGGCGCTCGAGCGCGCCGTCCTTCTCGATGTGCTTGCGATACTCGTCCAGCGTCGTCGCGCCGATGCACTGGATCTCGCCGCGCGACAGCGCCGGCTTGAGCACGTTGGACGCGTCGATCGCGCCCTCGGCGCCTCCGGCACCGACGAGCGTGTGCAGTTCGTCGATGAAGAGCACGACGTCGCGCACGCGGCGCACTTCCGTCATGACCGCCTTGATGCGCTCCTCGAACTGGCCGCGGTACTTGGTGCCGGCGACCATGAGTGCGAGGTCCAGCACGACGATGCGCTTGTTGCGCAGGATGTCGGGCACGCGGTTCTCGATGATCTGCTGCGCGAGACCTTCGACGATCGCCGTCTTGCCGACGCCCGCTTCACCGAGCAGCACGGGGTTGTTCTTCGTGCGGCGCGAGAGGATCTGGATCACGCGCTCGATCTCGTTCGCGCGGCCGATGACCGCGTCGAGCTTGCCTTCGCGCGCGAGCTCGGTGAGATCGCGACCGAAGCTGTCGAGTGCCGGCGTCTTGCTCTTGCCTTGCGCCTGACCGCTGCCCTGAGGCTTCTCGCTGCCCTCTTGCTGCGATCCTTCCTCCTCTTCCTCTTCGTTCGATTCGGCGCCCAGGAAGTCGAGGACTTCCTCGCGCACGTCTTCGAGCTTGACGCCGAGGTTCAAAAGGACCTGCGCGGCGATGCCCTCGTTTTCCTTGATCAGACCGAGGAGCAGGTGCTCCGTCCCGATGTAGTTGTGGCCGAGGTTCGAAGCCTCTTCCATCGAGAGCTCGAGGACCTTCTTGGCCCGCGGCGTGAACGGCAAGTTGCCGACCGACACCATCGTCGAGCCGGTTTTGACGATCTTCTCGACTTCGCTGCGGATCTTGGCGAGGTCGATCCCCATGTTCTTCAGGACGTTCGCAGCGACGCCGCTGCCTTCCTGAACGAGCCCTAGGAGAATGTGCTCGGTGCCCAGGTACTCGTGGTTGAACCTCTGGGCCTCCTGACGGGCCAGGTTCATCACCTTCTTGGCGCGGTCCGTGAAGCGGTCGAACATGGTGTCTCCGGGGCCCGAGCGCGGTGAGGGACGACCCCAGGCGACGAGCCAGCGCCTGGTGGTCCGGTGATGGTAGCTGACTCTCGCCTTTCGGCCGTTCGGCCCGGCGGGATGTAGCACAGCCGTCAGGATGCGGAAGGCTCGGGTTGTAGCCGACCCGGGCCTGATTTCGAGGCGTCGATCTCGAGCCGCGTGAGAACCGGCTGCAGGAAGTCGGTCCGATCTGGTGCGCGGGGAGCCGACCGACCACATCGGCGGCGCGATCGACAGCGGAAGGAGTCCAGCGTCCGTCCAGCGGTCCGCGGGGCCGCAATCCGCGGAGGATCCGCAGGTCTCGCGGCGCGCCCGAGCAACTCGGTTCTGAGAGCGTGTGAAGAAATCGAGCCTACACGCTCTCAGACACTATCTGCGCCGCTCCGCGGCGCGTCGCCCGTGAATTCTTCGCGAGCTCTGAGTGCCCGTCGAATCGATTGCCTCACGGTCTCGCGGGGCGCTCAGGCTCATTGCCTGCGCGTACTCTCAGCTCGCGCGCGGCTCTTCGAGCTGGCGGAGTTCGTCGCGCAAGCGTGCAGCGTTCTCGTACGCTTCCTCGCGAATCGCGATCTCGAGCTTCTGCCGCAGATCGACCAGTCGCTTCTCCCGATCGAGCGCGAGCGCGTCGCTCGGAGCGGCCGGCATCTGTGCGTCCGTGCCGGGCAGTCGGCCCACGTGCTGGCGCGCGCCGTGAACGCGCTCGAAGACTTCACCGAGGTGCGCAGCGAATGCGTCGTAGCACTGAGGGCAACCGAGCCGTCCCTTCCGGCGGAACTCCTCGAGTTGCAGCCCGCAGCCTGCACACGTCGGTCCACCTTTTCGCCGCGTTTGCTTGGCGGTTATCTGCAAGAGCTTCCAGATGTCGAGCTGGGCCTTCTGAAGCGCCGGAGCGTGCGGAAGCTCGAGGGTCTGGGCGCAGACTTCGCACAAGTGCTGCTCGGTGTAGGTCGGTGTCGGAACGAGCGGAGCCTGCGGGGCGCCGTCGACTTCGATTTCCGCAGACAACGTCGCGCTGGTCAGGGCGTCGGGGGGCGTCGCCGGACTCGACTTGGCGTCGCCGAGCGAGGCCGCAGTCGAGATCTCGGTCACGTGGACCGTAGCGGCGTTCTTGAGGCAGTTCTGGCAGATCATCCCGTGCGACGGCGGTGTGTCCGCCCCCTAGTGGTCTAGCCCGCGCGGCTCGCCTTGTCGAGTCGCCGTTCCGGCGCCGTCGAGTCGACGGTGCGGTAGGCCTCCAAGCTCTTGCGGAAGTCCTGGGCTCGCGCCTCGAAATTCAGGTACTGGTCGTAGCTCGCGCAGGCCGGGGAGAACAGCAGGGGCTCACCGGGCTCCATCGCCGAAAAAGCGGCCTCCACGGCCTCGGGAACCGTCTCGACCTCGCAAACCTCGAAGTCTGCGGACCGGAAAGTAGCGCTCAGGAGCGCCGCGGCCTTACCGAAAGTAACGACCCGGCGGACACGGCCCCGCGCCGCGGCCACGAGCGCGTCGAGCGGCAGGTCCTTGTGCTTGCCGCCCGCGATCCACGTGAACCCTGATTCGAGCGATCCGAACACCGAGAGCGTCGAGTCGGGCGTCGTCGAGACGGCGTTGTCCCACACGCGGTGCCCCCTGAACTCGCCCAAGTCTTGCATGCGATAGGGGAGTGCCGCGAGGGTGGGAATCGCCGCCGCCAGCGCTTCGGCTTCCACGCCGAGCGCGCGAGCGAGGCCGAGCGCGAGGAGCGTGTTCTCGCGTTGGAACTCGCCTGGCAAGCGCAACGCATCGACCCGCCCGAGCGATTCGCGATGGAGTCGGAAGTGTCCGTCGCGCACGTTGAGCCCGCGATCGGACACGCGCGTGGGGAACGCATCGATGCGGCGCAACGCTGGCGTACCCCACGCCGCGAATCGCGGATCCTCGCCGGACAACACGGCGATGCCTGCATGCGCGAGCGCCAAATCGAGGATGCGCCGTTTGGCGTCCGCGTACGCCTCGATCGTTCCATGGCGATCGAGGTGGTCGGCGAGCACGTTCGTGACGCACACGGCCTCGACTCGCGGTGGTCGGACGTCAGCGTCCCGCTCCGACGGCAACGCTTCGAGCTGGTACGAGGACATCTCGAGGACGACGAGTTCCTCCGCGGTCATCTGTTCGGCCGCTTCGAGGAGTGAGCGCCCGATGTTCCCGCCGAGGTGCGCGTGCAGTCCCGCGGCGACGAGGAGCTGGTGCAGCGTGTTGCACGTCGAGCTCTTGCCCTGAGTGCCCGTCACCGCGGCGATGCGAGCGGGGCACAGGGCGAGGAACATTTCGGTCTCGCTCGTGACTCGAACGCCGGCCGCGCGCGCCGCGACGAGCCACGCGTTCGTCGGCGGCACCGCGGGGTTGGCCACGATCAAGTCGGCGCTCACGAAGTCCTCTTCGCGATGCGCTCCGAGGACGAATCTCACGGGAAAACCCGCCAAATCCGCGATGGCCGGAGCCAGGTCGAGCGCGGAACGGGTATCGGTGACCGTGACCTCGGCGCCGCGTCGACACAGGAAACGCGCCGTGGCCGCACCTCCGCCGAAGAGGCCGAGTCCTTGAACCGTGACGCGTCGGTGGGCGAGATCGAGGAGGTGGTGCACGGTGGTTTCGATGGTCGCGGTCTGCGGTGCAGGCTGAACTCGAGACGGGTCTGGTCCTCGAAGTCCGGCAGCCCGAAGTGGATCAGTCCTCGGGTACCGTCGGTTTCGGTAGCACCGGGATCGTCGAAGGCCGTGGCCCGCTCGGTTCAGCGAGACGCAGGCTCTCTGCACGCTGCAAGACGGCCGCGAGGTCAGGACGCGTCACCGGGCCGACGTCGCGTTCCATCCGGACCTCGACGCTGCGGATGTCCTTCCAACCGATCGGGATCAAGACTTCGGTCACGACGTCGATCGGAAACGTCAGGTACCACGGCGCATCGAGGACGACTTGCTGCGACGCCGTCGCATATCCCTGCTTGTAGAGCGTGAGGCGACGAGTCCCGTACGCGTCGTACGAGATCTCGTACGGCGTCGAGCCGACGATCGTGTCGTCGAGTCGCAGCAGCGCACCGGGCGGTGTCGACGTCACGACGAGCTTGCGTTGCGTCGCGCAGGCTCCCAACGCGGCGAGCGCCGCAGCGGAAACCAGCAGGGATGCGCGGAACGACCTCATGCCTGCCTCTCTAGAGGAGCTGGGCACGCTCCGCAAGAGCACCTCCGAAGTCGCGTTGCGTTCGCTCGACCCTGCGCTTCAGCGTGTACGTGAATGCGCCGACGCTCGACTCGCGAGTGCGACGGGCCGAGATCCCATGTTGTCGCGAGCGCAACGGGAAAGGTCGCACCCGAGCAGCTCGCGAGGCGTCACTCGCGCGGCTCGGCAGCCATCCCCGAGCGCTGTTCGGTGGCCCGTACCGAACTCGCTCGGTTGCCAGAATCGAGCTCGCTCGGTTGCCAGAATCGCGCTCGCTCGGCGGCCAGAATCGCGCTCGCTCGGCTGCGCGTCCCGCGATCGCTAGGTGGCCCGTGCCGCGCTCTCCGGCCCGGACCGCGCCTGCTCGGCGGCCCTGACCCCGCGGGGCGACCGCGTCGAAATTGGCGGAGAGAGAGGGATTCGAACCCTCGGTACCCCTTGCGGAGTACACCGGCTTAGCAAGCCGGCGCTATCGGCCACTCAGCCATCTCTCCGCGCGAGTGGGCGGGGATGGTATCGGCCTCCGCGCGGACCGGCAAGGAACGCGGTACGCCGGCGCGCCGCCTGACTCACGCGCGAAGCGATCGCCTAGCGCTGCACTTGCGCCGTCCGCCAGCGTTCGAGCGCGGACACCTCTTCCGGCCCGACGATTCCGAGGATCTCCGCGAGGCTGATCGGGCGGATCGGGGCTGCACGACCGAGCGCGTTCCACCACGCCTCGGGGCCACGCGGGACGTTCGCCTCCGCGCGGACCGTGGCGCGCAAACCGTGCACGCCCCGGTCCTCGACGAGGCGCCAGCCGAGTGCAGTCGAGACCTGCCGCGAGTCGATCGGGAGCTCGAAGAAGTCGTAGCGGGAGAGTTCGAGCGCCTCGCGCGGGGAGACGCTGCGGTATCCCGGCTCGAGCTTCCACCGCGCCCGCGGCCCGGGGTCGCTCTGCGTCGGCGCCGCGAGTGAAATTCCCTCGCCCTGATCAGCGGCCAGGAGGAGCGCGAGGATCGCGCGCCGCGTCGGAGCCTCATCCGGAACGGCGCGCTGCGCGACGAACTCGACGAGTCCTTCCTCGAGCAGAGCGGGTAGCCGGCGCCAACTCGCATCGAGGACGTGATGTCCGATCTCGTGAGCGACGAGCAGTCGCAGCCCTTCCACACGTCCGGACCGCACGGATTCCGGGATGTCGATCTCGATACGGTCCGCGTAGCGCCGTCCGTCGATCGCGTGATCTAGGGCCGCGCGGACGACGATGCGGATCTCGTCCGGCATCGCGAAGCCTTCGAAGAGGAGGACGCGCGGCAGGACATCGAGGGCCGCGTCTCGCACCGACTCCGCCATCCACGCGGTTTCCGCTTCCACGCGGACGCCGTCGAACTCGCGAACGTGTTCGAGTGCACGTTGAGATGCGCCCGGGGATGCGCACGCGCCGAGGAGCGCGGTCGCGAACGCCGCGCACGCGGTCCGAACTGAGAACCGATGCATGTGCAGTCAGTCTAGAACGGCGCCGCCCCTCGAGGGGACGGCGCCGCGGCACACTCAATCGAAGTGCCGGATGGCGTACGAGGTGTAGCGCGGACCGGACGACCCGGCGTGCTCGAAGTCGACGTGCATCTGGTTCGTCGCGCCGTAACCTTGCAGATCGGTGAGCGAGATCGGGCTCGCGACGCACCACAGGCCCGTCGTGAGGTAGCTCTGAACTGCTCCGTTCCCGAGCACGGCGTAGTCCGTGAAGTCGTTCAGGCTCAAGTCGAAGGTCGCGATCGGTGCCGGCGCGAACGTCAGGAACGAGGCCGAAGTCCCGCTCTCCTGGACCTGCGAAAGCATCAAGACTTCCACGCGTTGGTCGGGAGCGGTTCCGAGCGGCGCTGCGATCGTTTGTCGGGCCCGCATCGCGGCCTCGTCAGGACTGCCCGCCAGGATTCGCAGCGAATAGAGCGCGTTGTGATTCAGCGAGGTGCGCTCGAACCACACCGGGCCGCCCACGACGTCGTAAGCGAACAGGCCGATCGCCGGGCCGCCGCGTGCTCCCGCCTGTATGCGTCGCGCATCGAGTGAGAAGACATCGAGTGCGAAGACATCGAGACTCTGGAACGTCTCCTCGTCCTCGGCATTCGTTCCGCCGCCTGTGCCGCCGCCTGTCGCACCACTAGGCGGACAAGGCTTCTCGACGGCGGTCCAGCTGGTGGCCGTGGAGGGCATACCCCCGTGATTCGAACCGGGGCTGATGGTGGCTCCGCCGACCTCTTGTCCGTTGGCGTCGTAGAACTTGATCTCGAAACACTTCGAGGAGGAGTTGTCCGCCTCGTACGTGCTGTCACCGAGGCGAATGTGTCCCTCGAAGTCGACCGATCCACCCCCGGGCAAGGGGAGGCTGCCGCCACCGGACGCGGATCCGGACGCCGTCTTGCAGCCCGTCGCCGCGAGCCAGGTGAGGATCGCGAACCCGAACGTCGCGCCGACGAGTCCGAGCGGGACCCCTCCACGGCGGCGGCGGACGGCGTGAGGTGCTGATGTGAGTGTCGCGGGATTCATGTGAGCTTCTCCGAATCGATTTCCAGGGGGTTGCGCGGGCCCAGGTCCTGCCCCGCAACGCGAGTCTCCACGCTCGCGCATCGAGCCGGGCTCTTCGCTGCACGACGCGGAGGGCGGGTGTCCGGATCGGGGAAAGTCGGTTCGTCCTCCTCGCGAGGCGCTGCTTCCTCCGCGCTCACGAATCGAGCGGCTCAGTCAGCCTTCCTGATTCCAGTGGGTCACCGCACGCACCACGGTCCACGCGAACGCTCCCCGATTCTCGGTGCGGACCTTTGGCGACAGCACTCGCGCACGTGGTCTCGCTTTCCCCACTTCCATGAACGGACCACGCTCGGGCGGCGGCACGCGCACGTGACCGCTCGAAGCGCGAGCCTGCGCACACGTGTCGCAAAAGGCTCGGGAACTCTTGCGCCGCCCGCGCCGCACTTCGGTCTCGATCGTGGGCCGCAAGACAGCGCCCGCCGAAGCGCTCAGTACACGACCGCGCGCGCTTGAACGAACGCGTAGAAGAACACCGCATCGGGGTCGTGCGCGACGCGTTGCAGCTCGACCTTCATGCCCGCCACGACCTTGTCGGAGACCTTGCCCGCGTCGCACAGGCTCGGCGCGCCCGAGAGCAACAGCTCGCTCCAGTATTCGAGGAACTCCGCGCGTTCGCCCGGCGCGCGGTTGTCGAGGTGGATCGGTTTCACCGCGACCTCGATGTCGCGGTAGCCGACGGCTTGGAGCACGTTGCCGAGCTTGGCACCGACGAACGGATCGCCGCGCAGCGCGATCTGGTGCTCGTTGAAAGCCTTCCAGTACGTGAGCGTGCTCGGGCTGTACGGTTCGAGGAAGAACGTCGCGTTCTGGACTTCGGTGACGACGACCGGCGATCCGGGTCGCAACACGCGACGCGCTTCCGACAGCACGAGCATCGGATCGGCGACGTGCTCGAGGATCCAACACAAAAACGCCCCGTCGAATCGGTCCGCGTCGAAGTCGAGGCTCCCCGCGTCGCCCGCGTGCAACGCATAACGGCCCTTCGCCCACGGGAGCTTCCCGAGGTGCGCCTTCGCGCGCGCCAAGTTCGTCGTCGACGCATCGACGCCCGTCACGTGCATATCGGGATGTCGGCGCAAGAGGATGTCGGTCTGCGCACCGACTCCACACCCGATCTCGATCAAGTTGCGCGTGCGGCGGAACGGCATCCCCTCGTGGACGCGAGGTTCCAAGAAACGCGCTTGGCGATACAGACGATCCTGCTCGTCGCGCGTGAAACCGTGCACGTAACCGCGGGTCTTCGTGGGTCGCTTGGTCATGTTCGCCGTTCGTGGTGGAAGAACCGGCCCGGCTCACTCTCCAGTCGGGCCGACGCTGTGCAGAAGACTGCGGTCAGCTCGGGAGCGCGTACTTCTTCAAGTCTTCGAGCCGCACGATCTCGAGCGTCGCCGCGTGCGTCGCAGCGAGATCGACCATCGGCGCGCAGCCCGCTTCGAACGCTTCGCGCCAACGCGCTGCACACAAGCACCAGCGATCGCCCGGCTTCAATCCCGGGAACTCGTACTCGGGCATCGGCGTGCTGAGGTCGTTGCCGTGGAGACGGCTGAACTCCAGGAACTCGGCGGTGACGCGCGTGCAGACCGTGTGCATGCCGAAATCGTCGGGGCCGGTCTCGCAACAGCCTGTGCGCAGGAACCCGGTGAGGGGCTTCTTCGAGCAGGTCGCCAGTTCGGTGCCGAGCACGTTGCGCGCCTTCTGAGTCGCTTTCTGGATCATGTCGAAGTCCTCCGCACGTGCCGATCGTGCGCACGCGACGGCTTGGCGTCCAGTCACGGATCCTCCGGCGTGATGCGCCCTCGGCGAGTTGTGGCGCGGAAAACCCGCGGATGTGCATGCTGAGCACCATTCTCCAATCCCTCTGGACGACCCGCCTCCCTCCTCCGCGATGAAGCACGCAACGCTCCTCCTCGTCCCCCTCGTCCTGGCCCTCGTGAGTGCCTGCACGGCGCAAAGTGCGAAGTTGGAACCGGACATCGACCCCGCATCGCGCCCGTTCGCGGGGACCGAATGGCGACTCGTCGAGGTCGGCGGCCGTTCCGTGATCGCGGGGCAGGGAACACGCGTCGCGTTCCTGTCGTTCGACGCGGACGCGTCCAGCGTGCGCGGACACAGCGGTGTGAACTCGTTCTTCGGTCCGTACGCACTCGACGGCGCCACGTTGCGCGTCGAGACCCTCGCACTGACGCGCATGGCCGGCGCGCCGGAACTGATGGAGCAAGAGAGCGCCTTCACGTCCGCGATCCAGGCGGCGCGTTCGTACGGGATCGCGGCCGAAGAGCTGCAACTGCGCGACGGCGCGGGCGCGACGCTCGCGCGCCTGCTCGCGAAGCCGGACTGACGGTCTCTCTCGACCTCGTTCTCTCTCGACCTCGCTGCGCCGCTCCGCGACGCGAGGCCGGAGAATGAGAGAAGAGCCCGAAATGGCCGACTCACGCCTCCATCGACGCACTCGAATTGGCGGAGGCGGAGGGATTCGAACCCCCGGTGCCTTGCGGCACAGCGGTTTTCAAAACCGCCGCGATCGGCCACTCTGCCACACCTCCAGCTCTGGCGCAGATTACGCGCGGCAGCGAGGTCGCGGCTACTCCTTCTCGGGCTTCTCTTCGCCTTCGGGGCCTTCGGGGCCTTCGGCGGGTTTCAAGCTGGCGAGGACCGCTTCGGCGACGCGCACAGGACACTTCGCGCGCAACGCGAGCGCCAAAGCATCGCTCGGTCGCGCATCGATCACCGCGGCGATCGAGCCCTGCGTGTCGCGCAAGACGAGCTGCGCGAAGAACGTGTTGTTGCGCAAATCGACGATGTCGACGCGCATGAGGTCGTGCCCGAGCTCGCGAATCGCTTGGTATGCGAGCTGGTGCGTGAGAGGTCGCTCCGTGCGTTGCCCCGTCACGACGCGGCGGATCTCGTTGGCCTCCGCCTCGCCGATGACGATGGGAAACCCGCGCTGACCACCGATCTCGCGCAGGTAGATGAACTGCTGTTCGGCGTTGTCGTACAGGACGAGCCGCGCCAGCTCGACCGGCACCATCACGACGCCCGCGGACGGATCTACATGTCCCACGAGGGGGAGGATGCCACGCCGGAGGTGCGGCAAGGAAGCACGCTCTCGGCATCGTGGTATCCTCCGCCGTTCCGACGATGGACTCTCACGCCCAGACGATGCCCCCCGCTTCGCCCGCGCGCGAGGTCGCCGCGCGCAGCGACATGTATCCGGAAAATCCGGTGCTGGTGCGAGTTTGGCGCGGCGCGCACGTCGAATCCCAGCATCGCGGCGCCTGGGTCTTGTGCGACTCGAACGGGACGGTTCTCGACGGGATGGGCTCGTGGAAGGTGCCGATTTTCGCGCGCAGCTCGGTGAAGAGCTTGCAGGCGCTGCCGTTGCTCGAGACCGGCGCCGCGAAACGCTTCGGCTTCACCGACGCCGAGGTCGCGTTGGCTCTGTCCTCGCACAACGCCGAAGCGATCCACACGGACGGCGTGCGTGCCGTGCTCGCGCGCACGGGACTCACTCCGGGTGCCTTGCAGTGCGGACCGCAGGCGCCGGGCGATCCGGACGTGCGCAACGCGCTGCGCGAGGCGAAGGAACGCCCGACCGGGCTGCACAACAACTGCTCGGGCAAGCACGCGGGGTTTCTCGCTCTCACGCAGCACTTGGGCGCGGATCCGGAGCACTACCTCGATCCGACGAGTCCGACGCAGAAGCTCGTCAGGCAAGCCGTCCTCGAGATGACCGGGCTCTCCGACAACGAGGTCTACACCGCCGTCGACGGCTGCAGCGCGCCGACGTTTCAGATCCCGCTCAGCGCGTTGGCGACGTCGTTCGCGCGCGTCTCGAATCCGCATGGTTTGCGCACCGAGCGTCGCGCAGCGTGCGAACGCATGCTCGATTCCGTCGCCGCGAATCCAGCGATGATCGCGGGACATCACGAACGCATCTGCACGGACATCGCGCGCGTTTCGAAGGGCCGTTTGTTCCCGAAAGTCGGCGCGGAAGCGGTGTACGCGATCGGCGTGCGCGGCAAGGACCGCGCGCTCGCGATCAAGATCGACGACGGCAACTACCGCGGCATGCACCCGGTGATCGTGGCGCTCTTACGCCGCTTCGGATTCGCGAACGGTGAGGAGTTGACGGCTTTGGAGCGTTGGGAAGAGCGCCGGATCTCGGACCTCGCGGGGCACGATGTCGGACGGACTGAAGTCGTCTTCTGACCGAGGCGCACGTCGCGCAACCGGACTGGCACGACGGCGTGCCCGATCGCCGGGGTCGACACGCGGTCGAGTGCTCTAGACTCCTCCGCGCGATGACCATGACCCCGCACCGACCGCCAGAGCTTCCACTCGACGCGCACAAGGGCATCGCCGGCCGCGTGTTGCTCGCTTGCGGCAGCGCGTGGATGCCGGGAGCGGCGACGCTCTCGGCTCGCGCGGCTCAACGCGCGGGAGCGGGTCTCGTCCGTCTGTGGTGCCGCGACCGCGAACTCGTCGGGCTCGTGGCACCCGCTGCGCCCGAAGCTGTTTTCGAGAAGCCCGCGATCGAAGCCTTCCACTCCGGCGATCACCACGCCGCGCTGGTCGGACCTGGTTTCGGGCTCGATGCGCTCGCGCGCGAAATCCTTCAGTGCGCACTGACACGCGTGGGCGTTCCGCTCGTGCTCGACGCCGATGCGCTGACGCTCTTGTCGCGTGAACCCGACCTCGCCGCGGCGCGGCGTTCGGCTCCCTCTCGCGCGGCCCTCGTCTTGACGCCGCACGCGGGAGAAGCCGGGCGGCTGCTCGGGCGCGACATCCCCGCGGATTCGAGCGGTCGCATCGAAGCCGCGCGCGAACTCGCGCGTCGTTTCGGCGCGGTCGTGTGCCTCAAAGGTCGCGGAACCGTCGTGTCGGACGGCGCCCGCGCGTTCGTCAACGACACCGGCAACCCGGGGATGGCGACGGCGGGCAGCGGCGACGTGCTGTCGGGCATCGTCGTCGCTTACCTGGCTCAAGTGCACACACTGGCTCGTGCGGACTGGACCGCGTTCGACGCGGCCGCGCGGGCCGTGTGGGTTCATGGTCGCGCCGGCGATCTCGCGGCAGCGGATGTCGGTCCGCGTGGGCTCGTCGCTTCCGATCTCGTCGAGTTCCTTCCGCGCGCACAGCAGGGATAGAGTGGGGGCCAGAATGACCAAGGCCAACGCACTCCACGTTCCGCCGGGCGCCGTCGAGACGCTCGACGACGGACTCGGTTTCGTCGCGCTCGTCGATCGCATGCAGCTCGACCCCGCGCTCAAGGTCGTGAATTCTGCGCGCATTTCGTACGAGCGGCAGAAGAAGGGTTTCGACGACAAAGACCGGGCGTTGTGCTCGTTCTTGTGGGAGCACGGCCACACGTCACCGTTCCGCCACAGCTTCTACACCTTCCACTGGAAGGCACCGCTCTTCGTCTTCCGACAGGCGTTCAAGTACCAGGTCGGCAGCGGTTGGCGCGAATACGAGGTCGAAGGCCAGACCGTGTCGCTCGAAGTCTTCGACGTCCTGTTCGACACGGACAAAGGTTGCTCGTGGAACGAGGTCTCGGGTCGCTACGTCGAGTGGCAACCGGAGTTCTACGTGCCGCGCACGTTGCGCGCGAACCCGCCGCACGGGAACAAACAAGCGTCCGTGGACCTCGATGCGACGTTCGATCATGCGCGCGAGCGTGAGTCGATGATCGAAGAGTGCCGCGAAGCCTACGAACGCTACGAAGCGCGCATCCGCCGCGGCGTCGCGAAGGAGATCGCGCGCATGTGCTTGCCGCAGAGTCTCTACAGCCAGGCGTACTGGACCGTGTCGCTGCAAGGCGTGCTGCACTTCCTCGAACAGCGCCTGAAACCCGACGCGCAGTACGAGATCCGCCGCTATGCCGAGGCCGTGCGCGACCTCGTGCGTACGGATCTCGAAAGGGTCGGGATCCACGTCGCGACCGACGGCGCGAGCGGGATAGTGAAGTCGTGATGCGACCGTTCCGCGCCCTGCCGAGTCTCTTCGTGGCCACGGGCCTCGCTTGGTTCGGCGCTCACCTGCTCGCGCCGGCGGGCCGCGCGCAGGATCCCGTCGCGGATGTCGCGGATGTCGCGACCAAGTTGGCCGAAGCCTTCGCCCAGGAAGGGATCCTCTTCGACAACGCCGCCGGGTTCGCGTCGATCCCGGCCGAGGTCCTCGTGCGCGGCGACCTGCTCGAGTACTTGCTCGTGAACCCGCGCGGGGCCGTGCACGAGAGTGCCTTCCTGACCAGCGTGTCCGCGAGTCGCATTCACGCCGCGATGCTCGCTCTCGGCGTCGAGCCGGGCATCAACGCGCGCTACAAGCGCCGCGATCCGCCGCCGACTCTCGAAGAGATGCGTAACGGCGTCCCGGCCTTCGACGTGACGCCGCCCGAAGGCGGCGGTTTCTACGTGCACGTCGCGTGGAAGCTCGACGGCGAAGTGCATTTCCATCGCATGGAAGATCTGATCCTCGACCTCGGCCGCGGCGCGACGATGCGTCGCCATCGCTGGGTCTTCCTCGGATCGCGGATGCTGAAGATGCGCAGCGGCGAAGAAGCTTTCGCGGCCGACCTCGAAGGCAACTTGATCAACATCGCCTTCTTCGAGCAGGGCAACACCTTGCTGACGGGCGCTCTTCCCGAGTGCGTCGACCAGACGATCTGGCAGACGAACTTCTGGATGCTCCCCGAGCGCGAGAGCGCGGTCGAGATCCTGTTCGCACGCGAACGTCTCGACGTGTGCCCGAGCGCCGTCGCCGCGCGTTTGCGCGAAGCGATCCGCGTCGAGCCGCGCGAGGCCCGGTGAATTCCGACGCGGCCGGGGTCGAGCTCCACGCGGCCGCGACGCGCGCTGCTCGTCTCCACCGCGCGTTCCGAATGCTCGAGTGCGCCGCGGCCGGAGCACTCGGCGGCGCCGTCGTCCTCGCCGCCGGTCTCGCGAGCGGGGCCGACATCGAAATCGACCTCGTGCTCGTCGTCGTCGCGATCGCGATATTCACGACGATCCTCGCTTGGCGCGAGCGTCCGCCGCGCTCATCGGACGTCGTGCGTCGTGCCGATCGCGCCGCGGGCTTGGACGGCGCGCTGACCGCCGCGCTCGACGCGACGCGGCGCGTACCCGGGACGAGGCGCGCCGTCTCGCTCGACCTCGAGGCAGCGCTCGCGTCTCGCGTCCGATCCGTCGTCGGGCCCGGACATCTGGCGCGCGCGGCACGTCCGCGCTCGCCGCTCGTTCTCGCCGCCCCGCTCCTCGGCGCGGCCCTCGTCGCGTTCGCCCTCGAAACGCGACCACGTCGAGCGCCGCGCGACACGAGCGCGGTGGAGGCTCTGCGTGGAGCCGCCGCCGTGGTGCGATCCGCCGGATCCCTCCGAACGGCCGATGCGCTCGAGATCGAGGCTCGACGGCTGGAAATCGCCCTGGTGCGAGACCCGGCCGACCTCCGCGCGCTGCAAGTCGCTCGCGCGACGATCGAGGCCCTGGCGCGCGACCTGCCGAATGTCGATCCGGCTCGCGCGTCGCTCGAACGCGTCGTTTCCGAGCTGGGCGGCGCCGACGCGCCCTCCGCGGCGCGATCGGCCGAACGCGGCGCGGCAGCGTCGGCGGACAGCGGCCGAGCGCCTTCGGAACCGGGCTCGGGAGTGGCGGGCGGTGCCGCGCGCGGATCTCCCGCACTCGCAGGACTCGCAAACGGAGTCCTCGACGGCAGAATGTTCGGCCCTCCCGCGGGAGGCGAGCCCTCTCCGGGCTCCGGACTTCCCGCGAACGGGACGGACGGTCCCGGCGGTCCCGGGCGCGGAGCCACCTCCGCGCGCTGGTGGCCGAGCCGCTACGACGACGTCGTCGCGCGCTACATGGCCCGCTGATCCGCGCGAGATCCTTCGCGATGTCCCGAGATCGAACAGGTAGTGACGCGCCCCGTCGTCGGCTGGGCGTCTGGCTCGTCGGCGCGCGCGGCTCGATCTCGACTTGCCTCGTCCACGGACTCAGCGGCTTGCGCGAAGGGTTGCTCGAGCCCATCGGCGTCGCCACGGAGCGCGAGCCGTTCACCCGACTGCCGCTGGTCGGCCTCGACGACCTCGTCCTCGGCGGTCACGACGTGTGCACGCGCGACTTCCGCTCCGGCGCGGAAGAGCTCGTCGCGAATGGCATCCTGCGCCGCGACCTCGTCTCGACCGCAGCGCACGAGGCGGCCGCGTACGAGGCGCGCATTCGTCCGGGAATCCTCGACTCGGCCGACGTCGGGCTCGCGGATCTCGATCCGCGATCGGCGCGACTTGGAGGCCTCCCGCCGCGTGAGCAAATCGGCGTGATCGCCGGGGATATCGAGGCATTTCGCACCGAACACGAACTCGCGCGCGTCGTCGTCGTCAACTTGGCCAGCACGGAAGCGCATCGCGGCGCGCGGCCCGAGTGGCGCGATTTCGCGGCGTTCGAGCGCGAACTCGACGCGGGCACTCCGCAGCCCGCATCCATCGTGTACGCGTACGCGTCGATCGCTTCGAACGCGCCGTACGTCAACTTCACGCCCAGCCTCGGCGCCTCGATTCCCGCGCTACGCGAGTTCGCGCGCGCGCGCAACGTCCCGCACGCGGGCAACGACGGCAAGACGGGCGAGACGCTCGTGAAGACGGCACTCGCGCCGATGTTCCGCGCGCGCGCGCTCAAGGTGCTCGCGTGGCAGGGCTACAACATGCTCGGCAACCGCGACGGCGCCGTGCTCGCCGATCCCGCGCACAAGGAAGCCAAGATCCGCAACAAGGACGAGGCGCTGCGGACGCTCCTCGGCGACGACGGCGCGCACACGCACGTCGGGATCGACTACGTGCCGTCGCTCGAGGACTGGAAGACAGCCTGGGACTTCATCCACTTCGAGGGCTTCCTCGGGGCGCGGATGTCGCTCCAGTTCACGTGGACCGGGAGCGACTCGGCACTCGCGGCTCCGCTCGTCCTGGACCTGGTTCGGCTCGCCGATTTCGCGGCCGAGCGCGGGGAGGGCGGCGAGATGTCCCACACCGCGGCCTTCTTCAAGGCGCCGGTGGGCGGCGGAACCCACGATTTCCACGCGCAGGTCGAGCGTTTGCACGAGTACGCGCGCGCTCGGGCGGCGCCAGGTTCCGGAACGGCGCGCTAGAACCGGAATCGCGCATCCAACTCCAACGAACCGGGGAATAACCCCGTATCCCACGAGTAAGACCCCACTAGATCCCACTGTGAAGCGTTCACTCCTCGATCCGTTGCCCCGCCCCCTCAGCACTGCGTCCCTCGTGGCGTTGGTGGCGCTGGTCGTTTGTGGAACGGGCGTGGCCGTGATGCGGTTCCTGGAGACCGCGCCGGGCTTCGGCCGGGGGGCGCAGGGCACGGTCCAGGCGGCCCCCGAGGCGGAATCGACGCCTGCGGCCGTCTCGCCGCGCGCCGGCGACCGGTCTTCGGTCCGTCCCAGCGTCCGCGGAACGCTTTCCGCCGGCGGGGGCAGCCAGCGCGGGGATCTGAATTGCAATCAGGCCACGACGGGCGGTTCGACGACGGACGGTGCGACGGCGCAAACGCGCTCGATTCCGTGCTCCGAGGCTGCGCCGACGCTCGCGCAGCCGCCCTCATCGGGCACCTGAGGTCGACAGCCGACGCTGCGGCCGACGCTGCGGCCGACGCTGCGGCTGGCGATGCAGCCGACGATGCAGCCGACGATGCAGCCGACGATGCGGCCGACGATGCGGCCGGCGCTGCGGCCGACGATGCGGCCGACGCTGCGGCCGACGATGCGGCCGACGCTGCGGCCGACGCTGCGGCTGGCGATGCAGCCGACGATGCAGCCGACGATGCGGCCGGCGATGCGGCCGGCGCTGCGGCCGACGATGCAGCCGGCGATGCGGCCGGGTCGACGACCAGTCACCGGCGTCCGGTATCGCGGGGATGCTCGGTTACGCGGTGCTTGGTTCGGTGCCGGATCTCGCTCGTCGCTCGAGCACGCCGACTGAATCGGCGCACCCGCCGGGCTCGCGACCGAGGACTCCCTTCCACCGTCCGCCAGCCACTACATCCGCACGGCGCTCGCAGTGCAGACTGCACCCCATGCGTCCGCTCCCGCCTCCTCGCCTCCAGACCTCGACGCTCTGGTCCCATCCGTCCGGCCAATACGGCGATCGACCGATGGGGGTGCCCGGATACCCCGGCGCGACGCCGTCGTGGATCGTGTGGAATTTGCTCGAGCGCTACACGCGCGAGGGCGATCTCGTCATCGATCCGTTCGCCGGCGGCGGGACGACGAACGACGTCGCCGCGAGCCTCGGTCGGCGCGCGTGGGGGTTCGACCTCCAACCGCAGAAGCCGACCGGCATCGTGCTCGCCGACGCTCGTCGATTGCCGCTGCACGATGCCGTCGCCGACTTCGCGTTCCTCGATCCGCCGTACTCGACGCACATCGAATACTCGCGTCGCAAGGAGTGCATCGGCGAGCTCGATGCGTTCGAGCCGGGCTACTTCGAAGCGATGGACACGGTGTTCGGCGAGGTCGCGCGAGTCCTGCGCGAGCGGCGCTACCTCGCGGTCTACTGCTCGGACACGTACCGACACAAGAAGGGTTTCGTGGGGATCGGCGCGCGCTTCTACGAGCTGCTCGCACGCCGGTTCGAGCCTGTCGATCACTGCGTGGTCGTGCGCGGCAATCAAAAGCTCGGCGCCGCGTCTCACCACCGCGCCGCGAGCGAAGAGAACTTCTTCCTGCGCGGGTTCCAGCACCTCTTGATCTTCCGACACACGCGGCCGGCGGCGCCGCAGCGGACACCGCGCGTCCGTGGTCGTTGATTGGCGGAAGGGCGTTCGCGCGGCGAAACGCACTGATTTCGAGAAACCCACGCTCGAATTGGCGCGCGCGCTGATCGGCGCGGTTCTGTCGCATGCAACGGCCGCGGGGATCGTGGCGGGCCGCATCGTCGAGACCGAGGCGTATCTCGCCGAGGGCGATCCCGCGTCGCACAGCCATCGCGGACGCACCGCGCGCAACACGTCGATGTTCGGTCGGCCGGGCACCGCGTACGTGTACTTGTCGTACGGGATGCACTGCTGCTTCAACGTGGTCACCGGAGCGGAGGGCGTGGGCGAAGCCGTGCTCGTGCGCGCGCTCGAACCGCTCGAAGGCCTCGCCGCGATGCACGAGCGCCGCGGTGGGCGATGCAACGACGCGAGGCTGTGCTCGGGGCCTGGAAATCTCACGCGCGCGCTCGGCATCGGTCTCGATCAGGACGGGTGCGCACTCGACCGCGGCTCGTTGAGACTGTGGTGGCCTCGGCAGACTTTGGATCCCGAGGCCCTCGTCAGCGGGCCGCGCGTCGGGATCACGAAAGCGACGGACTTGGCGCTGCGATTCGTCGCGGCGGACAGTCCGCATGCTTCGAAGGGGCCGCTCTCGGGCAACGCGGCTCGGCGTCGACGTGGCTAGGGTGGACTGTTCACGAGCGCTCGGCCGAGTACGTCACGAGGCTCCGATGTGGCTCGACGTCGGCATCGAAGGGTTCGCTCGACGCGGGCGGGGCTTCGAGCGCCGCGTCGCGAGCTACCAGCCGATCTGCACCGCTTTCGTCCGGTTGAACAGTGCCGCCATGCAGAAGGAAGCAGGGTTTCGGAACCGGACTCGAGCACGAGTTCGATGAGCAGGCCGGCCGGCGCGTCGGCGCGCTCAATCCCTCGCCTCGGCGTACGCCGGCTCGCGCGCGATCCGCGTGTCCTCGACCGCGCCTCCGATCGTGAAGTGGTAGAGGCTCTGCCAACCTCGATCGCGCAGGCCGAGCACGCCGTGCACCGCGTCGTCGAAGAAGCAGCCGATGCCGGTCGCGCGCAATCCGAGCGCCTCGGCTTCCAGGTAGAGGACTTGCCCCACGACGCCCGTCTCCCAGAAGAGTCGCGGGTACATCCACGCGCCGTCCTCCGCGATCGAGGACGTGAAGCGCGCGATCATCCCGAGACTGAAGCAGCCGTCGCCCGCGATCTGCTGTTCGCACGAGACGCGCGCGGCGAGCCCGCGCACGTCGCCGGCGTGCAGCGCGAAGAGCGGGAGATCCGCGGGACACCCGGGCGGTTTCGTCCACGCGAACTCCGGCCGCATCGCTGCGCGCAGCGCGGCTTCGTCGGTCGGGTCGCGCACGAGGAAGTAGAGCCCCGGCTCGAGGTCGGCGACGCGGTGCACGAACAGCGCGAGGTGCACGCGCGGCGACCAGGCCAGCGCGGAGAACGGCGGAGTCGCTCGGCTCGGGAGAGTGCGGCGCAACGTCTGGTAGAACGCATCGCGCGCGAGCCCGCTTCGGCCGTCCATCGCGACCGCGCTGCGCCGCTGGTGCGCGATGCGGCGAAACGAGAGCGCCTCGTCGCCGACGGGCATCGGCAGCCAAGGCGATTCGAACGCGCCGCGCGCTCGCGCGGACGCCGGTTTGCGCGCCGCATCGGCCGCAGCCTGCACGACGTCCCACGCGACGTGATCCGAGCTCAGCGCGTTCGGCGCACCGACCCACGTGAGGCGAGCGAAACGCTCGATCGCGCGGACGTCCGCTTCGGCGGCGCCGCGCTCCGTGCCTTGCGGGTGGAGGAGGAGCAGGCATTCGGGTTCCTCCGCTTCCGGGTGCCGCGTGTCGTTCAGGCCCAGGAGTCGCGCGATCGCGTCCGAGCCCAACTCGTCGAGCATCGTCGCCTTCCAGCCCATCGCCGCGGCGGCGAGCGTCACGCTCGCGATGGCGTGCCCCGTGTCGTGGTTGCAGTAGCGATACGCGCGCTCGCCGTACTTCCACGCTTCGCGCCAGTGGATCGAGGAGAAGCCGACGAGCGCGCACTGCTCCGGCCAGCCGAACGCGAGCGCATCCCACAGCGCGGGATCGAAGCGCGCGCGCACTTCGAGCGCGTGCGGCTCCGGCGCGTAGTGCGCCACGAACGGCGTCGCAGCGAGTCCGGCGATCGCCGGAGCGATCAGGTAACCCTCGGTCGGGTGCAGGTTGCCGCTCGACGGATTGACGCGCAGCGACCAGCGCGCTGCGCCCGCACGCTTCCACGCGGAGATCGCCAGGCTGTCCTGGAAGAGCTGCGAGACGAACGCACGGTCGAGCGCGCGCGGCGCGACCTCGCCCTCGACGTAGACCTGCTCGTAACGCGGCTCCGCGCCGACGGCCGAGTGGGCGAGCGGCAGGACCTCGGCGCCGGCCCAACGCCGGAACGGATTCGGCTGCGTCTCCCAGTCGAGGTCGACCGGGCCGCGAGCGAAACGCTGCGAGCCGTGCTTCGTCACATCGTGGTAGGCGAGGACGATCTTTTGGTCGCGCTCGACCGGATCCTCCGCCGCCTGGACGGCGTCGGGAGTCGACGCGCGCGAGAAGAGTCGTCGCCAGTCCATAGCGGCATACCGTAGCCCGCCGCCTCGTCGTGTGTCGGGCAACCAACTGTCGGTGAGCCGCACGCTCGTCGTTCAGCGCGTCGTCGACGAGGACCGAGGAGTTGAACCGTGCGGACCGGTGCGGAGTTCGAGCGAGAGCATCCGCCTGGACATCGATAGCAACGGAGGTTTCGTGCCCGGACGAAGGAGGTCCGCTGGCGCAGTCCGCCGCAGTGGCCGCAAGTCAGGACGTCGATCGCGAACGCACGCAGCATCCTCTGCGCCCACGACACGTCGCGCGCGTGGGGCGCTCGAGGCTGCGAGCCGTGGCCGTGGGATCGAGCGCGGCACTCGGCCGTGGAGGTTGTTCGCCGTTTGAGCCGCCGTGCGTGCAGTTCGCAGCACTTCTCGAGCGCGGCAGGATGAACTTGGCAGCCACACAGCGGGCGGCGCCAGCACACCGTGATACGTCAAGAGATGCGCTCACGGCCGAGGCACGAGTGCCGCGAGCCGCGCCAGGAAGTCGAGCGGCTCGAACGCGATCGCCGAGGTGCCGTTGCGCCAGCGACGGCGGAGCGCGCAGATCACCAAGCCATCGGGCGCGACCGAGAGGCCTCGGCCAGGGATTCAGGACCCGGCCTTCGCACGGCGGGCGAGCACTCGACGGGTATGCCGTCGGCGGATGCAGGCACGCGCACTGCGTAGCGCCGAACGGCTTTGAAGAAATCGGAGCGCGGCGGTTCAAGCGGTGCAGGACAGCCACCGCAGCAGGGGCCGCGTGCATGGAGCAACCACGGAGCGACAGTTGCGGAGCGCGGCACTTCGGACCGAGCCCTTCACCCGTCAGGAGAAATCATGCATCTGCGCACGCCCGTCCTCGCCATCGCTCCACTGATCGCGGTCGCATTCCCGGCCCTCTGCCAGGGTGGCCCGCCCTTCGTGTCCGTTCCTCCCGGGTTCGGCCTGGTCTTGCACACGAGCGGGCTCGACTTTCCCACCGCGATCGAGTTCGCGGGCAGCAGCCTGTGGATCACGGAAGGCGGGTTCCTCCCGGGAGTCGCGCCCAAGATCAAACGCATCGACGGCGCGCCGGGCAGCACCATTGCTGTGACGATCCTTTCGGGCCCCGATCTCCCGCCCGGAGCTTTGCTCGGTCCGCTCACCGACATCACGCACCGCGACGGATGGCTCTGGATCACCCACCACGCGACGGGGGCGAACGGCTGGCGTGTGGGCGCCATCTCGCGTTTCCAGCCAAGTGACCCGGTCGGCACGTTCACGACCGTGATCACGAACCTGCCGTCGGCCGGCGATCACCACACGGACGCGCTGGTCTTCGGAGCCGACGGTCGCGCGTACTTCTCCATCGGCACGGCGACGAACTCGTCGGTCGTCGGACCTGACAACGAGATCCTCGAGGGTTGGCTGGCCGGTTCACCGACCTTCCACGATTATCCGGCCAAGGACGTCGTGCTGAGCGGTTTGGAGTTCCAGACGCTCGTTCCGTTCGTACTCGATCCGACGCGGACGCTGCACACTCCGCCATTCGCGCCCTTCGGCTCGGGTTTCGTGCCCGCCGGTGCCGTGGTGACCGCGCCGACCCCCGCCGCACCGCAGGACGGCATGATCGCCGGCAACGGCGCCGTGTACTCCTTCGATCCGGCGTCGGCGACCCCGACCGCGACGCTGCGGCTCGAGGCGTGGGGGTTCCGCAACCCCTACGGATTGGGATTCGACCCGGCTGATCCGTCGCGCCTGATCGTCTCCAACAATGGGGCAGACATCCGCGCCGCGAACCTCGGCAACGGCCTGCGCCTCATCGGCGCCCATCCGATCGCCAACGATCTGGAGGACGTCTTCGCTTTCACTGTGGGAGGTACCGAGGAGTTCTTCGGGTGGCCGGACTTCTTCCACCACCCCACGGCCGGGATCCCGCTGCCGATCACCGATCCCATTTTCTGCAACCACCCGCCGCGGCTGCGCATTCGCTGCCCCGAGTTCGTTTTCGACGCCGCTTTCCGAGCCACGTTGACGGTGGAGCCCGCGCTGGTTCAGCTCGAGCTCAACTCGTCGGCGAACAAGTTCGACTTCTCCACGAACGCCACGTTCCAGTTCATGGGCAACATGTTCATCGCGGAGACAGGTGCGTTCGCCCCGACGACCGGGGCGACGCAGTTCACGGGGCACAAGATCGTGCGCGTCGATTTGCAGGCGGGCACCTCGCACGACTTCCTGATGAACACGGGCGCGAACCCCGCGCAATTGTTCGATCCCACGAACTTCAACAAGCCGATCGACGTGCGCTTCCGCGACGCGACGATGCTCGTTGTGGACCTGGGCGTGTTCGTCCCGAGCTTGAACCTGGTCGCTCCGGCCTCCGGCAAGATCTGGGCGCTCGCGCGACCTTGAGCAAGTTCCACGGCCGGGCGCGTGCTGAACGTAGTCGCCCCCGGCCGCGGTGCCGACCCTGCTCCTGATCGAACCCATGGCATTCGACTTCGATGACGTCGTGCAGCGCCTGCTCGAACAGGCGTATCGCATCCTGGCATCTCTGCCGATGGTCCTCGTGGCGATCGTCATCGTCTGTGTCGCGTGGTTGCTCGGCGGGTGGTTGGCGCGGCGAGCAGGACTCCGGCGGCTGGCCGGGAAGAATCCATTCCTCCAGGACCTGTTGCGCAGCGGCGTGAAAATGCTGGTCCTGTTGGGCGGGTTCTTGGTCGCACTCGAGATCCTGAACGCCACCGCGATCGTGGGGGCCGTACTCGGAACCGCCGGCGTCCTCGGCGTCGCGTTGGGGTTCGCGTTCAAGGACATCCTGGAGAACTACTTGGCCGGCATCTTGATGAGCCTGCGCCAACCGTTCTCGCCGAAGGACCATGTGGTCATCGACGGCAACGAAGGCGTCATCATCGCGCTGACTTCGCGGGCGACGATCCTCATGACCCTGGACGGCAATCACCTGCGCCTGCCGAACGCCATGGTCTTCCGCAGCGTCATCCTCAATTACACGCGCAATCCGAACCGACGGTTCGAGTTCGACATCGGCGTTGGAGTGCAGGAAGACTTGATCGCAGCGCAGAATCTCGGAATCGAGGAACTCGAGAACATGGCGGGCGTGTTGGCGGACCCGCCGCCACGTGTGGTGATCGTCGGTCTGGGCGATTCGAACGTGCAAGTCCGCTTCTACGGCTGGGTCGATCAACGCGATCACGAATTCGCCGCGGTGAAGAGCGAAGCGATCCGTCGCGTTAAGTTGAAGCTCGAGGAAGCGGGCATGGACATGCCCGAGCCCATCTACCGTGTCCAGGTGACGAATTCCGTCGCTGGTCCCGCCCAGTTGCTGGAACCCAAGGTGCAAGAACGTCGCGCACCGGCTGCGCGTTCGGGTGCGGCAACGGACACCCGAGCGCAGCGAGACATCGAGGGTCAGCTCGGCATCGGTCTCGAGAGAGCGGCGAGCGAGGACCTGCTCGATCCGGCCGCGCCCAGGGAGTGAGCGGTCTGCATGATGCGCATCCAGGGCCAGAATCGACCTCGAACTGTCACTCGAAGTGAGGAACGATGAACACCAGCCTCCAGTTCTTGCTGCTGAAGACCGCGCGCCGCCTGTGGTTCCGAGCGACGGCTTTCTCCGCGATCGCCGTGGCCGCAGCCCTCCTGGCGCTGATCTTGAAGCGCTACATCCCGTACGACTTCTCGGCGAAGATCGGTGCGGACGCCGTGGGTGTGCTGCTCAACGTCCTGGCGGCCAGCATGTTGTCGGTGACGATCTTCTCGCTCAGCACGCTGGTCTCCGCGCTGGGTTCTGCGACCAGCAACGCGACGCCGCGCGTGGCGCAGCTCATGCTGGAGGACAACACGGCGCAGAACGCACTCGCCACGTTCATCGGGTCGTTCCTCTTCAGCCTCGTCGGGATCATCGCGCTGCAGATCGGACTGTACGGCGAGGAGGGCCGCGTGATCCTGTACATCGTGACGCTCGCAGTGATCGCGATCGTCGTCGCCATGATGCTGCGTTGGATCGACTACGTCGCGAAGCTGGGGCGGGTGGGGGAAATCATCGACAGAGTCGAGCAGGCCGCTGGGCGAGCTCTGCGCGAACGACGGCGCACGCCTTACTTGGGTGGCCGCGAGTGGGCCCGCTCGGAGCCTTCGTCGCCGAGCACTTCTCCGAGCATGTTCGCGGTTCGATCCGAGAAGATGGGATACCTGCAGCACGTCGACATGGCCGCGCTCCAAGCGGTCGCGGCAGCATGTGGAGGGTCGGTACACCTCGCACGGATCCCGGGCGACTACGTGGACACGATCGAGGCGCTCGCCTGGTGCGGGAGCGAGCCGGACGACGAGCAGAGTGCCCTTGTTCGTGGCGCATTCACGATCGATGCGGAGCGTTCCTTCGCGCAGGATCCGCGATTCGGCATCTCCGTCATGGCCGAGATCGCATCTCGCGCCTTGTCGCCCGCGGTCAACGATCCCGGGACCGCGATCGACGTGCTCGGTCGCCTGGCTCGAGTGTTGGCCATCTGGGCCGAGCCTCTGAAGACCGAGGCGACGTCCGTGAGATTCCGAGAGGTGTACGTGCCCGCGTTGGATACTCGCGATCTGTTCGACGACGCGTTCACACCCATCGCACGTGATGGAGCTGCGATGGTCGAGGTTGCGCTGCGAGTCCAGAAAGTGCTGCGGATCCTGGGCGGTCTTTCGGATCCGCACTACGCCGAGGAGGCCAGACGGCACTCGGCACTCGCACTCGCGCGGTCCAAGGCGGTCATGAACCTAGAGGAGGACTTGGTTCGAGTGCGCGTCGTGGCTTCGGCGATCGCAGAGACTCGGGCATGAGTGCTCCTGCAGGAATCGCAGGTCGCCGCAAGCACGATGTCGGCGGAAGTGCGCCGCGCCGCGTGTCACTCTTCGGCGTCCCTGCCGATCTTAGGTGGTCGGCGCGCCTAGCTCGGTGTCCCCACGGCCTCAGCTCAGTTTGACAACACGCCGCGGCGCATCTACGGTCGGCCGCGCCGCAGCCGAGCATCCGCCGCACGGCTCACCCGCCCGAGAACACCGTGACGTCGAGCCGAACCGGTGCAAGAGCGCGAGACGTCGGGAACAGCGCCGTGCTCGGTTTCCTCGCGCGGGTCGGGCTGCTCGCATATGGCGTCGTCCACGTCGTCATCGGAATCCTGTCGTTCCAGATCGCCTGGGGGGCTTCCACGCAGGAGAGCCCCGACCTCGTCGGGGCGCTGCGTTCGGTCCGCGATCAACCTCTGGGCGGAGTCCTCCTGTGGATCGCCGTGATCGGGTTCGGGGCGCTCGCGCTGTGGCAGGCGAGCGAGGCGCTCTTCGGACACCGTGACCGGGAGGGATTCGAGCGGTTGCGCCTGCGCGTCGCGAACGGCGGCAAGGCGCTCCTGCACGCTGCGATCGGTGCCACCGCGATCTCGCTCTCGCTCGGTCTCGGCTCTTCGGACGATCAGTCCAAGGAGGACGCCATCTCCGGCGTGATGGCGTGGCCCGGCGGTACGGTGATCGTCGTCGTCGCGGTCCTGATCACCATCGGCATCGGAGTCGCGGGCGTGATGCGAGGCGTCAGCATGTCCTTCCGCGAGCAGCTCGACACGTCCTCCATGTCGAAGGGCGCGCGCATCGGCCTGGAGCGCCTGGGCCAGGTCGGTTTCGTCGTCAAGGGCGTGGTGTTGTGCCTGGTGGGAGTGATGGTCGGCTACGCGGCGTTGACGTTCGACGAGGAGCAGGCGTCGGGGCTGAACGACGCGGTGTACGCGATCCTCGCGCAGCCGTTCGGGCGCATCCTCCTCACGGCGCTGGCACTCGGCTTCGCCGCGTTCGGCTTGTTCACGATCGGCTCGTCGCGGTATCGGAGAATGTGAGTCGTCTCCCACAAGGGCCTCGACCACCATGGACCAGGGCTTCCGGGCTGCTGCTGCGAATAGGACCTCCAAGCGCCTGAGTCGCGGGGTTCGCGGGCTGCAGTCGGGCTCCGCGCTGGCCGCAAGCACAGGATCCGACGACGCGCGCTCGAGCCGCGGCGACTCCGCGAACTCCAACGCGGGCGCTTCAGGTCTGCGAGCCGTGGCAGTGGGATCGAGCGCTGGACTAGGCCGTTGAGGTTGCTCGCCGTGCGTGCCGTTCGCAGCACTCTCGAGCGCGGCACGATGAACTTGGCAGCCACACGGCGGCCGGCGCCAGCCAGTGATACGTCAACAGGTGGGCTCTCGGCCGAGGCACGAGTGCCGCGAGCCGCGCCGGAGCATCGAGCGGCTCGACCGCGATCGCCGAGGTCCCGTTGCGCCAGCGACGGCGGGCGCATCGTTCGTTCTCGGCCGGCGGCTGGCGAGCCGGCTGCCGTATGGCACGCGCCCGCGCGATCGACCCCTTCGCATAGACTCGCGCGCGTTCGACGTTCGACAATCGGGTAAGACCATGAGCACCGCCGAAAGCTACCGCGACTTCTACGAGTTCGAAGCGGATTACTACCGCATCACGCCGGAACACGAATCGGCCTGGACTCACCGTCGCAATCTGGTCCACGCGCTGCTCCCCAAGGCGCCGATCGAGACCGTGCTCGATGCCGGTTGTGGAGACGGTTCGCTAGCGAACGACTTGAAGCAGACGTTCGGCGCGCGCGTCGTCGGCCTCGATCTCGCCGCGAAGCGCGTTGCTTACGCCAGCCAGCGCGTTCCGAGCGTCGGTTTCGGTCAAGCGAGCATCTACGACCTGCCCTTCCGCGATTCGACCTTCGATCTCGTCGTGTGCACCGACTTGCTCGAACACCTCGACGATCCACAACGCGCGATGCAGCAGCTCGTGCGCGTGTCGAAGCGCACGGTCGTGATCTCGGTGCCCTACAAGATCACGATCGAGAAAACGCTCTGCACGCACTGCAGCAAGGACTACTTCCTGTACGGCCATCAGCATTCGTTCGGGAAGGAAGGCATCGAGAAGATCGCGCGCGGAGCGGGCGCTCACGTCGCGCGGTTCGAGCACTTGGTTCCGATGTTCGAATGCCGACGCTACAAGTGGTTCCCGCCGCTGAAATGGCTGATTTGGGATCACTTCAAGGACACCGGCACGCTCGGCGCGCGCATCGAGAAGGGTTGAGCCGGTGAAGGACGGCGGGCGGGCGCGAGGGCCTAGCTCTCGCCGGTCCGCATTTCGATTCGAGCCCTGCCAAGGCTGGTTGAAGAGCGATCCCTCGCTCGTGCACGACGTGTGCAAACGGATCGCGGAGTACGGCGGCTGAGCACCCGACGATCTGCGTCACGACACGCGCGAGAGTACCTCGGCGATTGGACGTGACCGGGGCTCGGGCTGGGTGCCGATCGCTCGAGCCGTCCGACCCCTCGGGAGGGCTTCGTCCTGCCCGTGTCGTGCTGAATTGGAGCTCCTCCAAAACTCCGGGGTGGTTCTCGAGCCGGCGAGATTGGACGAGCACTAAAGCCCTGCAAGACAAGAGTCCAGTGCCGGCCAGGGCTGGACTCCCATCGATCGGCGACCCCGCGCGGGGCACCGGCGCAGGTCACTGCGTCGGAGACTTCTGCAGGCTCTTGGCCTTCTCGAGGTGCTCGGCAACGTGCGCACGCGAAGCCGTCAGGTGCTGCTTCAACGCGTCGTTCTTGGCGGCCTTCAAGAGCTGTCCGTCGATCATCCCCAGCACTTCCGTATGCCCCTTCACCATCGCGGCCAGGTACGCCTTCTCGAACGCTTCCCCGTCGAGCGGAACCAGCGCGGCGAGCTCACCCGCGCCCTTCACCTGCAGCTTCTCGACTTTGGGCGTGATGACCGGCGTGATGCCGTTCTGCTCGCCGAGCTTCAGTGCCTGCACCAGGTTCTCGCCGTGAGCTTCGTGCAGCATCTTGGCGTAGTTCTTCACCGGCGCGCTGATCTTCTCCGTCTGGGCGTGCGCGGCGGCGTGCACCTCGTGGAGGTCGACCGAGATGCCGTTCGGTTGATCGTGCTGCTGCCGTCGAACTCGACCAGGTCACCGACCTTGTCCTGCGGGACGTCGTAGGTGATCGTGTGCTCGAGGTAGTCCACGTGCGGCATGGGGAAGTCGTGCGGCGTGGTCAGGTTCATCACGGTGATCCGCTTGAACGGCCCTGGTTGTGCCAGACGAGCTGCTGCGCCGTGACGTCCTGCGGCGCGCCGTACTTGGCGATCATCTGCGTCGCGCCCAGGCGCGGGCGCTCGCTCCATTTAGCGATCACGGCATCGACGGATTGCGTGCCTTGCGTCGATGCGCCGGACTTCATCGTGCCGGAGTCACCTTGCATGCCCGCGTTCCGCGGGCGGTTGCTGACGGAATTGGACGGAGGCTGGACGAGCGCCTGGCTCGTGTCGCTCACGGAGTCCCGCGTGCTGCTGCACGGGCAGTCCGGCTTTCGCGCAGGAGAGGAACAAGCTCTTGCATGGAGTCGGAATCGCCCAGGCGGTTGCCGGGCGGCGGGCTCTGCGCGTCGACGACGCTGCACATGAGCTGTGCAAAGTGCATCTGCCCAAGTGCAATTGATGTGCCGTTGTCGCAAGCGCCCTCGTCGATGCGCAGCCGAAGTTCTCAGCTCGCTGAAGATCCAGCAACTCGCGCTTTGGACAAGTGACGAGTTCTGACCGGGGGCCGAGGGCCGGTGTTGCCTGGGATGAAAACTTGCTCAGCTGATCCCGGAGCCGGGCTGAAGTGTGCATCGGCGCGTGAAACGAGGTCTCTGAGCCTCGGTGAGCTCGGGTCTCTCGGACTCGCCCGAGTCGGCCAGCTTCGTTGACCCGACCGTGCCGGCGACGGTCGAGTTCATCCAGACGTTGCCGAGGCGCTGTTCGCGCTGCATATCGAAGTTCGACTCTTCGTTCGAGTTGTCGGTCCACTGCACACGCGCCTGGCCGCCGCCGAGCGCGGTCACCCAACGATTGCACGGAGTAGCCGGCGGCGCGCACGCCCTCTGCACGACCAGCGTGGCCGTGGCAGTACCCGAGAGGTTGCTGGAAGGCGTCCAAGGGGAAGACGCACGACCTCCTGGCCGACCCGCTGGTGGAGCCGACGGCGAAGTTCGGCTCCGTCCACCCGGCGAAGTTGATCAGCCACCGCGCGACCGTCCTCGTCGACGAGACCGGCCAGGTCGCGTTCGTGGAGGTCCAGCAGAAGACCGGCGACGAGCGGAACTGGGCGCCGGTGCAGGAAGCACTCGAGAATCTGAAACGCGGGAACGCGGCTGGAGGAATGGCCGGCGGGATCGAGCTCGGCTCATTCCTGCGCCGCACCCCCGTCCTCCAGCAGCCCGGTACACTCGGAGGCGCTCGCCTGCGTGCCTCCGTGGTCCCCCCGGACTTTTCGCCATGGGTCTCCGCCTCGTTCGGAATGTTCTCCTCGTCGCGTGGTTGCTCGCGAGCGTCGCCGCCGCCCAGTCCCCGTTCGTGAACTGGGAGCATCCGCAGGTCCACCCGCTCGACCTGTCGCCGGACGGCACGCGACTCGCGGTCGCGAACACGGCCGACGGTGCGCTGGAGGTCTTCGACGTCACGGGCGCCGCTGTGGTCCTGGCAACGTCCGTCCCGGTCGGCGTCGACCCCGTCAGCGTGCGCTGGCGCACGAACGACGAGGTGTGGGTCGTGAACCACGTCTCGGACTCGGTCAGCGTCGTCAGCGTCGCGGCCGGCAACGTCATCGCGACGCTTTCGACGGGCGACGAGCCGGCCGACGTCGTCTTCGCGGGCGCGCCGCAGCGCGCGTACGTGTCCTGCTCGCAGGCCAGCACGATCCAGGTGTTCGACCCCGCCAACCTTACGGCAGCGCCGGCCGTGATCCCGATCGTGGGCGAGGAGCCGCGCGCGCTCGCCGTCAGTCCCGACGGGACGCGCGTGTACTGCGCGATCTTCGAGTCCGGCAACGCCACGACGGTCATCGCGGGCGGTGTGACCTCGAACGTCACGGATCCGCCGAACGCGGTGAACGACGCGAACGGTCCGTGGGGCGGTGTCAACCCGCCGCCGAACGCCGGGAACGGCTTCAACCCGCCGCTCGGGCCCGGACTGCCGCCGCCGCCCGATGTGGCGCTGATCGTCCGTAAGGCGGCGAACGGCGACTGGCTCGACGACAACGGCGGGAACTGGAAGAACAAGGTGTCGGGCCCGAACGCCGCCGATTCGGGTCGCATCCCCGGCTGGGACCTCGCCGACCACGACGTGGCGGTCATCGACACCGCGACGAGCGCGGTCACCTACGCCCGCGGCCTCATGAACATCTGCATGTCGCTGGCCGTCGCGCCCAACGGCGACGTCACGGTCGTCGGCACCGAGGCGACGAACCAGATCCGTTTCGAGCCGGTCGTCAAGGGCAAGTTCGTGCGCGTCACCCTCGGGCGCATCACCGGCGCGGGTCTCGTCGTCGGGAAGACGGACCTGAACCCGCACCTCGACTACACGGCGGCCACGGTGCCGCAGCCGCTGCGCGACCAGTCGCTCGGCGATCCGCGCGCGATCGTCTGGAACGCGGCCGGGACGAAGGGCTACGTCGCCGGCATGGGCTCGAACAACATCGCGGTGATCGACGCCGCGGGAGCGCGCGCCGGGCTCGCACCGACGATCGAAGTGCCGGAAGGGCCGACGGGTCTGGTGCTCGACGAGGCGCGCTCGCGCTTGTACGTGCTCTCGAAGTTCGCGGCACGGTTGTCGGTCGTCTCGACGACCAGCGAGACGACCGTGCAGAGCGTGTCGTTCCACGACGCGACGCCGGGCGTGATCCGCGTCGGACGCAAGCACCTCTACGACACGCGCAAGAACTCCGGGCTCGGCCAGACCGCCTGTGGCTCGTGCCACGTCGACGCGCGGCGCGACGGGCTCGCGTGGGACCTCGGCGACCCGAGCGGCGCGATGGGGCCCGTCGCCGGGAACAACCTCGGAGCCGGCGTGCCGGGCCTGAACACGGGCTTCCAGGACTTCCATCCGATGAAGGGCCCGATGACCACGCAGACGCTGCAGGACATCATCGGCAAGGAGCCGTTGCACTGGCGCGGCGACCGGCGCGGGCTCGAGGACTTCAACGACGCTTTCGAGTTTCTGCAGGGCGACGACACGCAGCTGACGCCGGTCGAGATGCAGGAGTTCGAGGACTTCCTCGCGACGATCACCTTCGCGCCCAACCCGTTCCGGAACTTCGACAACACGCTGCCGTCGAACCTGCCGCTCCCCGGCCAGTTCCGGACCGGTCGTTTCGGGCAGGCGAACCAGCCGTTGGCGAACGGGAACGCGGTGCAGGGCCTGTCGGACTACCGCACGCTGAATCTCGATTCCGGCGCCGGCATCCGCTGCGTCAGCTGCCACGCACTGCCGACCGGAGCGGGCACGGACCACCGGCTCGTCGGGGCGACCTTGCAGCCGTTCCCGGTCGGACCGAACGGCGAGCACCACCTGATGCTCGTGTCGATCGACGGGTCGACCAACGTCAGCATCAAGGTTCCACAGCTGCGCGACGACTACGAGAAGGCCGGCTTCCAGCTGAAGCAGCTCGTGAGCACCCGCGGGTTCGGTCTGTTCCACGACGGCACGGTGGACACGCTCGCGCGCTTCATCTCCGAGCCGGTCTTCACCGTCGCCAACGACCAGCAGGTCGCGAACCTCGTCGCGTTCGTGCTGGCGATATCGGGGTCGGACCTGCCGCCGGGCTCGACGAATCCCGCGCTGCTGGAGCCGCCCGGTCCGCCGTCGAAGGACACGCACGCGCTGGTCGGACGCCAACTCACACTCGCCGCGGCGCCGACGCCCGGGCAGTCGACGACGCTCGCGCAGTTCTCGGGCCAGGCGAATCTCAACCGTGTCGGTCTCGTCGCGAAGGGCATTTCCGGCGGCCTCGCGCGCGGCTGGTCGTACCTCGGCTCGAGCCTCTGGCAGAGCGACCGCGCGAGCTCGACGACGACGACGGCCGCGCTGACGAACGGTGCGACCCAAGGCGGCGAGATCACGCTGACCGTCGTGCCGCGCCTGTCCCAGACGCGCATCGGGATCGACCGCGACCTCGACGGCTGGTACGACCGCGACGAGCTCGACCTGGGCACCGACCCGGCGGACGCGACACGTTTTCCTGGCGCGGCCGGAGACGCCTTCTGCGCCGGCGACGGCTCGGGGACGGCGTGCCCGTGCGGGAACGCAAGCGCGCCGGGCGCCGGCGAGGGCTGCCTCAACTCGCTCGGCCTCGGCGGCCAGCTGACGGCGAGCGGCGAGGCCTCGATCGCGTTCGACCAGCTCGCGCTCGCGGGTTCGCGGATGCCGAACAGCTCGGCCCTGTACTTCCAGGGCACGACGATGGCGAGCGGCGGCGCGGGAACGGTTTTCGGCGACGGCCTGCGCTGCGCCGTCGGAACGGTGATCCGCCTCGCGACGAAGACGAACGTCGCCGGACAGTCGAGCTATCCCGCCGCGGGCGATCCCGCGATCTCCGCGCGCGGCCAGGTGACGACGGCCGGGACGCGCACCTACCAGGTCTGGTACCGCAACGCGGCCGTGTTCTGCAGCTCGTCGACGTTCAACCTGACCAACGGCTGGCGGACGGTCTGGTCGCTCTGACCGGAAGCAGGAGACGAGCTCGATCGCTCGGTCTCCTCACGGCTTCGCGCGTGGTCCGCTCGAGGACTGGAACCCGCCGGGGAGGTTACGACGTGCCCGTCGGTGAGGAACGCGATCCGCTTGCGCAGTCCGCCGCAGTGGCCGCAAGTCAGGACGTCGATCGCGAACGCACGACGCGGCCTCAGCTGCGCCCACGTCGCGCGCGCGGGGCGCTTCAGGCTGCGAGCTGTGGCCGTGGGATCGAGCGCGGCACTCGGCCGTGGCTGTTGTTCGCCGTGGGAGCCGACGTGCGTGCAGTTCGCAGCACTTCTCGAGCGCGGCACGATGAGCTTGGCAGCCACACAGCGGCCGGCGGCCGCGAGATCACGGCCGCGATGCGCGCCGGTTCTTGTCGATGATCCCGACGAGGATCAGCAGGAACGCGGTCAGACGCATCAGGAAGAAGTAGTGCCGCTCCTCATCGTGTGGTTGCACGATCGCCATCAGCAGCCACTGCAGGGCCATCACCCAGAACGCCGCGCAGAAGTAGAGGAACAGCCGATCGCGGCTGATCTTCCAGTAGTGCAGGAAGACAAGGCCGGCCACCAGGCTCGACACCCAGAGCGCGCCACCGAGGAACTGAATCACGCCGGGACTTTCACGTCGACTCCCACACGAATCCGAACAGGAGCAGGAGGATACCCGCGAGGGCCGCACACGAGCGCCAGAGCGACAGATCGGCGTCGTGCAGGAGGGCCAGGTCGACGAAGAGCAGGATGTTGCCGATCGCGAGACCCGTGAAACACAGGCTGCTCCAGAAGAGAAGCCTCGTTCGCGTCGAGCGGAAACCCCGGAACAAGAGCACTGCGCACGCGATGCTCGTCAGGGCGCACAGTAAGTAGACGGTTTCAGCCATCGGGCTTCTTCTTTCGCAACAGGAACGCGTCGGCGAAGGTCTTGATCGCCGAGCTGCGCACGCGCTCGAGCGCATTGGCATTCATCCATTTCATGACGACATGGGGCTCGTCACCGCAGATCTGGTCCAGACGTTGGACGACTGCGGCCTGCTCGGGGACGTACGTGAAGAGCATCTCGTCGACGGCCCCGCGGCCCTTCAGCAGGCTGCGACGGCTCAGGTGCTGGAGTACGTCGTGCGCTGACGCGGGGGGCAGCTTGAGCGCATCGGCCACTTGTTGCGCCGTCCAGTCCCTGTCGGGAGCCTTGGCGATCAGGAGCAAGGATCGCAACTGCTCGTGCGACTCGAGGTTCTCGAGCAGGAAGCGCTGTACGTCCCGGTCAGGATCGCTTTCCGCCACCCTCAGGCTTCCCGCAGAGGCTCATCGGAAGCTGGCCGGAACGGGACACGCTGCACAGAGACATCCTACCGTTCCGGTTCCTCTCGACAACAGCGCAGCGCGGGCGGTCGCATCCACGCTCGCTCGGTCGCACGTTCCTGGAATGGCGCGGGTCTCTCTCAGGGATCCGCCGCGGCAGTCGGCTGAGAGAAGCCTCCGGTCCGCTCAAGGTGTGACGCTCGGAGTCGGACCCGCGCGCTGCATCACATCCATCTCGTGGGTCTCGAGCAGGCGCTTCACGTGCACTCGGTAGCACGCACGCGGCCGACTGGTCCCGCTCACGTCCGCACGGGGATCGGGGTCGGACCTGCCGCCGGGCTCGACGAATCCCGTGCTGCTGGAGCCGCCCGGTCCGCCGTCGAAGGACACGCACGCGCTGGTCGGACGCCAACTCACACTCGCCGCGGCGCCGACGCCAGGGCAGTCGACGGGGATAGGAACTCCAAGCGGATGACCCCCGGCAGAGGGTCGCGGTTCGGGCCGATTCCCCGAAGGTCTCGAGCCCACGGACGTGTGGATCCGGTCCCTCAGAGCCCCGTCCCGCTGCTCTGCGCTGCCGCAGTAGCCCCTTGGAGGATGTCCGGCGCACCGGGCACGGGACCCTGGGTGTGGCGCCGCCCGGCCGCGCTCCTCCTGGATGCGCGCAGCTCGCTCCCACTGCGGACTACCAGGCGAACTCGGGCTCGGGAGGCGCTCTGGCGGGAGCGATCGTCGGGGCTGTGCTGGGCAGCTCGAGGTGGCCCTAGGATCCTGCGCACGACCAGCCTCTCGGTGATCATCGCGATCAGCCTGCGCGCAACGCCGCAATCGGGACACGTGAGAACGTCGACGGCGAACACTCGGTCGCTGTGAGCTCGGCCCAACGGAGCCGGCGGGTTCTGGCTGGGTTCGAGAGCGCGGCGTGGAAGTCGGGAGAGTCCGAGCGGCCGCCGTTGCGCTCCGTCGAACCGTGGTGCGACTCGGTCAGCGCGCGCGGCCCGGGCACGATCTGGTCGGGATCCCCTTCGCAACGACGCTGATGCGTCGTCGCGGTTCGTCGCTTCGCGACGAACCGGGGCATTCCAACTGCGCCGCGGGCGCGAGCACGCCGTGGTACGTCAGCAGGTGCGCTCGCGGCCTGGGCACGAGCGCCGCGAGTCGCTCGAGGAAGGCCAACGG
>Ga0209591_10000482_pt1 | contig 51707 bp, 54 predicted proteins | sample MAT01_FD_187207 | JGI IMG/M metagenome (GOLD analysis project Ga0209591, IMG submission 187207) | Freshwater microbial communities from Lake Fryxell liftoff mats and glacier meltwater in Antarctica - MAT-01 (SPAdes) (version 2) | ecosystem: Environmental > Aquatic > Freshwater > Ice > Liftoff...
GAAGGTTGAGCCTTTGAACTCGGAGGTTGAGTCTTTGAACTCGGAAGTTGAGCCTTTGAACTCGGAGGTTGAGCCTTTGAACTCGGAGGTTGAGCCTTTGAACTCGGAGGTTGAGTCTTTGAACTCGGAAGTTGAGCCTTTGAACTCGGAGGTTGAGCCTTTGAACTCGGACGTTGCACCTTTGAACTCGGACGTTGCGCCTTTGAACTCGGAAGTTGCACCTTTGAGACTAAACATTGAGCTTTTAAGGCAATACGCTTGGATTAGTGATATTTAGTGTTTGGAGATCCCCCCAACCCCCCTTAAAAAGGGGGGCTAATATCTCTTTACCCCCTTTTTAAGGGGGTCGCCACAGGCGGGGGGATCTTTCCGAACGGTATTGCAATACCCCCAATACCCACTAGCAATTACTAACTACTAGAGCTTCCTGCTTGAGTTTTGCGCCAAAGTTTTTGATGAGTAAATCTTGCAATACTGGCTGCAAGTCTTCGCAGGGTATGCCTTTGATGACGCAAGTTCCTAAATGGGCATCTTTGCCAACTTTGCCACCCATATAGATGTCAACGCCTTCCAAGGTTTTGCCATTTTTACGAGTCTTAGTTCCCATCAAGCCGATGTCTGCAACTTGTGGTTGTGCACAGGAATTGGGGCAACCTGTCCAGTGAATTCGGACTGGATTGGTGAAGGTTAAATCTTCTTCTAAGGCTTTAATCATTGCCAGGGCGCGGTTTTTCGTTTCGATGAGGGCAAAGTTGCAAAATTGTGCGCCTGTGCAGGATACTAGCGATCGCGTCAGTAAACCAGGATCAATGGAAAACCTTTCTAGCAAAGGCTCTGATAAAAATGTTGCTAAACGTGAGTCAGAAATGTTGGGGATGACGATATTTTGCTCAACTGTAAAACGGATTTCGCCACTGCCGTAAACTTCTGCTATCCGAGCAATTTCAAACATATCTTCGGCATCCAGTCGCCCGACGGGAATGTTCAAGCCTACATAATTTAATCCCAGTTGTTTTTGTTTATAAAGCCCGATATGATCGCGTTTTTCCCAGTCCATTTCGTCTTTAGCTGCTGCGGGTAATAATGATTTACCCAAACGGGTTTCTACTTCGGCTCGAAACTTTTCTAAACCCCATTGATCAATTAGCCACATTAAGCGGGATTTTTGCCGATTAGCACGCGGCCCATGATCACGGAAGACTTCCAAAACGGCTCTACATACTGCTACCACATCTTCTGGAGCCACCCAAGCATTCAGAGGAATTGCCGCCTCACAACGTTTAGCTGAGAAAAAGCCACCGACGAGGATGTTAAAGCCGAAAATGAGTCCTGAGTGGCAAAAAGACTCAGCACTATTTTTAAATGCTGGAATAAAAGCTAAATCGTTGATTTCAGCGTGAACTGAATTGTCTCGTCCACCTGCGATCGCAATATTAAATTTCCGTGGTAAGTTGCTAAACTCTGGGTTCCCTTCCCCTTTGTTGGTGAGCATATCTTGAATTTGCTGTATTAACTCTCGTGTGTCATACAACTCATCTGCATAACCCCGCCACGGGATCGCCTGTGATATTGCGAACATTATCCATCCCTGACTGAATGCTGGTTAAACCAACTGCGTGAAATCTATTAAAGATATCTGGTAAATCTTCAATTCTGATCCCCCGTAATTGAATATTCTGTCTCGTAGTAATATCAGCACAGCCTTCATCTCCGTAACGCTGCACCACTGACGCTAAAACACCCATTTGACTGCTGGTGAGAATACCGTTTGGCATCCGCAACCGCATCATAAACTTACCTGGGGTAACTGGTCGAAAAAATACACCCACCCATTTGAGTCGATGATCCCGGTCTATTTCGTCCATTGCTTCCCAACCGAGGGCGGCAAATTTCTCTATCTCGCTCTTGATGGCGAGTCCATCTTTGGCTGCTTTGAATTTCTCGAACTTATTCAGGCTGGCGGTGGTAGTTACTGTCTCTGTCATGAGGCTGACTCTCGTTGCAAATTACTGAAATATGGTGATAATTGCCCAACATCAATCAACCCGTAGTTACATCAGGTGTTGTATCTACGAAGGTTAAGGAATAAAAACTTAATATTTGCTTAAAGCTGATTATTTTTACTCAAGAGCATTCAAAAGCGAAACTTCAAATCCGTGGTTAGTTAAGGAAAACTTGTCTTCATTTACATCTTGGGAATTTGTCAAGCAGGTTTAGATACTGTTTATGTAACGATTTCAATACTCATAACTTAAATTGAAATTTCTGTTAAAATCGTATAAATTGTTACGGTTTTTTGGTAAAATCGTTGAAAATGCATCAATAGTATGCGTTTTTTGCATCATAGTCATCAACAAGCGAAGCAAAGCGCTTGATAAAAGTATTTGAGATAATTTGTGTTAGCTAAAACTTAGATATTTAGCAGTTATGAAACGTCGTGATTTTATTAATTGGGTAGGTTTGGGTTGGATAGCGAGTTCTCTACCTGTAGCGATCGCCGCCTGTTCTTCTGGCACAACTTCAACATCTGGAGGTTGGCAAACAGTGGGTACCTCGGCAGAATTAGATAAAACAGGTCAATTACTGGCGAAAGATTCACCCATCGGGACTGTGTTGGTAATCGGCACATCTAAAGGCGAAAATCTAACTGCTGTTGACCCTACCTGTACTCATGCAGGTTGTACGGTGGCGTGGGAACCCCCAACAAAAACCTTCTTATGTCCCTGTCATGGTTCAGAATACGGAGTTGATGGCAAGGTGCAAAAAGGCCCAGCAACAAATCCGCTCAAAACTTATGCCGCCAAAATTGAGGGTAATTCAGTCGTAGTCAAGCCAACCTAGTGGAGGCAAAAGATTGATAATTAAAGCAGGATATTGTGAGTAACATCAACCAGCTTTTGGTGCAAATACAGGCAGCACACGATGCAGCTAATTGGTCATCGCTAATTCAAGATTTGCAACAATTAATCTTAGGGGTAGACTCTGAACATCCAGAGATAGTTAAAAATCGAGAATATCTGCTGACATTATCACTTTCAATGTTAGAGGTGGGAGATTTTCAACAACGCTGGGAAATAACCAAGGTGTTGACTCACTTGGGAAATATTGCCATCCCACCACTCATTGACATCTTGAAAGATAAAGACGCAGAAGAAGAATTGCGCTGGTATGCAGCACGAATTTTGAGCGAATTTCAGCACCCAGATGCAATTTTGCCAATGGTAGAATTGTTGAAAACCGATGAGGATGAAGAACTCAAAGCGATCGCAGCTACAGCACTGGGGCAAATGGGTACTGTTGCGATCGCTGCCCTCTCTGAACTTCTATTAAATGAAGATACAAGGCTTTTAGCAGTGCGATCGCTCTCTTGTATTCGGCAACCAAAAACCATTGCACCACTGTTAAGTGTAGTACAAGATCCACAAGCAGCAATCCGCGCCGCCGCAATTGAAGCCCTCAGCAGCTTTCATGACGAACGTGTACCGCCAGTATTATTAAACGCTTTGGATGATGTAGCTGCCACAGTTAGGCGTGCAGCAGTCCTTGGTTTAAGTTTTCGCCCCGACTTACGCGAATTATTAGATTTGGTGACAAGATTACAACCCAAGCTTTACGACTTCAACCTTGAAGTTTGTTGTGCAGCCGCAGTTTCCCTTTCTCGGATGGGTTGTGATGACGCTGCCCAGCAATTATTTCAGGTGCTAATATCACCCAATACACTCCTACCACTGCAATTAGAAACCATCCGCGCTTTAAGTTGGGTGGGGACGTTATCTAGTTTGGAATATTTACAAACAGCATTTAACCAAATCACATCCGAGACACTTTGGCAAGAAATTGTGACAGTTTTGGGGCGAGTGCAAAATCCGCAGTTAACTACACCAGCCGCAGAAATGTTACTAAAAATACTGCGATTGCAACATCCAGCCAGAGAGATTGCTAACGTTAAAAGTGCGATCGCTTTGTCTTTAGGACAGTTAGGTAAAATGCAAGCTATTGAACCATTGATTTTACTGCTAGCCGATTCTAATGCATCGGTGAGACTGCACGCGATCGCAGCACTGAAAAATCTGGATGCAGAAACTACATATCAACAATTGCAGCAGTTGGCAAATAATGCCACACTCACATCAGATTTGCAACAAGGAATAGCGATCGCTTTAGCCGAATGGTAAATTCTCTCTAACAACGTTGGTGAAGCAAACAGAACACGCCAAGGATCAGGGATTCGTCTAAGTGTAAACAGCCACTCAAGGGTGCTGTAGAGAAATGAGTGGCTGAAATCGCTATAGGGCAAGCCTTTCAACCTTAGTGTACAATTTTCCTATATTGGCACGGTGATGCTAATATCAACCTAAATTCCGACAACGAACTACTTTGGACTTCTCTCCAAACTTCATTTGACGTTTTGATGATCGGTTATAAGTTGTCACTCAACTATCCGTAAGACTCTATCTTTTCATTCCCATCAGGTGTGGCTGGAATAAACTTTCTCACTCCTAAATACTGTAGAAATATATTCCACAAATATAGAGGATTGAGTAACAAATACCGATGCCATAAACGCTTGGGTTCTTGAATAAAACGAAACAACCATTCTAAACCCAAATCTTGCATTACTCGTGGCGCTTGTGATAATGTACCAGCGTGAAAATCAAAGGCAGCACCGACAGCCAAAATGGGAATGTTCAGAATCTGCCGATATTCATAAGCCCAGACTTCTTGTCTAGGACAACCTAGACCTAAAAATACAACATTTGCAGATGAAGCTTTGATCCTTTCAGCAAGTTCTATCTGCTCATCGTTATTTAACTTTCTAAATTTGGAAGCTTCCATACCTACAATTTTTAGACCAGGATAAGTACTTCTAAGATTTTGTGCAAACTTGCTCAAAGTTTCCTGCTTACTGCCATAAAGATAAATCGATAATCCACGTTCAGCAAAAGCTTGAGCAACGCGCAATGTCAGATTTGGACCATAAACGCGATCAGGCAGTTTTTTGTTATGTAGCCACCCTAAAGCCCAGCGTACAGGTTGACCATCTGGAACTATAAGATCCATTCCGTTCAAACGGCGGGCATGTACTGGATCCAAAAAACCAGTCATCACTCCATGCACAGCTAAAGCACTCACAGAATAAGGAAGCCTCTGTTCAGCAGTTAACAGAATTTTAGCTACTGCAAATTCATAGTCTACGGCATGTACATTGATGCCTAAAATGGAAAATTTACCCTTATTAATCATTGTTCACTTCACCTTTCGACGTTTTGTTCGTAAATCTTAGACACTGGTAAGGCTTGGCGCTAATAAGTCTACCATTACAAGTATCAAATAAATCTTTATTTACATCATTGAAAAAGTCAGTCGTAAATACGTCGTGCTGTACCAGTAAAGTTAGACATCTCTCTTTTTGATAAAGGTATTGTTTAACTGAAAATCTTTCATGGTTGCGGATGGTAGCAATAATTATTCTCATCATGAAAATTAATGCATCTGCTTATGCTTAGTTCCATCGGCTGGTGTTTTCAGCAAAAATTTCTTTCAATATATTTAAGACTGTATAAGTTAACTCCCAATTAGGATAGTGAGTCTTAAATTTATCGACATCACTAATCCACCAAATGTGGTCGCCAATCCGATTTGATTCGACATAGCTCCAGGTGAGCTTTTTGTCAGCAATGGCTTCACAATCCTGAATTGCTTCTAACATAGAGCAATTACTGAAGCGACTACCTCCAATGTTATAAACTCCAGCCACACGCGGAGCTTGATAAAAATGGTAGAAAGCATTCACTAAATCATAGCTGTGGATATTGTCACGAACCTGCTTGCCTTTATAACCGTAGACTTGGTAAGGCTGTCCTGTAAGTGTACATTTCATCAAGTAAGATAAAAAGCCATGTAGCTTAGTACCAGAGTGACTCGGACCAGTTAAACATCCCCCACGAAAACAAGCTGTTTTCATGTTGAAATAGCGGCCATATTCTTGCACCAGGATATCTGCTGATACTTTAGAAGCTCCAAACAGCGAATGTTTGCAGTTATCAATGCTCATGCTTTCATCAATCCCCTGGTAGTAGGGATGTGTCTGTTGAATTTCCCAGCGCAGTTCTTGTTCAACTAATGGCAATAAATTAGGAGTATCTCCATAAACTTTGTTAGTAGAGCAAAAGATAAAGACTGCTTCTATACAGTGTTGGCGGGTGTTTTCTAATAATACCAGGGTGCCATTAGCATTCACTGTAAAGTCGGTATAAGGGTCACTAGCTGCCCAATCATGGGAAGGTTGAGCCGCAGTATGAATAATTAGGCTAATGTCTTTGTTATAGGTTTTAAAGACTTGAGAAATAGCTTCTGAATCACGAATATCAACGTTATAGTGAATGTATTTATCACCATAATCCTCTAGAAGGCGATCGCGATTCCATTCCGTTGATGCATCTTCACCAAAGAAAAAGGAGCGCATATTGTTGTCAATTCCAACAACTGTAAAGCCGCGATCGCAAAAAAAACGCACTGATTCGGAACCGATTAATCCCGCCGAACCTGTTACTAAAACGATGCTCATAGTTTTATCCTTATTCAATAAAAGGCAGTTATTAGACACCCACCTCTTTGATACCAATAGAAATTTATTCTTGGCGAACTTGTGCAGCCAAAGCGTGAACGACAGACTTAGTTATTAGCAAGTCTCTGCTCGCTACCTTCCCACAAGCTAAAGCTAGGGACTACAAAAATATAGACTCGACAGGCTAATGACAGCCCATTTTTACAAACAAATATTACTCATTTCTTGTCCCAAAGTCAAGTATGTTTTATACTTATTTTCCTGCTTATTCTGCCTTATATGTCAAGTAAAAAATATACTAATTTATGTGAGCTTACCTACTTGCTAATTACAAGTATCATAAGCTACAAATATTTGAGTGATCGCTTTTTGGAGAAAAAGTTTTTGGTTAACTGTAAATGTAAATTGGAGTCAAAGACCTGTAACAAACACTACCAAATTGCGATCAAAAATCCGTTAACTTAATGAAACCGATAAATGTAATTCAGGCTACATAAAAATGCGCCTAGAGCAGTTGCAAGCCTTTTTAGCGATCGCCCAAACCGGCAGCTTTCAACAAGCAGCGCGAAAATGTGGTGTTACCCAATCAACGATTAGTCGCCAAATTCAGGCATTAGAAGCAGATTTGGGTGTAGAACTTTTTCACAGAACAAGTCATGGAAAATTGACACTGGGAGGTGAATGTTTGCTACCCCGCGTCCGTAAAATTTGCCAAGAATGGCAGACGGCTACAGAAGAATTAGCTGATTTAATCGCCGGAAAGCAGCCAGAACTCTGCATTGCCGCGATTCACTCACTATGCGGATCTTATCTGCCACCAGTGTTGCAAAAATTTTGTCATGATTATCCAAATGTACAATTGCGGGTGACTTCATTGGGTAGCGATCGCGCCCTGAAAGTCCTCAAAGATGGATTGGTAGATTTGGCAATTGTAATGAATAATCGCTTTTTAATCAGTGGTAGAGAAATGGTGGTAGAAGTACTTTATGATGAACCGATAGAAGTTCTAACCGCAGCCAATCATCCACTAGCCCAACATGAATTCGTCCCTTGGTCGGAGCTAATTCGTTATCCTCAAGTGGTTTTTAAAGATGGTTATGGAATGCAGCGCTTAATACAAGATAGATTTGACCGAATGGAAGCTACACTCCACGCGGCTTTAGAGGTAAATACCCTAGATGCCTTCCGGGGAGTGGTACGCCAAGGAGAACTAATAGCTTTGCTACCTCAATCAGCATTAGTCGAAGCTCGTCTTGACCCTACCCTGGCGATTCGTTCCTTAGCTAGCAATAATACTAGTGGTTTAGCAGATGGTTCCAGTTTGACTCGTCGGGTGGTTATGGTAACAACTCAAGATCGGCTCCAAATCCCCCCAATCAAGCACTTTTGGCAACTTGTGCGGGAAAATATCCCATTACAAATTAATCAGCAGCGATCGGCTTCTTAAGTGTCATTAATTATTAGTCATTGGTCATTGGTCATTGGTCATTGGTCATTGGTCATTGGTCATTGGTCATTGGTCATTGGTCATTGGTCATTGGTCATTGGTCATTGGTCATTGGTCATTGGTCATTAATTATTAGTCATTAGTCATTGGTCATTGGTCATTGGTCATTGGTCATTGGTCATTGGTCATTGGTCATTGGTCATTAGACCTCTTGCAAAAGTCCCAAACACCTCAGCCTTAATCCCCTCCTCGCTTGCGGGGAGGGGAGACAAAGCATAGCTTTGGCGGGGTGGGGTTCTTATTTCTGATTTATGCAAGAAGTCTGTTGGTTATTAGTCATTTTCAGAAACGACAATGGACAAATGACAGTGGACAAAGGACAAAGGACAAATGAGCAATATATTTCGGGAATTCCTGCGAAAAGTAGGCAGCGGAAACCACACAGCCGAGAATTTAACTCGCGCCCAAGCAGCCACCGCCACTAAAATGATGCTGTTGGGTGAAGCTACACCAGCCCAAATCGGAGCGTTTTTGATTGCTCATCGAATCAAGCGTCCTACGGGTGAAGAGTTGGCGGGAATGTTGGATGCCTACGATGAACTGGGGCCAAAACTGCAACCAATCCCCTCTGCACGACCTGCGATCGCTCTTGGTATACCTTATGATGGCAGAACACGCACAGCACCAATTAGTCCCGTAACAGCTTTACTACTTGCCGCAGTTGGACAACCAGTGGTGATGCACGGTGGCGATCGCCTACCAACTAAGTACGGCTTACCTCTAATAGATATTTGGCAGGGTTTAGGAGTCGATTGGACTACCCTCCCACTCGCAAAAACTCAGCAAGTATTTGAGCAAACGGGAATTGGCTTTATTTATCTACCTCAGCATTTTCCCTTAACTACAAGTATTTGGGAGTACCGTGACCAACTCGGCAAGCGTCCGCCTTTGGCGACAATGGAGTTAATCTGGTGTCCTTATGCTGGGGATGCTCACGTAATTGCTGGGTTTGTTCATCCGCCGACAGAAGGGATGTTTCAGATAGCTCTGGGACTGCGGGGAGTAACAAAATTTACATTCGTGAAAGGATTGGAAGGGAGTTGCGACTTACCGCGCGATCGCACTGCGATCGTTGGCTTATCTTCATCCGTAGCATCCCCAGAGATAGAACGATTACTCCTCGTACCGCGTGATTACGGCTTTACTACCAAGAATGTACCTCTTGGAACTACTGAAGAACTGGTGGCGGATATTCAGGAGGTTTTGACAGGTAAACCAGGTGAACTAATGCAAACAGCCTTGTGGAATGGCGGATTTTACCTATGGCAGAGTGGTATTTGTCTAGATATGCTAGAGGGTTTAGCTAAGGCAGAAAAATTATTAACTAATGGTGTAGTAGCAGCTAAACTCCAACAACTCAGCCAGTTAGTAAATTGACAGTCAAAATAATTCGTAATTAATTACGAATTATTTCCTCAGCCACTCCTCCAAAATAGATTTTTGCTGCAACCAATCCTGACCCACTTGGATGCTGATATCCGAGCCAATGTTGCCAGTACTTTCCACACGCACTTCGCCAAATCCCAAACTGTTGCGAATTGATTCGGCAGTCTCAATATCTCCTTGCTGGGCGATAATGTGAGTTACCTCTAGAGGTTCACTCCATGCCTTGGCGACATAAATGTTGCGATATCCAGATTTTTCCAAGGCTCTAATTAATGGTTGGAGGTTAGAGCGATCGCCACCTGTACTATCTTGAATTGCTACACGTAAAGAGGCAGGGTCGGCAATTTGCTGTCCTTGTTCTGATTCCAAATCAAAATGCTGCGCCATCAGCTTGGCAATGCCATCTGGGTTAGGCAACCAGTAGCTAGCATTAGACTTCCCTGGATCGCCAAAGGTACCCGGCAGTAGTAACTGCTGAATCTTTTTGGATTGATTAGCGTCATTTGCAAAACGTAATAAAGCCGCTAACTCTTCACCAGTCATGTTAGTGTCGATGTTTTCTTTCACTACATTGAAAATTTCAGGTAATTGCTTCAATGTACCTAAATTCAGGGCTTGTTCCATCAAAGCACGCATGACCATCTGCTGGCGCTGAATTCGACCAATATCTCCTAGTTCGTCACGGCGAAAGCGCAGCAATTGCAGTGCCTGATCGCCGTTGAGATGATGCTTACCAGCTTTAAGATTGATGTACAGGTGCTGGGACTCATCTTTATACTTCATATCTTTGGGGACGTAAACTGTTACCCCACCTAAGGCATCAACTAGCTTTTCAACTCCGAGAACATTAATTCGGACATAGCGATCAATTCCCGCTCCACCCAAGAGATTACTGACGGTCTTGGCAGTTAAAGCAGGCCCACCCTGAACATTAGCGGCATTAATTTTTTTTATTCCATACCCCTCTATTTCTGTACGGGTGTCTCTGGGAATAGAAAGCATGGCCATTTTTTTCGTCTCTGGATCAAATTTGACCAAGAGCATCACATCAGCAAGACCATCAAAGGAGTTGACTTGGGGCAGATATCCCAGATTTTGGGTTTCAGCGGGAGGATTTTGGACATCTGGCGGTAGTACGCTCATCCCCATAACCAAGAGATTTACCGGGCGAGTTAATTCTGAAAATTGTAGCCCACCTCCAGAGATGCGATCGCTATCAAAGACCGCTTTATCCTTTGCACTTAGCTGGGCTTGTTGCAAAGAGGTACTGGTCAAAGACACCGCCAAAAGCGCCCCTGCTGTTGCTGACACCATTGCAATCCCACTCATACCCACCCAAAACCACAGCCAACGTCCTGATTTTGAGCTTTGGGAAATTTTGTTACTAGACTTTGAGGCTTTTCCTGACTGGTTTTCTTCCGCCGAACTTCTTTGAATGGTCACAGACTTCCTCACACTTACTCACTAATCAAATTCGATAAATTTGCAGACTAAAAATATGGAAACAAATCAAGCCATAATAGCTAACTCTTAATTATCAGTGCTAACCTTTTTAAGTTAGTGTCAACCACAACATTTATAGCAGCATTTTTCTTTATTTTGGCCAATATGAAGATGTTTTATTGAAGGATGGCAATAATAAACTGGATTTGACTAGATATATAGATAAATCAATCGTTATCTTTGGGAAAATAAGTAAAAATACCGATAATTTATCACCCTAAGAAATTAAGATAAGTACTTGCCTAACACTCGTTCTGCTAAAGTACTAAACCCTGGTAAACGCCGAGACTTGCCCTGTATCACGCGCAAAATCAACCAGATACTTACTAAAAAGTAACCCGATGTGAGAAAGCTATTGAGGATAAATAGACGTAGTGTAAAAAAATCTGAAGTTGCTGCTGGGCTAGCTAATAATAGATATCCAAACATCCAACTTAGTGCCAAAGTAATAGACAGACGACTAATAGCAAGTTGTTCCCTACTACCGTGACCCCGATAGAGAGTCCACAAAGATGGAAAAAAGCCGATGATCGGAATCAAATATAAAAGTAACTCTGTTTTGGGCATTGGGCATTGGGCATTGGGCATTGGGCATTGGGCATTGGAGAGGAATTTTTCCCCTGCTCCCTGCTCCCTGCTCTCTGCTCCCCCTTCTCCACTCTCTTTTGGTTCAAAATTTTCCATTAGGGTTAGTCTAACTCCTAAACTAGAAGGATGAATGAAATTCATATAGTTAGAGATAATAATCTGTAAAGAAAGATTTAATTTAGTTGTATCCCGCAATCAGCTCAAAATGCAGACACGCAAGCTACTCGACTGGTGGCAAACATTTACGCCAATAGTGCGAATCGGGGCGATCGCGCTCTTCGTTCCGCTGCTAGTTCTCAATGGTTGGGCACTTTCGCTATTTTTTGATTATTTCCATTCTCTCATAGTCATTCTGGTCGGAGCCTCAGTACTGGCATTTCTGCTCAACTACCCCGTGAGCTGGATGGAGCATCATGGTGCTAGGCGAGAGCAAGTAGCTATCCTAGTATTTCTCTTGGCTTTATCGATTTTATTGGCGTTGGGTGTTACACTCATTCCCCTGGCTCTCACCCAAGCTCAACAACTGGTAGCTCGTTTGCCAGAGTTGATCGACTCTGGACGCTCTCAGTTAATGATATTAAACGAAAAAGCTGAGACTTTTGGCTTACCGATTAACCTTGATGCTCTGGTAGTGCAAATAAACGATCGCGTCAAAGGAGAATTGCAAGCGATCGCTGGACAAGTTCTAAATCTGGCAGTAGTTACAGTTACCAGTCTGCTAGATATTCTCTTGACGATGGTTTTGACTTTCTATCTTCTACAGCATGGGGGTGAACTCTGGCAAAGTTTAGTGGAATGGCTACCGAATAAATTTCGCGATCCTTTCTCCAAAACAGTCCGCCTGAGTTTCCAAAATTTCTTCATCACCCAACTAATTTTATCTACCTGTATGGCCTCAGCTCTTATTCCTACCTTTTTGTGGCTGAAAGTACCATTTGGGCTGCTATTTGGTTTAACTATTGGCCTCATGGCTCTCGTCCCCTTTGGTGGTTCTGTGGGCATCGCCCTGACTACCGTACTAGTAGCGTTGCAAGATTTCTCAATGGGTGTGAGAGTTTTGATAGCAGCATTAATTGTACAGCAAATTCTCGAAAACTTAATTGCCCCCCGAATTTTAGGCAGTTTTACTGGTTTAAATCCAGTTTGGATTTTAATTTCGGTCTTGACAGGGGCAAGAATTGGCGGACTGTTGGGTGTAATTGTGGCAGTACCCACAGCTGTTGTGATTAAGACTGCTTTAAGTGCCCTGCGTCCTGGTAGGGAGACAAAGGACAGCATCACTGGCGAGATAACTGCACCCGTTGCAGCAAACGAGTCTCTGAAACCTGACGCTAAAAACACTCTGAGTATTTCGGAAGCGACATTACCTTAAGGAGGCAGGAGGCAAAAGAGTGGAGTTCCAAACTTCATTAATCAGTATCAGAGGTGGATGAATGGAGCTAAAAGACTCGTTAATGAGTATCAAAGGTGGATGAATGGAGCTAAAAGACTCGTTAACGAGTATCAAAGGTGGATGAATGGAGCTAAAAGACTCGTTAACGAGTATCAAAGGTGGATGAATGGAGCTAAAAGACTCGTTAATGAGTATCAAAGGTGGATGAATGGAGTTTTCTAACTTCTGCTCCCTGCCCCCTCATTGCGGCTCAATGATCGAACCCATAAACAAAACGCTTCCCGTCTGATTATCCCTAATGGCACAGAAAAAGGGACGATCAACAATCATTCGGAATGGTTCTGGTTCCTGTCTCAAAGATGTTGCTACCATTCCCACTGAAGTAGCCGCAGCCGCTTCAGTGCCTTCTTCGTTCACTTCGACAAAAGTTTTATGCTTAACTTGGCTAATGGCAAAATTTTTACCCATGCCGGAAAAATTGGCTTTGTTGCTGAATGCCTCTTCCATGCCTAAAGTTTTCAAGGCATCATTAAGTGTAACGTCGTAATCTGTTTTAAAGCGGGGTAGGCGAATAAAACCTTCTTGTTCGTTGAACTGAGTCATCCATTTATCCCAGTTCTGAATATTCAAGTTTTGATAGAAGCCTTTGAGGTTAGAGTTCTCTTTGGGCAGGAAGATATAAAAACTGACCTTACCATCTTTACCGTAAGGTAAACTAACTGCCTGAAATTGTTCGCTTTCGTAGTATCTATAATCACCCTTCTGTGACATCATTGGGTGTTGTTTTTGTCTGCCAGATGTAATGTAAAACGGATGTTGAGCGGTTTGACTCTTGTTAAATTCGTTACTCCAATTTCCTTTAAAATATATGGCATTAATCAGAAATAACACTTGATTGGGTTCAATTGTTTCAACTATTTTAGTGATTTTGCCCTTAGTATTTTCTTTTACCCAGTTATTGATAATACTAGATGCGGCGGCATCTTTAAAGTTTAGATTGCTCACCTTAGCTTGATAGAAATCCTGGATTCTCTTGAGAAAGTCTGGCGTAAAGCTAACATCTTGATTTGCCCAAAGGGAGTTAGCAATGTTTAGTTGCACTTTCGTATCCGAATTGTCTAAAAGCTGCTTTAATGCCGCCGCGTAAGAAGAGTTAATTTCTGGTAGATTCATTCCCTGTAACTCCAGGGTTTTTGCCATTGCTTGTTGAGTCGAGCCGCTAGCGCCATTGTAGGTCATAGCAAGTGCGATCGCTACACTTGAAGGTGAGATAAAAACGTTTTTCTCAGGATCGTTTTTCAGAACTTCTGAAAATAGTTTGAAACCAAACTTATTGCTAGACTCAACGATTTTTGTATCAGTGTTGACTGTTTTTTTTTGCAATGGAGTTTCTGGCTGAGGTAAACTAGATTGAGCAAGGACACTTTTATTACTATCGACCTGAGAACACCCTAATACACCAAATAGAACAACACTGGCAGCTGCCAGAGCATAACGTCTGCCCAGACTAACACCGTAACGCCTTTGTAGAAAGTTTTCTTTCGCATCACTCAATTTCTGCCTGTTCATTCTGCCACCTCACTTGCCAAAGATTCTTGATCTGTGCTTCAGGGTTGACGCAGATACTGTGTCAATGATTAACTATTGCATTTGCCGCAATAGAAAAATGGGACTGTTACAGTTTTTGTAACAACAAGTGAGTAGCTCAGAAAAATTAGACACACAAGCATTTGAGTTAAATTTGACATATTTCGTACTGAAGTTTCCTCTTTCTCCCGTAGCTTCAATGCCAATCTGTCACGTTGGCAGTGTAAATGCTCATGTGGGGAGCAAGTCTTAAAGAAATTGAAAATTTATGATCAATAGGACTTACGCACACTCTACAATTCTTCTCTGCGAGACGCTGTGCGTTGGCGGTTTGATAAATTAAGCGAAGTTGGCAGTTTTTGCGTAAGTCCTATAATCATCTAAGAAGTTGTGGACTGTAATTTTTCTAGTCGTGCTAGTATTTCTGAACTGTGAATAGTTGGGTTGACTTTAACAAAAGTCTCGCGCAACACGCCTTGAGGATCGATGATAAAACTGTGGCGCATAGATAAGAATCCGAGCCATGAACCGTAAGTTTTACTCACTGAACCATCAGTATCAGCCAACAGCGGAAATTTTAGTCCCTCTGAATCACAAAATTTGGCGTGAGAATCAATATCATCAGCACTTACACCAATAATTTGAGCGTTTTTTTCAAGGTATTGGGGTAAGTCTTGCTGAAAACGACGAGCTTCTATAGTACAACCAGAGGTGAAGTCTTTGGGATAAAAGTAGAGGACTACCCATTTACCACGCAAGTCAGAGAGGGAAATTTTGCCATCGCCTGTGTTAGTTGGCAAAGTAAACTCTGGTGCGGGTTGATTAATTGCAGGAAGTTTACCACCAAGAGCATCAGCAGCAGGGGTAAAATTCAGCCAGCTGATGATAGAAATACAGCTGGCAAATAATATGCTTAAAAAAGTGCGGCGAGAAATCATGGTGCAAACCAGAATCATAACTTTAGATAAGTTTACAATTCTTGGTTACGGCAAATCTTACTCTAAGTGAGATTCGGGAGGAATATCTGTACTTTCAATGTATTGGCTATCTAAGAGAAATGCTCCCTTAGCAAAGCGAATACCCCAATATCCACCGGGACGACGGTCAATAACTATACCCTCTTCGCCAATGTGAATTACATCGGGGGGGCGCAGCATGGGCATGGGTTCAGCAGTTTTAACATAAGGTGGTAGTACGACAACCCGGACTTTACTACCAATTGCGAATTCTTTGGACATTTTGAAAAAGCTAGGAGTTTTGATTAACTAATAACTCATAACTTCTAACTTTTACTAGGGTTTGCCCAATTTTCTATTTTGGTGTGAATAAATAGGGAAAGGGAAAGAGGAAAAAATTTTATCCCCTTTCCGCATCTTCTGCAAGAAGTCTGTTAATTCTTGACTATGGAAAACAATGTCTGCACATTAGTCAAGGGTAAATGCCATAATAATTCTGGTTGCCAAGTGTCTGGGTCAAAGTGGGAGTGACAACCGCGTTGGTATGCTTGCCAAAGTCTATCCCAGCTGAATTGTTGTCGAGAATTGAGATTTTTATGGATGACTCGCAACAATCCTAGTCCCAGCATCAAGTTAGTTAGGCTAAATTTTGTTCCTAATAAAAATGCCTGTACTTCTGCTTCACCAATGGGGTCAGTTCCATAACCGGTGAGGACGTGAACCCCGTCATGGAGTTGTTTACGGCGGCTACCTGTGGTGAAGGGTTTTAAATTGTGTTCATTGAGAAAATTTGCCCAAGTTCTGCCAAAAGTGCCAGTTGTGAGGAAACGCAATTTTTCTATATCTACAATTGGAGAAACATTTTGTCCCTGTGCTTCAGATATGCGATCGAGTAAATCTAAAAACTGTTGCAGCCGAGGAGTGGGATTTGAGGAACCAGCAAAGGGTTGCATCATAGTTTCTGTTGGGATGAGATGGGCGACACTGCCCATTGGTGTCAACTTAACGTGAAAGCGTAGTCTGATAAGCATTTCAAAATTTTTCGATGTACCACCTAGATTTTGATCCCCCCTAACCCCCCTTAAAAAAGGGGGAACTAGAGTCTTTTGCCCCCTTTTTAAGGGGGTTGGGGGATCTAAAACCACGATAAATTGAGTGTTTGAGCTTAAGTTGACACGTATGGACACTGCCCATCCCACACTTGTTAAGTATTTTTTAAAAGATTAAAAAAACTATTGGGAATTGCGTTGTTGACGGCGCTGTTTCATGCTTTCCCGGAATTGCGCTAACTTTTGTTGCTGTTCGGGGGTTAAGACTGCTTGAATTTGTTGTTTCTCTGACTCCCGAATTTGTCGAATTTGGGCTTTTTGTGCTTCAGTCAGATTTAAATCAGCAAACTTATCCTTTCGTGAACGTTGACCTGCTTGCTCTTGACCTGCTTGGCGTTGAGTTCGACGCGCTTGCTTGGCGGCCTCTAATTTTGTCTTTTGTTCTGGGGTGAAAACTGCTTCCATTTTGGCGCGGTTAGTCTGGCGAATTGCCTGAATTTGGGTTTTTTGGGCATCTGTTACACCCAATTCTTGCCAAGGTCCTTTTGGTTGTTGTGGAGTTTGTGCAAGTAGCACGGGTGAAGGAGAAGCTGTTTGGGCTTCAACAGCAAAGGAGGTTGCAGTTAAAGTTAAGGCGATCGCTCCAGCAACGAGCGATAATGCTTTGAGTTTCATTAATTGTGCGGTGGTTTTTCCTGGTTGTATAGCACCATGATAAGAACTTATCTTCAGTAGTCACATGAGGAGAAAGTCATGGTTTTACCCGTGACTTTAGTCATGATTCAATTTTGGCAAAGGTGACTGACAATAAATACATTCATGACTGGAGCAAAGCGACTGATGAGTCGTCTAATTAAAGTTAATAGACATCCGTTTCCCTCTTTGCTTTATCTGGAGTGGATACTACTGGCGATCACTGCATTAACAGCAGTTATACCACCTCCACTACGACGATTTCGTCTTAGACTTCCAGAGCTATCAATTTGTGGTGTATTTCCAGACTTGTCATTTTGTAGCATATTGCCAGAACTGTCAATTTATAGTCTGATTATTTTTGCTTTAATGGGCTTAAAATTACCCAATAATAACCGTATCGTTAAGGTAATCTATACAGCTATTGAAATTTTATTGATTTTAATAATTGGACTTTTTGGTGAGAGATTTGCTCGCCTTTTCCCCTTTCTTTACATAATTTTAGTGACTCGCAGTTGCCTAATTTTTAATTTACCTGGGCGTTTATTTATTACAAGTTTGTCATTTACTTTATTTCTACTTACTACACAACTCAAATATCAGTTATTCAATTTTCAATCATTACCACACGCACAAGAACGTTTTCGCTTTTTTGGCTTGAATTGGTCGCTGGTATTTGGCTTAAGTTTGGTTTTTGTGTTGTTGATGATGAATGCAGTATTATCTGAACGTCACAGTCGAGAAAAGCTAGCTGTTGCTAACGAAAAGCTGCGTCAATATGCGATGCGAATTGAAAATCAAGCTACTTTAGAAGAACGTAACCGCATTGCTCGTGAAATTCATGATTCATTAGGACACTCTCTAACTGCTTTAAATCTGCAATTAGAAACTGCTTTAAAACTGTGGCAATGTAATCCAAATAAGGCTGAAACATTTCTAGCAACAGCAAAGGAATTAGGTTCAAAAGCGCTAAAAGATGTCCGTCAATCTGTTTCTACTATGCGTTCTAATCCGTTGCAAGAACAATCTTTAGAATGTGCGATCGCTATTCTTTCAGAAGATTTTCATCGTTCAAATGGTATTTTACCAATTTATAGAATTAACCTGGAATATTCTTTGCCACCTGAAATCAATACTGCTATTTATCGCATTACTCAAGAATCATTGACAAATATATCTAAATATGCTTACGCAACAGAGGTTAAATTGGAACTTGCGATGACAAGAGGAAATTTACGATTGATAATTCAGGATAATGGTAGAGGTTTTGATTTAGGGCAAAATACTACTGGTTTTGGACTTCAAAGTATGCGCGATCGCACTTTAGCACTTGGAGGTGAGTTTAATATTAACAGCGCTCTTGGTTCTGGTTGCAAAATTACAGTTAATATTCCTTTAATGAGGTTGTGATGATTAAAGTTTTATTAGTGGATGACCAAGGTTTAATTCGTCAAGGATTAAGAGCATTATTGGAGCTAGAACCAGATTTAGAGATAGTAGGAGAAGCAGAAAACGGCGAACAGGCAATTGATTTGGTTGCCGAATTTCAGCCAGATGTTATATTACTAGATATCAGAATGCCGATTATGGATGGAGTTGCAGCCACGCGGGAAATTCAAAAACGTTTTCCCAAAACTAAAATTTTAGTACTGACGACTTTTGATGATGATGAATATGTGTCAGCGGCGTTGCAAAATGGAGCAATGGGTTACTTATTGAAAGATACGCCCTCAGAAGAATTAGCTGTTGCTATTCGTGCTGTTTATAAAGGATATACTCAATTAGGCCCAGGAATAGTTAAAAAACTATTGACTCAGTTTTCTCATGTTGCACCAACCCAATCACCGCCTGTACCATCTAGTTTAGCTGAACTTACTCCTAGAGAAAAAGAGGTTTTACAGTTAATTGCTAGAGGCGCTAATAACCGAGAAATTGCTCAAAAACTTTACATTTCTGAGGGGACGGTAAAAAATCATGTTACGAATATTTTAAACAGATTGAACTTGCGCGATCGCACTCAAGCTGCGATTTGGGCAAATACATATTTATCTTATTTAAATGAACCAAATTAAATAATTCAACCAACACTTCGCAGGTGCGATATCAGGTTAACTATCAACGTGCAAAACAAAATATTTACGAATCATTTAGCATTGTTATATCAGAAATCATACCTACAAACATTCCTAAAATTCTATCCACTGGGTAAACTGGATATTCTGTCAAGTCAATAATCACATTTTGACTATCTAATTTTAAGAATCTCCAAAGGCTTCCAGTTGTGACAGAACCATAAATAATAGTATTTATATTATCTTGTTTTTGATTAAATTTTTGAGCAGCAACCATTTCAGCTACACATTGTCCAATCCCTGAATTTAAGTCATCTTTTTTGGCTTCTACAATGACTATAACAGGTGCTTGAATTAGAATTTGTTCTGGCGATTTACTAATAATAAAATCACAAATTCCGTTGAGTCCTAATTCTGGTTCGACAGTAAAATCTATACCCGAAAATAAGCTAGCTTGCTGCTGTAATATTTCGCGTACCTCAATTAATATTGGGCAAATAATCATTTCCGATCTCGCTTTTTCTGAGCCAGAAGCAATTGCTAAAGGTAAACTTTTTTCCAAAAATTGGATTAAATAATCACCAGGGGAAATTGGCTGAAAATTTGACAAGAATTTCCCCTGCATAATATTTAGCTGAAAATCCTGTGCAGCTTTTCGTAAAGTAAAATCACTGTAGGCCATAGTGTTTATTAATATTCATTATTTCATATCTAAAATTTAGATTTAAGATAATTTAAATAGTTGTAGACATTCATTTTTTAAAATGCCTTTTGTAACTTTGATATTTCTAAATGATTTAGCGATAACTTCTTCGCAAGATATATTAATTTGTGATTGATTTACTGAGATTAAATCTTGAATTGAAGCACCATATATAATTTCTGATATGCCAGTCCAAACACAAGCAGTTGCACACATTGGACAAGGTTCGCCAGTTGTATATATGCTATAACCTTCTAAAGAATGGCTTTTAAGTTTAGCCGTCAAACTGCGAATGACGTTGATTTCCGCATGGGCTGATGGATCGTTGTCTCTGCTGACAGTATTATGAGCTACGGCAACGACTTCGTTATCTTTAACAATTACTGCACCGTAAGGCGCATCACCTTTTTTTGCTTCTGCCAATGCTAAACGCATAAAATCTTCTGGGTTCATATAAGCTTAGTTTAACATAAAGATAATGGCTAATTATATCGTATTTCTAATGCTATAACTGGAAAATAATTAAAATTTAGTTAATGGTTAAATATGTTATTGAGCAGAGAAGAAACAGAATTTTATTTAAAAGACCTGGAAACACCTTTAGGTAAGGCGATTAATTTAACACTTGCCGCTTTGGTGCTAATATCATCAGGTATTTTTGTGGCAGAAACTTATAATATTCCTGATTTTATTCGGTTCCAATTGAAAGTAGCTGATACTGCGATCGTTATTATCTTCGCGGTGGAATATTCACTCCGTCTGTGGAGTGCGGAAAACAAAATTAAATACATTTTTAGCTTTTATTCAATTATTGATTTAATGGCAATTCTGCCATTTTTTCTAGGAATCGTAGATATCAGTTTTATCCGGTTACTACGATGGTTTAGAATTTTACGATTAATCAGATTTATAGATAGAAAATTTTTATTCGCTAGTATCAGTAATGAAGATGGGACGATTTTTGCGCGAATATTATTTACATTATTTGCAATTGTTTTTATTTACTCTGGCTTAATTTATCAAGTAGAGCATCCGGTTAATCCTGAAAATTATGGTACATTTTTGGATGCATTTTATTTTTCTGTCGTCACAATGACAACTGTAGGATTTGGCGATGTTACTCCAATTTCTGAATTAGGGCGCTTGTTAACAGTACTGATGATTTTCACAGGAATTGGATTAATTCCTTGGCAAGTGGGGGATTTAATTAAGCGAGTGGTAAAAACTGCTAATCAGGTAGAAACAGTTTGTTTAGGTTGTGGTTTAGCTTTCCACGATGTAGATTCTAGGTTTTGTAAAAGGTGTGGTACTAAGTTATCTACTTAAATAGTAGGAAGTAGGATAATGTGATATTATAATCAGATTATCCTTTGTCAATATTTACTTATACAGTAGAGAGAAGAGTTAAAATGCGCGATCATAAAGAATAGTCTAGTTAGTTTTCCTTGAACTTTCATGCAGTTTGAATGGGATAAAGCGAAGAATATCGAAAACATCCGCAAACATGAAATTGACTTCGCCGATGTTCCTGAAATGTTTGATAGTCCGATGCTAATTGAGCTAGATGACCGTTTTGCTTATGGCGAGGAACGCTGGTTCGGTATCGGTTTTCTCGGTAACGGCACAGCAGTTGTTATCTGGACAGAACGGCAAAGCGATATCATCCGAATTATTTCAGCACGAAGGACAAATCGATATGAACGGAAACGATTTGAACAATATCTCACGTACTAATTGGGAAGCTCTGGAATCGATGTCAGATGATGAAATTGACTACTCTGATATTCCGCCGTTAACTGATGAGTTTTTTGAGAAAGCAACCTTGAGAGTGCCAGTAACTCAAGCAAGGAACCTAATTCAGCTTGATCCCGATGTGATGACTTGGTTTCAAGCCCAAGGTGTCGAATACAAAATACTCATTAATTCAGTCTTACGACAACACATCAAAAATAGTGATGAGAAGCAATCAGCGTAACACCTCGATACTATTACTGCATTTATTGAAATTCCTCAAAAGCTGCCAGAACCTCTACTGCAATCATCAAAAGCTTTGAAGTGAGGCAAAAGTCAAAAACTACGGAAACAGAATAATGTTAAAAGTTTTTGCCGATCGCGGTGGGACATTTACAGATATTGTTGCTATTACTAATAATCAGGATATTATAGATGGACTCTTAAGACATCCTGAACGTTTTTTAATTGTGACTCTGCCTAATAAGCAATGGGTTATCGTTTATAAACTACTTTCAGAAAATCCCGAACAATATCAAGATGCAGCGATTCAGGGCATTAGAGATATTATGGGTATTTCTGGTAATGAACCCATTCCTCCTGAAGCGATAGAAGTGGTAAAGATGGGGACAACAGTAGCAACAAATGCACTCTTAGAAAGGAAAGGCGATCGCGTCGTTCTTCTAATCACCAAAGGGTTTAGAGATGCGCTACGAATTGGCTACCAAAACCGTCCTGATATCTTTGCCCGTCATATTATTTTACCAACCATGCTTTATGAGCAAGTGGTTGAGATAGATGAACGTTATGATGCTCATGGAAATGAATTAATTTCCATAAATATTGAAAAAGTCAAAAGTGATTTACAAGCAGTTTACAACATAGGAATTCGGAGTTGTGCCATTGTTTTTATGCACAGCGATCGCTATCCTAATCACGAACAACAAATAGCCCAGCTTGCTCAAGAAATTGGCTTTATGCAGATATCTGTATCTCATCAAGTTAGTCCTTTAATGAAATTAGTCAGCCGAGGGGATACAACAGTAGTAGATGCTTATCTAACTCCGATTCTACGTCGCTATGTTAACCAAGTAGCGAGTCAGTTACCCGGAGTCAAACTGATGTTTATGAAATCTGACGGCGGTTTAGTCGCAGCCGAACAATTTCAAGGAAAAGATAGTATTTTGAGTGGCCCGGCTGGGGGTATTGTTGGTGCAGTTCAAACTACTAAAAGGGCTGGTTTTGAGTTAGTTATTACTTTTGATATGGGTGGGACAAGTACAGATGTCGCCCACTTTAAAGGAGAGTATGAACGACAACTAAATTCAGAAATTGCTGGGGCGCGGATGCGAGTTCCCGTATTAGCAATTAATACCATTGCGGCTGGCGGTGGTTCTATTCTCTTTTTTGATGGTTCTAGTTATCGTATAGGGCCGGAATCTGCTGGATCAAATCCTGGGGCTGCTTGTTACCGACGTGGGGGGCGATTAACGGTTACTGATGCCAATGTGATGTTAGGTAAAATTCACCCGCAATATTTTCCTTCTGTATTCGGGACTGATGGTAACTTACCCCTAGATAAAGATATTGTCATTCAGCGATTTACACAATTAGCCCAAGACATTACATCTGCTACAAAAAATCATTGTACTCCCGAACAAGTAGCTGCGGGATTTATTGCGATCGCAGTGGAAAATATGGCGATCGCAATTAAAAAAATCAGTCTGCAACGGGGTTATGATGTCACTCAATATGTGCTTTGTTGTTTTGGTGGTGCAGGTGGACAAGTTGCTTGTTTAATTGCTGATACTTTGGGGATGAAAAAGATATTTTTACATCCTTATGCTGGTGTTCTTTCTGCTTATGGAATAGGATTAGCTGATGTCCGGGCGATTAGAGAAGGGGGAGTTGAACAGCCTCTCACTCAAGGTTTAATTCCTCAATTAGAGCAGTTAATGGAATATTTAGAAACTCAAGCTATAAATGAAATAGATGAAGTGCATGGACAATTAGAAATAGTCAAAAAACTTAACTTAAAATATCAGGGAACTAACTCCACGTTAACTGTTGATTTTACCGATGATGTGGTAATAATGCGACAGCAATTTGAGGCTGAACATAAATCTCGTTATAGTTTCATTCAATTAGATAAAACTTTAATTGTTGAATCTGCATCAGTGGAAGTTATTCAGAAGATGGAGACTCCCGAAGAACCTTTAATTATTCGTACTCGCCCTTTAGATGAAGCTCCCGTATCTGTTGAGACAGTAAGGATGTTTACTACTGATCAATGGTATGATAGTCCTGTTTATCGACGGGAAGATTTACAACCAGAAGATAATATTAACGGACCTGCGATCGTTGTCGAAAAAATTAGCACAATTGTAGTTGAACCTAACTGGAAAGCAAGATTAACTGAACGTAATCATTTAGTTTTACAGCGTAAAGATTGATTGATCCAATCCAAGAACACGCCCAAATTCGCATAGCCGAAATCAACTCTACACCCACAGGCGAATAAAAGAGAGATTCATGCAATTTATCCAGCAGCGTTGGGTAAAATTTGCGTTTTGTTTTCTTGTTGGTTTAATTGCTTTTCTACTACTACGGCGCTGAGTCGAAAATTAGTAACGAATATCTTTGGAGAAAGGGATATACCTGAGCGCACCTTTTCCATTATCTATATATTACCTTGTCAACTAGTAAAAAGTCAACAGTTGCTTGACTTAAATTAAAAATTAAACTTGGTGTAAGACAATTTTCGAGTTACCCGTTGAGCGTTTGGTAATTCCATAAAAAGCGATTATTACGAAAATTATAATTTTATTGATGATCCGAATTGTTTTATTGATGATCCGAATGTTTTTATTGATGATCCGGATGTTTTTGTTGATGATCCGAATGTTTTTGTTGATGATCCGAATGTTTTTGTTGATGATCCGAATGTTTTTATTGATGATCCGGATGTTTTTGTTGATGAAACTGACCCTTTTGTTGATGAATAGAATATTATCAACAATTCAAAATGCGTTATGCCAAAGGCGAAGACTGCGAAAGCTCTGGTCAGAATAATCAGGTAGTATAAAATCCCACCTGATTATATACCGTTTAGTATAGGCGGAAGTATTATTTATTCATCCGCCAATCGTCCCCCGACTGCAAATTGCTGTAAACATTTAGAAGGTAAAGGTGGTTCTCAGCGTACCGATAATTGCATCATCGTTAGCGCTGTTTTGACCAGGAGAGGTCAACCAAATTACACCTGGGGTAACTGAAATGTTATCTGAGACGCGATACTTGTAAAAGCCTTCAAAGTGATAAGGTATATCATTCCCAGCAAAGCCGACTCGGTTAAAGGCATAAGGTTCTGCACCAGCAAAAATACCTAAAACGTTACCTTTTTTACCAAAGTCAGGCAAGGCGATACCAAGTCCGTAGCTCCAAGCTTCATAATTATCATTAGCACCAAAGCCGATGACATCATGGTAAGAGACGAAGCCACTAATTGATAGTTTGTCACTAGGTCTGAAGGCTGCTGATATGCCGTAGGAATTACTAGAAGATGCGTCTAGGGCACTTAGGGTGTTAGCTTGACCGGTACCGACGACGCGGTTAGTGCTACCCAAACCACCACCGAGATCAAATAAATTACCACCCCCAGCACCATGATACCCGTGAACGTAGGTAGCACCTAAAGCCAAGCGATCGCCAATATTAAAATTCAACTGTCCCAAAGCTGCATAGTTACCTTCAAGCAAACCTTGATTTGCTCCAGGATTATTAGCATTTGACGCTAAGTAGCCTATAGTCAGTGAACTTGGTAGGAAAAAATTGCCCCTGCTACCAAAGGGTACAGTCAGTGCTGCACCGGCACCACCACCAATGCGATAGATAGGACTTTCAGAAGCGAAGGTAGACAAAGCACCATTACCGCCATCAAAGTCTTCAAAGTAAGGATTGTTAGTGGGAACATAATCACTATGAATACCTCCGGTAGCCGCAAAGTAAGCTTGGACTGGGCCGATGGGTACGTAATACGCCAGCCAGTCTATAATCACACCATTGTTACCAGTGCTACCGATTTCAAAGGTTTGTGTGCCTTCAGCAGTATCAATAGGAACACCAGCATTATCTAATTGACTAAAGGCTCTTGCATTCCCGGCTGAAAGACGGGTGTGTAAAACGTCTCTACCCGTGAAGCTGGTTTGCAAGTCTAAGCGTACCCTATTTTGGAAGACAGTATTATTGTTATCACCAGTGTTACCGCCAAACACATCACTAACGGCAAAAACAGCTTCACCGACTAATTTTGTGGTAGTAGAAAACTGATTTGCTTCTATTTCAGCAGTACGTGCTTCTACAGCATCGACTCGACCACGCAAGGTTGCTAGTTCTGCCGCAAATTCTTCTTGCAAACGCTGAAGGGTTGTCAAATCTTGTTTAGTCACCAAGTCAGCAGTTGCTGTGGCAATCAGTTCATTAACCCGATCTAAACAAGCATTCAAACCGGCGGCAAACTCATAACGGGTCAATGCGCGATTGCCACGATAAGTAGCATTGGGGTATCCAGCAATACAACCGTAGCGCTCAACCAGGGATTGTAACGCTTGGAATGCCCAGTCAGTCGGCTGTACATCAGAAAACTGAGAAACTGATGTTACCTGAGACATTGAATTCTGGTTTTTGCCTTCACTGCTGTAAAGGTCAACTTGCTCTAGGACATTATTATCATTAGTCTTTGCTTGGGCAACCAAAAATTGATCAGCAGTTGGTTGCTCTGTTTGAATCCAATATGAAGCGCCAATAGTTTCTAATGGTTCCGTCTGAGCCGCTTTTGCCTTTGCATATTCAGAAGAGCTTGCTACTTCAGTAGCCATAGCCCTAGCGGAAACCAACACCGTGACTCCCAAAACTACCGGACTTAGTACTAGAGTTTTCCACAATAAATGAAACATTTTTTATTATCCTTTCCAAAAAAGACCTGAAGTTAGTGGCTTCAAGAAAAAGAGAACAAGGGGTTATTCTACTTCCGAAAATATTATCAGATTACAGTCAACTAAACTATAGTCTTATAGATATAGTTTCACAGAATTTTTACGGATGAAGAATTGTCTGGTCTTGCACATGGCTTGGTCTTGTTGATACGAGAATTTCGCTCGATTTTGTGCCATTTCTAGACCTTAGCTTCTTATTTTTAACCCTGCTTGGCGATTGATTTTGGTAAGAGTGACAGATTTCAACTAAAGTTGGTCATATTTCTAAAGAAGGACAGTTGCTTTCTAACTTCCGTCTCACAGCAATTGCTAACTTTGCTCCGGCTGATTTTGCTAGTGGTGTTGTACCTAATGAGATTAAAGTTGACGGACGCAGCACTTATGGATAACGATTTACTAGCTTTTTTTGCGGGTATTGGGCTAATTATTCTCTATCTCATTTTCTCAGCATTGACTGAAATGGGTACCAAACTACCCTGGAAGAAATAAGTTGACAGTTTATAAAATCAAAAATACCTAAAAAGTTTACACTTCAGCAATTGAAAAAGCGATCGCCACAAGTAAAGCTAACGAAGAAAGAAATCACTTAATTGACGGGATATTTGATACTTTAATCTGCGGAGCCGGCGACGCTCCGCCTCCAATTTGTATCGGATTTTGTTTAATTTGTTAAAAATATTAAAGATTTATTGCTTTTTATGTCTAAAATGTATTAGAAAACACTATTTTTTCTTATCCCTCTTGCTTAATATGGCAAGAAACAGGGCGATAAGTACTGTAGCAACAACAATTAAATTTTGCCAGAAAAATATTTGCGTTAAGTGAGGAAGGTAAAGCGTGACATCATTGCTAAAAATTGTACAAACTGCTAGTGAATCCCAGATTTCGGAGTTTTTCCAGGAATCAGCCGGTAAGTGGCGATCTCAACGACGCTACTACACCCTACCTGCGGGAGAAACCAAGGAGATGGAGAGTATAGTTACGATCAATTTTCTAGAGCAAGGCTGTGATGAATTGCAAAAGCTAGCTCAAATGCACGATTTGCCTGATGCGGGTAGTTTTTTCTGTGGTGCAGCAGTCGCATGGGAAAGTACGGATGTATTGAAGGCAAGGAAGGAGTCTCAAGGTTCAACATTATTTGGGGCTATGGGCAACACCTTGTGTCGCGATCGCGGTTTTGCCATATCCAAACCAGTTACCGCCCAGTACTATTTCTCCAACCCAAAAACACTATGTTTGCGAACTGAGTACAACGGTTCACTGTTTGAGGAAGAGTTAAAGCTAATTGGCAGCAAATACCGCACCAGACAGACCATTATCTCCCGTGCCGGTGAGCAGTTGATGATTGGTCAATATTTAGAAAAAAGAATGGAGAGTTAATTTATTGGGTGGCTATAGCCTTATCTATATTAGTACTACCCAGCACTAAGCTATGAACTGCTAACATAACTTTTTATAACAGTTTTTAAACTTTCCCCCAGAAAGTTTATTGCTATGCCATAATGGGGAGTGAAATGAGAATTAATTCGGCGACAGTGTTTGTGTTTAGTATTGACAGGCTTCTTCCTATTGGTATTACAGACTTCTCTCCGAAATCTAAATCTCTACAAACTTATGATTTTGGAGACATTCAATGTCAATTTACGTAGGTAACCTCTCCTATGAAGTTACACAAGACGCGCTGAGTGCTGTTTTTGCGGAATATGGTTCTGTAAAGCGGGTTCAGCTACCTACTGACCGTGAAACAGGTCGTTTACGCGGCTTTGCTTTCGTGGAAATGGGTACAGAAGATGAAGAAACAAAAGCCATTGAAGCCCTTGATGGTGCTGAGTGGTTGGGTCGTGACCTTAAAGTGAATAAGGCTAAACCTAGAGAAGACAGAGGTGGTTCCTTTGGTGGTGGAAACCGTGGTGGCGGTGGTGGCGGCGGTGGCGGCGGCGGCTACAACCGTAACCGCTACTAAACCAAGTAGACTAAAGTAACTTAACTGAATGTGTAAAAGGCTCAGGCGGCAATGCTTGAGCCTTTTCTATGCAAAATTTTACTTGTGAATAATACTCAGATAGATAGATGAGTTTTATTTGTGTCTAACAGCATTTATAGTTTCATGTTTCTCTGACTCAAAACAGAGCCGCTATTGTCTTGTCATTTGGTATATAGCAGTTCTCGTTAAGGGTACGTTTGTGTAGCCGCGAATTCTATTCCCCTTGGCTATGCTTCTACCTACTGCCCAAGTTCTTTGATATTTTTCATCACTTGTTGGTATAATTCGTTATTACCCTGACTTTGAAAAATGCTTGCTGCTTGTTGTAAGTCCTTCAGCGCTCCCTCTTTGTCTCTATTAGTGGCGCGGGCATTTCCCCGATTATTGTAGGCAGGGGCAAAGTTAGGATTGAGGCGAATGGCTTCATTATAATCTTCGATCGCACCCTCTGGATCTCCATTGGCAGCACGAGCATTTCCCCGATTATTATAGGCGATCGCATATTTTGGGTCGAGAAGAACAGCCTGATCAAAATCATCTAGTGCTCTTCTTTTTTCTCCTAGTGAGGCGTGAGCATTCCCTCGGTTATTGTAGGCTTCGGCATAGTTAGGATTCAGGCGAATCGCCTCATTGTAATCCTTAACTGCTTCTCTGTTATTTCCTATTGAGGCGCGGGCGTTTCCCAGATTATTGTAGGCTTCAGCGTCGTTAGAGTTGATACTAAGTGCTTGATTGTAATCTGCGATCGCTTTTTCCTTGTCTCCCAAATCAAAGTAGGCTAATCCCCGCCCGTTGTAAGCAGCGCCATATTGAGAATTTTGATTAATTGCCTTATTATATGAAGCGATCGCGGCTTGTAAATCGCCGTTTAAATGCTGATTCTTTCCCTGAATATAGAACTCCCCACCTTTCGATGTTGTCGCTGAACTACGGCTAGGTGGACTGACTCCTATTTCTGTCACCAATACATTGTCATTCTTACTGCAAGAAACACTGCTAATTGCAGTAAATGTAGTAAAAATAGCTATGGTAAATAAAGAATTTACCCTTGTTCGCTTTTGCCCAAATAAACGCCGTTTCATAAGTTAATATAAACTGCAATAACATCTGAACGAAATTAGTATCAAAATCTATATTTAATTCCTTAACTCAAATAAATGTTATAACTTTTAATATAAGTGTAAAGTCAATTTACAAATTTATCTGATATTCAATAGCTTTATTTAATGGTTATGTATTTGTAGCCTGATGAACAATTTACTCATCCTCAAGTTCACTCTTTTGAGCTTTGGGAGTTAGCCGCCAAGAAGTAGTTTTGTCAATATCTACAGACAGATGTTCGAGATTTTCCCCTAAATCTTTTTGGAGTTTCTGAGTTAGTGTAATGGGAAAATCTAAATTAATACCTTGGTTTTGTGCTAGTTTTGCCAATTCTATAAAAGTAGCTTTGATTGTAGTCCGCTCATAACTAATCAGCTTATAATTAGAAGTTTCGGATATATTCTGAGCTTGCATAGCTTTTTTTATGCGTTCTTCTAAATGCTCAAATTCAGAATTCAACAACTTCCATTGTTGCTCAAGTTGCGAGTATCTGGTACTTAGTGATATTAAGTCTTCCGTTGCAGAATCGGGGCTGGCTTGGGCTTGTAATCCTAGCAAATTTAAGTAGATTTGAGCAAGATAAATACAATCTAAGTAAGCATATTCTATTTGTTCTTCAGTCAGGGGACGTTTTCCCCAATCGCTTTTTTGTTCTTGTTTGTCGATATTGTTAAAGCTACAAAGTGTAGTAGCTATAGTCTTGAGTTGGTGGTTGGGTAACGGCAAAAGATAGTAGGGAATTTTTTTTGCCATTTCCAAAGTGCAAGTAATATTTTTAGCCTTCTTGTTACCGAGAAGTTTTAGATCGTAACTGGCATTGTGAAAAACTTTTTCAATAGCAGAATTTACCATAATTTCTTCAATAAATTCAGCTATAATATTAGGCTGATCTAGGACATCTAAAAGGTAGACGCGATCGCCACTCATATCTTGAGGATTATCTAATACCTGAATCAGCGATAGTCGGGGATTACGACTTTTATAGTCAGCCACTTCTGTATCTATCCACAGCGTTTTAGCGTTAGTATATTCAGCAACAATGTCATGAATTTCGTGGGCGGAAGTAAGGTACGGCATTAGCTAATATTTCCTGATATTTAGGGTCTTGTAAGTAAGCCATAGTTTTCTAAAGTAACATTTTGTTGGTAAATTTGCTTGCACAAGGTTGCAAAAATGCTGAAGTTTTGAATTGCGTAGGCGTAGCCCGTCGTAGACATCGCCAAACTGACTTAAATTTGATAACATCGAATGACGACTATAGGGCAGCATAGTCTAACCTTAAGAGGGTTACTTAGCATCTACATCAAGTTGACATAAAGCCACGAACTCTATGCAGAGTTATACTGGTTAGCCGCTGTTACAAAAATTGAATTGACGCTTCTGAAAACTGGCTGCAAAATCTTAGCTTCAAGAAATCGTCCCGATTTAAATTTTCAGTAACCTGAGTGCTTCGTTTAGCACTTTTGCTGCTTGACATTTAATTGTTTTTTAACATCTGCTCCTCACCATGACACACACCTCAATTAATCGCTTCAAGTATTCAATTAGGAGATAGATAATGAAAAAGCTAATTCCATTGCTAGTTAGCAGTATTTTGGTAGTTGGTACTTTTGGCTGTCAAGAGGCTCCTAAAACTGGTTCAGAAACTCCTAGCACTAATGAAGCTGATCAAGCACCAGTAAAGCCAGCTTCTCAGACAAATCAAACTGCGGATAAAACTACTCCTTCAGCAGTTAGTAGTGACACTAAAGTTAAAACCGATGCTGAAAAAATGGCAGTAACAAAAGCCAATGGCGACTTAAAAACTGAAGTTAGCAAAAAGTTGAATAAAGGCTTACCAGGAAATAAGTTAGAAGTTGAAAACCAAGAGGGTGAAATTATCCTCAAAGGCACAGCGTCTTCTGTTGAAGAACTCCAGAAAGCTGAAACCTTGGCTAAAGAAGTTCAAGGTGTGAAATTGGTGAAGGTGGAAGCAAAAGTTGAAGCTATGAAAAAGCCATAAAAGAATAACTCAGGCTCCCAGTTAACATCAGCTAGCTAAATCAGCTTACATTGTTATGTAAAGATAAACAGGATTTACGTCTCCGTAAGCCCTGTTTATTTTGCTTAAATAAGGGCTACGAGTTGGCAAGAAAAAACACCTTACAACTGGCAGATTGATTTGAGGACTTGCAGCAATTCGATTGAAGATTCAGAGCGAGTTATATCTAATTTTGGTAATAATTGGTAAATGGGAGGATTCCCTTGCTGTATATAGACAAATTGGTAATCCATACCATTAGTAGTCACGCCCCAAACTGATGTTTGATTTTCTAGACTTTTGTAGGCATAGGTAAGCAATTGCGGCAAACCTTCTGAGGCATTAATACTGCTATTTTTAGATTCGATGACTAATATCCAAAAGGGTGTAGTTATTTTTTTTACTTGAGTCTTATTAACAGCCAAAATATCCATCCGTCCTTTGATGTTTGTATCTTCATCTTCGACGGAAATATCAGCAATATTTTCTTCTAAAGTAATTTTAATACTGGAATTATAAAAGCCAGCTAAATTCATTAATGGTGCGAGAAATAGAAATTTTATCTGTCCTTCCGAGATTTTACCTGCTGCATAGTAACTACGAAAGAGATTGCGAATTTGTGACAGTTCTTGTTGTTCAAAGTCTGTGAGAGATTCCAGGCATAGTAATGATGTAATCGAGCCATTTAACTGTTCTTCAAATTTCAGTAAGTGTTGAACGTCTTCCAGGCTGAGATTTCTTGCGTCTAAAGTAGTAGTCATCAATTTACTCCTTTATAAGAATAGATATACAATATTATAAGTATTATCGCTATTGAAGCATTGCTTCTCTTTCAGCTTTCAGTTTTAGCAATTTGATTACAACTGGCGGTGGATTACGTCGCTGTTCTTCTCGCATTCGGTGACTATGTTCTAGCCAATCAGCTATGTAAGCGCTGACTGCTTCCTTGTTATGCAGGTAATAGAGAATAGTTGCATATACTTGCTCTAAAGTCACTGATGGATAACTTTGAGAAATTTCCTCTGGAGTTCGAGCGCGATGGATGAAATCATAGAGTATGGTTTCAATTCCTACTCTTGTACCTTTGAGTCGAATATCATCAGGACGCTGAAAATCGAAGTAATCTTCTAGTTGCATAATTTAGCTGATTATTATATCTACCCCTAAAATCATCTTACATACTTGTAAAATACTGTTGCAATAAATAATGAGACTGGAATCAGTTTTCTCGGAACCACGATTCTCCTTCCCCTCTCAGCGTCCTCTGCGGTTCGATAATCCTGAATTCTTTCCCTCTACCCTCTTGCCAATCTTTAATTAGTTGATACACTTGTTCTTCATTAGCCTAGCGAACCAGCGCCTATGGTGCACATCAAGCGCGTGGAACTTACGAACTTTAAATCCTTCGGTGGCACTACTTCAGTCCCTTTGCTACCGGGGTGTACTGTCATATCTGGGCCAAATGGTTCGGGTAAATCGAATATTTTAGATGCACTGCTGTTTTGCCTGGGACTCTCCAGTTCTAAGGGGATGCGAGCCGATCGCTTACCGGATTTGGTAAATAATACTCAAACGGCTAAGGGACGGGCTTCTATTGAGGCTAGCGTGACGGTGACGTTTGATTTGTCGGATGATGTGTCACGCAGAGGCGCAGAGGCGCAGAGGGAGGAAGATGAGCAGAATTCCGACTCCCCACTCTCTACTCCCCACTCCCCAACTGAATGGAGTGTTACTAGAAGGCTGCGAGTTACTCATCAAGGAAGTTATACGTCGAATTACTATATCAATGGCGAAGGTTGTACGCTGACGGAGTTGCATGAGCAATTGAGTAAGCTGCGGGTTTATCCTGAAGGCTACAATGTGGTGCTGCAAGGAGATGTCACCAGCATTATCTCGATGAATACGCGGGAACGTCGGGAAATTATTGATGAGTTGGCGGGGGTGGCGGCGTTCGATCGCAAGATTATCCAAGCTAAATCAACTTTGGATGAGGTGAAGGAAAAGGAAGATAGTTGTCGGATTATTGAGACGGAATTAACTGCACAGCGCGATCGCCTTTCTCAAGATCGGGCGAAGGCTGAGAAATATCAAAAGCTTCGCACGGAATTTCTGGCGAAGCAATCGTGGGAGGCTGTTTTATCATGGCGATCGCTACAAGCACAACAAGAAAAGTTAGTTAACGAAATTCAAAGTGGCGATCGCAATTCTAGTGAACTCACTACCCAACTCACAAACCTAAATTCCGAAATCGTTCAAAAAACAGATCAACTTGAACAACTCAATGCTCACGTTAAAGCCTTGGGAGAAGACGAACTTTTGGCGGTACAATCTACACTCGCCACCCAAGAAGCAGAACGTAAACAACTCCAGCGTCAACTAACGGAATTAGAGACAGCAACGCAGGAAACTGCTAAACGTCTGGCTCAAACTCAGCAAGAGATTCAACAACACCGTCATTCCCTAGAAGAAATCGCCGAAACACAAATTGTAGAGACGCGATTCATCGCGTCTTCACAACAACAAAGAAACGAAACGCAACAAGCCTTAGAAACATCCCGCGAAGCAGCCGCAGAAATCGCCTCGGCTTCGGAAGCGTGGGTGCAGCAACAAACAGCATTCAACCGTCAAATTGAAGCTTTGCTGCAAACTCTGGAACCACAACGCACGGAACAAGCGCAACTCAGGGAACGCAATCACCAGTTACAACAGCTTATTCAAGAGCAAACCCAGTTAATTGAACGCGACGAACCGCTACTAACAGAAAAACAAGCTGAGTGTAGTCAAGTTGAAACAGAATTTAACGCCTCTAGTGAACCCATCCAAAATTTAGCCCAAAATCTCTCAGCTACAGAACAAGAATTGCAAATCCAGCAGGAAACCCAAAAACGGCTTTTGCTAGAACAACGAGAAAAACAACGCCAGTTGGATAAAATAGAGGCGCAAGCGCAAGCACAGCAAGAAGTCCAAGGAACCCAAGCTAGTAAAGTTATTTTACAATCGGGAATGCCTGGACTTTGTGGCTTAGTTGTGCAGTTGGCACGGGTGGAACCCCGCCATCAGCTAGCCTTGGAGATGTCTGCTGGTGGACGTTTGGGACATATTGTGGTGGAAGATGACAGCATCGCCGCAGCCGGTATTGAACTGCTCAAACAGAAACGTGCGGGGAGGGCAACTTTTTTACCACTAAATAAAATTCACGCTCCCAAATTTACTCAAGATGCAACGCTGCGTTTTGCCAATGGCTTCGTTGACTATGCTGTTAATTTAGTCGATAGCGATCGCCGTTACAAAGATGTATTTAGCTATGTTTTCGGTAATACGGTGGTATTTGCCAGCCTGGAGGCGGCGCGGAAAAACATCGGACTGTATCGCATCGTCACCTTAGACGGGGAACTGTTAGAAACCAGTGGCGCAATGACTGGTGGTAGTAATACCCAGCGTTCGGCATTGCGGTTTGGCACAGGTGAAGCGGCGGAATCTGAGGAAGCGATCGCCTTAAGAAGTCGCTTGGTGGACATTGATCGGGTTTTAGAGCGTTGTACTGAGGCGATCGCTACTTTATCAACCAGAACAAAAAAACTGACGGAGGAACTCACAGAAGCGCGTCAGGCGCGGCGCGAACAGCAGTTGCAAAGGGAACAGTTGCAGAAAGATATTAAGAGTTTAACAGCGCAATTAGAAGGGACGCGATCGCAACTCGCCCAAAACAGCGAAAAGTTAGCCACTGCTCAATCCCGATTGGAAATTTTAGAGCGGGAATTACCGGGACAAGAAAATCAGTTGCAACAATTGCGACACGATTTAGCTGAGTTGGAAGCATCTCAAACTCCCAGTGAATGGCAACAGATCCAAGCGACAATTAAAATTCAAGAGCAACAATTGCAACAACGGGAGACAGCATTACGCGAAGCCGAGCAAAGATTAAAAAATTTAGAAAATCAGCAACAGCGTTTGCAAGAAAAAATCCAAGAAGCAGAAACGCGAATCACCGAATACGAAACCCAACAAATCTCTTGTAGAGACGCGATTCATCGCGTCTTTTCACAAACCACAACGATAGACAACCAAATCACCCAAACCCATTTATCGTTGAGTCAATTGGAACAAAATTTAGGAGAAGAAAAACAAAAACGCGATACTACAGAGCAGGAAGTGCGATCGCATCTCTTGCGCCAACAACAATTGCAATGGGAGATCCAAAAACTCCAAGAAACCCAAGAGAAGCGGCGGGAAGAACTAATTGCTTTGCAAAATCAGTTGCGGGATGTAGGAGCAGAATTACCTAATCCACTGCCGGAAGTTCCAGATCAGGTAGACTTGGAAGAATTGCAGAAAGAATTGCGATCGCTTACCAAACGCTTACAGGCAATGGAACCTGTGAATATGCTGGCGCTGGAAGAATACGAGCGCACCCACAACCGCCTCCAAGAACTGACACAAAAATTACAGACACTAGAAGGGGAACGCACCGAATTACTTTTGCGGATTGAGAATTTTACCACATTGCGGCAACTTGCCTTTAAAGAAGCTTTCGATGCTGTCAACGAAAACTTTCAATCGATTTTTGCCATTCTTTCAGACGGCGACGGCTATTTACAACTCGAAAATCCCGAAGATATCTTTAGCAGTGGACTGAATTTAGTCGCGCACCCCAAAGGCAAACCCGTACAGCGTTTAGCTTCCATGTCTGGGGGAGAAAAATCACTCACAGCCTTGAGTTTTATCTTTGCCCTCCAACGCTACCGCCCATCGCCATTTTACGCCTTTGACGAAGTAGATATGTTTTTAGATGGGGCAAATGTAGAACGATTAGCTAGAATGATTAAACAACAGTCACAACAAGCGCAATTTATAGTTGTGAGTTTGCGTCGTCCGATGATAGAATCAGCCGAACGCACAATTGGCGTTACTCAAGCACGAGGAGCTTACACTCAAGTTTTAGGGATTAAGTTACAATCATCTAATACGTCTGCTTGAGTTTTTGTTAAAAATATGTGTATATATAAACCGGATTCGAGATCAGGACTCGGTATAGAATGACCTCCGAACAGATAATTAGGCGTTCCGACATATTAAATACCCAGGTGATTACCCGCGACAACGGCAAGCGGCTAGGCATCGTCAGTCAAATCTGGGTTGATATTGATCAACGAGAGGTTGTGGCTCTTGGTTTGCGAGACAGCCTGATCTCAATTTCGGGCATACCGCGCTATATGTACCTCAACAACATCAGCCAGATTGGTGATGTTATCTTGGTTGATAACGAAGATGCAATTGAAGATATTGAAGTTGAAACTCTCAGTAATTTGATTAACTGGGAAGTAATTACAGAAACAGGTGAAGTATTAGGCAAAGTTCGGGGCTTCAAGTTCAACGGCGAAACCGGGAAGCTTAACTCCATAGCCATTGCTTCTTTCGGATTACCCCAAATTCCCGATCAATTTCTGAGTACTTACGAGTTCTCAGTGGATGAAATCGTCAGCACTGGCCCCAATCGCTTGATTGTGTTTGAGGGAGCCGAAGAACGGCTGAACCAGTTGACAGTTGGTTTACTAGAGCGTCTGGGTATCGGCAAACCACCGTGGGAGCGAGATGCAGAAGAAGAATACGGCTACACTCCACCACGCCAAGTTGCACCAGCCAATCAATTGCCCAGTGGAGTGCCATTGCAGCCACCCAGACAGAGAGTTCGCGCTCCCGAACCCGTAGCGCGGGAAGAAGAATGGAATGAAGATTATGTGGAAGAAGAAAGACCACAGCGTCAGGTAATGAAGGCGCGGCAGTATGAGTCTATTCAATATGAAGAAGACGAGGAAGAAGATAACTGGAGTGAGGCAACGGGTAGCGACAGATATGAACAACCGCCGCAGCCACTAAAAGCCCAGCCCTACAGCAAGCCTTATGTTGAGGAATATGATGATTATGACGATGTAGAGGGCGATGCTTGGGAAGATGCGCCGAAGCCTGTGAACATTCCTAAGAAAGTCAAGGAAAGACAGCCAGAATACGAAGAAGAAGGCGGATATTAATTCGTAATTCGTAATTAAAATTAGCCCTCTCCTTGCAATTAAGTAGAGGGCTAATTTTTTAGCTAGGATTGATGGCAGAATTAGCCATTTTTACTAAAGAAGTGCGATCGCCAGCTTTCAACCCAACAGTATATTGCACACCCTGTTGTCGCCAAGTCAAGGTGGCATCTGAACAATTAGCACCACAAGTAAAATTCACAAAATAGCCAGTGATGCCTTTAACTAAGGATACAGGTTTACCAATGAGGCGGGGTGTTTTGCGAGTTACTGCTTGAGCGGAAAGTACACCCAAACGACACGCAGTTCCACCACTACAGTCGGGACTAAAACCCAGTAATATATCGTACTTTTTTGGCGTGGCAGTTTCTACAATGGCATAAATTGGGTTTTCCCCATCCGACTCAGGAATAAATTTCGGCAACAGAATCCGAATCTGAGTTTTTTGCTTTAATTTGGGCAGAATTGACTTAAAAACTGGGTGTAGCTGGGTTTGTGCTATCAATTGGGACTGATTGTTGACATTGGCTATGGCTGACTTATGAAAACTGCTAGCGCTGACTAATAAAAATACGGCACACACAGCACTGATATTTCTGAAGCTTAAAATCATCATTACAAATTTATTCCATCTATGGATACTTATTTGTAATACCCATTTTTCAATATCAAATTACGGTACTAATTACCTCTTCAAAAAACCCATTTCGGGGTCAGTGTCACTTACATAAACCACTTCATGACCCATTTATTGCAACCAATTACCCAAGGCGCGACTAGCATTGACATCGATTAAAAATTTCATATGTGAGCTAAGGTGCACTCACTCTGTCTAAAACCTCTTCTTGAGAAACAAGATATAGGTGTAGGGGCACGGTATGCCGTGCCCCTACGGGTGTACCTCACGTAAACGAGAACTGCTATAATAAGCATAAAATAAGGCTGCTTGTATATCTTCTAGTTCTAATTCCGGGTAATCTTCAAGAATTTCTTGATTAGTAGAACCCTTTGCTAGTAATTCTAAAATCATTGCTACTGGTATTCTTAATCCCCGAATAATCGGTTTACCAGCCAAAATATTTTTGTCAAACTTAATCCGTTCTAGTAGTTTTTCATCGTTCATTTTTACTACATTACTATTTATCCGAATTGAGCGATTTTTTAGAAGTTTAAAATATCTAATGATTCTTCTATTTCTAAATCTAATATTCTGTCTCTTGTATCTTTGAGTGCTTCAAGTTTACCTTCTTGACGATAAATATTTGCCGCTTTTTGAAAATCTTCAATTGCTCGCTGTTTATCTCCCATTTCTAAATAGATATTGCCACGATTGTAATAAGCATCTGCATAATTTGAATTAATCTGTATTGTCTGAGTATAATCTGCGATCGCTCCTTCAAAGTCACCTAAATCTGAACGAGCATTACCACGGTTGTAATAAGCATCTGCATAATTAGGATTAATCTGGATTGCTTGAGTATAATCTTCAACTGCTCCTTCAAAATCACCTAAATCTGAACGAGCATTACCGCGATTTTTATAAGCTACAGCATCTTGAGGATTAATCTTGATTGCTTGAGTAAATATCGGTTGAGTTCCTAATAAATAACGAGCAATTCCACGATTTTTGTCAGCATCAGCATAATGAGGGTTAATTTTAATAGCCTGGGTATAATCCTCAATTGCTCCTTGATTATCTCCTACACAAGAACGAGCTTCAGCCCGGTTTTTATAAGCTACGGCAACATTAGGATTAATTCTAATAGCCTCTGTATAATCATTAATTGCTTCTTCTAATCGCCCTATTTGATATAGAGCTAAACCTCGTTTATTGTAAGATTTAGCATCCTGGAGATTCATTTTGATTGCCTGGGAATAATCTGCGATCGCCGCTTCATAATTACCTATTTGATAATGAGCTAAACCTCGTTTATAATATAGATCAACATCACTAGATTTAACTTGTAAAACTTGATTGTAGTTAGTAATTGCATTCGGATAATCTTGTTTCTCCAAACATTCATCACCCAATCTTACATAAAGTACATTTAAATCTTCAGTATGATATTGTAAATAGTTCTCTAATTCAGCTTGAAAGGAAGATTTTGTCAACTGATTATTAGTTGGTTTCGATGGCGTTTCCTGTTTCGGGAGATATTTATAAATTGGTATTTGTTGCTTATAATAATTATTAGTAGAAGATTGTAACTGTTCTAGATAGCACCATAAACCACCACCATATAGTAATTGCTCTATCCCGAATGAAATTTTACCAGTCTTCAACTTAATCATCTGCGTTGGCAGAAAGCCAGCCAAAAAAAGGTGATACTCAGATTGTGCTTCACTCACATCCTCCTGAATCAAAATGCAAACTACAACTGCATTTTTTTCAACTTCTTCAGAACTAACTGACCATCTAACTCTATCAATACTAGCGTGACGGGATTTAACCTCGATACCAATAGATGAGTCAGAAGTCAAGGTAAAATCTATATTGCCATCACCGCCAAAGCGCTTTTCATAATCGACTTCGGTAATAAAATCAGCTAAACGTTCTTTGACAACTTCTTCACCCAACTTCCCTTTAAGATAGCTAATAAAAACGTCACGGACTGGTAAAACACGCTTATATTTCTCAGCCATCAGCCAGCAAAATTCTCGTAGTGCCTTTAATCTCTCTCCAGAGATGATAGTTAATTCACTATATTGACCTTCTGTTTCACAATGAAGCAGACAACCAGATGTTAACCTTTTAATAAAATCAGACTGTAGCGATCGCAGTAGTGTAATCCAGTCCATTTATATTTCTGCGAATCTTTTGATGAGATTATTCTATAAAAATATCCATTCGACGTAAACCTTTTAATTAGCTTGGGTGATATTCCCAAAAATCGTTTATTCTTTTGCAATAATTCTTAATTTAACTTAATATATTAAAATTAGCAGAGGATGAGATTGAATTAAACAGAGTGTATCAATGTATAGCACTCTAGTCATTTTACAGTCGAATTTGAGTCGTAAATTATTGATAGACTTGCCTGAGTTCTTCTAGATTATTCACAGTTTTGATACTGGTGAGAATAGTTTTTAATATCTCTACGTTCTGGATCTGGATAATCTCTGGTAATATTGTTAGCCCCTGACTACCAAATTTTAATTCCAAAGCGATTTCAATGCCTTGAAGTAACCCTCCTCTCATACCCCTTCTTTCTACGCTGGTAATATACGGCATTTTCTTTTTATCCTCGTATTGAGTTACTTCTTGCCAAAAACTATTCTCTAATTCTTCAGGTAATTTCATCACCCAGTCGATAAATCGAAATAGGTTGATGATATCTTCACGATGATAACCTTTTTCGTAGAGTCGTTTCGTTAAATCAAGTTTCCACCGTTTGCGCCCTTGGTTATCTTGACGTGTTTCCTTTGCCTTCAAATGAGCCATAACTACTGTAGCAAATGGGTTAGAACTTGCTTCTAATTCTCCCCACTGTTGGCTATATTCAAGTAGTTTCACAATGGGAAACTTGAATCTGACTTCGCAACCCCATAATTCATCGCTAAATTGATTTGGTTTCCATGTGGGGCGATCGTCACCTAAAATGGCTAGACTAGCTATAGACCGATTGTAACGGTCAAATAGTCGGTAGTGGTAGACGTACATTCGCTGGGCAAAGTTGGTTTCTTCATAACTTTGAACTTCCAGATGGACTAATACCCACCTTTCTTCGCCATTGCGTTGCCAGACTTGAACGAGTTTATCAACCAATCTTTGCCCTAATTCTGCATCTCGAACGACTTGCTGTAACTCTTTGTCCAAAAAAGTATAGCCTCGCTTCCAGTCTATTCCCTCCGCAGCTACAGGAAAGAAAAATTCAATGCACTCTTGAAAGTAGGTTTCTATAGCTTCTTTCCACGGACTGTCATATTCATCGTTGGACATTGGTAGGATTTACATCAGTTTTTTAGGTGCGGCATGTCTGATTATGCCAGAGTTTTGAGGAGTTGGGGGGAGAGGGCGATCGCTGGGAATAATACAGGAAATATTAATTTAGCTAACCACCAAGAGCGCAAATGACCCAAGATCAAAACCCCAAACTAAAGTCTCTCACCAACTCCATGTCAGATTTTCAGACGATGCCTACGGCGGTAAAATACGCAGATTTAGAAACTTGGTTCAGCATATTAGAATAATTTCCAGCAAAAATTTACCTAAGCGATCGCTTAGAGTATTCGTTAGCGATATCTAAACGTCCATCATTAATTAATGTCCTTTGATAACCTGTGCAAACTCCTGTCGGAAAAACACCCTGTTACCTTTGCCAGTTGGGTATTAGGAACACCGCAAACTGCTGTCACAGTCCTCAAAACTGAATTGGGTATCGAACCAATTCGCGCTGATTACGTCACATTCTTACAACTACAAGAACGCATTCTCCATTTAGAATTTCAAACCAAACTCGAATCGACACCACCTCTACCCCTGCGGATGCTCGATTATTGGGTACGGTTATATCGGTTGTATCGTTTGCCAATCACGCAAGTTGTCGTCTTATTACTTCCTCCCACAGCAGAAACAGTCATTGAAACCGTCTTCAGTGTTGAAAACACCCGTCACGAATATCGTGTAATTTCCATGTGGTTAGAAAATCCTGAACTATTCCTTAATGAGCCAGCATTGTTACCATTAGCACCACTAACAGCAACCACCCAACCCCAAGCCTTGTTGCAAAAAGTTGTGGAACGAGTGAATCAACTTGAGCCAGAACAACGACCAGAAATCTCCACCTATACTCAAATCTTAGCGGGGTTAAAATATAAAAAGGACTTGATTCAACAATTATTTCGGGAGGGTATGATGCGCGAGTCAGTAATTTATCAGGAAATTCTGGCAGAAGGGGAACAACGAGGAGAACAACGAGGACGACAAGAAGGAGAACGATCGCTCATTCTCCGCCAACTTACTCGTCGCGTGGGAGAATTATCTCAACCAGTGCTAGAACGGATTGAAGCTCTCTCCTTAGAACAATTAGAAAATCTTGGTGAAGCATTGTTAGATTTTCAGGCGATCGCAGATTTAGAAATTTGGTTCAGCATATTAGAGTAGCACAGGCAGCATCGCTATCAAGCAAAAATTTACCTAAGCGATCGCTCAGAGGATTCGTTAGCGATACATAACAGTCAACTATGCGATCAAAGCGATCGCCTTTTGAGGAGATTGATAAGTGCCGCAGCTACGCCCGTCGTAGACATCATTATCACTTTTGAGTTTTGCTAAAATAGGATTGGCTTAAGTGTGAAGGGAGAATGATCAAAATGACTACCTTAGAAATAGCGATCGCCAAAATCAAGAGATTACCCATTGAGCAGCAAAACGAAGTTATTGAATTTATTGAGCTCTTAGAATTCAAAATAGGCAAAATTAGTCAGATCCAAGAGCAGATAGAAACCGATAATAAAGAAGTTTCTTTTACTGAAGCAGCACAAGAGTTTATTGGTTGTTTAGACAGCAATTTGGAAGATTTATCTTATAACCCTAAGTATATGGAAAGCTTCGGTAAATAATGAGAAAGGGCATCATTATCGATACAGGAGTTTTAGTAGCATTTATGATGCCTAGTGATAAATTTCATCAATGGGCTGTCTCTTCACTGACAAATATTCAGTATCCGGTCTTGACCTGTGAGGCTGTTCTAACTGAAGTTTGCTTCTTGTTACAAAAAGTCCATGCGGAACGTGAGAAAGCTCTGCAATTAGTCAAGCAGGGATATATTGAAATACCTTTTCGCTTGAGTGATGAAATTGAATCTGTTGAAAAGCTAATGCAACGTTATGATTCTGTACCAATATCTTTGGCAGATGCGTGTTTAGTGCGGATGGCTGAAATCTATACAGAGACTTCAGTGCTTACATTAGATAGTGATTTTAGGATTTATCGTCAGCACCGCAATCAAGAAATTTCTGTGATTATGCCCGATATCGGAAAGAAATAAAAGTTGAGTTAGTTAGAGAAATAGTTTTGCGTAGCTTGCCGCACTTTTCTACGAGACGCTGCGCGTAGCTTGCTTCTCCGTAGGGGTACGGCAAAGCTACTTCGACAACGCTCAGTACAAGTCAGTGACCACCGTAGGCATCGCTCTCACCTATTTTACCTCAACTCGAAATAATGGTGTAGTTTACAGCCGTAGGCATCACCTAAAATTATCGTGTAAGGGAAGTGCGATCGCTCAGAGGATTCGTTAGCGATATCTAACAGTCAACTATGCGATCACTTTGATCGCCTTTTGAGGAGATTGATAGGTGCCGCAGCTACGCCCGTCGTAGACATCATTATCACTTTTGAGTTTTGCTAAAAAGCGATCGCTTATACTTCTAGCTTCCACAGCCTCCAGCAAACGACATAAAGGCATTAGGGTCAGATTTCAAATTTCCAAAGCTTCGCTCGTCGGGACGACGATTTCGATGATCGACGAATCCTTGCTGGGTTGGAAAACTACAGTATCTACCCTCTCCCATTGAATAATGTGTTGCCTTATTCCAAGCAAAATAGCCTGATGGAAGTGGACACGCATCCCGAAATGCCAACGGAGCAACTTGACCATCGGTTAATTTACCAACGTTGTCGCCTCCTATACCTACCTTGTGCATCTGATAGCCTCCGGGTGTAGGAAAGCTACAATACGCTATTAAGTCGCTGGCACCACTTGGATTGGATTTATTCGGATTATAGAATCCAAAATGTGTTGCATTACGATAGGCAAAATATGCACCCGTGCGTGGCGGGGCTTGTGCCGTGGTAGCCGTAGCTGAAAAGACACAGCCAATTACAAAAAGACAAACGAACTTGCTCATTACTGTTACTCCGTAATATTTAGTTAGAGAAAGCGATCGCTTCTCTCCTCTAAGAAGTTGGGGATATGCTTACTCTACTGCCAGGTATAAAGTTTGTCGGTCGGAAAAAGTCGGGAAAAAGTCGGGTCTTTTTCGTAGATTTACGTAAACTTTTGGGAAAAATCAAGTTTGTTGTGGGAATATTGTAGTTAACCTGTATTACTACGTAAATAAATGACGGTAGAAGAAGCGATCGCACTAGTTGAGCGATTATTGCAACGAGGACGCTTAACAAGAGCGCAAGAGATTGTCTTTCGCTACACTTGGGAAGGGAAAACTTACTTAGAAATGGCCAAAGAAGTCACTTACGATCCCGGTCACATCAAAGACGTTGGCTCACAACTATGGCGATCGCTCTCTCAAGTTTTAGATGAAAAAGTTACCAAGAATAATCTGCACGGAGTACTACAGCGAACCACACAACAGCAAAATGGCACAAACGCCTCCTCAATTTCCCATGCGGACTGGGGGCGATCGACGTTTCCCTCTTCTATGGACGTACTACTGAATTAGAAACCCTCAGCCAATGGATTGTGGGCGATGCCTGCGGCGGTAAACTACGCTCTCGTCTGATAGCTTTACTAGGTATGGGTGGCATGGGCAAAACCGCACTCTCCGTAAAGTTGGCAGAACAGCTACAAGGAGAATTTGAGTATGTCATTTGGCGATCGCTCCGACACGCACCTTTTTTGCATGACAAGCTGACGGAATGCATCAAAATTCTTTCTTGTCAACAAGTTATTACATTACCTGCTAACCCTCACGAGCAAATCGGCTGTTTAATCGAATATTTTCGTAAATCTCGCTGCTTGCTGATTCTAGATAATTTTGACACTCTGTTGCAGCACGGCAAACAGACAGGTTATTACCGTGAGGGCTATGAATCCTATGGCGAACTTTTGTGGCGATTAGGAGAAACTCAGCATCAAAGCTGTGTTCTGCTCACCAGTCGGGAAAAACCTGCCGAAATCGCTACTCTAGAAGGTGATGGTTTACCAGTTCGCACCCTTGCTCTATCAGGATTAGAAGTCGCAGCAGCAGAAACAATACTGTCACTCAAAGGGCTATTGAGTACAGACAACGAAACCCACCAGCTAATTGACTGTTACCGTGGTAATCCCCTAGCGTTAAAAGGGCAAAGATTAGTTAGTGCTAGTTTTGATCAAACGGTGAAACTGTGGAATGTAGATACTGGGGTATGGGAATGTTTCATGACATTGCTGGGACATACAGGTGTCATAACATCCGTAGCATTCAGTCCACAAGGCGATCGCATAGCAAGTGGTAGTTATGACCAAACTGTGAAGATTTGGGATACAGACACCGGGAAATGTTTGGATACGCTTAATAAGCATAGAAACCGGATTTGGTCAGTTGCTTTTCACCCCCAAGGACACTTGATTGCCAGTGGTGGAGATGACCATGCAGCTAGAGTATGGGAGCTTAAAAGTGGAAAGTGTACTAAAACCTTACAAGGGCATAGCAATATCATTTATGCTATCGCCCACAGTTGGCAACAAAACCTGCTTGCTAGTGGACATGAAGACCAGACAATCAAACTCTGGGATGTCAATCTGAATGCTCCACAAAACTTAAAAGTTGACCTCCAGCCTTTTCGGGTACTCCACGGACATAGCAATCGTGTCTTCGGTGTTGCTTTCAGTACCGATGGGCAATTCCTTGCCAGCGCCAGTGCCGATCGCACCATTAAACTTTGGAGTCCCCATACAGGACAATGCCTCAAAACCTTGTATGGTCATAGTAGTTGGGTGTGGGCGATCGCCTTCAGTCCAGACAGTAACTTCCTTGCTAGTGGCAGCTACGACCACACAATTAAAATTTGGGATGTCAGTTCTGGTAAATGTTTACAAACACTGTTGGGACATCCTGGTTGTGTACTGGCGATCGCTTTTAGCCCTGATGGAAAAACTCTCTTCAGTAGTGGCTATGAAAAGATAGTTAAACGGTGGGATGTTGAAACAGGCAAATGTCTGCACACTTGGGAAGCAGACTCAAACCGGATTTGGGCAATTGCCGTCAGTCCAGATCATCAATATGTTGCTACTGGCGGCGATGATTCTTCGGTGCAACTGTGGGACATTCACACAGGAGCTTGTCTTCGCATATTCCACGGACATACCAGCCAAATTGTCTGTATACTGTTCACAGCCGATCACAGCCGCATGATTAGCAGTAGTAGCGATGTCTACGACGGGCTACGCCTACGCACCGTCAAAATTTGGCATCTGGCTACTGGAGACTGCATTACTACACTAAAGAATCATCAAAATTGGGTATGGTCACTCAGTTTGAGTCCAGACGAGCAGACTCTCCTTAGCGGTAGCCAGGATGAAACAATAAATTGTTGGGATATTGCTACAGGGAAACGCTGGACAACTTTGCGGCCATCTCGTTCTTATGAAGGCACGATTATTACAGAGGTTAAAGGGTTGACGGAGGCAGAGATGTCAACTTTACAAGCTTTGGGGGCGGTAGAGGTGAATTCAGATTGTTCAATGCTTGTCAACTTTCGGTGACATACTCCTACACTGATGCAAGCATACAGTGTAGGCTTCTCAGTGACTCCCGGTATCCCGTCTGTTGAGCTAAATTGGAAAAAGGAAAACTCAAGGAAATTTTAAATGTCAGCACAATTGTTACTGGTGGATGATGAACCAGGAATACGGGAAGCCGTGAAAGATTATTTGCAAGAGAGCGGTTTCAGCGTTCAAGTCGCCAGTAACGCCCTTGAAGGTTGGGAATGGATGCAGATGAATACACCTGATTTAGTGATTTCCGATGTGATGATGCCTCAGGTGGATGGCTATCAATTCCTCAAGCAACTGCGAGAAGACCCCCGCTTTCAAGCCCTCCCGGTGGTATTTTTAACTGCTAAAGGCATGACAGGCGATCGCATCCAAGGCTATCATGCTAGTGTTGATGCCTATCTACCCAAACCCTTCGATCCGGATGAATTGGTGGCCATAGTCGAAAATTTGCTAGCCCGCCGCACCGCCAAAGCTTCAACTACGGGAGATGGCGCTGAAACCCCTGATCTCGCTGAACTAGCCAATCAAATTGCCCAAATCAAGGCATTGTTAACTCAAAGAAATGCTATTTCCGTATCTCCAGCCCCTTTCAAAATTGATTTGACCCCTAGAGAACAAAGTGTTTTAAACTTGGTCGCTGAAGGGTTGATGAACAAAGAAATCGCCCGTCGCTTAGAAACCAGCGTCCGCAATGTAGAAAAGTACGTCAGCCGTTTGTTTAGTAAAACCGGCACCAATAGCCGTACAGAGTTAGTTCGTTTTGCTCTAGAACATGGTCTTGCTAAATAGACATTGGGTATTGAGCAGTTCGGCCTTTCTCTACGAGACGCTACGCAAACGGCAAGTGTCATAGTTAGCAGTTCGACAAGCTAACTCTTACACCTATAAAACTGCTCAGGGCAACGCAGGTCTTACCCTGAGCTTGCCGAAAGGCCAATAAAGGCTCTTTTTGTTTTACCATAAATTGCTACAATCTTTATTATGTAGTCTTTCTAAAGTATTTTGTCTCCCCGCAAGGTCGGCAACCCATGAGTTTAGCTGTAATTAAGTTCTCTTCAGAAGAGTGCGGCATCTGCCACAAAATGTCTTTTTATGACAAAAAGGTGACTGAGGAAATGGGTTTAGAATTTATCGATGTAAAAATGCAAGATACGGCTGCTTACCGCAAGTATCGCAAAATTTTATTGACTCAGTATCCTGATAAATCAGAAATGGGATGGCCTACTTACATCATCTGCAATTCTCCAGAAGGAGAATTTCAAATTGTGGGTGAAGTAAAAGGGGGTCATCCCAAAGGAGAGTTTAGAAGTCGTCTTCAAGAGGTTCTAGATTCTACAGCGAGTCAGAACTAAATTACCTCAAAAGATTTGACTTCCAGGACAGGGCCAATCATGGCAGCTGTCATAATATCTTCACGCACCTGTCCTTTAACCTTTGCTTTTTGTCCAGCTTTGAGTAAGTCTTTGTCAGCCCCTCTGAGGATTTCGTAAGTAACGCCTTCTTCTGTGACTAACGCCCATGCGCCTGTGCCAATATCACGGTGTTCGATTGTGCCTGTAAGTGTAATCATAAACAGTGCTGAGTGGGGAGTTAAGAGTGCCGAGTGCCGAGTGCTGAGTAAGGAGTGGGAGTGGGGAGTGGGGAGTGGGAAGTGGGGAGTGGGAAGTGGGGAGTTAGGAGTTAGGAATTAGGAGTTAGGAGTTATAAAAATTCATTCCCCATGCCCAATGCCCAATGCCCAATGCCCAATGCCCAATGCCCAATGCCCAATGCCCAATGCCCAATGCCCAATTTTCCATTTATGCAATTTTTTCTTCGTTTTTCAATGCTAAACGAGCAAGTCCATAACAGATTAGGGCATTGACGATGAGGAAGAGGCGCGCTAAGTTCTCACTTCCTAAACCCCAAACTGCTGGATCGTAAAACGCACTTACCGTCAAGCACGCTGCTACACCTAATGTTGAACCAATGGCAAACCATTTTCCGCTAGGATGTCCCAGTAGCAATGCCATTAATACAATGGGAATCAGTACGCTGGCAAACAGTGGATTCAAGGCATCAGTTCCCTGGAGGGTATTGCCTAGTTCGGGAATTGAACTGCCCAATACCCGGAGAGGCCACTGGGGAAGATCAAAGATATAGATTCCTTTGAGGAAGAATAACCCAGAACTGCCAGCAATTAAGCCACTGGATAAAGACCAACTCCAGGTGAATGGGAAGTAAACTCGTAAAAACCAAGCTAGCAGATAGGAACCAACTACCATTAAAATCTTAGGTAATAGCGCGATCGCACCACCATCAATCCAAAAGCCAGGGTTAAAATAGCCATTATCGCGTAACCATCGGAAGAAATCTGGGAAACTGATTTGTCCTGCGAAGGCTAGTTTGACTGCTGCTTCGGCGTTGAGTTGTCCAGCGCCATAATAGTTTAAACCATCATCCTGGATAACTCGCGCCGACTGCTTGAGGACTTTTAAAACTTCATCTGGTTCTTTGATGCCAGCAGCTTTAATTAATGCTGCAACACCAGCAACGTGGGGAGAAGCCATACTTGTACCCTGGAAGCCCAAAAATACCCCTTCGCCCTTTTCGTCGATAGTCTCTTGGAGAATCTTACCAGCTTCACTACCACCAGGAGCAGAAATATCTACCCCTGCACCAAAGTTAGAATAAGGCGCTTTTTCGCCATCTGGGCCAATTGCCGAAACGCCGATGACGTAAGGATAGCGGGCTGGATAGCTTGCACCATTGGTGTTTTCATTCCCGGCTGCGGCAATAATAACTACACCTTTTCTATGGGCATAAGCGATCGCTTCTTTCATCAACTTGCTTTCACCGCCACCACCTAAGCTCATATTAATCACATCTGCGCCTTGATCAGCAGCAAATTTAATCGCTTCGGCAATATCGGCAACGGTACCGCCGCCATAAGAACTAAGTACCTTTAACGGCATCAGACTGGCTTCGTAGGCAATTCCAGCTACACCATATTTATTATTTGTGGCTTGGGCAATAGTTCCGGCAACATGAGTACCGTGTCCATTATCGTCTGTGGCTTCTTCTCGGTCGTTAACAAAATCATAGCCTTTGACGAATTTTGTCTCATACAAGTCCCGCACTTTGGTAATCCCAGTGTCAATTACCGCAACTGTGATGCCACTGCCTTTGGTTTGACTCCATGCGCCTTCAATGCCGATTTGGTGCAAGTTCCACTGCTTGCTGTAATATTGGTCATTGGGGCCAGTTAATGAGGGACTTGTTTCATCATCTTCTTGAGGTCGTAAAAATTCCCCTAACCAAGCGGCTTCACCTGGTTGGGGAATCTTTGTGTAGATGTAATTTGGCTCGATGAATTCTGTAGCTTGGGCAAATTTAGATTTTTTCAGTTCTTGAAGTCGCTGCCCGTCGCCCTTGATAATATACACATTATCTTTTTGGGAAAACTTGTTGTCTAATTGGGGTGTAAGGTTGTATTGTTTGGCGATCGCTTGCAAATTCTGTTCCACTACAGATGATGGAATATCTTCCCGAAAATCAAGCAAAATCGTCTCAAACTCTCCTTTAGTTGCCAATCCCTGGAAATTCAGGAAACCAAATATGGCAGATCCCAGCCCAATGACAAACAAGCACAATAATATAAGCTTTTTCATATTAACTCATTACCGCCTTTTGCCAGTTTTCTCACTACCATAACTTATCTCCATACTTTGTTGGGGGATTTTGCACTTTTAGTTACAAGTTTCACTTGATTATTCAGGAATTTTATAAACGATGGAACGCGGTCTTTTGTGGTTGCCCCTGTTAGTAATGTTTTTTTGGTTGGCTTGGCAAGGCTCGAAGGAATATCAAAAAGTTGAAGCCTATCGTACCTGGGCAGAGCAATTTGAACGGGCTAAGTATGATATTTATGCTGTATTGGGTCAAAAAAGTAACAATATCACTTGGGGAAAACCCACGCCTAAAGGGCCGATTAAATTAGAAACATTCTCTCTACTTAATGTCCAGCAAATCTATCTTTTGATAGATGGCAAATCTGTAGATGTTGAAAATCCACCGGAGAAAGGTCGTTCTATAGAGTTAGAATTTCTATTTTCAGAATCTACTAACTCAGTGCGGGTTCCGTTTACAGAAATCCCTTTAGCGGCGGAATGGGGTAAGTTTTTGCAGAGAGTATTACAAGGCTTGCGATCGCCACAAAATCAGTAGTTATTTAACTTCAGTTTGTCTCATAACCATTGACAAACATCTTTGCAACACATCAATTATGTGTAGGGGCGTATAGATTAGGACTTACGCACTGTACAAATTCATCGTGATGTGCGTTAACAGAAATAGGTTGTTTCAGGCTTTTATTAATTATCTTTTGATGCCTACGGCGGTAAACTACGTAATTAGACCACGCTGTAGGG
>Ga0209591_10000483_pt1 | contig 51631 bp, 51 predicted proteins | sample MAT01_FD_187207 | JGI IMG/M metagenome (GOLD analysis project Ga0209591, IMG submission 187207) | Freshwater microbial communities from Lake Fryxell liftoff mats and glacier meltwater in Antarctica - MAT-01 (SPAdes) (version 2) | ecosystem: Environmental > Aquatic > Freshwater > Ice > Liftoff...
GCGGTCTCGGACTCGGTGGATGCGCTCATGGTGCGTACTCCTCATGTCGGTCGGGGTCCTCATCGTGCGCCGGGGCCACCTCGGTCCGCCGGTGCCGAAGATCCCGGATGGGGGGGCCGTCGGTCCCGGACCGTGTCCGCCTCGGCGCGCGGCGCGGCGCGGCTCTCACCCCCGTTGGTCCTCACGCCGGACGCGGCGGTCGCGGTCGACGCACGGGTGCGTCTGGCCCCCGCGTCGACGACCGACGGGTGGTTGCGATCTCTGCCGACATGAGGGTGCTGCCGACGGGTCCTTCGTCACAGCACCACAGCTCGCCCCGACGCGTGGCGGCCCGGTGGTGGTCGGGGTCGACGGCACGCCGTCGGGGGACATCGCGCTGGACCTCGCCGCCGAACTCGCGGAGTCCATCGGGGCGCGGCTGCTCGCCGTGCACGCGTGGTCCGAGGTCCTGCCCGACGGTTCCGGAGCGGCGCACCGGCTGGGCGACGACCGATCCGACCTCACCGGTCGCGGCACCGCGCTGCTCGAGCAGCATCTCGCCCCGGTGCACGAACGGCGCCCAGAGCTGCGGATCGAGCGCCACGTCGTCGAGGGCACCCCGCTGCGGGTCCTCCTCGATCGAGCACCCGCGGCCCACGCGGTCGTGATCGGGCACCGTGCGCACGCGCAGGCGGGCGTGATGCTGCTCGGCTCGACCAGCAGGGGTCTGGTGCAGTTCGCGCCCTGCCCGGTCGTGGTGTCCCGCCCGCCCGCGGACCGCCTGCTGACGGTCGCGTGATGAGTTCGAGGGAAGCCGAGGATGCTCGATGTCCTCGCCGTCGGGGCCGGCGTCAGGCAGCATTCCGTCGCCACGTCCGACGTGGCCGCCCCGGCTGCCTGCGCCGGTCACCCGCGGGCGCGGGCCGGCCGGCGCGAAGAGGCCGCGCGCCGGGACGACACCGCTCCAGAGAAGGGCATCGAGATGCCGATCATGAAGCCGAAGTCGTACCAGTTGCCGTTGTTGTGCACCTCGTAGATGCTCACAGAACCGTTGAACAGCGGCCTCGCGGCACCAGCGGCACTGGCCCCGTATCGGGCACGACCCCTCAACCTGGTTGCGGGTGCGCCGAGCGGCTGAGGGACTTCACGACAGGCGCCGGTGTGCGGCGGCCACCCCGGCGAGCGCGGTGACCGCACCCACCACGATGAGGATCGCGGGCAGCACGAGTGCCCAACTCAGCACGAGCAGGTCGAGCTCCTGCAGGAGCAGTGCGGCGCCGACGAGCAGGAAGGCGAGGCCGCCACCGAGTACCGGGGCGGGATGGTCAGTACGTCGCACGGGACACCTCCACGTCGCCGGCACCGACGTCGACCACCACGGTGAGCGGCGCGTCGCCGTTGGCTGGATCCGTCCAGTTCAGGTCGACGCCCTCCTGGACGGCGACATCGTCGACCCTGACGGTGCCCGCCACGACCGCGGCCCGGACCTCGATCGGCCGGTCCGCCGGGAGACGCAGCACGACGCGCCCGGCCCCGACCGCCACGTCGAGGCGGCCGGTGGCGGGCAGCGGCCCGTGGGTCAGGTCGACGGTCAGGGTGCCCGCCGAGATCGTCGTGCCCGACCAGTCATCGGTCCCCGGGGTGATCGTCCGGTCGCCCACGGGTCCGGTGAACCGGCCCGCACCGACCCCGACCGCGATGGCCGCGACGAGCAGAACGACGCCGAGTGTGGCGACATTGGTCCGGCCACGTCCGCCCACGAGGCTCACCAGGAGCACCGCCCCGACGACTGCCACGCCCGCGGCGGGCGCGAGGTGCCATGGCACGGAGGCACCCTGCGAGTCGAGCAGCCATCCGACGCCCGCCGCGGCGAGCAGCAGGCCGAAGGCGACGCGGTCCCACCGCACCCCGGGCTCGTGTCGTGGGAAGAGCGCAGGCGGGTCGGCCTCGACCCGTTCCCGATCCGGGGTCGTCGTCATCGCCGTCACCGCCGTGCCGAGATCAGGACCGTGGCCCCGACCGCCAGTACCACCAGCGGCCACAGGAAGTCGGCGCCGAACCACGGGAGCCATTGCTGCACGAGCAGCAGCGCGCCGAGCCCCACGAGCACCGCACCGACGGCGATCGTCACCGAGTGCCGCCCTGGGGGCGGCGCGGACCGCTCCGGCTCGTCCTTGCCGGCCTCCGGGATCACCACCCACGCCACGACGTAGGCGAGCACCCCGAACCCACCCGACAGTGCGAGCGCCACCGCGGCGACGCGCAGCAGCACCGGATCGACGTCCAGGTAGCGGGCGACCCCTCCACACACCCCGCCGAACATGCGGTCCCGCCTGCTGCGGCGCAGCGGCGGCCGGATGCGTGTCTCGTGCGGGATCACCTGCACCGGTACCGGCTCGGTCATGGGCCACCTCCGTGTCGACACCGGACGGCTGTCCAGCTCAGGTCGGTCGGCACGTCGGTCGCGCCGCACGCCAAGATTGCCCCGCGGACCCGCGGCCGTCTCAGGCCGAAGGGCTCCCGGTCCCCGGTGCGGACGACCCTTGAGCAGGGGCGGCCACTGCCCCGGTCACGCCGACGCGTCGCGGTTCTGATCGCGGTGGTCCGGCTCGAAGGGCACGCGAGAGCCACCGGAAGCAGGCCCTCCGCCTCTGTCGGGGTCGTGCTGGACGCCCTCAGGATGATCTGGTCGGATCCGACGATCCGGCATGGGACCCGGACTGGAGCAGCCCGTGACGGATGAAACGAACAACCGCAGCACCATCCTGGCAATGTGGACGGCGATCGGTGCGGGCCTTGGGCTGACCGTCGGGATCCTGTCGGGAAATTTGGCGATCGGACTCGGCATCGGGGCCGGCGTCGGAGTCGCGATCGGTGCCGCACTGAGCGCCCGAGGTCCGGCGTGACGACGCGGCTCAGTCGGCGGTCGCACTGCGGGTGCTCATCGTCTGGTTGTACGACAACAACGGGGGCAGTGTGCTCGCTGCGGTGCCCTCCCACACCATGATCAACGTCGGCGGGTTCCTGTTCCCGAACCACGGCTCCCACTACGACCCGGTGCTGTTCGGGCTGGCACCGCGGCGGCGGCCACGTTCGTGGCGTTGCTGTGGGGCCCGCGAACTCACCCACCTTCGAGACCCCCGTCGGGGGTGAGCGGGCCGTCGGACACCCATCTCCGCCCGATTGTTCGGCGAGTGCCGTTGGAACCCCGGCTTCGCGCTGAGGTCGACCCGTTTATCCTCAGGCATCAGGATGTGAGTCGCGGCCGTGCCGCATCGTCGCCCGGTTCACCCACACGACGGCGACAACGACGAAGCCGACCATGTCCCAGGGTTGGGCGGCGGGCCAGGCGGGGCCGGGTCGATCGGGGCGAAGGGGCGACCCGACAGAATAGAGTGATCTCCGTGCGCAGGCCCACGAGTTCCCGGTGGTTCATCCTGGCGTTCGTCGCCATGGTCGTGCTGGGGACGGCGGTGATCGTGGTGACGATCGGCGCGGCGACCGGCTCCTGGGCGTCGGGCGCGGTCGTCGGCGGGATAGCCGGCGGGCTGTCGGCAGCGAGCTATCCTGTGTTCTTCCGGCGCCGCTGATCGAGTTCCCTCCGATCGGGCGCCGGTACTCAGTACGAGAGGCTCAGCGAAACCAGCCCGCCGACCACCGCGACGTAGCCGACGTCGGCTACGTCGCGAGGGCAGTCATTCCGTTCCACGCCACGGCGGTCCAGCCCGCGCGCCGGGTGACCGTTCGTGCGGTCTCCCACGCGGCTGGGACGACCCCGAGCGTACCGAGCACCGTGAGTGCCTGCGCGCCGCGCAACAGGATCGTGTGGGGCGGGCGGCATCGGCTGCAGCGTGAACCCCGGATTCAGCCCGACCGCGGCCACCCGACCGTCATCGGTGCTCATCGCGACGCGGAACTCGCCACCGACTTCCTGCCACACCCAGGGTTCGACCTCCACCATGCTCACCGGCGAGCTGAGGTGTCGGTCAACGCCGAGATGGTGAGACTGCCGTCGCCGGCGGCGACCACGTCGATCCCCGAGAGCGTCCAGAACAGGCGGGCGAACGTGTTCTCGCTGCGCCACGAGAGCTGATAGGTGCCGGCGGCCGCGGATCCGTGCTCCGCGGAGGACGGCAGAGCCCGCGTCGCCGGTCGGGTGTCCGGGTAGTAGCGGTCCGTGAAGCTGTGCAGATCTGATCACGGAGCGCTGTGGTCGAGTCAGGCCGGGTGCCGACACTGTTCACCGCGACGAAAACACCGGTGTCGTCGTCCGGATACAGCTGCAACTGGGCGTGGAACGCGGTGAGATCACCGCCGTGGCCGAGGATGCGGTGTCCGTTGCGATCTTGCTCGAAGAAGCCCAGTGCCATCCGCGGCCCCGCCGCGAGTCCACCGAGCGAATCCGCCCCGAGAGCCGGTTGCTGCATCCGCGTCAGGGTTTGCGCATCCAACAGGCGGGAGGTCGTGCTGCCGTCCGTGTCGAGCTGCGCCAGCATGAAGGAACTCATGTCGGCCGCCGATGCGGACAGGGCAACGGCAGGAGCCGGCCCGACCACTTCGAAGGGCACCTCCTGCGACCGGCTCGACTCGTAGCCCTTCGACATCTGCGCACGAAGGCGTGCCGGGAGCGGCTGGTCCAGGGTTGCCATCGCCATCCCCGCACGGTCGAGCACCTCGTGCTGGACGTACCGGCTGTACGGCTCGGCCGTGACCCGCTCCACGAGATAGGCGGCCAGAGCATTCGAGTGGTTCGAGTACGACGGGGTCGTCCCCGGTGCGTAGATCTGCTCGGGTGGGTCCAGCGAGACCTCGTCGCGCAGCGTCGGTGGCGAGCCGCCGGCCGGCAGGATGACGCCGGCGATCCGGTCCTCGGAGCCTGCGGTATGGGTCAGGAGGTGGCGCAGGGTCACCGGTTCGGCGAACCGGGTCGGCAGCTCGAAGTCGAGGGTGTCGGCCACCGGCGCATCCAGGTCCAGCCGGCCGGCCGCGACCAGTTGCATGACGGCTGTGGCCGTGACGAGCTTCGAGATCGACCCGATCCTGAACAGTGTGGTCGACGGGTCCACGACAGTGGCGGGTGTCCCACCTGCCCCGGTGTCCGCGAACCCGAAACCTCGTTCGGTCAACACCTGGCCGTCGTGGACGACCGAGACGGTCGCTCCCGCGATGCCTTCCCGCTCGAGTGCGGAAGGAACGATACCGTCCAACCACGCGTCGACATCCGCCCTCGTCAGCTCACCGGTGCCGGCGGGGCGGGTAGGGGGTTCACGCTGGAGCGGCTTTCCGCACCGCACCCCGACAGCGAGAAGAGAATCGTCAGCGCTACCGCAGCCCGCCGGCCCCACCCTGGTCGTTGCGATCGTTCGGCCATCGTCGCTTCCTTCCGGCTAGACAGCAGGCCCACGCCCGCCCGTCGCCGCGGTCATCCCGATCTCGGTCGGCGAGGCCGGCAACCTCACCGTGAGCTTCGTGGCCCTGTCCTACGCGGGGGAGTTCACCGTCACCGTCGTCGCCGACCCCGACCGAGTGCCCGACCTGCCCGTTCTCTCCCACGCCTTGCAGGCGGAGCTGGACGCGCTGAACCGCTCCTGACCGGTCGGGTCCGGCACGCTCTTCTCACCGGGTGATGGACACCTTGAGGGCCTTCGTCTCCGCCGCCCGCGAGAAGGTGTCGTAGGCGTCGAGGAACGCGTCGAAGGTGAAGTGGTGGCTCACGAACGTCTCCGGCGCAAGCGTGCCCTGGGCGACCAACTTGAGCAGCATCGGTGTGGTCGTGGCGCTCACCAGGCCCATCGTGATGGCGATGTCCTTGATCCACAGGTCTTGCAGTTTCAGCTCCACCGACGTCCCGTGCACCCCGACGTTCGCGACCGTGCCACCGGGACGAATCAGCTCGGTGGCCATCTGGAACGTCACGGGCACGCCGACGGCCTCGATGGCCACGTCCACGCCGAGGCCGTCGGTCATGGCGAGCACGGCGTCGCGCCAGCCTGGGTCACTGCTGTTGACGGCGTCGGTGGCTCCGAAGACCGTGGCCTGCGCGACGCGGTTGTCGTCGACGTCCACGGCGATGATGCGCGAGGCACCGTACAACCCGGCGGTCATCGTGGCCGCCAGCCCGACCGGTCCCGCACCAATGACCGCGACGACGTCGCCGGGCTTGACACGACCATTGCGCACTCCGATCTCGAAGCCGGTGGGCAAGATGTCGGAGAGCATCAGGGCGGCGTCGTCGCTCACGCCCGCGGGGATCTTGTGGAGGGAGTTCTCGGCGAAGGGTACGCGGACGTACTCGGCCTGGGTTCCGTCGATGAGGTGACCGAAGATCCAGCCGATTCCCGATGCCCCTTCGTCGTTGAGGCAGTGGGCGGGCAGCTGCTGATGGCAGTAGGAGCACGACCCGCACGAGGTGATGCACGAGATGATCACACGGTCCCCGACGGCGAGGGTAGACACCGCCTGACCCACCTCTGTGATGGTGCCGACCCCTTCGTGACCGAGGACCCGGCCCGCGGTCACGGCTGGCACATCACCCTTGAGGATGTGCAGGTCGGTTCCACAGATGGTCGTCACGTCCACCGCGACGATGGCGTCGGTCCCACGGACGATCTTCGGGTTCGGCACATCTTCCCAGTCCTTCTGACCCGGCCCGTGGTAAACGAGAGCCTTCACAGCATCAACCTCCTGGTCTCGCTCACAGTGTTCTCGTCCGTTCGGCAATGTGTCTCGGCATCCACGATGGGCGAGCCCGGCGGGAAGCAATAGGGCACATAGGCCCCTCATTCGTCGCGTGCCGCGAGGTCGGGACCGCCACGTAGCGGGACCACCGGCCGCAGTCGCCGGGACCTTCGTCGGTACCGCGCGCACCACAGGCCACGGGAGTGTGTGGACGCGGTCCGGTGCGCGCAGCCCGCCATCGTCCGAGTCGATCGACTACCCGACGCAGTGGTGAGGAACAGACCGTGACGATCCGTGTAGGTGTGAACGGCTTCGGCCGGGTGGGCAGGAACTTCTTCCGGGCGGTGGACGTGCACCGGGCCGCGGGCACGACCGACGTCGAGATCGTCGCGGTGAACGACCTGACCGACATCGCGACGCTGGCGCACCTGCTCAAGTACGACTCCGTGCTGGGGCGCCTCCCGCACGACGTGTCCGTCGAGGGCGACGAGATCGTCGTCGGTGACCGTCGGATCAGGGCACTGACGATCGCGGACGGCCCGGCGGCGTTGCCGTGGCGGGAGCTGGGCGTGGACGTGGTCGTCGAGTCCACCGGCCACTACAAGGCCGCGGCCGATCTGCGGGGCCACCTGGACGCGGGAGCCGCCAAGGTGATCGTCTCCGCGACGGCGAAGGGCGCGGACCTCACCGTCGTCATGGGCGTGAACCACTACGACTACGACGGCACCCAGGACGTCGTCTCGAACGCGTCCTGCACCACGAACTGCCTGGGCCCGATGGCGAAGGTCCTCGACGACGCGTTCGGCATCGAACGCGGCCTGATGACCACGATCCACGCATACACCCCGGACCAGAACCTGCAGGACGGCCCGCACAAGGACCTGCGCCGGGCCCGCGCCGCCGCGATCAACGTGGTGCCCACCTCGACCGGTGCGGCCAAGGGAATCAGCCTGGTGCTGCCCCGGCTGGAGGGCCGCCTCGACGGGTACGCGCTGCGCGTGCCGGTGCCCACCGGCTCGGCGACCGACCTCACCGTGACCGTCAGGGCCCCCACCACCGTCGAGGCCGTCAACGCGGCGTTCCGCGCCGCGGCCGACGGCGAGCTCAAGGGCTACCTCACCTACACCGAGGACCCGATCGTGTCCTCCGACATCGTCACCGACCCGTCGTCGTGCGTCTTCGACTCCGGCCTCACCAAGGTCATCGGCGACCAGGTGAAGATCGTGGGCTGGTACGACAACGAATGGGGCTACTCGAACCGCCTCGTCGACCTCGCCGGGCTCGTCGGCTCGACGCTGCACCGGACGGCGTCGTGATCACCGGGACCGTCGACCAGGACGCCGTCCACGCGGCGCTGGCCCTCGCGGCCAGGGCGCCCTCGGTGCACAACACGCAGCCGTGGTCCTGGCGGTTCGACGGGGAGACGATCCGGCTGGGCGTCGACGTGTCGCGTTGGCTCGTCGCGACCGACCCGGACGGCCGCGACGTCCTGCTGAGCTGCGGGGCGTGGCTGCACCACCTGCGGGTCGCGTTGGCCGCGAGTGACGTCGGGGCCGTCGTGCACCGCCTGCCCGACCCGACCGAACCCGACCTGCTCGCCGTGGTCGAGCTGCGCCCCGGCGCCGGGGTCGACCACTCCCCCGCGACCGAGCCGGCCGCCTCGATCAGCCGGCGGGTCACCGACCGGCGACGCTTCCGGGACTGGCCGATCCCCGACCGGTTCCTCACCCAGCTGGTGGATTGTGCCGCCGACCAGGGCGCCACGCTGCGGGTCCTGACCGACGCCACCGCAGTGTCGACGGTGTCCATCGCGATCCGGACCGCCGCGGTCGAGCACGCCGGCTCGGTCGGCTACGGCGCCGAGCTCTCCACCTGGAGCGGGCCGCGCTCGGCCGCGGACGGGCCCGCGGTCGACGGGGTACCGGTGGCGAACACCCCGGATCCCGCGCTCCGCCGCGACGGCCCGCCGATGCGCCGGTTCGCCGGCGGCGAGCTCGCCGACCCCGGTCCCGACTCGACGGACACGGTCACCCTCCTCGTGCTCGGCACGTCGTCGGACGACCGGCTCTCCCAGCTGCGGGCCGGGGAGGCGATGAGCGCGGTGCTGCTGCGGGCCACCACCCTGGGCCTGGGCGCCAGCCCCTACAGCGAGCCCCTGGAGGTGCCCTGCACCCGGGACCTGCTGCGCGACGAGGTCCTCGGCGGCACGCTGTCCCCGCAGCTGGTGCTGCGGATCGGGTGGCCGCCCTCCGCGCAACCGCTCCCACCCCACACCGGCCGGCTGCCGGTCGGGGACCGGGCCGATCTGCCGCGCTGACGCCCGGAGCGTCGCGGTGGCTCGGCCGTCCGCTCCCGCGCCGAAGGTCCCGGGGCCGGGAAGGCCATCGGCCCTGCCGGACGGAGCCGCTCGCGCGGCACCGTGGTCGAGAGCAGGAGAACCGGGCGACGTGAGAGGCCGCGACAACGATGGTCGACATCATCGACGACAGCAGGTCTCCGATCGGAGCGCCGACCGAGCCGCCGACCGGGCGGAGGTTCCTCACGATGGCCGTCGGCGGGCTGGCCACCGTGGCGGTCGGCGCGGCCGTTGCCGGTGACGTCTACGCCGACCGGAGTGGCGTGTTCTCCAGCGGCAGACGACCCGGCCTGGCAACCTGGGATGCCCTTCCGGATCGGCCATCCCACCGCTGCCGCGTCCGGCCGATCGACCCGATCCGGCGGGACCTGCGACAGCCCGTCACCCGACGGAGCGACGTTCGGCCCGCCCGTCGAGGCCGTCCGGCACTGTCCGCCGGAGCCGCACCGGCCCATCGTGGACAGGTGACAGTCGCCGCTTCACCGGTCCGGCCGGTGTCCCGCGACGTACTCGTGCGGGCGGTCGAGCGTGCCCTGCGGGCCCCGTCCGTGCACAACACCCAGCCCTGGAAGTGGCGCCTCGGCGACGGGGAGGTGCGCCTGTACGAGGACCGCGACCGCCAGCTGGTCGGGACCGACCCTGACCGTCGCGACCTCGTGATCAGCTGCGGGGCGGCGCTGCACCATCTGCGGGTGGCACTGGCCGATGTCGGCGTGGCGACCACGACCGAACGGCTGCCCGATCCCGAGGACAGCACGCTGCTGGCGCTCGTCCACACCACCGACGGGCCCGCCGATCCCCGGGACGCCGCACTGGCCGCCGCGATCGAGCGCCGGCACAGCGACCGGCGTGGGCTCCGCCCCGAGCCGACCCGGCGGGAGGACTTCGGTGTGCTCGCCGAGCATGCCGCGGCCTGGCACGCCGGACTGCACCCCGTCGTGGGCGACGACGCCCGCGGACGGCTGGACGCCGTGCTGGGCGAGGCCGCGACCCTCGAACCCGACGCCCCCGGCCACGCCGCCGAGCTGGCCCTCTGGACCAGCCGCTACGGCGGTGGGCGCGACGGGATCCCCCGCGGGTCGCTCCCGGCGCGCGGTGCCGGGGACGACAGCCCCGGTCTGCGCCGGTTCCCCTCGGGACGGCTGAGCCAGCCGCCACAACACCTGAACACCGGGCCGGACGGCTCGACGCTGATGGTGCTCACGACCTCCGGCGACGGCGTCCTCGACTGGCTCCGCGCCGGTGAGGCCACCAGCGCCGTCCTGCTGGCCGCCACGCTGCTCGGGTTGGCCACGACGGCGCTGAGCCAGGCCGTCGAGGTCGCCGACACCCGGCGCAAGCTCGCCGACACGGTGCTCCGGGTCCCCGAACACGCCCAGCTGGTCCTGCGTGTCGGGCGCGCGCCCGCCGACGCCGCGCCGCTACCCCCCACCCCGCGCCGGCCACTGCACTCCGTGCTGCTGCCGGACTGACCCCGCCCACCCGAGTTCCTCACACCGTCAGGCGGTCCGTTCGTGGTTCTTGATCTGTGGCGCAGGATCCGTCGTGTCGGAACCAGCGCCGAGCCGCCTCCGCCCCGGCCCGTCGCCGACCGACCGGACCGCGCCGTCGAGCTGGGTGGTTCGGTGCAGCTCCGGCACGTCGACGCGGGCTCGTGCAACGGCTGCGAGATCGAGATCGGCTCGGCGTTCGGCCCGGTGTACGACGCCGAGCGGTACGGCGCCCGGCTGGTCGCCTCACCGCGACATGCCGACGCACTGCTCGTCACCGGCGCGGTGACCCGGAACATGCGCGAACCGCTGCGCCGCACCTACCAGGCCGTCCCGGAGCCGAAGCTCGTCGTCGCGGTCGGGGACTGCGCCCGCAACTGCGGCGTGTTCGCCGGCGCGTACGGGGTGGCCGGCGCGGTCGGGGACGTCGTCCCGGTCGATCTGGAGGTGCCGGGCTGCCCTCCGCGCCCGGAGGCGATCGTCGAGGCACTGCGCACCCTCACCGGTCGATGAACGCGGTAGGAGCCGGACTGGGTGTCGCGCTGCTGCTCGCCCTCGCCGCCGCGGTCGCCGCGCCGCTGGCACCGCGCACCGCGCGACCGGCCGTCGCGGGTGCGGGCACCGCGCTGTGCGGGGCGGCGGCCGTGCTGGCCGGCGTGGCGGCGCTGGCCGGGCAGCGCCTGACGGTGGAGCTGCCGGGCGTGCTGCCACTCACCGGCCTGACGATCACCGTGGACGCGCTGGGTGGTCTGTTCCTCGCTGTCGTCGGTGCCGTCGCGGTGGCGACCGGGATCTACGCGATCGGCTACGGAGGTCCGGACGGCCGCGGCGTGCAGGCGGCGCTACCGCTGTTCGTCGCGTCGATGCTGCTGGTGCCGGTGGCGGGCAACGTCGGCGGCTTCCTGCTGTGCTGGGAACTCATGGCGCTGACCTCGCTGCTGCTGGTGGCGGCCGAGCATCGCCGACGCGACGAGGTGGCCTCGGCCGCCCGCTGGTACGCGGTGATGACGCACGTGGGGTTCGTGGCGATCCTGATCGGGCTCGTGGTGCTGGCCGGGCACGCCGTCGACGACTCGTTCCCGGCGCTGCGCTCGGCGGGTGCGCAGCTCGAGCCCGCGACGGCCGGGCTGGTGTTCGTCCTGACCCTCGTGGGGTTCGCGTCGAAGGCGGGGATCGTGCCGCTGCACGCCTGGCTGCCGCGCGCGCATCCGGAGGCCCCCAGCCACGTGTCGGCGCTGATGTCGGCGGCGATGGTCACCCTGGGCGTCTACGGGATCGTGCGGGTGGGGTTCGATCTGCTCGGCGGCGGCACCCCCTGGTGGTGGGTGCTGGTCCTGCTGCTGGGCGCGGTGTCCGCGGTGTACGGGATCCTGCAGGCCGCGATCGCCACCGACCTCAAGGCCCTGCTGGCCTGCTCGACCACGGAGAACATGGGCATCGTCCTGGTCGGGGTGGGGGCGGCCGGAATGTTCGCCGGCGCCGGCAACCTGCTGCTGGCCGGTCTGGCGCTGACCGCGGCGCTGCTGCACGTGGGCAACCACTCCGCGTTCAAGACGCTGCTGTTCCTCGCGGCGGGCTCGGTGCTGCACGCAACGGGCACCCGCGACCTCGACGCCCTCGGCGGCCTGCGTGCCGGGATGCCCGTCACGACGGCGGCGTTCGGGCTCGGCGCGCTGTCGGCGTCGGCGCTACCCCTCGGGGCGGCGTTCGTCAGCGAGTGGCTGCTGCTGCAGGCCCTCGTGCACGGCCTGGCCGTCGGCGGGGTGGCCACGGCGATCGTGATGCCGCTGGCGGTGGCCACGGTCGCGCTGACCGCGGGACTGGCGGTGGCCGCGTTCGTCAAGGCTTTCGGGGTCGGGTTCCTGGCCCGGCCCCGGTCCGCCGCCGCCGCGCGCGCCCACGAGAGCCCGCCCACCATGCTCGCCGGGATGGCCGTGGCCGGCGTGGCCTGCGCCGCGCTCGCCCTGGCCCCCGCGCTCGTGTTGCCGGCCGTGGGCCGGGTGGGCGGCGCACTGTTCGGCGCGGCCGATCCGCTGGCCGCGGGGCTGCTGGTCGTGCGGCTCCAGGGCTTCACGGGATCGCTGTCGCCGCTGCTGGTGGCCGGCGCGGTGCTGGTCGGGACAGCGGCGGTGGCGCTCGGGGCCAGGCTGCTCGCAGCCCGGTCGCGGGACCGGACGGCGGTGCGGTTGTGGGACTGCGGCGCGGGCCCGCTCTCGGCGCGGATGGAGTACACGGCCACCTCGTTCGCGCAGCCGCTGCAACGGGTCTTCGACGACGTGGTGCGGCCCGAGCAGGACGTCGACGTCACCCACCACCGGGAGTCGCAGTACCTCGTCGACGCGGTGCGCTACCGGTTGCGGGTGCCGGACCGGCTCGAGCACGGGCTCTACCGGCCGGTGCTGACCGCGGTGGCCGCCTGGGGACGGCTCGGGGCGCGGCTGGCCACCGGCAGCATCCACCTCTACCTCGGCTACGGCTTCGTCGCGGTGTGCGGCCTAATGGTCCTGCTCGTGGCGATCCGATGAGCGTGGCCGGGATCACCGTCGCGCTGGTGCAGGCCGTCGTGGTGCTGGTCGGGTCGCCGCTGTTGCTCGGCATCATGCGGCAGGTCCGCGCGCGGCTGGAGGGCCGCGCCGGCGCCGGGGTCCTGCAGCCGTGGCGCGACCTGCGCAAGCTGATGCGCAAGCAGCCCCTCACCCCGCGCGGCACCACCGAGGTGTTCCGGATGGCGCCACTGGTGCTGATGGCCACGACCCTGGCGGTGGTCGCCGTCGTCCCGTTCGTGACCACTGCCGCGGTGCCGGCGGCGGGCGCCGACCTGTTCGTCGTGGTGGCGTTGCTGACCCTCGGTGCCGTCGCGCTCGCACTGGCCGGGCTGGACACCGGCACCGCGTTCGGCGGGATGGGCGCCAGCCGCGAGATCACGATCCTGGCCCTCGTCGAGCCCACGCTGCTGGTGGGGGTGCTCGCGCTGTCCGTGCCGGTCGGTTCCACCGACCTGGGCGACATCGTGACCTCGACCCTGCGGGACCCGGGCCGGGTGATCACCCCGGCCCACGTGCTCGCCGCGGTGGCATTGGGGCTGGCCGTCGTCGCCGAGACCGGGCGGCTCCCGGTGGACAACCCGTCGACCCACCTCGAGCTGACGATGGTGCACGAGGCGATGGTGCTCGAGTACGCCGGCCCGGACCTGGCGCTGGTGGAGCTGGCCTCAGCGATGCGGCTCACCGTGTTCCTCGGGCTGTGGGCCACGCTCTTCGCCCCCTGGGGGATCGCGGGCACCACAGGGCCGGGTGCCGTCGCGTTGGGGGTGGCGGTCTTCGCCGTCAAGGTGACGGCGCTGGGCGCCGGGCTTGCCGGGGCCGAGGTGTTCCTCGCGAAACTGCGCCTGTTCCGCACGCCGGAGCTGCTGGCCGGGTCGTTCGTGCTGGCCCTGCTCGCGGTGGTCGCGTCCTTCTTCTTCGGCTGAGTCCATCCCGAGACACCGAGACAGGAGCAGACATGTCCGAGGCGCTTCTCACCCAGCTGGTCGGCCTGGGCGCGGGCGCGGTGCTGCTCACGGCCGTCCTGGTGTTGTGGCTGCGCGAGCTGGCGGTGGTGATCCGGGTGTTCGCGGCGCAGGGTGTGGCGCTGGCCGGGCTGGTCGCCGTGCTGGCCGTGCACGAGGGCTCGGGCGAGCTCGCCGTGGTGGCGGTCGGCGTGCTGGTGCTGCGCGCCGGGTTGCTCCCGCACCTGCTGCGCCGGGCGCTGTCCGCCGCCGAGGGGGAGCGCCGGGTGACCCGCCCGCTGGTCAACGTGGCCGCGTCGCTGCTCGCCGCGGCCGTGCTGACGCTGCTGGCACTCGCGGTGTCGCAGCCGCTGGTGGCGCTGGCTCCCTCACCGGTCACCGCGGCGATCCCGGTCGGGATGGCGGTGGTGCTGATCGGGTTCTTCGTGCTGGTCACCCGGCGACGCGCGCTGTCACAGCTGACCGGTTTCCTGCTCATGGACAACGGCATCACCGCGGTCGGGTTCCTCACCGGCGCCGGTGTGGCGCTGATCGTCGAGCTCGGGGTGTTCCTCGACGTGCTGCTGGCCGTGCTGGTGCTCGGCGTGCTGACCGGCCGGATGCGGGATGTGTTCGGCCGCACCGACCTCGACGAACTGCGGGAGCTGCACGACTGATGGTCATCCTGCTGATTCCTCTGCTGCTGCCGGTGCTGACCGCGGTGGCCTACCTCGCAGCCGGATGGCGCCGGTCGACGGCGTGGCTGGGTGCAGGCAGTGCCGCCGTCGTGCTGGCCGCAGTGGTCGTCCTCGCGGTACAGGTGCTCGCCGCCGGTCCGCGCACCGCGGTGGGGGGCTTGCTGCGGGCCGACGCGCTCACCGCGTTCATGCTGGTCGTCGTCGCCGCCGTCGCGCTGGTGGCCTGCGCGGCCACCCCGGCACACCTGCGCGGCGAGATCGCCGCCGGGCACGCGAGCGCGCGCACCGCGACCCGGCACACCGTGCTGGTCCAGCTGTTCCTGGCGGCGATGACGCTGGCCGTGCTGGCCGCCGATCTCGGAGTGCTGTGGGTGGCGGTGGAGGCCACGACGATCATCACCGCGTTCCTGGTCGGCCAGCGCCGCACCCGGGCCGCGGTGGAGGCGGCGTGGAAGTACGTCGTGATCTGCTCGACCGGGATCGCGCTGGCCCTGCTGGGCACCCTGCTACTGAACTACGCCTCCCTGCACGCCGGGTCCGGCGCCGGGCTGGATCTCGCCGCGCTGGCCGACGGCGCGGCCGGCCTGGACCCCGGCGTCACCCGCATCGCGGTGGCCCTGCTGATCCTCGGCTTCGGCACCAAGGCCGGGCTGGCCCCGCTGCACGCGTGGCTACCCGACGCGCACAGCCAGGCCCCGGCGCCGGTGTCGGCGCTGATGTCCGGGGTGCTGCTCTCGGTGGCGTTCTACGCGATCCTGCGGGTGAAGGTGATCGCCGATGCAGCGCTGGGCGTCGGGTTCGCCCGGACCATGCTGGTCGTGATCGCGCTCGCGTCGCTGCTCGTGGCCACCACGCTGCTGATCGCCCAGCGCGACTACAAGCGGATGCTCGCCTACTCCAGCATCGAGCACATGGGGCTGCTCGCCCTCGGGGCCGCCGCGGGCGGGCCGCTCGCCACGGCTGCGGTGCTGCTGCACATGCTGGGCCACGGGCTGGCCAAGAGCACCCTGTTCGTCGGCGCCGGGCACGTACTGCAGGCCACCGGCTCCAGCCGGATCGCCGACGTCCGGGCGCTGGCGAGCCGCTCGCCGGTGCTCGCCGGGTGCGTTGGGGCGGGGGTGCTGGCACTGGTCGGGTTCCCCCCGTTCAGCCTGTTCGCCAGCGAGTTCGCCCTCGCCAGGGCCGGGTTCGCCAACGGGTTGGGCTGGGCGACCGCCGCCGCGTTCGTGCTGGTGCTCGTCATCGCCGCCGTACTGGTCGGGCATACGAGCCGGATGCTGCTGGGTGCGTCCACCGCCGCCCCCGGGGCTGCGCCCGCGCCGCTCCCGCTGCCGATCGGCGCCGCGACCACCATGGTGCTCGCGCTGGTCGGCTGCGCGGTCATCGGCGTCGGCGCGGCCCCGCTGGCACCGCTGCTGGCCCGGGCCGCCGACATCGTGTCGGGAACACCATGAGCAGCGGCACGGCGAGGGCCCCGGTCGGCTGGCACCGCACCGCCCGCACAGTCACACCCGACCAGCTCCCCGCGCAGGCCGCGGAGCTGCTCGACGCGGGGTTCCGCGTCGCGCTCGTGGCCGGCCACGACGACGGGGACCGGCTGCGTGCGGTGTACCTGTTCACCGCGGCCGCACCCGACCGGCGCGTCGAGCTGCTCGTCCCGCTCGATCCCGACCGCCCGCGGGTGCCCAGCATCGCGGCGCTGTCGTTCCCGGCCGGGCGGTTCGAACGCGAGATGCGTGACCTGCTCGGCATCGTACCGGTCGACCATCCACTGCCCCGGCGGCTGGTGCGCCACTTCCACTGGCCGCGGGGCTGGTACCCGATGCGTGACGACGCCGGTGACCCGCCGGCGTTCGGTGACCAGGACGGTCCGTATCCGTTCCGCAGCGTCGAGGGGCCGGGGGTCTACGAGATCCCGGTCGGCCCGGTGCACGCCGGCATGATCGGGCCGGGTCACTTCCGGTTCTCCGTCGTCGGCGAGACCATCCTCAACCTCAAGGCCCGCCTGTGGTTCGTCCACCGCGGCGTCGAGAAGCTGTTCCAGGGACGGACGCCGCAGGACGCGCTCGAACTGGCCGAACGCATCAGCGGCGACACCTCCGTCGGGCACGCGCTCGCCTTCTGCCAGGCCGTCGAGGACGCGCGGTCGGTCGACGTCGGTCCGGATGCCGCGCGCCTGCGCGCGATCCTGCTGGAGTTGGAGCGGCTCTACAACCACGTGACGGACATCGGCGCGATGTGCAACGACGTCGGGCACTCCGTCCTCCATTCCCACGCCGGACGCATCCGCGAGGAGCTGCTGCGCGTCAACGACCGGGTCACCGGGAGCCGGCTGCTCCGCGGCGCCGTCCACCCCGGCGGCACCGTTCTCGCCGCACTCCCCGACCCGGTGCGGCTACGCATGATCGCGGCCGACGCCGCCGAGGTGGCCGCGCTGGCGCTGGGCCACAGCGGCGTGCTCGACCGCTTCACCGGCACCGCCGTGCTCACCGCTCGCCAGGCCCATGATCTCGGCGCCCTCGGCTACGTCGCGCGGGCCAGCGGGCTGAGCGTCGACGCCCGTCGCGACCATCCCGTCGCGGCCGTGCCACTTCCCCGGGCCGCGCCCGCCCACGCCGGCGGTGACGTGCTCGCCCGATTCCAGGTGCGGTGCCACGAGATCGCCACCTCCGTCGAGATGATCACGGAGCTGGTCGGGCTTCTCGACGGGTGCCGCAGCGCTCCGGCCACCGGTGCGGCCGGGCGGATCGCCGGCTCGGGTGTGGGGATCGTCGAGGGCTGGCGGGGCACGGTGGTGCACCGCGTGGAGATCGGGGCCGACGGCCTGCTGCGCCGCGTGAAGATCGTGGACCCGAGCTTCCTCAACTGGCCCGCGCTGCCGGTCGTCATGGCCGACACGATCGTCCCGGACTTCCCGCTGGTGAACAAGAGCTTCGGCCTTTCCTACGCGGGCAACGACCTGTAGGCCGATGTCCCGCCCGCACCGGGACGTCCGGTTCTGTCCCCGACCGTTCGGGGCCGAAAGGCCCGTCAAGGTGCACCGTGCGGCACTGATCGCCGTGCCCGCTCATCCCTACCGTCGGACCGGCCCGGCCACTACCGAACGGTGGCCGGCCGTCAGGACGGGGCGTGCGATGGGTGCCATCGAGCAGGGGCCGGCCGCGGGATCGACCGCACGGGGGTCGTGGCACACGCGGCTACTGCGCTGGATGTACCGCGACGGCCGACCGAACCCGACGGCCAAGCTGCTGAACCGGTGGTCGGCGGCGGTCGCCGGATGGGGGTGGATGCCCTCGCGCCTGCTGACGCTGGAGGTGGTGGGGCGCCGGTCCGGGCGCACCGTCTCGCTGCCCCTCGTCCCGGTGCGAATGGGTGGCGAGCGCTACCTCGTCTGCATGCTCGGTCCCACGGCGAACTGGGTCCTCAACGTCGAGGCCGCCGGCGGGTCGGCGGTCCTTCGGCACGGCCGGCGCGAACGCGTGCGGCTGGTCGACGTGCCGGTGGAGCAACGGGCACCGGTCGTGCGGCGCTACCTGGAGCTCGCTCCGGGGGCTCGCCCCCACATGCCGGTCAGCCGAGGTGACGCGCTCGACGTCATCGCCGCGGCCGCCGATCGGATTCCGGTCTTCCGGATCACCGGGCCCTGACGGTCACGACGCCGGCCGCGGCAATCCGGTACCTCGTGCCGTTCGACGGTGTACTACTGGCGGAAGCGATGCTTCCGCCTGGTGGTCATTCCGTGGCTGGTAGGAGCGGGGGCGTTCCGGGAGATGGAGCGGCTACAACTTCCACGGTGTCTGGCGCGTGGCCTGGCTTTCGAGGGCGCGCAGGCCTCGTGTTGTCGCCCGTCGATCAAGTTGCATCAACGCATCGGCAACGCCTGGCGAGCCCACGTTCTCGGATGCCGGCGAGATCGGACCCGCCTGCGGAGCGGGCGTGTGTCAGGTCCGGGACGTGCCGGCCGGCCAGATTTCGGTGACCGGGGTGCCTCGCTCGCGTGTGGCGGCGACGTCGCCGGTGCCGCCATGGCCGGGGGCGGGTTGGCCGTCCCAGAAGGCGACGATGTGGTCAACGGAGGCGTCGGTGTGCGAGACGAGGTCCGGCACGGCGGGGCGGCGGGGTGGCACGACCGGGTGTCGGAGGTGATGGCGCCGCCGTCCTTGAGCCGGCCGCGGCTCACCGACGGTCGGTGATCTGCGGGGCTGCTGGTCACGGCGTCCCAGGCCCGGTATCCAGTTTCGTTCAGTCGGTGGGAAGCCGGTATTCCAGTTCGAAGCGGTCGGCGATCGCGGTGATGTGGTTGGTTTCCACGACGCGGTCGGTGGTGTGGGCGGTGCGGTGGATGCGTAGGGGGGTGGCGCCGACTGCGACACCGAGTGCGGTGGCTTCGGTTTCGGTGGCGAGCCCGGTGCGGACGATCTCGACGAACTGGTCGAGGTGGTGGCCGGCTTCCTCGAGCCGGGCGTAGATCCCGCCGGGACCGGTGTCCTTGCCTTCGATGGGGGTGCCTTGGGTGAGGTCGCGGGGGAGGTAGCTGGTGGCGAGCTGAACGGGCTCGTCGTCGGCGTACATCACGCGAGCCCTGACAGGACCTCGGTGCCCGGCTGGATCTTCAGGGCTTCAGCGACGGCGTCGGGGGCGGGCTCTACGCGTACCTCCACCTCGACCCGTGATGTCCATCCGCCGGTGTGCGCGTCTGTCGTGAACATGCCGCGTCCGGCTGCGCGTTCCGCGCGGGTTCCGGCGCATCGCCTCGGCCGCCGGTCTGGACGCGGCCGAGTGAACGCCGCGGGAGCTGCGGCACAGCTTTCGTGTCCATCCTGTCCGACGAGGGCGTGCCCATCGAGCAGATCGCCCGGCTGGTCGGGCACACCGGCGGGTCCGCCGTCACTGAGACCGTCTACCGCAAGCAGCTGCGACCGATCATCGACGACGGGGCGACGGTGATGAACCGCGTGTTCCCCGGCCGCAGCGACAGTTACTCAGTTGGTTACTCACCCCGCCCCGCAACGCCGAAACGGCCCGGTCCTGAACTCCGTTAGAAGCTCCTGACCAGGCCGTCTGTGTGTCGGGGTGACAGGATTTGAACCTGCGACCTCTTCGTCCCGAACGAAGCGCGCTACCAAGCTGCGCCACACCCCGATGGCCCGAGGGCCGTAGCGAAGTCTAGCCGACCTCCGCCGACGCCGGCGCGGGGGTTGTCCGCGACGCCACGACCGACGGCCGGGGCACGAGGGTCAGAAGGGTCGCCTCGGGCGGGCAGGCGAAGCGCACCGGGGCATAGGGCGAGGTGCCGAGGCCCGCGGAGACGTGCAGCCAGGTGTGCGTGCCCCAGCGCGACGCGCCGCGGGCCCGTGAGCGGTCGATCCCGCAGTTGGTGACCAGCGCGCCGACACCCGGCAGGCGCAGCTGTCCGCCGTGTGTGTGGCCGGCCATCACCAGGTCGTAGCCGTCGGCGGCGAACCCGTCGAGCACGCGGGGTTCGGGGGAGTGCGTGAGGCCCAGGCGCAGGACGGGCCCCTCTGGACGGGAGCCGCCGATGCGGTCGTAACGGTCCAGGCCCAGGTGCGGGTCGTCGACGCCCGCGGCCGCGACCGTGGCGCCCCCGATCTCGACGGTGTGCCGCGCGTGGGTGGCATCGAGCCAGCCGCGTTCGAGGAACGCGGCGCGGAGGTCACGCCAGGGCAGCGGCTCCCCGTGGACGCGGCGCGTGGTGCGGGTGAGGTATCTGGCCGGGTTCTTCGGGGTGGGGCCGAAGTAGTCGTTGCTGCCGAAGACGAACAGGCCGGGTCTGTTCAGCAGTGGGCCCAGGGTGGCCAGGGCGGTGGGGACGGCCCGAGGGTGCGCGAGGTTGTCGCCGGTGTTCACGACGAGATCGGGCGCCAACGCATCCAGGGCCGAGACCCAGCGCTGCTTGCTGCGCTGGTTGGGCGTGATGTGCAGGTCGGAGACGTGCAGGATGCGCAAGGGGTGCGCGCCCTCGGTCAGCACCGGCAGGGTGGCCTCACGCAGCGTCCACCAGCGCCGTTCGATACCGGCGGCGTAGGCCAACGTGGCCGCCCCCGTCGTGGTCGCGCCCAGCGCGAACCGCTCCCACCCGTTCACAACCGCAGAGTACGACGAGGTGTCATTGGGCTAGCGTTCACGCCCGTGACAACCCTCAAGGAGCAGCTGCGGGCCGACCTCACCGCCGCCATGAAGGCCCGCGACGAGCTGCTGAAGTCCACCCTGCGGATGACGCTGACCGCAATCGGCAACGTCGAGGTCGCGGGCGCCGAGGCCCGCCGGCTCGACGACGACGAGGTGCTCAAGGTCATCGCCAAGGAGGCCAAGAAGCGCGCCGAGTCGGCCGAGGCCTTCGCCGCCGCCGGCCGCGACGAGCTCGCCGCCCAGGAGCGCGCCGAGGGCGAGATCCTGGCCCGGTACCTGCCCACCCAGCTCACCGATGCCGAGCTGGCCGCCATCGCCCTCACCGCCGTCGAGGAGACCACCACCGATTTCGGCGAGACGCCCGGTCCGCGCCAGATGGGTCAGGTCATGAAGAAGGCCAACGCCACCGTCGCCGGCCGCGCCGACGGTGGCCGAGTGGCCGCAGCGGTCAAGGCCCTACTGACCCCGCCCGCCTGACCCCGTCGCCGCGTCACCCCCCGCTGAACCGGGGACTGGGGTGGGACGGGGGAGCGCCGTTTACCTGGCCGGGGTCTTCTTGCGGGTGGTGGGCTTCTTTGCTGCCGGCTTCTTCGGGGCTGGGCCGCGGGCCCGGCGTTCGGCCAGCAGCTCGCTGGCGCGTTCGTCGGTGAGCGTCTCCACGGCGTCGCCCTTGCGGAGCGAGGCGTTGGTCTCGCCGTCGGTGACGTACGGACCGAACCGGCCGTCCTTGATCACCATCGGCTTCTTCGTCGCGCTGTCCTCGCCGATCTCGCGCAGCGGGGGCGTCGCGTCGGCAGTGCGCCTGCCGCGCTGCTTCGGCTGCTTGTAGATCTCCACGGCCTCGTCGAGCGTCACGGTGAACAGCTGTTCCTCGTTGCTCAGCGACCGCGAGTCCGTGCCCTTCTTCAAGTACGGCCCGTACCGCCCGTTCTGGGAGGTGATCTCCTCGCCGCTCTCCGGGTCGGCGCCGACGAGGCGGGGGAGCGAGAGCAGTCGCAGCGCCTCCTCGAGCGTGACGGTCTCCGTCGCCATCCCCTTGAACAGCGAGCCCGTCCGCGGTTTCGCCTTGGCGGCGGCCTTGGCCGTGCCGGCCTTCTTCTTCGTCCCGTTGGTCGCAGGCAGCGGTGGCGCGGGCTCGGGCTCGGGCAGGATCTCGGTGACGTAGGGCCCGTAGCGACCCTCCTTCGCCACGACCTCGTGCCCGGTGACGGGGTCGACGCCCAGCGAGCGACCCTCCTGCGGCACCGAGAACAGCTGCTCGGCGACGTCGCGGGTGAGCTCGTCGGGAGGCAGGTCGTCGGGCAGGTTCGCCCGCTGCGAGTGGGCGGGATCCGCGCCGGGCTTCTCCAGGTACGGCCCGTAGCGCCCGACCCGGACGACGACGTCGTCGAACATCGGGATCGAGTTGATCTCCCGGGCGTCGATCTCCTCGAGGTTGACGCCCACCAGCTTCTTCAGCCCGCCGGCGCGCGCGACCGACCCCTCGGTGCCCTGTGCCGCCCCGAAGTAGAAGCCCGACAGCCACGCCGTGCGGCCCTGGGTACCCGCCGCGATCGCGTCGAGCTCGTCCTCCATGGCCGCGGTGAAGTCGTAGTCGACGAGCCGGCCGAAGTGGTGCTCCAGCAGCCCGACCACGGCGAACGCGATCCACGACGGGACGAGCGCGCTGCCCTTCTTCCACACGTAGCCGCGATCCTGGATCGTCCTGATGATCGAGGCGTAGGTCGAGGGCCGACCGATGCCCAGATCCTCCAGGGCCTTGACCAGGCTCGGCTCCGAGTAGCGCGACGGCGGGTTGGTGGAGTGCCCCTCCGGGGTCAGGGACGCGGCGGTCAACGTCTGGCCCTGCGTCAGCTCGGGCAGCCGCGACTCGGCGTCGTCGGCCTCGCCACCGGCCTGGTCGTCGACGGTCTCGACGTAGGCCTTCAGAAACCCGGGGAACGTGATGGTGCGCCCGGAGGAGGCGAACACGACGTCCTCGCCCGTGGCGGCGGTGCCGCCGATCCGGATGCTGACGGTGGTGCCGCGAGCGTCCTCCATCTGGGACGCGACGGTGCGCTGCCAGATCAGTTCGTAGAGCCGGAAGTCGTCACCGTCGACCTCGCCGGCGATCTCGCCCGGCGTGCGGAAGGTCTCCCCGGCGGGCCGGATGGCCTCGTGGGCCTCCTGTGCGTTCTTGGACTTGCGCGTGTACTGGCGGGGCTGCGCGGGGACGTAGGCGTCGCCGTAGAGCTGACGAGCCTGTGTCCGGGCGGCCTCCACCGCCGAGGGTGACATCGTCGTGGAGTCGGTGCGCAGGTAGGTGATGTGGCCGTTCTCGTAGAGCCGCTGCGCGCTGCGCATCGTGCGGTCCGCGGAGAAGCGCAGCTTGCGGCCCGCCTCCTGCTGCAGGGTCGACGTCATGAAGGGCGCGTACGGCTTGCGCGTGTACGGCTTCGACTCCACGGACTGCACGGTGAGGTCGCGGTTCCGCAGCGCCTCCGCGAGCCGCCGGGCGCTCGGCTCGTCCATCGCACGGGCGTCGGTGCGCAGCATGCCGTCCGGCCCGAAGTCGCGGCCGGTGGCGACCCGCGAGCCGTCGACCGACACGAGCCGGGCCGGGAACCGGCGGGGGGTCGTGTCGGCGCCGGCGTCCATCGACGCGGCGATGTCCCAGTACGACGCCGAGACGAACGCCATGCGCTCGCGCTCCCGCTGCACGATGATCCGCGTGGCCACCGACTGCACCCGGCCCGCCGAGAGCTTGGGCATGACCTTCTTCCACAGCACGGGCGAGACCTCGTAGCCGTAGAGCCGGTCGAGTATGCGGCGGGTCTCCTGCGCGTCGACCATGTCCTGGTCGAGGTCACGCAGGTTCTGCACGGCAGCGAGGATCGCGGTCTCGGTGATCTCGTGGAAGACCATGCGGCGGACGGGGATCTTCGGCTTGAGCGTGTCGAGCAGGTGCCAGGCGATGGCCTCGCCCTCGCGGTCGTGGTCCGTGGCGAGCAGGAGTTCGTCGACGGACTTGAGCGCCTCCTTCAGCTCGGCGACCTTGCTCTTCTTCTCCGCTGTCACGACGTAGAGCGGTGCGAAGGAGTTGTCGACGTCGACGCCGAGCCGGGCCCAGGCCTCGCCCTTGTGCTTCGCCGGGACGTCCGCCGCGCCGCGCGGGAGGTCCCGGATGTGGCCGACGGAGGCCTCGACCACGTAGTCCCGGCCGAGATACGCCTGGATCTTCTTCGCCTTGGTGGCGGACTCGACGATCACCAGCCGGCGCGTGGGACCCGCCGTGGTGGCGGCCGCAGGCGTGCCGGTGCTCCGGCCGCCCCCCTTGCGGGTGCGGCTACTCGCCGCCGCGGCCTCGTGGGCCGTCGCGGGCTTCGAACTCGTCGTTCCGGTTGCCACCTGGTCCTACTCCATCGTCTACGGCCGATCATCCCCGGCCGTGGGGCCGTCGCGCCGACTGCGCGAGCACCCGGAAACCCCGAGTATGCGTCCCCCAGCCCGGTCTGCGCCGGAACTCCACGTTCGCACACCCACCCGCAGTGGTGCATCCGTCACGCCGAGCGCCGCGTCCCGATACCGTGCTGTTCGCGCCGCGAGAGCGTAACCATGGGTGTCAAGACGCGTTGCGGCCCCAGTACCGGGGCCAGTCCTGCGACCCGAGCTGCCGGGGCGCCGGGCCGACGAGCTCGACCAGCCGCTGAACCCGCCGGGTGCCGCTGATCCGCAGCGCCGTTCCGCGGCCGACGCGGGCGGGTGGAATACCCGCCCTGGTGGCCGCGGCGATCAGGGGGTCGTGGGTCTGCGGCGCGTGGGCGTCGAGTCCGAGCAGGTATCCACCCCTGTTGTCGGGACGCCCGGCCGACAGTGCCCACAGCCGCAGCAGCGGGCCGTCGAGCTGGAACCCGGCGGGAACGGTCTTCGCCGCGCCGTGGGTCCACGCGCGGGCGAGGTCGACCAGGTCGCAACGGAACGCGGTGCGCAACGCGGTGGCGCCGCTCTCGGAGTGCACGGCTTCCACCGTGATCCCGGTGGCGGCGCAGGCGGCCGCGACGGCGGGCGCACGTGGACCGTCGGCCAGGACGACCGACAGCCGAGCCTGGTCACCGGCGCCGAACCGGATGATCTGGCCGGGCCCGCACAGCAGGCCGGCGAGATCGCCGACCTGCGGTGGGCGTGCATCGGCGGAGAACAGCGAGGGCTGCACGGCGGTACCGTAGAACACACGTTCGACGGACTGGCCGGCGACGCGCCGAACGGCGCTCCGGTGCGGTCAACCACCGTTGCCGGAGAGCTCCCGGCAGCTGGGGGCCTGCTGCGCCGCGGCGTCGAGTTCCGCGTTGTTGCGCAGGTCGACCGTCGGGTCGGGGAAGCTCGAGAGTTCCTGGAGGGGGGCCACGGCCGCGGGTAGTGCCTCCAGCAGTTGCTGCGGGTCCGAGCTGTCGACGGCGTCGACGTCGACCTTCGCGTTCGCGAACGAGTCCCGGAAGGTCGTGAGCGCCTCGCCGAGCCGATCGACGATCTCGTCACCGCCCTCCACCGGGGACGCGCCGGCCGCATCCATCCCCGACAGCGCCCCGTCCAGGCTCGACACCGCGTCGCCGAGGTACTCGCTGAGGCTCTCGATGGCGGCCTCCGTGTCGGTGGGGTCGATCTCCGGATCCGTGGACGCCGTCGCGACGAAGGGAAGCAGCGCGCCGCAGATGTCGTTCACCCACGTCACGGCCTCCGACGACGCCGGGCGACCAGGCTGTGCCCGCGGCGACGCGGCCGACGACCTCGGCGCGTCGAGCTCGGCAGCCCTCGGAGCCGCGGTGCCGGCCACTGTGGTGGTGCAGCCCGCCGTGAGGAGCACCGTGACCGCGGCGGTGACAGTCAGGGGGACGAGGACGGCGGAACGGGTCGTGCGAGGCATGGACCGGCTCCCGGATGTGGCGACCTGGACGCACCCCAGTGTGCACACCGGCCGGTCCCGTCGGGTCCCGGCCCAGCCCGCAGGCCGGTCCGGGCTCGGCCGTACCGGGTTTCAGCCGGTGCGCAGCTGCTGGCACCGCGGGGCCTGATCCGCGGCGGCACGGAGCTCGTCGGTCGACCGGAGCCCGTCGGTGGGGTCGGCGAGAGCGCCCAGTTCCTGGAGCGGCGCCACCACGTCCGGTAGCGCGGTCGCGACGGATTCGGCGCTCGACGTGTCGACGCCGGAGAGCCGGACCTCCGCGTCGGAGAAACTCGTCCCGACCTTCGTCAATGTCTCGGTCAGCCGGTCCACGTACTCGTCGCCACCCTCCACCGGCGCGGGGCCCGCAGCTTCCAGGCCGCGGACCGAGTCCTGCACCGCCGAAGCCGTGGAGCCGAGATAGATGCCCAGCTCACGCACCATCCCGGCCGGGTCGGCCGGGTCGAAGGCGGGTTGCGCCGAGGCCGCCGTCACGAAGGGGGCGAGCGCGCCGCACACGTCGTCGGTCCACTCCACGGCGTCGGCACCGCCCCCGTCGCCACCCGCGGCGCAGCCGGCGGTTGTGAGAGCCAAGGTGACGGTGAGCATCGTGAACAACCTGCGCGAACTCATGGTGCTCCTGGACCGGGCACGGACGCATCGCGCGTCGGTGCGGGGGCGGGTACTGGCTCCGCTGCGTCGACGACGGAGGCCGCCCACCCGGGTGGGGTGAGCGGCCTGTCGTGACCGGGTGGTGCGGTCAGCCGACCGTGCTCTCCGCCGGGGTGTCGGTGATCGAGGTCGAGCGCCGCTTGGAGATGACGACCGACGCCACGATGATCGCGAAGGCGACCAGTGCGATGGCGATCCGGGCGACGTCATTCGCGCCGCTGCCCACCGAGAACGTGACGATGGCGGGGGCGATCAACACGGAGACCAGGTTCATGACCTTGAGCAGCGGGTTGATCGACGGGCCCGCGGTGTCCTTGAACGGATCGCCGACGGTGTCGCCGATGATCGTCGCCTCGTGGGCGGGCGAGCCCTTGCCGCCGTGGTTGCCGTCCTCCACCAGCTTCTTGGCGTTGTCCCACGCCCCACCGGAGTTGGCGAGGAAGATCGCCATCAGGGTGCCGGTCGCGATGGCGCCCGCCAGGTAGCCGGCGAGCGGCCCGACGCCCAGGCCGAATCCGACCGCGACGGGGGACAGGACCGCCAGCAGGCCGGGGGTGGCCAGCTCGCGCAGCGAGTCGCGGGTGCAGATGTCCACGACGCGGCTGTAGTCCGGCCGCACGGAGTAGTCCATGATCCCGGGGTTCTCGCGGAACTGGCGCCGCACCTCGAACACGATCGCGCCCGCGGCGCGGGTCACGGCGTTGATCGCCAGCCCGGAGAACATGAACACGACCGATGCGCCGATGATCACGCCGACGAGGGTGTTGGGTGCGAACACCTCGAAGGCGAACGCGGTGCCGAGGTCCGTCGCACTCGCCCCCGCGGAGGCCAGTGCCTGTGCGATCGCGTCCCGGTAGGAGCCGAACAGTGCCGTGGCGGCGAGAACGGCCGTGGCGATCGCGATGCCCTTGGTGATGGCCTTGGTGGTGTTGCCTACCGCGTCGAGCTCGGTGAGGATCGCCACCCCCGCGCCCTCGACGTCCCCGGACATCTCGGCGATGCCCTGCGCGTTGTCCGAGACCGGACCGAAGGTGTCCATCGCGACGATCACGCCGACCGTGGTGAGCAGGCCGGTGCCGGCGAGCGCGACCGCGAACAGCGACACCGTGATCGAGCCGGTGGCCAGCGTGAACGCTCCGAACACCGCCGCACTGATCACCAGGGCGGTGTAGACGGCCGACTCGAAGCCGATCGAGATCCCCGCGAGGATCACCGTCGCCGCACCCGTCAGCGAGGACTTGCCGACGTCCTGGACGGGCTTGTCCTCGGTGCCGGTGAAGTAGGCGGTGATCCACAGGATGACGCCCGCAAGCACGATGCCGATGATCACTGCGATCGAGGCGATGAGGCGGGGGTCGCTGCCGGCCATGTCGGCGACGACCGTGGGGTCCGTCGGGCCGTTCAGTGCGTCGAAGCTGCCCGGCAGGTAGATGTAGGCGGCGGCCACGCAGAGCACCGCAGAGATCACCGCGGAGATGTAGAAGCTCCGGTTGATCGTCGTGAGGCTGCCCTCGCCCTCGCGGGTCCGGGTGATGTACACGCCGATGACGGCAGTGAGCACGCCGATGGCCGGCACGATCAACGGGAACAGCAGGCCCTGCTGGCCGAAAGCGGCGGTACCGAGGATCAGTGCGGCGACGAGCATGACCGCGTAGGACTCGAACAGGTCCGCGGCCATGCCGGCGCAGTCGCCGACGTTGTCACCCACGTTGTCGGCGATCGTGGCGGCGTTGCGGGGGTCGTCCTCGGGGATGCCCTGCTCCACCTTGCCGACCAGGTCGGCGCCGACGTCTGCGGCCTTGGTGAAGATGCCGCCACCGACACGCATGAACATGGCGAGCAGTGCCGCACCGAAGCCGAAGCCCTCGAGCACCTTGGGGGCCTGTCCGGCGTAGACCAGCACGACCACCGCCGCGCCCAGCAGGCCGAGACCGACGGTGAACATGCCCACGACACCACCCGTGCGGAACGCGATCCGGGTGGCCTTCTCGCGGCCGCCCTCCTCGTTCGCCGCTGCGGCGACCCGGATGTTGGCGAAGGTGGCGAGCCGCATGCCCAGATAGCCGATCGTCGCGGAGAAGACCGCGCCGATGACGAAGAAGATGGAACGCCCGATCCGTTCGGCCAGGTCGTCCGCGGGGAGGAAGAAGAGGAGGACGAACACGATCACGACGAATACGCTGAGCGTGCGGAACTGGCGGCTGAGGTACGCCGAGGCACCCTCCTGGACCGCTCGGCCGATCTCCTGCATCTTCGGGGTGCCCTCGCCGGCGGCGAGTACCTCCCGGCGCAGGACGAAGCCGATGGCCAGGGCGGCGAGGGCGACCACCGCGATCACACCGACGACGATGCGATCATTCGCGCCGAGTTCCAGCGTCTGCTGGGCGCTCTGGGCGAGGGTGGTGGACAGGGACATCCGTCCTCCTGGTTCAGTGGAGTCACTAGTGGCCAGGGCACTCGGACGGCGTCCCTGGCGTCTCTCAAGCCCCCCGTCGCCGCAGGTAGGCGCGGTGGGGGCCGATGCAGTGTAGGAGTGTGGCCCACGGCGCCCGGCCGGGGTGGTGGTCTGGGACGCTTCGGTAACGGTTCGATGACGAAATGGATGGTTCGGCAGGTGCGTCGTAGTTCGTTCGTTGACCCGAATCGTGATGTCGAGGTGACCCGTGGCGCCCTGATCGGAGTGTCCCGTTGGCTGCTGGCGACGGCATGCGTGCTGGCGGTGGCGCTGGCGGTACCCATGATCGCCGGGACCGGTCCCGACACGCTGCGCGCGGCGATGATCGTTCCGGCCGCTCCTGCGCCACCCGCTCCTGCGCCACCCACTCCCGCACCGCCCGTTCCCGCTCCCTCTACTGCCGCACCGCCCGTTCCCGCTCCCGCACCGCCTACCTCACCACCGTCGTCCGTACCGCCCGGTGTGCCGGTGCCGCCGGGCCCCGCCGCAGCGGCGGTGGCCGCCGCGGAGGACGCCGCCGCGGGATCCACGGAGCTCGCCGTCGCCGTGTTGGACCGCACCACGGGCGAGGTGGCGATCGGCGCCGGTGGAGCAGCGCCGTTCTTCACGGCCTCGCTGGCCAAGGTCGTGGTGGCGGTGGACGTCCTCGACCGACGGCGGACCGAGGGACTCGCGGTCTCCGACGTCGACCTCGACCTGCTCCGCAGGGCCCTTGGCCCCAGCGACGACGAAGCCATGAACGCGCTCTGGACCCGCTTCGACGGGTTCGGAGCACCGGCGCGCGTGACGGCAAGCCTGGGCCTGGCGGCCACCAACGCACCGGAACAGCCCGGGCAATGGGGTGAGGTGTCGGTGTCGGCGGCCGACAACCTGCGGATCTGGCAGTACATCCTCGACGCGATGCCGGCCGCGGACCGGGACTTCCTGGTTGCGGCGATGGAGGTCGCCCCGACGATCTCCCGAGACGGCTTCGACCAGGCGTTCGGCCTCCTGTCCCCGGCCGTCGACGGCCCTGACGCTCCAGGGGCTGTGGCCAAGCAGGGTTGGATGTGTTGCGTCGCCGGGCAGCGCTACCTCAACAGTGTCGGATTCGTGGGCGCCGACCAGCGCTTCCTCGTCGCTGTACTCACCCGGTACCCCCGCGGGTCGGGGTGGGATGCCGCGCGCACGGAGGTGGACGGGATCGCCGATGCCACCGTCCAGGCGTTGAACTGACCGGCCCGGCCCGGCCCGGCCCGCACGGGCGTCCGAGGTCGCGGGGACCGGCTCGTGCCGGGTCCAGGACCGCGCGAGATGCGCCGGGTCGGCCGTCCGAGCGGTGTGCCAACCTCGGACACCGTGGACGGCAGCGGTGGACGGACGGGCAGTGGAGCCGCCGCACCGCCGGCCGGACAGGGCGAGCTGCTGCTCAGACGGGTCCTCTCCGGCTCCGGCGTCGAGCCCGGGCCCACATGGAGGGTTGCCGTCAGGACGGGCCAAGCCTGTGCCGCGCCGGTCGACGTCCGAGCCGACGACATAGGGCCTGTTGACGCGGGGCTCGGGGCGCAGGGACCGGCCGACCTCGTCCGGGCCGACCCGGTTCAGGCCGATCCGACCGCGGTAGGCCTCGATCCAGCTGGGCCGTTGCGGCATGCCGTCCGGCTGGCGCCACGCCCCGGACGCCCCGTGGACTGGCCGCAATGGGCGCCTCCCGACGTGCGCCGGGCCTTCGGACGTCGTGGTGTGGAGCGGCCGTGGACCCACCAGGTCGAGGCGGCCGAGTTGGCCTACGCCGGCCGCGACGTGGTCGTCGCGACGGGGACGGCGTCGGGCAAGTCGCTCGCCTACCAGCTGCCGGTGCTCGCAGAATTCGCTGCAGACCCACGGTCGACGGCTCTCTATCTCTCCCCGACCAAGGCGCTCGCCGCCGATCAGATGCGGGCACTGATCGCACTCGAACTTCCCGACATCCGCCCCGCCGCGCTCGACGGCGACGCCTCCCTCGATGCCCGGGACTGGGCGCGCCGGCACGGCCGGTTGCTGTTCAGCAACCCCGACATGCTGCACCGCTCCGTGCTTCCCCGGCACGGCCGCTGGGCCGGGTTCCTGCGGAGACTGCGGTTCGTCGTGGTCGACGAGTGCCACACGTATCGCGGCGTCTTCGGATCCCACGTCGCGTTGGTGCTCCGTCGCCTGCTGCGCATCTGTGCCCGCTACGGGTCGCGCCCGACGCTGGTGCTCGCCTCGGCGACCGTCGCCGGGCCGGCGGCGTTCGCCACGCGCCTCACCGGCCGTGACGTGACCGCGGTGACCGCCGACGGGTCCCCGGCCGCCGGCCGGACCGTCGCGCTGTGGGAGCCGCCCCTCATCCCCGAGCTCGCCGGGGAGAACGGCGCGCCGGTCCGCAGGTCCGCGGGCGTCGAGGCGGCCCGGATGCTCGCGGACCTCGTGACGGAGGGCGCGCGCACCCTGGCGTTCGTCCGTTCGCGGCGCGGTGCGGAGGTGACGGCGTTGACGGCCCAACGCCTGCTCGCCGACGTCGACCCCGCCCTGGTGCCCCGAGTGGCCGCCTACCGCGGAGGCTATCTGCCCGAGGAGCGGCGCGCGTTGGAGACGGCCCTGGCGAGCGGTGAGCTGCTCGGGATGGCCAGTACGAACGCGCTGGAGCTCGGCGTGGACATCGCCGGGCTCGACGCCGTCGTCGTGGCGGGCTTTCCCGGCACCCGGGCATCGTTCTGGCAACAAGCCGGACGGGCTGGGCGGGCCCGCGACGAGGCCCTGGTCGTCCTCGTGGCCCGCGACGACCCGATGGACACCTACCTGGTGCACCATCCCGAAGCGCTGCTCGGCACCCCGGTCGAGGGTTGCGTCCTCGATCCCGGCAACCCCTACGTTCTCGCACCTCAGCTGGTGTGTGCGGCAGCCGAGCTCCCGCTGACGCAGGCAGACGTCTCCGGCGTGTTCGGCGGGACCGCCGCCGAGACCGTGCTCGACGACCTGGTGTCGGACGGCGTGCTGAGGCGCCGGCCGGCCGGATGGTTCTGGCCGTCCACACGTGAGCGGCCCGCTGTGGACATCCGCGGTTCCGGACTCGGGCAGGTGGCGGTGGTGGAGGGCGCGACCGGGCGGATGCTCGGAACTGTGGACGGGGCGTCCGCACCGGCCACGGTCCATCCCGGCGCGCTCTACCTGCACCGCGGTGAGAGCTACCTCGTGGATGAGCTCGACTTGGAGGGTGGGGTGGCGCTGGTGCACGCCACGGACCCCGACTGGCGGACCGATGCGCGGTCCACCGCCGACGTGGAGGTGGGTCGGGTGTTCGCCCGCCGCGACCACGGGCCCGTCGGTGTCTCGTTCGGTGAGGTCACGGTCACCTCGCAGGTGGTCGCCTACCAGCGACGCGCCCTCGACGGCGCGGTTCTCGAGACGGTGCCGCTCGACCTGCCCGAGCAGACCCTGCCCACCCGCGGGGTCTGGTACGACATCGACGACGCCGCACTCGTCGGGGATGGTGTGGTACCCGCCCGGGTCCCGGGTGCCCTGCACGCCGCCGAGCATGCCGCGATCGGTCTGTTGCCTCTGTTCGCGATCTGTGATCGTTGGGACATCGGAGGGATGTCGACCGCGCTGCATCCGCACACAGGTCGGCCGACCGTGTTCGTGCACGACGGTCACCCGGGCGGTGCGGGCTTCGCCGAGCGTGGTCATGCGGTGCTGGGTGACTGGCTGGCCGCCACACGTGCGGCGATTCGCGACTGTGAATGTCGTGCCGGTTGCCCGTCCTGCGTGCAGTCGCCCAAGTGCGGCAACGGCAACGCTCCACTGGACAAGGCCGGCGCGGTGACCGTGCTCGACGTGGTCCTCCGGTCGATCGGAGTGACGCGACCCCGGACCGGGGACTATTAGGGCTTTGTTAGGTTGGGTGCAGGTAGGGGCGTTGGCAGGTGTGGCAGGCGCTGGTCCAGATGGCCAGGAGGGTCTGGAGTTCGCGGAGGACGGCGTAGCGAGTCAGGCCGGCGCAGGGGCTTTTGGGTCGTACCGCGACGGCGCTGACCGAGCCCAGCTCTCGCCCGGCTCGGCGCTGGGCCCAGGACAGGAACGGCATGACCACGACGCTGGTCGCCACGAGCGCGATGCCGACGGGGGACCGGTCGGGTTCGGCGGCGCCGGACAGGGCGCGCAGCGACTCGACGGTGACGACAGCGGCGAGGGCGAACACCGTCAGCGGCACAGTTCACCACGTGATCGACAGGGGCCGGCGGGCGCGCCCCGGCGGCCAGTACGGTCACGACATGCTTGACCGCGCCCGAGGGATCGGACGATCCCTCGTCATGTACCACGGCCTACCGGGCAGGCATCGGCGGATGGCGCGGTTCTACGGCGAGTTCCTCGGGCCGGGGGACGTCGGCTTCGACATCGGCGCGCACGTGGGAAGCCGGGTACGCGCCTGGCGGCGGCTGGGGGCACGGGTGATCGCGGTCGAGCCGCAGCCCGACTTACTGCGCATCCTGCGACTCCTCTTCGGCCGCGACCGCGGCGTCACCATCGTGCCGACGGCCGCGGGCGCCCGGGCCGGACGAGCGCGGCTGGGTGTCTCGACGGCGACCCCGACCGTCTCGTCGATGTCGCCCGACTGGATCGAGTCGGTCGCCGCGGACCGCGGCTTCGCCCGCGTGCGGTGGGACCGCTCCATCGAGGTGGAGGTGGCCACCCTCGACGAGCTCATCGCGGCCCACGGCGAGCCGGCCTTCTGCAAGATCGACGTCGAGGGTTTCGAGGTCGACGTGCTGGAAGGGCTCACCCGACCCCTGCGCGGGCTGTCGTTCGAATACCTGCCCGCCGCCCACGACGCCTCCCTCCAGGCGTTGGACCATCTGGAACGGCTCGGCGCGGCGGCAGGTGGCTATCGCTACAACTACTCGCCCGTCGAGACGATGCAGTTCGTCGGCGACCGCTGGCTCGACGCGGCCGACCTGGTGCAACTGCTCGAACGCCTGCGCCCGCTGGGCCGCTCCGGCGACGTCTACGCCCGCCTGGACCGACCGGCCCCCGGACTCGCGGCACCGCCACCGTCCTGAACCGGTTGCTCTGAATGAGTGCCAGGAACCGTCTCTGGTGAACGGCAGCCGCCCCGGGAACGTGTTGAGGAGGTGTACGGAGACGCGATGACCCCCACGGTCCGGCCGCTGGCGGCGCAGCAGGTGGCAGGCGTGGCCGGCCAGGTCGCGTTGCTCGTCGCGCTGTCGGCCGGTGCGGGCCTCGGCGCGGTCGGATGGTCGGCCGGCATCGCCTACACCGCGGGTCTCTGGATCCTCCTGGCTGCCGCCGTCCGGCGGGCTCGGGTCGCGGGGCTCGGACCCGCCGACCTCGTCACGCTGGCGCGTGCGGTCCTGGTCGGGGGCGTCACGGCGCTCGTGGCGGACGGGCTCCGGAGCGGCGCCGCGCCCGTCGCCTACCTGGTCGTCATCGCCGCGGTGGCGCTGGTCCTCGACGCGGTCGACGGTCAGGTCGCCCGGCGCAGCGGGACCGTGTCCGCGCTGGGCGCCCGCTTCGACATGGAGGTCGACTCGTTCCTCGTCCTCGTGCTGAGCATCCACGTCGCCGCGGTCGTCGGCCCCTGGGTCCTCGCCATCGGCGGTATGCGGTACGCCTTCGTCGCAGCGAGCTGGGCCGCGCCGTGGATGCGGTCGGCGCTGCCGGCGAGGTACTCGACCAAGGCCGTCGCCGCCATGCAGGGGATCGTCCTCGTCGTGGTCGCCGCCGAGGTACTCCCCCTCCCGCTCGCGGTGGCGCTGGTGTTGACCGCGCTGGCGCTGCTGATCTGGTCCTTCGGCCGTGACGTGGCCCGGCTCTGGCGCGACGCCCACCCGTCCTGACGCAGAGAGCGACGACGTGCCGCCCCGATTGGGGCCGTGGAACCCGGGGTCGTGCATGTGCCGGCACAGGGCAGAGCAGGACGCGGCCAGGCTTGCCGGTTTAGCAACGACACTTGTCATCTGAGTCGCCGCAGGTGGACTGTCGTGTGCAGAGCCGGTCGGCTACAGCGGTGGGGCCGCGACGTGCTGCACTGCCCGTACTGCCACGGGTGGGAGGTGCGGGACCAGGCGATCGGGGTCCTGGGCAGCGGTCCCTTGGCGGTGCACCAGGCCCAGCTGTTTCCGGCAGTGGAGCCATGACGTCACGTTGTTCCTGCACACCGCGGCGGAACCCACGGAGCAGGAATGGGAGCAGCGGTCGTCGTGAGCCCCCGCGTCACCGCCCGCGCCGACGTGCTCGTCCCACTCGGGCTCGAGCCCACCGAGCTGCTGGTCGACAACAAGGTCATCGGCACCTGCATCGCGGCCGATCCGACCGGGGCGACCGCGGTCCCAGGGGTGTGGGTGGCCGGAAACGTCACGGAGCTGTGGGCCTCAGTGATCAACGCCGCCACCGCGGGACTGCGTGCGGCCGGGGCCATCAACGCCAACCTCGTCGCCGCGAACGTCCGGCACGCCGTCGCCCTGCGCCGCCGGTCCGAGCCCTTCTCCGCCCGCTCCGAGCGGGAGGTCTGTGAGCGGGTGCTCGACGACCGCCGCCACGGCCTGACCACCGGGCACCCAGCCTCACGATCAGCATGATCACCGCGGACACGTCGGCCGCCGAGCGGGCCTTGTGGCGCCTCGCCGACCGAGCGCCGGGATCATCCAGCGGGTTGCACGCGGACGTGGGCCCGCTCTCCCTGCCTACCGAACAGCGTCAGGAACTCGACGGACCCGCCGTCGACGCCGCCGAACCAGTGGGGTGTGCGGGTGTCGAACTCGGCCGCCTCGCCGGGTGAGAGCACCAGGTCCCGGTCGCCGAGGACGAGCCGCAGCCGCCCGTCCAGGACGTAGATCCACTCGTAGCCCTCGTGGGTCTGCAGCTGCGGTTCCTGCGAGCGCCGGCTGGCGGAGATCACGAGCTTGTAGGCCTGGAGACCACCGGGTCGTTGTGTCAGAGGCACCATCGTCATCCCGTGGTGCGTGATCGGGCGAAGGTGGACGCGCGGGTCCCCGGTGACAGGTGCACCGACTAGGTCGTCGAGGACGACCCCGTGCGCTCGGGCCAGCGGCAACAGCAGCTCCAGGTTCGGTCGTCGCTGACCCGACTCCAGCCGCGACAGTGTGCTGACCGAGATGCCGGTGGCCGTGGACAGGTCGGCCAGCGTCGTGTCGCGCTGCTGGCGCAGTGCCCGCAACCGAGGTCCGACCGCGGTGAGGACCCTGCTCAGATCGTCATCCATTCCCCTACCTTGCCACGGCGGCAACGATGGTTGTCAGTGGTCGAGTGCGTGCGGGTCGTGGCCTGCGGACATCAGGAAGCGGTCGCGCCAGGACACGTCGGCGGGCACGGGGACCAGCGGCTCCCGGAAGACCCCGATCGAGCGCCACCTCTCCGCGTCCGGTTGCGTCGCCTCCCACATCCCGCGGGCGAGCTCCTCGGTCAGCGGGCAGGCGCGAGAGCCGAGGTGCATCGCGATGTGGTGGGCCATGAAGCACCGGGCGATGCTCAGCTGCCGCAGATAGTCCGTGGTCGTGGTGTCACCGAAGCTGCAGTGGACGGTCGCGTCGCCGTCGGTCACGGTGCGGGCGGCCGCGCACGCGGCGTCGGTGATGCGGGTAAGTGCGTCGCCGTCCGCGAGCAGGTCGCCGTCGAAACGGTCGCGGCCCATCTCGTCCATGGTCGAGCCGGCGAGCAGAGCCGGCACCCACGCGTCGTCGTAGGCGTAGTGGCCGACCATGCGGCGCAGCGTCATCGGCTGGTCGGCACCCGGCATGTCGTACATCGGCGGGATGACGATCTTCCAGTGCTCCGCACGGATCCGGCGGACCACCTCCACGAGCACCTGCTCCGCCATCACGAACAACTCTGCGTCGCGAATCATCTGACTCCTTCGTCAGCATTGCCTCGGGGAGGACGTCGACCGTGCGGGGTGTGGGGACCCGCTCGATTATGGGAGATCGCGAGGTCCGCACGAACAGTAGGCGCGGCTCGACGTCGCCCGCCCTGGCCGGACGGGACCCAGCGTCTCCACGGCGTTCGCGATCCGGCGGGCGCGGGGTGACCTCCATGCGTGGTCGAGATATTCACGGGTGACCGTCGGTGGTGCCCGATACGCTGGCGGCATGCCTGGTTGACGCTCTCTCCCGCCTTCTGCACGCCCACTGGCCCGACGTATGGTCGGTTGGGCGCTCCTCGCCGATGTCGTACCGCTGTACCCGCTCTATGCCCTGCTCTTCAAGGACACGGGCCTGTCGGCGGCGCAGATCTCGGCGCTGTTCGCGATCTGGTCCGGCGTCGCCATCCTCGCCGAGGTTCCCTCCGGCGCGCTGGCCGACCGGTTCGGGCGGCGCAACGCGCTGGTCGCCGCCGGAGTTCTCCAGGCCTCGGGCTATGTCGTGTGGACCCTCGCGCCCGGTTTCACCGGGTTCGCCGTCGGGTTCGTGCTGTGGGGGCTCGGAGGCGCGCTCGTGTCGGGTGCGCAGGAGGCGCTGCTCCACGACGGGTTGGCCGCGGTCGGCGCCGAGGCGGAGTACGCCCGGGTCAACGGCTGGGTCACCTCTGCCACCCTGCTCGCCGACCTCCCCGCCGCGGCCGCCGCCACGGTGCTGTTCGCGGCCGGCGGCTACGAGGCGGTCGGGTGGGTGAGCGTGGGCGTCTGCCTTGCCGCCGCCGCGGTGGCGTCCACTCTCCCGGAACCGCCGTCGGACTCAGACGACGACGAGCTCGGCTACCTCGCGACCCTGCGGACCGGCATCGTCGAGGCCGCCGCGCGGCCCGGGGTCCGAGCTGCGCTGGTCGCGGCGGCGCTGGTCGGCGGGTTCGACGCGCTGGAGGAGTACCTCCCGCTGGTCACCGAAGGCCTCGGGGTGCCGACCACCCTCGTTCCGCTGGCGATGCTGCCGATCGGGCTGGCCGGAGCGGTCGGCGCCGCGCTCGGTGGCCGCGCCGACCGGCTGCGTCCGGTCGCACTGGGCCTCGTGCTCGGCGCGGCGACCCTGCTGCTGGGCGCGGCCGGTGTGACCACCGGTCCCGTCGGGATCGCCGCACTGGCCCTGTTCTACGGCGCCTACCGGGCGGTTCTCGTGGTCGTCGACGCCCGACTGCAAAAGCGGATCGAGAGCCGGTCGCGGGCGACGGTGACATCGGTGGCCGGGTTGGGCGTCGAGATCTCGACGTTCGCGGTGTACGCGGCGTGGGCACTGGGCGAGGTGACCGCCATCGCGGTGCTGGGCCTGCTGATCGCCGCCGCCCTCCCGCGCCTGCTGCGTGCGGTCGGTGGTGGGTAGCGACGCCCCCGGGGGTCGCTACCCACCGACAAGACGAGGCACCGGGCGCGCGCCGGATACGTGACGAACATCGCGGACGAGTTGCCGGGCACGTTCGACGTCCGGTGTCGCGGGGACGTCGGGCAGCAGATCTGTGACGCCGCGCAGGGCCCGTAACGCGACGGTCGCGCCGATGTCGGTGGTGGGGGCGCCGGGCAGGCCGTACATCCGGCGCGCCCACCGGGGGAGGGTCGCCAGCGACAGGGACGCGACAGCGGGAATCGCGAGCTTGGCCGCGGTGGGTGCATCACCCTTGGGGGCGAACAGGTTGCCGACGGCCTTGCGGGCCTCGTCGGTGACCGCCAGCTCAGGACGGACGCGGTCGAAGTACTCACGCATCTGAGCCCGCGAGGACGGGGCGTCGTCGAGCCCGACCACCTTTGCGGCGCGCACGCTCTCGGCCAGGTACTGGTCGGCCTCCGCACCCGTGACGATCCCGGCGCGCTGTGCGACGTCGGCGTAGGACTCGGCCTCCGTGCAATGCACCCACAGCAGCCCCGCGGGCTCGTCGAGGCGGAACGTCGAGTTGGTGTCGGGGTCGTAGCCCCTCATCGAGCTGTGCATACGGCGCACGCGCCTGCCGGCCTTCTCCACCTCGGCCGTGGACCCGAAGGTGCGTGTCCCCACGAACTGGACGGTTCGCTGGAACCGCCCCCAGGCCTTGCGCGGGTCGAACAGCGCGGAGTTCTGGTAGGTGCCGCGCATCACCCGGGGGTGCAACGACTGGATCAGAAGCGCACGGAGCCCGGCCACGAACAGCACGGGTTCGAGGTGCACCCGCCACGTCACCGAGCCGGGCCCGAAAAGGCCGTTGTCCTGGGAGACTCTCACCTACCCAGCACAACACCGACCGCGCCGGGCCGCGACCCGAGAAGGCCCCGGAACGTCGAGCGGGGTCGGTATCAACCGGGTCTGCGTCAAACCGGGTCTGCGTCAAACCGGGTCTGCGAGGAACGCGGTGGCCGCCGCGAGCATGTGTCCCGGGTCGTGGACGCCGCACAGCTCGCGCGCGGAGTGCATCGAGAGCACGGGGATGCCGACGTCGACGGTCCGGATGCCCAGGCGTGTCGCGATGATCGGGCCGACGGTGGAACCGCACGGCACCGTGTTCTTGCCGGTGAACACCTGGCTCGGCACACCCGCGTCGCGGCACGCGCGGTACCAGGCCGCGGCGCCCGGGGCGTCGGTCGCGTAGCGCTGGTTGGCGTTGACCTTCAGGGCCGGACCGGAGTTGGGCAGCGCGCGGTGGCCCGGGTCGTGCCGCTCGAGATAGTTGGGGTGCGCCGCGTGCGTGACGTCGGCGCTGAGGCAACGTGACCGGGCGAACGCCGCGCCGCGGGCGTCGAAACCGCCGCCGAGGCGGGTCAGCACCGTCTCCAGCAGGGGACCGGCCGCACCGGTCGCCGAAGCGCTGCCGACCTCCTCGTGATCGAACCCGACGAAGACGGGGATGACGTCGCTCGTGTCCCGCGCCGCCGCGAGGAGTGCGCCGATCCCGGTGTGCACCGACGCGAGGTTGTCCAGGCGCGGGGCCGCGAGCAGCTCGCGGGACTCGCCGAGCCGAGCGGGCGGGGTGAGGTCGTGCACCACGAGATCGTGCGCGGCCACCTCGCCCGGATCGAGGTCCACCTCCCCCGCGAGGAACTCGACCAGGTCGCCTTCGGTCGCGGTGCCCAGGCCCCAGATCGGGAGCAGGTGGTGCTGGGCGTCGAGTGTGAGGCCCTGGTTGACCGAACGGTCGAGGTGGATCGCCAGCTGCGGCACCCGCAGCAGCGGACGCGCGACGTTCACCAGCACCGTCGATCCGTCGTAGCGGACGAGACGCCCGGCGATGCCGAGGTCGCGGTCGAGCCACGAGTTCCACAGGGCCCCGCCGTAGACCTCGACGGCGACCTGCCGCCAACCGCCGCTCCCGACGTCGGGGCGGGGCTTGACCTTCAACGTCGGGGAGTCGGTGTGGGCGGCGAAGATGCGCATGCCCCGCGACGGGCCCGTCGGGTCCGCCGGATCCGACGGCACGAACCAGGCCAGAAGCGTCCCGTCGCGCACCAGGAAGCGCCCGCCGGGGCCGTCGACCCAGGCCCCGGCCTCGGCCTGCTCGACGAACCCCGCCTCCACGAGACGTCGGACGGCCTCGGCGACGCAGTGGTAGGGCGTGGGCGAGACGGCGATGAAGTCGGCGAGATCCTGCGCGAGGTCGTCCATCGGGTGACATCCTTCCGCAGGTGTTCGACGTCGTGGTGGTCGGTGCCGGCTCGGCCGGTTGTGCGCTGGCCGGTCGGCTCACCGAGCGGCCGGGCCTTCGGGTGCTGCTGCTGGAGGCCGGTCCCGCAGACCTCGTGGCCGAGGTCCGGGACGCCGCGTCGCTGGCGGCCACCCGCATCGGGCACCCACGCAACTGGGCCCACCCCGCAGCCCTGCGCAGCGGTACCCACCAACCGGTGCCGCGCGGGCGCGGGCTGGGCGGCTCCAGCGCGATCAACGGCGCCAACTGGGTGCGCGCCACCCCCGCCGACGCGGACGGCTGGGGCGTCCCCGGCTGGACGTGGGACGAGCTGCTGCCGCACTACATCGCGTCGGAGTCCGACGAGCTGGGCGGGCCGATGCACGGCTACGCCGGCCCTGTGCCGGTCCGGCGCCCGGCGGGAGAGCTGCTGCACCCGGCGTCCGGGCGGTTCCTCGACGCCGCGGCTCGGCTCGGCCACCCGGCCGAACCGGACAAGAACGCCGGTGCCGCCCCGGGTGCCGGCCTCGTGCCCGCCAACGCCGTCGACGGGGTGCGGGTGAACGCCGCGACGGCCTACCTCGGGGGCGACCGCCCCGGTCTCACGGTCCGCTCCGCCGCGCTCGTCGCCCGGGTGCTGCTCGACGGCGACCGGGCGATCGGGGTCGAGATGGCCGACGGCAGCACCGTCGAGGCCGGGGAGGTGGTGCTGGCCGCCGGCGCGGTCGGCACCCCGCACCTGCTGCTGCGCTCGGGCGTCGGACCGGCCGACGACCTGCGTGCCGCGGGGATCCACGTCCGCCACGACCTGCCGGGTGTGGGGCAGGGGTGGTCGGACCATCCGGTCGTCTTCGTGCCCTTCGCCGACGCCGACCCGCCCGCACACCCGCACGCGCCCGGCAGCCAGGCCGCGCTCAACCTCGACGCGGGCGCCGACCCGGCCGGTGACGTCGAGGTCCTGCTGTTCGTGCGCCCCTTCGTCGAGGGCGGGGACCTGCACCTGATGTGCGCGCTCCAGCAACCCGACAGCCGCGGGTCGATCACGCCCGACGCGGCGGGGCGTCCGCGGATCGAGTACCGCTACCTGCGCACCGAGCACGACCGGCGACGGCTCCGGCACGCGATCCGCACGGCCGCCGAGCTCCTCCGCGCCGGGGTCGGGGCCCGCACCGCCCCCGGCGGTGACGTCCTGGGCAATGACCGCACCCTGGACGGCTGGATCGCCGCCCACCTGACGACCTCGGTGCACCTGTGCGGCAGCGCGGCGATGGGCCCGGTGGTGGACGCCGAGCTGCGCGTCCGCGGGATGCAGGGCCTCCGGGTGGCCGACACGTCGATCCTGCCGACGGTTCCCCGCCGCGGCCCGTCCGCCACGGCGGTCGCGATCGGCGAGAAGGCCGCCCACCTTGTCGGCGCACTCCGAGACCCGTCCGCCGCGCCTACGCTCGCCCGATGACGGCCAACCCGTTCCTCGCCCCGAGCCCCCTGCCCTTCGGGTTCCCCGATTTCGACGCGATCGCCGAGGAACACTTCATGCCCGCGTTCGTCGCGGGAATGGCGCAGCAGCGCGCCGAGATCGATGCGATCACCGGCGGTCCCGACGCCCCGACGTTCGACGACACGATGGTCGCGCTGGAGCGGTCGGGGGAGGTGCTGCGCCGCGTCTCGGCCGTGTTCTCCACGTTCGTGGCCTCGTGCAGCACGCCGGGGATCCGCGCGATCGAGGCGGAGATCGCGCCGCAGCTCGCGGCCCATTCCGACGCGATCACGCTCGACCCTGCACTCCTCGCCCGCATCGAGACGCTGCTCGCGGACCCCGTGGAGCGCGACGCCGAGTCGCGGCTCCTGCTGGAGCGCCGGCACCGCGACGCCGTCCGGGCCGGTGCGCGCCTCGGTCCGGCCGAGCAGGAGCGGCTCCGGGAGGTGAATGCCGAGCTCTCGGCGCTGTCCACCGACTTCGGGTCGAAGCTGCTGGCCGAGGCGGGGGACTCGGCGGTGCTGGTCGAGGATCCCGCGCAGCTCGACGGCCTGTCCGCCGACGCAGTCTCCGCCGCGGCGCGAGCGGCCGCCGCCCGCGGGCTCGACGGCCACCTGATCACCCTCGTCCTGCCCACCGGGCAACCGGCACTCGCCTCGCTCACCGACCGGGCTCTGCGCGAACGCCTGCACACCGCCTCGACGTCCCGGGGTGCCCGCGGCAACGAGCACGACACCCGCGGGATCGTCCTGCGCACGGCTGCTGTGCGCGCCGAGCGGGCGCGGTTGCTCGGGTACCCGCACCACGCCGCGTGGGTCGTGGAGATCGGGACTGCCGGTTCCGTCGAGGCGATCGACGCGATGCTCGGCACGCTCGCGCCCGTCGCCGCCGCCAACGCCCGCGCCGAGGCCGCGGAGCTCGCCGCCGAGGCCGGGTACGAGATCCAGGCCTGGGATCGCGCCTTCCACGCCGAGCGGGTCCGCCACGAGCGCTTCGACCTCGACGCCGCCGCGTTGCGCCCCTACTTCGAGCTGGAACGGGTGCTGCGCGACGGGGTGTTCCACGCGGCAGGTCTGCTCTTCGGGCTGCGGTTCAGTGAGCGTGACGACCTGCCGCGCTACCACCCCGAGGTGCGGATCTTCGACGTGTTCGACGACACCGGGCAGCTCGGGTTGTTCGTCGCCGACCTCTACTCACGCGACTCCAAGCGGGGCGGCGCCTGGATGAACTCGTTCGTCACGCAGTCACGCCTGCTGGGCACCAAGCCCGTCGTGCTCAACACCCTCAACATCCCCCGCCCGGCCGACGGTGAGCCGGCGCTGCTGACCATCGACGACGTCCGGACACTGTTCCACGAGTTCGGCCACGCGCTGCACGGGCTCTTCTCCGACGTGCAGTACCCGCGGTTCGCCGGGACGGCTGTGCCCCGCGACTTCGTCGAGTACCCGTCGCAGGTCAACGAGATGTGGCTGGATCATCCGCAGATCCTCCGCAACTACGCCCGCCACCACGCGACGGGCGAACCGCTGCCCGTCGCGCTCGTGGAGCGGCTGTACGAGTCGCGCCGCTTCGGCGAGGGCTTCGCCACCACCGAGTACCTGGCGGCCGCCCTGCTCGACCAGGCCTGGCACCGGCTCGACGGGAGCGTCTCCGACGTCGAACGCTTCGAGGCCGACGCGCTGGCGGCCGCGGGCGTCGACGTGCCGATCGCGCCGCCGCGCTACCGCAGCACCTACTTCAACCACGTCTGGGGCGGCGCCTACAGCGCGGGCTACTACTCCTACATCTGGAGCGAGGTGCTCGACGCCGACACCGTCGAGTGGTTCGCCGAGAACGGCGGCCTGCGCCGCGAGAACGGCGAGACCTTCCGCCGCGAGCTCCTCTCGAAGGGAGGCGCGGTCGACCCCATGCAGGCCTACGAGGCGTTCCGCGGGCGTGCTCCCGACATCGCCCCACTCCTGGCCCGCCGCGGCCTCGGGTGAGATCGCTCTGGTCACCCGGGCCGGACGTCGATCATGCGAGTCCGACCGGCGCCGTGCTGAGCGGAGCGCACGGCACCTGACGACTACGCTGGTCAGGTGGTCCTCTGAGCAGCGCCCCGCCGCCCCGTCCCCACCATCTCGGAGGTCCCGTGTCCCAGCCCAAGCCCACCCCGGAGCAGCCGGATCCCATCGACGAGCCCGTGGCGGCAGAGTCCGTGACGGCAGAGTCCGTGACGGCAGAGTCCGCGGTGGCCGAAACCGTGACGGCCGAGCCCGAGGTGCCGCTCAACCGGGCCGAGCGTCGCGCGAAGGCCAAGTCGAACGAGCCGTCCCACGTGGGTCCGCGCGCCGGCCGAACAGCTCAGGGCGGTAGCGCCCGCAGCCACACGAAACGCCAGCTCAGCTGACGGGCGCCCGTTGGTCCCCACGGGCGCCGCGGCGCCGTTCGCCGGCTCGGCGACGGCCGGTGCCGGCGGGGTGGCTCGTTCGAGGAACCGCTTGACCCCGGGAGAGGGCCGTCCCGCCCGGTGGGGAGCGCCGGGCGGGACGGGGTCGGGCGGCGGGAGACCTACTTGTAGATGCGCATGTAGTCGACGTGCATCTCCGACGGTTGGGGGGACCCGCCGTCCGGGAAGTAGTCGAGCTGGATCGCCGCGTGCATCTGGTCGGGCGGGAGCGTGTCGCGGTCGGTGCTCTCGAACCACTTCTCGCCGTCGACGTAACCGGTGATCCGGCCGTCGACCCACTCCACGGCATAGTTGTGCCACTGGGTGATGTCGAGGTTCATGTGGGCGTACTTCTGCTGGTTGCTCGAACTGTAGTGCAGGAAGAACGACACGTCGGAGGACGCACTGGTGGTCTCGGCGAAGTCGACCTCGCCGCCTTGTGGCCACGAACCGTTGGGCCAGAGGAGAAGCACCGGGTGGTACTGCTCATCGCCCTTCGGGAACCGGGCGCGCATCTCCCACTTGCCGAAGCGCTGGTCCTTCTTCCAGGACATGCCGCCGGTGTTGCCCCCGGAGTCGCCGCGGATGACCAGCGAGCCGTTCTCGACGCTGATCGCGTCGGCGCTGCGCCGCCCGTTGCCCGCGTGACCGGCGCCCTCGTAGGGGCCCCAGTTGTCGCTCATGCCGCCGTTGAACTCGTCGCCACCGACCTGCGTCCAACCTTGTGCCGCACCGGCCTGGGTCCCGTCGCCGTCACTGGCCGAGACGGTCCTGCTGGGCTCGACCGGTGCGGGTGGGGCCTTCGTCGTGGGCTCCGGCGCCTTCTCGGGCGTCGCGGGGGCGGCTGCGATCGTGGCCGGAACAGCCGTCGCCAGGCCGATCGTGGCCAGGTCGACGGTGGTCCGGGAGGCGGGATCAACGGCGGGCCCGGCCTGTGCGAGGGAGATGGCCGGGTCGGATCGGTTGATGGCCGCGGTGAGCCCGGGACCGGTCGGATCGGATTCGGGCCTTACGACCGTCGCGACCGTGGTGGCCACGAGCATCACACATGCGCCGACGGCGAGTGGGGCGAGTCGCCGCGTCAGGGAACGATCGTGCTCGACGGTGGCGGTGGTGCCGGCGTGGCGGTGCCGGCCCGGGGCCTCGGCCGGGGAGCCGTGCTCCACGGCGATGCGTGGGACCAGGTCGGCCGGGAACTCCGCATGATCTTCCGCAGCGGAGGTTGTCCGTCGCATGGGCGAGACCCTAGGCAACACCTCATCCGGTGATCGTCGACCTGAGAGCTGTGGTCGCATATACGCGCCCACAGGTCGCCCGGCCGCGCTGAACTGCAGAAGGGCAGCTGAGAGGCACGGTTTAATACTCCTTTCGGACCACTGTTTCTCTCAGCTTGCGCCGTTCGTCGCGAGTCCGGGCGACGCTGCTCCGTTAGCGGATTGTTATCGCGGCCGGAACACGCCAAGATGACCTCAATGCTCCCCGCTGCTCCCCCGGGGGGTGCGTCCCCTTACGCGACGCCGGCGCTGCCGTCGACGCGGGTGTTCGTGCCCCCGAACGGCCACGTCCTCCTGGCGCTGCCCACCACGGCCGCGTCCGCCTCCGTGCTGCGCAGCCTCCGATCCGAGGGTGTCAGCGTCAGCCCGATCGGTGACGGCATCGGTGTCCTTGATGCCGTGCGTCTCCGCGCTCCGGCGCTCCTCGTGTTCGACGTCGAGCTGCCGGGGCCCGACCACGCTGCCCTGCTGGCGGCCGTCCACGCCGAGGCGCCCGACGTACCCGTCATCGCCGTCACGCCCCGTGAGCGACGAGCCGGCCTGATGAACCAACTGCGTGGTGATCGCGACGACTACCTGCTGCGCCCGTTCGCCGTCGACGAACTCGCGGCCCGCATCCGGCTGCGCCTGCGGCTGGGCCCGCCCGTGGTGGACATGGTGCTGCGCCAGGGTGAGCTGATCATCGACACCGAGTTCGGCGACGTCAGCGTGGACGGCCAGCCGGTCTCCCTGTCGCCCACCGAGTACTCGCTGCTCATGTCACTGATCGCCGAGCCCGGCGAGGTCGTCCCGCCCCACCGGCTCGCCCGGGAGGTGTGGTCGGAGCCCGCGTCGGCCAACCTCGTGCAGGTCTACATCTCCTACCTGCGACGCAAGATCGGCCCCGAACGGATCCGCACCGTGCGCGGTGAGGGCTACGTGCTGGAGGCCTGAGCGGAGGGTCTCCGGCGGCGTCCGGTCCGATAACGCTTCGGGTGTCAACGTCGGCCTCGCCGTGCACACCTGGACGTGTCGTGCTAACAAATGCTCACTCGGGCCGCGAGGGGAGCGGGCCGCACAACATCCAGGAGAACGCAATGACCCCAACCGGGATCATCACAGCCATCATCATCGGCGCCATTCTCGGATTCGTGGGCAAGCTCGTCGCCCCCGGCCGGCAGAACATCCCGTGGTGGCTCACGATCCTCGTCGGGATCGTCGCCGCCTTCATCGGCACGTTCATCGCCAGCCTCCTCGGCATCGCGGACACGGGCGGGATCGACTGGATCGAGATCATCCTCCAGGTCGTCGTCGCCGCGATCGGCGTCACCGTGGTTGCCGGTGTCTACGGTCGCCGAGGCGTCACACGCTGACCTGCTGTCCGCCGGGAGGTCCGGTCCCGACACATGTCGGGACCGGACCTCATGGTCTCGCCGGCCGAACCCGGGTACCGGTCAGCGGACGATGCGCACCGTGAGCGGGTACCGGTACTCACGCCCCGAGGACGCCCGGACCGTCGCCGTGACCAGACACACGAGGTAGAAGATTCCGTAGAGCGGCAACAGCACGAAACCGATGAGCACGAACAGCAGCAGCGCGAACACCGCTGTGTAGACCAGCGCGTTGATCTGGAAGTTCAACGATTCGACTGCGTTGCGCCGGATGAACGGCGAGCTTCCGCCCTTCGCGAGCAGCACGACGAGCGGCGCGATCAGGCCGAGCGCGAACCAGGCGGTGACGATGCTGCCGATGTGGGCGGCGACCGCCCAGTTGCGTTCGTCGGCAACGGGGGCAAGTTCCCCGCCACCGTGCGAGGGGGCCCAAGACGGGTCGGGCGGGGGGTAGGAGGTCATGGAAGTAGTGAACCGCAACCCGGACCTCCTGATACAGCGGTGTGGCGGATCAGTCGGCAAAGGTCCGGGCCGCGGCGAGGAAGGCGTCGTTCTCCTCCGGGTTCGAGATGGTGACCCGCGCTCCTTCGGGATGGAACGGCCTGACGATCACCCTGTGCTCCAGGCAGTGCGCGGCGAAGGCGGCCGTCCGCTCCCCGAGGGCCAGCCACACGAAGTTCGCCTGGGTGGGCGGCACGCGGAAGCCGGCGTCGAGCAGTGCGGCCCGCACCCGGACCCGTTCGGTCACCACCTCGGCGCACGCGGACAGCATGGCGTCCGCGTCGTCGAGTGCGGCGATCGCGCCGGCCTGGGCCACCGCGCTCACGCTGAACGGCGCGCAGACCTTGCGCAGCGCCGAGGCCACCTCGGGCGCGGCGACGCCGTATCCCACGCGTAGCGCCGCCAGCCGGTAGGCCTTGGAGAACGTGCGCAGCACGACCAGGTTGGGATGGGCGTCGAGCAGGGGCAGCCCGTCCGCGGCGGCGGGGTCGGTCACGTACTCGTGGTAGGCCTCGTCCAGTGCCACCAGCACGTCGGGGCCGACCGCGGCGAGAAACCGCTCCATCCCGGTACGCGTGACGACCGTGCCCGTCGGGTTGTTGGGGCTGCACACCATCACCAGCCGCGTGTGCGGGGTGACCGCCGCGGCCATCGCCTCGAGGTCGTGGCGCAGTTCGCCGTCCAGCGGGACGGTGCGGGCGATCGCCCCGCCGATCCGCGTGAGGATCGGGTAGGCCTCGAACGAGCGCCACGCGAACAGCACCTCGTCGGACGGCTCGTGACACGTCGCCTGCACGAGTTGCTGGCAGATGCTCACCGAGCCGCAGCCCGTCGCGATCCGGGCCGGGTCGACGCCGAGGGAGCCCGCGATGCGCGCTGTCAGGCCGGCGACGGCCATGTCCGGGTACCGGTTCCCGGTTGCCGCGGCCTCGGCGATCGCCGCAAGCACGGGCGCGGTCGGAGGTAGCGGCACCTCGTTGCTGGCGAGCTTCACGGCCCCGGGGATCGCGCGACCGGGCACGTAGGCGGGAAGGCTGTCGAGATCGGCGCGGGTGAGCGTCATGAGGCTCACGGTATCGCCGCCCGGTCCCGTCCGGCCCGGTTCGCGTGTCACGCTGTTCTCATGACCGACATCCGCACCGAGACCGTCCCCCTGGTCGACGGCAGCGTTCTGCGGCTCACCGTCGCGGCACCGGTCAGCGCGATCCGCGGGGGGATCGTGGTGCTGCACGAGGCGCGTGGCGTCACCGACGCCGTCCGGGGCCTGGTGCAAGGTCTCGCCGGGGACGGCTGGCTGGCCGTCGCCCCGCACCTCTACCACCGCGACGGCGCCGGCGAGCTCGCCGACGACGAGCAGAAGGTGCAGGAGCAGATCGACCGGCTCGACAGCGAGCAGGTCGCCGCCGATACCGACACGGCTTTCGGCTGGCTGGCCGGCCACGACATCAGCGCCGACCGGATGGGCGTCGTCGGCTTCGACCTCGGCGGGTCGGTGGCGATGATGGTGGCGGCCACCCGCACGCTCGGCGCGGCGGTCACTGTGGCGGGGGACCGCCCCGGGGCGGCGCCGTCCGCCCACCTGACCTCGATGGTCGGCGCCGCACAGGGGCTCACCTGTCCGTGGCTGGGCATCTACGGCGAGTCGTCCGACGGCACGCCGGACCCCGAGATCGACCGCCTGCGCAAAGCGGCCGCATCCTCCGAGGTGGCCACGGACGTCGTCGTGTACCGCCGCCACCGCTTCGACGACGACCCCGCCGCCGCGGCGGACGCCTGGCAGCGCACCCTGAACTGGTTCGGCTCCCACCTACGCTGACCCGCGAGTCGGGCTTTCCGTGCGCGCGAGTCGGGCGATCGGTGCGACGTACGCGGTGCCCACTGGCGCGTCCGGCTCCCGGGATTGCATGCTGACGCCCATGGCTGAGACCCCCGACGTCCTGTGGGCTCCCGATCCCGACCGCGCCGGCCCGATGACCGAGTTCATCGGGTGGCTGCGCGAACATCGCGACGTCGACGCGCCGGACTACGCCGCGCTACATACGTGGTCGGTCGAGGACCTGGAGGGGTTCTGGTCGGCCGCCGCCGAGTTCCTGGGCGTCCGGTTCCACACCCCACCCACGTCCGCGTTGGGTGCGGTGGCGATGCCGGGCACCGAGTGGTTCCCCGGATCGACGCTGAACTACGCCGAACACGCCCTCACCGGCAGCCCGGACGACGACATCGCTATCGTGTTCGCCCGCGAGGACGGCCTCGAGCGGGAGGTGACCCACGGCGCGCTGCGCGACCTCGTCGCGCGGGCGCGGGCCGGGCTCGTCGGGATCGGTGTGGGCCGGGGCGACAGGGTCGTGGCGCTCGCCCCGAACTGCGTCGAGACACTGGCGACGTTCCTCGCGGCCGCGAGCCTGGGCGCGATCTGGTCGTCGTGCTCGCCGGACTTCGGCGCCCGAGCCGTACACGACCGTTTCGCCCAGATCGAGCCGACGGTGCTGCTCGCCGTCGACGGCTACGTCTACGGCGGCAAGCGTTTCGACGTCCGTCCGAAGGTCGCGGCGCTGCGCGGGCAGCTCCCGACGCTGCGCGCGACCGTCCTCGTCCCGTACCTGGACTCCTCCGCGACGCTCGACGGCGCAGTGCCGTGGGACGAGTTCACGGCCACGCCCGCCCCGCTGGAGTTCGAGCCGGTGCCGTTCGACCACCCGCTGTGGGTGCTCTACTCCTCGGGCACCACCGGCCTGCCCAAGGGCATCGTGCACGGGCACGGCGGCATCGTGGTCGAGCACCTCAAGGCGCTGCGGCTGCAGATGGAGCTCGAGCCGGGTGACCGGTTCTTCTGGTTCACCACCACCGGTTGGATGATGTGGAACCTGCTCATCGGCGGGTTGCTGGCGGGCGCCACGATCGTGCTGTTCGACGGCAACCCCGGCCACCCCGACCTCGGTGCCCTGTGGAAGCTGGCCGAGCGCCACCGCGTCACCTGGTTCGGGGCGTCGGCGCCGTCCCTGCAGGCCGGCCTGAAGGCGGGGCTGCGCCCGCGCGACTCCTACGACCTGACGGCCCTGCGGGCCATCGGCTCGACGGGCGCGCCGCTGTCGGTGGAGGGATTCCGCTGGGTCGGTGACGCCGTCGGCGAGCACGTCCAGATCTGCTCGGTCTCCGGCGGCACGGACGTGTGCGCGGCGTTCGTCGGCTCCGCCCCGAACGTCCCGGTGTGGCTCGGTGAGATCTCCTGCGCCGCGCTCGGAGCCGCGGTGGTCGCCTACGACGAGGCGGGCGAGGAGCTCGTCGACGAGGTGGGCGAGCTGGTGATCACGAAGCCGATGCCGTCGATGCCGGTGGCGTTCTGGGACGACCCGGACGGCACGCGGCTCCGCGAGGCCTACTTCGACGAGTTCCCCGGTGTGTGGCGCCACGGCGACTGGGTGCGGCTCACCCCGCGCGGCTCCTACGTCATCTACGGCCGCAGCGACTCGACGCTCAACCGCGGCGGCGTCCGCATGGGCACCGCGGACTTCTACGCCGTCGTGGAGGGCTTCGACTCCGTGGCCGACTCGCTGGTGATCGACACGACCGAGCTGGGAGCCCGCGACGAGGGGATGCTGCTCTGCTTCCTGGTGCTGGCACCCGGTGCGTCGCTCGCCGAGGTCGAGCCCGCGCTGCGTCGAGCGTTGCGCTCGGAGCTGTCGCCGCGCCACGTCCCGGACCGGTTCGTCGTCGTCGACGCCGTGCCGCGGACGCTGAACGGCAAGAAGTGCGAGGTACCGGTCAAGAAGATCCTCGCGGGTGTGGCACCTGACCGGGCCGTGAGCCGCGGCGCCCTGCAGAACCCCGACGCCCTCACACCCTTCCTGGCCCTGGCGCGCGGGGTGTCGTGAAGCCCGTGGCCGGGCGTGTGTATCCTGGCCAACGCTGGAGGCCGAGAGGTCCCGGGAGGCTTCGCCTAGTCTGGTCTATGGCGCCGCACTGCTAATGCGGTTTGGGGTTACGCTCCATCCCGGGTTCAAATCCCGGAGCCTCCGCGCTGGCGGGTCGGGTACGATCGGCACGCTTGAGGTGGGACAATTGAAGATCACGCGCCCGTAGCTCAACGGATAGAGCATCTGATTACGGATCAGAAGGTTAGGGGTTCGAATCCCTTCGGGCGCACCACG
>Ga0209591_10000485_pt1 | contig 51438 bp, 51 predicted proteins | sample MAT01_FD_187207 | JGI IMG/M metagenome (GOLD analysis project Ga0209591, IMG submission 187207) | Freshwater microbial communities from Lake Fryxell liftoff mats and glacier meltwater in Antarctica - MAT-01 (SPAdes) (version 2) | ecosystem: Environmental > Aquatic > Freshwater > Ice > Liftoff...
ACAACCCAGCCAGGCGGGACTCCATCGCCCAAAACGCATCCTCACTCGCCACTACCAAAGAATATGTCAGCGGCCACCGATCTAACGATAGACACGCCGGACTGCCAACGATGAGCAATAATCACCCAAATGGACTAGGTATTTCATTACGGTTACTTAGCTCGACCTCGGCCCGAGTCCGAGACCAGGGTAATGGCCTTACGTTAAGCCAGTGAAGTCGCGACACGCCGGGTTGGTTGCCGATCGGGGTGATCCTCTGCCGGGATGGATCGGTGGGTGGCGCATGATGGCTCGGAGGGGGTGTCTCCGGAGGGTTGGTTGCCCGATCGGGTGTTGGTGGGGGCGTTGACCAAGGCGTTCCCGCCGGGGTTGGTGGATCGGGTGGTCGGCACGACCGACACTCGGGAGGTCCGGCGACGGTTGTCACCGGCCCGGTTCGTGGCGGACTTCGTGTTGGCGTTGTGGCTGTTCCGGGGCCGCAACTGCGGCTACGGCCAGGTGATGATCAAGCTGGTGGACGGGTTGTACTACCGGCGCCGCGCCCGCGACCTGCTCGATGGGGTGGCGACCGATCCCGAGGGTCGGGTGATTGCGGGTGAGGGCCGGCGGTGGCGGCGGCCCAACGTGTCCTCGTTGTCCCGCGCCCGCGCCCGGTTGGGTGCCGATCTGGTGCACATGCTGTTCGACGAGGTCGCCGGCCCGGTCGGCGCTGACGGCGCGGCCGGGGTGTTCTGCTGCGGGCTGCGTGTGGTGTCGGTGGATGGCTCCAGCACCGATCTGCCCGACACACCCGTGAACGCCGAGCACTTCGGTCGTCCCCGCAGCGGGACCCGGGATGGGGCGTTCCCGCAGGTCCGCTGGCTCGCCGCGGCGGAGTCGGGCTACCTGGCGCTGCTCAACCCGGCGCGGCGCGGCGCCGACCCGGCGATCACGGTGCGGGTCATCTAGTACACCGTGCACACCACCTCACCCGAGGGCACCGAGAGCTTCTCGGAGGTGTTCGCGCTGGTCACTGACCTGCTCGACATCGAGGCCTACCCGGCGCTGGACCTGGCGTGCGCCTACCCGATGCGCTGGGGATGCGAGACCGTGATCGGGCACCACAAGACGGACATGGGCGAGGGGATGCCGGTGCTGCGCAGCCGCGATCCCGAGGGCGTCGCCCAGGAGATGTGGGCTCTGTTCGCGGTCTACCAGGCCATCCACACCCTCATCGGGGCCGCCGACACCGTCGGCATCCCACCCGAAAGATCAGCTTCCCGCACGCTCTGACCGCCGCGACCGACACCGTCTCGGCGGCCTTTCCCCACGGTCTTTTCAAGATCGATCCGAGCGGTGAGCAGGCGCTGAGCGCACCGATGGTGATCATTGGCGGACGGCTCGGTGATCTTCGGCGTGTCACGGCGGGATGGGCGACGGAGCTCCGGTAGCAGGAGGAGTCCTCTCGCAAACTTCTCGCCACCGGAGCTCCGTTGCCGCTTCATCCTGCCGTCGCCGAGTCCGGGTTCGCGGGGCTCGGTGCGGTCGCGTCGGGTCCGACCGTCGCCACGATCTCCCCGCACCGGCCCGGGTGTGCGCTGAGCTGCTGCAACGGTTCGCCTCGGTGTCTGATGGTCGCCGGGACCAGGGCCGGGTTCACCCGGTCGCGGTGGTGCTGGCGCTCTGCGCGGCCGCGGTCGTGGCGGACATGGCCTCGTTCACCGCGATCACCGGCTCGGCCGGTGACGTCCCGGCCGAGCTACTCGTCAAGCTCTACGGTCCATCACGAGCCGCAGACCCCACGAGAGTGGGAACAGTGGCTCACCCTCAGCCGCAAGGCGATCTACCACCAGTGGATCACGCCGCAAGCGACGGTGCTCGGCGACGACGGACGCATCACCAGCTACCACCTCGTGCACGCCCGCTGCCTGTCACGACACCATGCCGAGCAGGCAGCGGCACGGCGAGTCTGCACCGCCCGCGAGCCCCCAGGGCTTGCTTGAGCCGCGTGCGGGGCCAACTCACAAGCACGGTTCTGAGGGGCCCCGGCGCAGCAATGCGCCGGGGCTACCCGACCGAGCCCTGCGCGGGCCGGTGATCGGACGCAAGAACTACTACGGCTCGGGCTCGGTGGTCTCCGCGCAGCCGGCCAGCCGGGCGTGGACCGCCACCGCCACCGCCGCACGGGCCGGGCTCAACCCGCTGACCTACCTCACCGCCTAACTCGACGAATGCGCCCGAGCCGGCGCCACCGCCCCGACCGGCCACGCACTGACCTGGTTCCTGCCCTGGACGGCGAGCACCGACGACCTCACCGCCTGGGCCAACGGACCCGACCTCAACCCGCCAAGGACGACCACCCAGTCGCCGACGGGCACAACGCGCTGCCCTGACCACACCAGGACGAGCGGGACAGCCCAGCCGACGGGAACTCCGAATACTTGCCATCCACCGGCGTGCCGCCAGCGAAGCCGACGCTGTCACACAGAGCTACGATCCGTTACTCGGAACGGCTCAGTGAATCATGACAAATGGGTGGTACGCCGTTCACTCCCGATACTTGCCTGACCAACATGAGGACTGCTAAGGTTGAATCTCCGATCAAGCCTGTGTAACGGGCATACCTCACCCGTTCCCGCTAGAACCCCGATCTCGGTGTTGCTGCGACGAAGGGTTACGGAACGTTTGAATGTCGGCAGGCCGGGACCATCATATGAAGGATGTTGGTTTTGGCGATCAGCCCTTTCACGATCGGTACATTCCCGGACCCAGAGGAGATCGTCATGAAGGCCATGGTGGCTACGCTCGCTGACCGCGCGCTCGCCCTGATCGTCCCCCGCGCCGAGGCCGAGGCCGGGTGCTCCTACGTCTGGTTGTCCTGCAACGGCGGCTGCACGGGCGGCCTCAGGTACCGGAAGAGGTGCATGTCCGGCTGCTCGGGTGTGCCCAACCACTGCTACCCCTGCAGCGTGACGGGCACCTGTTGATCGTCGGCGCGGCGAGTGCGCTCGCCGTGGTGTTCGCCGCTGCCCTGTGGGGCAAGGTATCTCACGCAGGTTTCGTCGAGTACCGGCGGAGCGCGGGCCTTCTCTGGCCCGGCTCCACCCCGCTGACGCCGACGATGCGGCACGTCCTGGCGGTCGCCGTCCTGGGAGCCGAGGCGGTCGTGACCGTTGTCCTCATCGCCGGTGTCGTCCTCACTGTGCCTGGAGGTGGATGGTGGGCGGTGTGGGCCCTGTCGGCCGGCTTCCTGGTGGCGGCGGTGCTGCTCGGCGCGTTCACCGTCGGGCACGCGGTGGCGCGCGGCCGTGGGCGGGTCGTGCCCTGCGCCTGCTTCGGCCGCACCACGACGACGGCACCCGCCGCCGCCATGGTGCGCAACGGGGTGCTGCTCGTCGTCGCGGTGGCAGGTCTGGTGTTCGCGCTGCTCGATGCCGATGTCGCGGCGGCGGAGGAAGTTCTGGTGGCGGTCCTGGCCGGCTCGGTCTCGGGTCTGCTCCTGGTCAACATGGAGGAACTGATGGGCGTGTTCGGTTCGTCGCGCGTCGCACTGCGGGAAAGGCCCTGACGTGACCGGCGTGGTGCTGGGCATCGTCGTAGTGCTGACGTTGCTCAACCTCGTACTGCTGCTCGGTGTGGTGCGCCGGTTGCGCGAACACGAGACCCGGTTGGCCGCCGTGCCCGGCGAGGATCCGCCGCGGTTGATCGCTGCGGCCGGCACGGTCGTCGGCGCCTATGCGACCCGGTCGGTGGACGGTCGGGCCGTGGACAGCGAGTCGCCCTGGGAGCTGATCGGCTTCTTCTCCCCGCAGTGCGACGCCTGCCACGAACGCCTGCCCGAGTTCCGACGAACGGCGGCGGGTCATCCCGGGAGGGGGCTGGCCGTGGTCGTCTCCGACGGTGGCGACACCGCGTCGCTCGTGGCCGAGCTCGGCAGCACCGCGACGGTGGTGCTCGAACAGCACGACGGTCCACTGTCCCGCGCGTTCGACGTGCGCGGATTCCCGGCGTTCGCGCTGGTGGACGGAGACGGAACGATCAGGGCGAGTGGGTACGAGCTGCCGTTGCAGCCGGCGTGACCGTCCTCCGGGTCGCCGCCGGCCGGCTCGGTACCGCCGTTCGACTGGCCGCCGCGGCGCACCCCGGGGCGCTCGTCGGCTTCCTGCTGACCAGTGTGCTGGGTGGGCTCGCGCCGGTCGCCACGGTGTGGCTGGCCAAGGTCACGGTCGACGGGATCGCCGCCGGTGCGGGCGTCGGTGAGCTGTGGGGGCTCGGAGCAGCTTTCGCCGCGGTCGGCCTCGCCGTGGCCACCGTCGCACCGGTGTCGACCTACCTGCAGGCCGAGCTGGAGCGGTCGGTCGCCATGCTGGCCAAGGACGAACTCTACCGTGCGGTCACCGGCATCCCACTGCTCGGCACCCTGGAACGGCCCGGCTTCCGGGACCGGCTCCGGCTGGCGGAACAAGCCAGCCGAAGCGGCCCGGTCCAGGTCGTGGAGTCGGCCCTGGGTCTCCTACAGTCGGGCCTCACGCTGGCGGGAATGCTGGCCGCGGTGGCCGTCATCGAGCCCTGGCTGGCGCTGGTGTTCCTCGCCGCCGGCCTACCGGCCCTGATAGCCGAGATCCGACTCAGCCGGCGTCGGGCCGAGATGGCGTGGCGGATCAGCCCGGCCGAGCGCCGCGAGTTCTTCTACACCGACCTTCTGACGAGCCTCAGCGCGGCCAAAGAGCTGCGTCTGTTCGGCCTGAGCACCCTGTTCCGCCGCCGGATGCTTGCCGAGCTGGGGGCCAGTCACGCCGAGCAGCGTCGGTTCGATCGGCGGGAGGGCGCCACCCAGGTAGGGCTGGCCGCCGTGTCCGCCGTCGTGGCCGGCGGTGCTCTGGTGTGGGTACTGCTCGCAGCGGCCCGCGGCGTGCTCGGTGTCGGCGATGTCGCCGCGGTGATCCTGGTGGTCGGGAGTGTGCAGTCGGCGCTCGCCGCGGCGGTCAACCACGTGGCTGTCGGGTACCACGCGGGCCTGCTGCTCGACCACTACCTCGCCCTCGTCGCGTCCCCGGGCCGCACGGCTCCCCTGACAGCTCCCCCGGCAGCTCTGCCCACGGGGTCGGCCGTCGATGGCGCTCACGTCGGCGTGGAGCTCGATGACGTGTGGTTCCGCTACGCCGACGACCTGCCCTGGGTGCTGCGTGGCGTCTGCGCGACGATCTCGCCGAGCGAGGCGGTCGCGATCGTCGGGGAGAACGGCTCGGGCAAGAGCACACTGGTCAAGCTGCTGTGCCGGTTCTACGACCCGACCCGAGGCAGCATCCGCTGGAACGGTGTGGACCTGCGCGAGATCCCGCTGCCCGAGCTGCACAGCCGGATCGCCGCGGTCTTCCAGGACTTCATGACCTACGACCTGAGCGCCGGGGAGAACATCGCGCTGGGCGACGTCGACGGTCGACCGGAACCGGACCTCTCCCACGCGCGTATCGAGGACGCCGCACGCCGGTCGGAGGTGCACGAAGCGCTGGTCGCCCTTCCGGACGGCTACCGGACCCTGCTCACGCGAGAGTTCGAGGACTTCCCTGGAAGCGGCATCGAGGGCGTACTGCTGTCCGGGGGGCAGTGGCAGCGGCTGGCGCTGGCCAGGGCGTTGCTCCGCGGTCGGCGCGGGTTGCTCATCCTCGACGAGCCCAGCTCGGGACTCGACGCGGAGGCGGAGTTCCGCATTCACCAGGAGATCGGGCGCTATCGGCGGGGCCGCACGAGCGTGCTCGTGTCCCACCGCCTCAACGCCGTGCGTGATGCCGATCGCATCCTCGTGCTCGTGGCCGGGCAGATCGCCGAACACGGTCACCACGACCAGCTGATGGCGGCCGACGGGACCTACGCGGGCCTGTTCCGGCTGCAGGCCGCGGGCTACGAACAGGTCCCGACACCGTGAGCCACACCTGGACGGGAGGAGTCGGCGTTGTCGGGGTCATAGGACTCGCCGCCACCGTCGTCGCGTTGCGCCGTGAGTGGATGGTCGTCACCGTCGTCGGCGGCAGTATGTTGCCCTCGCTGCGCGAGGGTGATGTCGTGCTGGCCAGGCGCCGACATCCCCGGCACGCACGGGTCGGCGATGTGGTGATCTTCGAGCCTCCGGGCGTGGACGACGGTCGGTGGATGATCAAGCGCGTGGCCGCCGTGTCCGGGGACCCGCTTCCGCGGCGGGTGCCCGGCGAGGGCCGTGTGCCGGCGTCCTCGCTCGTGGTGCTGGGTGACAACGGCGGGCTGGACTCCCGGATGTTCGGCCCGCTCCCCTTCCGACGTGTCCGCGCCGTCATGACCCGGCCGCTCCCGGCCGTCGGGGTCGCACCGGCGTCGGGCCGGGAGTTCGCGCTCGAGGACTGGTCGACCTCGAACCCTGCTCTGGGCTTCGGCGTCGGGGCCACGCCCTCATCGGAGGCCGCGGAGAATCCAGGCGGCGCCCGAGCTGAGGTGCCGTCCGCGATCACCGGTGTGCAGCCCGCACCCGCCGCCGCCGGGCCCGCCACGGGTCCGGATCGGCCCATCACGAGGCGGCACCTGTTCCAGCACGGTCCTCGCACACGGATCTCGCTGAGGAGGTGGTCCTCGTCGACGAGGCAGCGCTGAGGGGATGTCGTCCTCCGCCCCGACCATCACGGAGGCGTACTCCGTGCGCGGCGCCGGGGTGCCCGGAAACGTGCTCCCCGCTCCTCTCACCAGGCCGCGGTGGTTCGGTGCGACACAGATGATCTTTCCGGGCGACGGGATCAGCGGGGCGTAGGTCACGTCCTGCACTTGAAAGCCCTGCCGGGCGCCACCCTGGCATCGTCCATCCCATCGGCACGATCGAGCAAGGCACGGATGCCGCTCAACTGCGTGCTCTCCGTCGGTAGACCCGACAAGCCCGATGGGCAAGTTCGAGGGACCTGTCGAGTACCGCGTCCGCCGGTCACAGTGCCCGGAGTCGGCACCGCCCTCGGCGCGCCTCACCACACTCGCGGGCGCCGGCGTCGATACGGTCGAGAAAGGTGCGCGCCCCGTGTCGATCCGGACGACTCCTGTTCGACGCCAGAGCAGGAAGGCGCGCCCCGTACCTGAAGGGTACCCCGTGAAATACATGCTGATCATGCGCGCCACCGCCGAGGCCGTCGAAGCACATGGACTTCGAGAAGATCATCACCGCGATGGGTGAGTACGACCCGCTGCCCGCTCGGCCCCGGCACCAAGCTCGAGGTGCGGCGAGTCACCGAGGCGAGCGACTTCGCGGACTTCGCCGACAACGAGTACATCCAGAAGGAGGCCGGGTGGCGCAAGGAGCTCGGAACCGAGTGAGACGGGCCCGGGTGGGCGAGCTCGGGTGGGCCGATGATGGCCGACATCCGGCGAACGGTCGACGCCGTCTGGCGGATCGAGGGCGGACGTATCGTCGCGACGCTCGCCAAGGTGGTCGGCGACGTCGGCCTCGCCGAGGACCTCGCACAGGAGGCTGTCGCCGACGCCCACGAACTCGACGAGCAGAGCGTCGAGAACTGGCAGCCGATCGACGACGACCTCCTCCGCCTCGTGTTCGCGGCATGCCATCCCGTCCTCGGGCGCGAGGCGCAGGTCGCGATGACGCTCCGCGTCGTCGGCGGCCCCACCCGATCACGACGTCGCAGCGGGCGGCGTGTACCGGAACGGCGAGGCGATGACCACCACCGACTTCACGGACCTCGCCGAGACCCCGGAGGCCGTGGCCTCGGCGATCGGGACCATGACGACCAACGCGGTGCATGTCGCCACGCTCCTCAAGTCCTCGGCCTACCCGCCGGCCTGACTGTTGTCGACTGTTCGTCGCGGCGTTGATCAGAACGGATATAGTCGGCACCGTCCGGCGCACTGCCGGGTCACCACGACAGAGATGAGGGATTCGATGCCCGTCAGCCTGACCAAGGGCGGCAACATCAGCTTGACTAAGGAGGTTGCCAAGACCCCCGGCGCGGCGCCGCTCACGGCAGTGACCGTCGGTCTCGGATGGGACGCCCGGACCACGGACGGAGCCAAGTTCGACCTCGACGCCGTTGCGCTCGGCCTGGGCGCCGACGGCAAGGTGCTCGACCAGGGCAGCTTCGTGTTCTTCAACAACCTGGTCGGCGCCGGCGGCGCCATCCAGCACGCCGGTGACAACACCACCGGTGAGGGCGAGGGCGACGACGAGCAGATCAAGGTCGACCTCGCCAGCCTGCCCGCCGGGCTCGACAAGGTCGTGTTCGCGGTGGTCATCTTCGACGCCGAGAAGCACGGCCAGACCTTCGGTCAGGTGCGCAACGCGTTCGTCCGGGTGGTGAACCAGGCCGGCGAGGCGGAGATCGCCCGATTCGACCTCAGCGAGGACTCCTCGACCGCCGCCGCGATGATCTTCAGTGAGCTCTACCGCAGCGGGGAGGAATGGAAGTTCCGCGCGGTCGGTGACGGCTACGCCGGTGGTCTCGGAGCGCTGGCGAAGGACTACGGCGTCGACGCCTGATCCCCCTCGCCGATCGCCGGTTCGCTGCACTCCGCCGGAAGATGTGCGAGCCGGCGGTCGGTGAGTGCTCGGTCGGGCTGCGGTTCGTACCGGGGGCAGTCAGGCCGTTCGTTCACGCCCCCGGACCAGCAGGTGAGGTCGACGTCACCGGCCTGGTGCTCGACTCGACGCGGCTCGCTGCGCGCGGGTTCGACCGGCCGCCCACCCCCCCGGCTCCCGCTCCCGTCCCTTGGGGCGCGCCCGCATCCGAACCGGGCTGCCCGACCATCCGAGCACAGCTCCGCGCAGGATCCTCCGCCGGGCGGATTCGCCGTGCCCCGCTGAACCAAGAGCTCAGCCGCGTTCGTCGGCCTGGGCCGGCGGCCGCGCATCGTCCCCTGACGACGCGACGGGGGCCGGCTTGCGCAGGCTCAGGACCATGGTGACCGTGAGAACGACGGTGATCACGGCCAGGCTCACCAGCGAGGGGATCTCGGGAACCGCCTGGCTGATCGTCTTGTGCGCGGCCTGCAGCACGAGCTTGACCCCGATGAACCCGAGGACGATCGCGAGACCCTTGCTGAGCAGGTGGAACCGGTCCAGCAGCCCCGAGAGCAGGAAGTACAGCGCGCGCAGGCCCAGGAGGCCCTGAACTCCGGCCGCTTCGTGCTGCCGATCCACGACCGCCCGGCCCTCGTCGAGGGCACCACCTTCGTCGGCAGGCTCTTGGACACGGTGCCCGGGCCGCTCGTCAAGAACGAGGCGTTCCCCGGCGCGCTCACCGAGCAGATCCAGGCCTGACCGGTCGGCACGACCGATGCGCGACACAGCAACGGTGCAGCCACCCGGCCCGCTACCGCACCGGGCGGCCGCTGGGGGATGTTCGCCTACACCTCCGCGGACACCGGGGTCGACTACCTCACCGAGATCGACATCGGCATCTGGGAACAGCAGCTCGGCGACGAGGCCTGGGAACTGTGGGTGGCGGCCAAGCGCGAGATCGCAGCCGCGTCCCTGCGCCACGGCGGGTCCATCAGCGCCTGCCACGGCTCGTGCCGGGAGGGCGAGGTCGACCTCGTGCCGCAGGAGCCGGGCCGACGCTTCGAGGTGATGCTCGACGTCAAGCGCGCGCTGGACCCGAACAACATCATGAACCCGGTCAAGTACCTGCTCGACCTGGCCTACCCGGGCGATGTCGACGCGGCACTGGCCACGCTGCGGGGTACGGCATGGACTGGACCACCCAGAAGCCGCTGTCGCGGGTGCAGGAGGGCGTGCACGTCATCCGGACCCTGCTCGACGACGGCGCGATCACTTTCGACGGCGAGTTCTTCACCTACAAGGGCCTGTTCACGTTCGCCCGTCCCGTCCAGGAGCACCTGCCGGTGAAGATGGGCGCGCTGCGCGGGCCGAAGTCGTTCCAGGTGGCCGCCGAGTTCTCCGACGGCTGCCATCACGCCCTGAGCTACACCCGCGGCGCCTACGAGTACATGTACGAGAACGTGAAGATCGGCGCCGAGAAGGCCGGCAGGAACGTCGACGACCTCGACATCGGCGCCTGGGTCGTGTTCGCCACCGGCAAGGACTCGACGATCGCGAAGGACGCCGCCCGGTCGATGGTCGGCCTCTCGATCGGTGGAAGGAGAACCGCGCCATCGAGGTCTACGGCTTCATCCAGGGCATGGACCTCTCGGTGCGGACCACCGCCGGAGGCCCGACGGCGCCCCCTGCGGGGTTCGAGGAGCCAGCCGCGCACTCCCATGATTGACTCCCATCGATTGCGGGCACCAAACGGTTGTGGACACTGAATCGGTCGACGCCGAGCACGCGCGCCCCGATGGCACCTCGGATGAGCTCGTCGCCGCCAACGGCACCCTTTCCGAAGCCCTCGAACGGATCGAGCGCGCCCGCGGAGCCCTCTACGAGTTCCACCAACTGATGGGCGGCGCCGACGCACTCCTCGACGACGTCGTCGACGGCCTGCGCTGCACCGGCCACGACGACCTCGCCGACCGCGTCCAGGACGAGATCCTCGGCCGCAACGTCATCGAGGGCCGGTGGACCTTTCAACTCGTGGAGGAGTTCGACGACGGTTACTACACCGCCTTTCGCGACCTGGAACGCGCGGTACGGGAGCACACGATGGGCGGCCGGCGGCACGTGCTCGAGGCCGAGATGAAGCAGCGCCGCCGGACCCGAGGGCGCGCAGGCCACGAAGCCACCCCGCCCGGGAGTGGGTGACCCTGTGGGTCGGGGCCACCCGCGAACCACGGTTTGGTGTAGCGGCTGTCCGCTCCCTGAGCTGGTCGTGTGAACCGTCGGCGTCCGGGTACCCGCCGCCCATGACCGACAAGAAGCGACGACCACGCACCGGCGACCACGTCGAGTGGCCCACGCACGGCACCTTCACCCAGGGCGAGGTCGTCGAGGAGATCACCGAAGACGCAGATGCGGCGGGCCGTATCGTGCGGGCCTCCCCCGACGACCCGCAATACCGGGTACGCAGTGACAAGAGCGGGCTCGACGCGGTGCACCGGCCCGAAACGCTCGACAAAGCGTGAACTCGGCGTCGGGGTGACCACGAGGAGGGACAACCCCCTCATGGTCAGCCGCGTGATCCCAGAATCGGTACACGGCCGCGACGCCGACGCACTCGCCGTTTCTGGGCACGAGCGCTCGGATAGGACGGCCTTCGCCGGTCGGACGGGGCCGCGGGAACCGTGAGCGCACTGATCTACATGTTGGCTCCTACCGGCCGCCTTCGCCGCCGGGCTCGTCATGCTCGGCGTGGTCGGCAGGCCGGAGACGGGAGGCCGCACGGCCACCGCGCAGGTCTGACCCGTGTGTTCCCGGCCTCGCGGTGGGCCACGTGGTGCGCCGCCGGCAGTCGGCGGGACACAGCGCTGCAGGCTGCCTCCCCCGGCACTGTCGGGGCGTCACTCGTCAGGCCAGCGGCTCGGTGCGGCCGTGACGGCGCAGGACTCGGGCCACCGCCTCCAGGTGGTCGCTGATCAACTGCCGCTCGTCTGCGGTGAGGCCGGCGGCAAGTCCGTCCAGCTGGTCGATCAGCGGTTGTACGGCGTGTTCGGCCTGCGCACAGCCCTCCGGGGAGATCTCGACAACCACTCGACGGCGATCCGTAGGGTGGTCGGTCCGCCGTACGAGGCCCGCGGACTCCAGTCTGTCCAGCACGGCGGTGGCGGACGGCGAGCGCATGCCCAGCCGCTCGGCCAGCTCGCCCGTACCCAGGGGCTGCCCGGCCAGGAGATGGTCCAGGGCGGTCAGGTCGGTGAGGCTGAGCCCCATCCGTCGGGCGATCACGTGGTTGGCCGCGGCCGCCGCTAGCAACAGGTCCCTCAGGGCCCACGATGGGGAGGACGCGCGCATCGACTCCCCGTCCGGCGCGCCGCTGAAGTCGGCCACGTGATCAGCCTAGCCCGTTCGGGACAAATTCTGTAGTTTAGACTATCTTGTAGTCATACCTATTGTCTCGGCAGTCGAGTTAGCTCATGCGCTCGACACCGCCGAAGGGGAAGCACATGACACGACCGAGGTACTCGTCGCTCCCAACGCCAGACCGAACAGGTGCTCACCAACCTGGTGGAACAGCTGGGTGGGCGGGTGGAGCGCCGTCGACAACTGGCCGGCTTCCGGCAGGAGCGCGACTCCGTCGCCGTCCGGGTCGACGGACCAGACGGTGGCGAGGAGGGTGCCGAGGAGATCCGCGCGAGCTGGCGGCGCACGGGCGACACCCGGACCAGCCTCACCGACATGATCGGATTTTCCGTGTACCGCGTGAACCAACGGGTCGTCGACCAGTACCGCCGCGGCCGGGTCCTGCTCGCCGGCGACGCCGCCCACGTGCACACCCCCGCCGGTGGCCTGGGCATGAACACCGGCATCCAGGACGCGTACAGCCTCGGCTGGCGGCCCGCAGCGGCCGTCCATGGCGCCGACGACAGCCTGGTCGACGACTACGAGCGGGAGCGCAGGCCCGTCGCACAGGCGCTGCTCTCCAGCACAGACGGATTGCAGCGGCTCCACAGCATCCGCAACCGCCGGGCTCAGCGCGCCCGTGACATCGCCCTGAAAGTGCTGCTCGACCTTCGACCTCTCCGCCAGGCGTTCCTGGTCCGCGCGGGCCAACTCGACGTCACCTACCGCACCGGGGGCAACCGATCGTGGCGCCGCGGGGTCCGGGTCGGCGACCGCACGCCCGACGGCCCCGCCCACCGCTGGCCGGACGGGAGCCCCACGTGGCTGCACGACCACCTGCGCGGCACTCGACCGACCCTGCTCCTCCTCAGCGGCGCCCGTACACACAGCGAACACCGCCTCGCCGAACTGGCCCGACACGCAACCGCGGCTGACGTGCCCGTCGTGCTGATCGTTCCGGACACGGCGACGGCGGCGACAGCGGCCCGCCCGGTCGATGTGACCCTGGTCGACACCCACGGCACGCTGCCGGGAGCACACCGGAACCTTCGTCCTCAGGGCAAGAGGTTGGCCCTCCGCAGATGACGGCCACGGGGTGACGCAGCTCAGCAGCCGAACACTCCACGCACGCCTTGTGCCGGGCGAAAACCGCTACTCCGATCCCGGCGGCATGCCTTGCTGGTCGGGCTCGCCGGAAACTGGGTGGTCAGCGACTCGTATCGGCGCGAGCAAGCCCAGTTCGAACGCCGTCGACTGCAGTCAGCGGGCTGCGCCGCAGTTCCCACACCGGCCGCCAGGTACGATCAGCGAAGAGACCCGACCGCCGCTGGACGCTGCTCGACCGCCCGCGACCGGCCCTGCGACAGGTGCCGCGACACCCGTCGACCGGTGGCCGCACCATCGTATGTGTGGGATGTCCGGCCCCGCGGCGGCGGTCTCCCGCAGATCCGTGGGCTTTGTCGCGTCTCGGAGGAGCCACCCCGGCCTCTCCCCGCAACAACGCCCACCGCCCGACCGCAGCACCGTGCGCGGCTCGGCTGCCACGGCAGCCCGGCCGGCGTCCAGGAGGAGGAGTTCGTGGCTCGACGAGGCCAGCCCCAGACCAGGGCTCGCCGTAGCGCCCCGCGGGACCGACGACGCGGCCGCGACCGCGACGACGTCATGTCGGTGCTCACCCGCATCGTCCGGGAGGTCGAGGCGGCCCTGCAGAACGGCCGGGTGACGCCCGCGACGCGCACGAAGTTCCAGGTCGTCGCACTGCTGCTGCGCGAGGAGCGCACCCGGGTCCAGGCAGAGGAGACCCGCAACGAGACGTACCGGGCCGAGCAGCTCAAGCGCCTCGACGGCATCGCGACCACCCTCGCGATGACCGCCGTCCGTGATCCGGCGCTCCTGGCGCTCCTTGCCGAGGACGCCGTCGTCTCCGACGAGGCCAGGTCGCTCAAGCGGGACACGCTGCGGACCGCGGGCATCGAGACGGGCGCCGACGAGGCCCCGCAGACGGAGCTCCCGGCCGCCGCCACCAAGCCCCGGGTCGTGCCGCAGTCGGTCGTCTCGAGGCAGCTGGCCAACCCCTTCCTCGCCCCCGACTTCGCGGCCCCCCGGCCGAGCACACCCCGTCCGACGCCGCTGGCCGAGTGGGAGCTGCTCGGCCCGCTGCTGCGTTCGTTCGAGCGCGCCGGCGGCGGAGCCTCCGCGTGCATGGACCTCCCCGCACCGTCCTCCCGGCACGCGCCGCGCAGCCTGGAGCTCATGCCGCACCAGGCCCAGCTCGTCGCCGCGGCCACGGCCGGCCACCGGACCTTCCTGCTCGCCGACGAGCCGGGTCTGGGCAAGACCGCTCAGGCGCTGCTCGCCGCCGAGGCCGCGAACGCCTACCCCCTGCTCGTCGTCGTGCCCAACGTCGTCAAGACGAACTGGGTACGCGAGGCCGGACTGTGGACACCCCGCCGCTCAGCCACCATGATCCACGGCAACGGTGACTCGATCGACGGCTTCGCCGACATCGTCGTCGTCAACTACGAGGTGCTCGACCGACACGTCGGGTGGCTCGGTGACTTCGGCCTCCGCGGGATGGTCATCGACGAGGCCCACTTCATCAAGAACAAGAGCTCCCAGCGCTCGCAGCACGTCCTGGAGCTCTCCGAGCGCATCAGGTCCCGCACCGCGCGCCCGCTGCTGATGGCCCTCACCGGCACCCCGCTGATCAACGACATCGAGGACTTCCTCGCCATCTGGCAGTTCCTCGGCTGGATCGGCGACACGAAGCCGCTCGCAGAACTGATGCACGCGCTCGACGAGACCGGCATGACACCCGCCGACCCGAGGTTCCACACCGCCGCCCGCAGTTGCGTCATCGACCTCGGCATCGTCCGTCGCCGCAAGGTCGAGGTGGCCGCCGACATCCCCGCGCGTCGCATCGCCGACCTCCCCGTCGAGCTGGACGGGCCGGCCGGCCGGTCGATCCGAGCAGCCGAGCGCGACCTCGCCCGCCGGATGATGTCGCGGTACTCCGACGCTCTCGCCGGCCGCCGGTCCGATGCCGTCGTCGAGGGCATCGACCACGACCTCGTGCGCCGGGTGGCCAGGTGGGAGCAGAAGGACGCGGCCACGTCGACGACCGGTGAGAACGTCTTCAGCATGATGCGACGCATCGGACAGGCGAAGGCCGGCCTCGCGGCCGACTACGCGGCACAGCTCGCGCGGAGCGCAGGCAAGGTGGTCTTCTTCGCCAAGCACGTCGACGTGATGGACGTCGCCGAGGAGACATTCGCCAAGCGGGGGGTCCGGTTCTCGTCGATCCGCGGCGACCAGACGCCCACGTCGCGGCAGCGCAACATCGACGCCTTCGTCGAGGACCCCGGCGTCGCCGTCGCGGTCTGCTCGCTGACCGCGGCCGGCGTGGGCATCAACCTCCAGGTGGCCTCCAACATCGTGCTCGCGGAGCTCTCCTGGACCGCTGCGGAGCAGACCCAGGCCATCGACCGCAGCCACCGCATCGGTCAGACCGAGCCCGTCACCGCATGGCGCATCATCGCCGCACAGACGATCGACGCCAAGATCGCCGAGCTGATCGACAGCAAGGCCGGCCTCGCCGCCCAGGCCCTCGACGGATCGCAGGAGGAGGTCGCGTCGTCGGCCGACGTGCAGCACGAGGCGCTCGTCGCGTTGCTGACCGACGCGCTGTCGGCCGCCCCGACGCGCCCGGACAGCTGACAGGGGCGAAGCGGCGTACGGGTTCCGGAACGCGGCACGCATCTGACCGGCGGTCAGCCCGGCCTTGTACGAATCCTGCGGAGGCGGCGGTCCAGGGCGCGCGCCACCCGAGTCGCTGCCCTCATGGCACGACTCCGACCTGGCACGACTCCGACCTGGCACGACTCCGACCTGGCACGACTCCGACCTGGGACGCCGACGTCGAGGGGCACCGCCACCTGCACCCGGCCCGATCACCCATGTCCTCGACCGGCGAGGCACAGCGACACCACCAGGTCCGCCGCGTGCCGCACCACCGAGCAGTACGCGACCGCCGTCGGCGACCGTCCGCCGCCGTCGTTCCAGTCGGCGAGGACCTCGTCGAGAACCGTGAGCACCCCGGCAGGGTCGCGACCGTCGCGCCCCAGAGCGCGCACCGTGCTGCGGGTCAGCGCGGTGGTCCGTGCCGCCTGCGGACCCTTGCCGCACACATCCCCCAGCACGACGCCCCACCCCTGCGGCACAGGGAAGGCATCGTAGAAATCGCCGAGCACCTCCACCCCGCTGCCGGCGGGCCGGGCACCGTCGGCAGGCCGGCGGGCAGCAAGTTCTCCTGCGGCACCGCAGCGAGGTCCCCGGCGTGCCGCGCCTCGGCCCCGGCGGCCCGGCGGGCCGCCCGGGCGTCGTCCACCGCCATCCGCAGCGCCACCTCACCCGCAATGGCGTGCGCGAGGGTCTCCAGCACCTGCAGGTCGGTCGCCGACCAGTCCCGGGGTCGGTCCCCGACCACGTAGAAGGTACCCAGTACCTGTCCGTCCGGGGTACGAACCGGGTAGCCGGCCCAGGCGATGACCCCCATCGATTCGACCGACGGGTTGTCGCGCGTGACTGGATGCACGCGGGCATCGGAGACGATCAACGGGCGGTCGGTACCGATGACGTACCGGCAGAAGGACCGCTCGACCGTGTTCTGCCTGTCCTCCAGCGTGCCGCCGCTGGCGGTCACGCACGCCTTCCAGAATGAGCGTCGCTCGTCGACGACGGTGACGAACGCGGTCACCTCGCCCAGCATCATGGCGGCCAGCCGCGCGAACCGGTCGAACGCCTCCTCCCGTTCGGTGTCCAGCACCCCCGACCGCGCCACCTGCCGCAACCGCGCCGCAGATGTGATCGCCCCAGGCAGTACACCGGTGAACCGCGGTACGGGAAGGGACCGGTCGGGCGCTTCGGCGCTCATCGTCTGTACGACCTCACAACACCCCTCGCGAGCCGTCGAGTCCTCGACCGCCGGATGTTATCCCCCGGGGGTGCCCGTCCCCACTCAACCGACATGATCCAACTTACCGGGCCTGCGACTCGATCAGCGTGAGGAGCTCCTCTCGCGACGGCTGCTCGGACCCGGACAACCGGGCGGCCACCGGTGCGGACCTGCGGCAGCAGCGGCTCGATCAGCACCCACTGCTCGTTGCTGGTGTCGCAGGGATAGCGCTGCTCACGTGGTGACATCCCCACCAGGGTTGATCACACGGTCGGGGATGTCATGCCGACACGCCGACGCTTCTCAGACACCCTCTGAGCGGACGGCCCGGCCGGCCGCGCCGCGGGTGGGGACGGTCGGCCCCGGGTACGGTCTCGGTGTGCGGACCATGGCAACGGCCCAGCGGACACCGACCCGATGAGCGGGCTCTTCGCGCTGCTCGACGACGTCGCCGCGCTCGTACGGCTCACCGCGGCGTCGCTCGACGACATCGCGGGTGCCGCCGGGCGCGCGGGGGTCAAGGCGGCGGGGGTCGTCGTCGACGACGCAGCCGTCACCCCGCGGTACGTGCAGGGGCTGGAGCCGAAGCGGGAGCTGTCGATCATCGGGCGGATCGCCCGGAGCTCGCTGCGCAACAAGCTGCTGTTCATCCTCCCCGCCGCGCTGCTGCTGAGCCAGTTCGCGCCGTGGCTGCTCACGCCCATCCTCATACTGGGCGGCGCCTACCTCTGCTACGAGGGCGCGGAGAAGATCTGGGAGCTGCTCTCCGGGCACCACCCCGCACCGGAGGAGACCCGGGAGTCCGCGGCCGCCGACCCGGCCGGCCATGAGAAGAAAGTCGTCTCGGGCGCCGTGCGGACCGACTTCATCCTGTCCGCGGAGATCATGGTCATCTCGCTCAACGAGGTCGAGTCAGAAGGCTTCTGGTCCCGCGCGGCCATCCTGCTGGTGGTGGCCGTGGCTATCACGGTGCTCGTCTACGGCGTGGTCGCCCTGATCGTCAAGATGGACGACGTGGGGCTCAGACTGGCGGCACGGGAAATCGGGCCGGTGAGCGCGCTGGGGCGCGGGCTGGTCCGGGCGATGCCGATCGTGCTCTCGGTCCTGTCCACCGTGGGGATCACGGCGATGCTCTGGGTCGGCGGCCACATCCTGCTCGTGGGCGTCGACGAACTCGGCTTCGCCGCGCCCTACGCGTTCGTGCACGACCTCGAGGTGCTCGTGCACGACGCCACGGGACCGCTCGGCGGGTTCCTCGGGTGGCTCACCAACACCGTCGGCTCGGCCATCGCCGGAGCGGTCGTGGGTGCGGTCATCGTCGCACTCGTGCACCTACTCCCCAAGCGGGCTGCCGGCGCGGCGCACGCCTGACCAGCGGGCTGGACCGGATCGGCCCCCGGCGTCACCGGTGTGGCCGACCACCTGCAGATCGATCAGCGGGCGAACAGGCCGGCGCGGTGCGCCGGCTCCGTCCTCGACGTTCAGCGCAACCACGGGTTGCGGCGGATGAGCGGCAGCCGCGCCCACGCCCGCCCCAGACCCCAGGTGCCCCCAGCAGCGTAGACGGCCAGCGTGATCGCCAGCACCGCGTGACGAGGTGGTCGTCGTCGATGAACGGGTTGGTCGACGATGTGGGCTCGCCGGCCGCGTTGAGCGACGCGATCGGCCACGAGGCGACCCACCTGGCCATCAGCGGCATCGCGCCGGCCACCGCCGCGACCCGCAGGCCGATGCCGAGCAGCCCGATCATGATATGCCGGGTCCGGTCGCTCGTCGGGTGCCACGAGTGCAGGGTCGGGAGCAGCGCGGTCTTCTTGTCGTGGTGCTCCGACATGCGGCTCAGGACATCGGCGAGACCGTGACCGCCTCATCGATGTAGGGACCCTTGTTGAGCATGACGCACGCGGCCCGCTCGCTCGTCGCCGCGTCGCTGATCTCCGACCGGGACGGCTGCCCGCCCTTGGCGGGCTGTTCGAGGACCTGGGTCGCCCGGATCAGCGCACGTGGGCCGACTCGCGCAGCCACATGATCTCCTCCTGCAGCTCGGCCGTGCGCGCGTAGCCGCACTCCACCGCGAGGTCGCCGCGGGCGATCATCACCCCGATCCGCGGGCGGGCCATCAGCGTCAGCAGCAGCTGGGGCAGGTTCCGGAACGCCTGCGTCGTCTCGATCTTCAGCACGACGCCGAGGCGGTGGTCGCCGAGGCGGTCCAACTCGTGCAGGAGGCGGGTCACGTCCGTCGGCTCCCGGACGAAGGACAGGTCGACGACATCGGCGAGCGCCACCCACCGTCTCCGGGTCGGCCAGGTCCTTCGCGGTGGGGGCCGGGATGTCGAGCCGGGTGTCGGGGACGTTGATGCCCTTGCCGGCGCGCAAGGGTCGACCCGCCGGGCGCCGCGCGGGTGATCCGCACGCGGAGCAGGTCTGGGTTGCATCCTCGATCAGCCCGCTGATCTTCCCGTCGTCGAGGTGCGCCTGTGCCCCGACCAGGGCCGAGCTCGTCGTCGCCGTTCAGACCCTCATGATCGCCAGCGCTTGATCGGGTTGGCAAAGCCTGTGACCCATGGGCACGTGAGACCGTCCGTAACCGGTTCGTCACATCACAGGTTACAGAGAGGAAACATCGGGCTGGCTCAATTCTCGATGGCACTTCGACACCAGTCAGACGCGGTTATTCTCATCGACGAGCGGAAGAAGCGGGGAGCAGCAGCGGTGGTCGACCGTTTCGATTTCGATTCCCCTGTGGGTGCGACTGGGGGGTTCCAGGGCCGACGCAGCGCCTTCTGGCCGCCAGCGGACGAATACGCCGTTGTGATGGTGGACCTTTCCACGGATCTGCCCGACCTCGGGGAACGGTTCCCGACGCACCTCGCGCAGTTGCGTGACGCGGTGCAGGCGCAATGGCGGGCCCACAAGGACCGACCGGACCCGGGGCGCACCCGGTTCACCGACCCCGGTCCGGCCGCGGCGGCGATGGCCGCGCTCAGTCAGGACCTCCCTGGCGAGGTCGACCGCACCGCCGCGGCGCTGCGGGCCCGCGCGCTGGCCGACGGGTACGACGACGCGACCCTCCAGTCCCTGGTCGGTCTGGAGGAGGACGTCGCGATCGTCGCCGGTCGCGTCGCGACCTGGTACGGCAAGGAGAACACCGGCCTGCCCACGGCGTTCGGCGCCCGGCGCGACGACGCCCAGCAGGCCCGGGTCACCGAGGCGGGCACCACCCACAGCGTCGTCGCCGACTACTTCCGGCTCCTGCACGCGGGCCTGCGCGTCGGCGCGGTGCCCGCCTTCCTCGCCACGAACCTGTTCTTCATGGCGGGCGAGGGTGACCTGCACCCCAAGCACATCGCCTACTTCCTCCCCGAGGACGAGGGTGTCAAGCGCTCGCCGTTCAAGAAGACCTACTACTTCGGCAACACCCACCGAGCCCTGCTGCGCAGCGTCTCGGCTCCGCTGGCGGCCCGCCACCTGGACGTGGGCACGACCTTCGACCCGACCGATCCCCGCTTCGCCGACATCCCGACCCTCGGGGTGCTGGGCCACGAGCTCGGGCACTGCATCCACCGGCCCTCCACCCGCTACAGGGCGCTCAACGCCGCCGACCGCTGGGCCTCGGTCGCGCTGCAGGAGGTCATGGCCGACGTCTTCGGGGCGCTGGTGCTCGCCGACGTCTGGGCCGAGCAGCTCGGCGTCGACCAGGCCGACGCGATCGCCTACTACCTGGCCGAGTGCCTGCGCTACACCGACCGCGGGCTCGGGTCGTTCCCCGACAGCGACGGCATGTACCTGCAGCTGTCCTACCTCACGCAGCTCGGTGCGCTGACGGTCGAGCAGGACGGGGGGACCCGCCTCGTCGGCGACCCCGACTCCGTGCTGGCGGGCCTGCGGTCGCTGGCCCGGGTGCTGGCGGACGCGGTCCTCACCGGGGAGGCCGAGCCGGCGGTCGCGCTGTGGCGCACGTTCGGCCCGCAGGCGGTGTCCCCGCTCGGTCCGCTGATCGACGCACTGCGCCCACGACCGTTCACCTCTGTCGAGTACCTGCAGGAACACCTCGACCCCACCACCGCACGATGACCGAGGAGACCTGGTGAAGCAGGACCTGGACAGTGTCCGCGACTACTACTGCACCCCCCGCAAGGAGCGCGCGGACGCGAGTGTCTACGAGATCTGGGAGCAGGGCAGCGCGCTCAGCGACTCGATCACCCCGTCGACCTACGTGCCGGAGTACCGGTCGCACATCGTGTTGAAGCTGCTCTCGCTGACCGCGGACAAGGGCTCCATCTTCTCGATCGGCTGCGGCAACGGCTTCGTCGAGGCCGACCTGGTGAGCCACGGCCGCGCCGTGCGGGCCGTCGACTACAACGAGGAGGCCGTGGAGCTGACCCGCCGCAAGGGCGTCGACGCGTTCACCGCCGACTTCTTCGAGCTCACCCCCGACGACGTCGCAGGCACCGACGCCCTCTACGCGGACGGGCTGCTGGGTCACCTCTGGGACGCCCGGGAGCAGGTGCGCCCCGCCCTCCAGAAGATCAAGAGTCTGGTGCTCTCACCGGGTACCCGCCTGGTGTTCTCCAACGACTCGCCGCACGACCCGTCCGCCGCCTACGCGCCCCACGACCGGGTCGAAGGCTTCTGGTTCGTCTCGCGGACCTACCTCGCCGACGAGCTGGCCGCGGCGGGCTTCGAGCCGCTGGAGTCGTACTACTTCCCCTACCTGCGCCCGCTCAGCGGCATGCGCAACCGCACGATCTGCGTCGCGCAGGTCCCCTGAGGTGCCGATCCCCGACGACTTCGCAGCACGGCTCCTCCCGATTCTCGACGACCTCGCGACGACCTACGGCACCCCGTTCCACGTCTACGACGCCCGCGGGATCGTCGCCGCACACCGCGAGCTCGTCGCGGCCTTCGGCGACGCCGGGCACAAGCAGTACTTCGCGGTCAAGGCGCTGCCCAACCCGGCGGTGCTCAAGCTCCTGCTCGCCGAGGGCAGCGGGCTGGACTGCGCCTCGGCGACGGAGCTGACACTGGCCGCACGGGTCGGCGCCACCGGCGACGATGTGGTGTTCACCTCCAACAACACGCACGTACCGGAGTACCGGCAGGCCCTCGACGCGGGCGCGGTGGTGACCTTCGACGACCGGTCGTTTTTCGACCGGGCCGACGAGCTGCCCGCGACGGTGGCGTTCCGGATGTCGCCGCACGGGTCGGCGGCCGGGTCCGGGCTGATGGGCGACACGGCGCACTCCAAGTTCGGCGTGCCGGTCGCGGAGCTGGCCGCGTCCTACCGCGAGGCGGCCCGCCGGGGCGCCACCCGGTTCGGCCTCCATGGCATGACCTGCGCCAACGAGCTGTCGGCCGAGCGGGCGGCCCGCGCCGCCACCGACGTGTTCGCGACGGGGGCGCAGCTGGCCGAGGCCGGGATCGAGCTGGACTACGTCAACATCGGGGGCGGGCTGGGCATCCGGTACCGGCCCGAGGACGTGGCCATCGACCTCGCCGACTGGGCGGCGGCCGTGGTCGCGGCGCGCGACCGGCACTTCCCGGACCGCGCCCCGCGGATCCTCACCGAGCTGGGCCGGATCGTCACCGGGCCGCACGGGGTGCTGGTGAGCCGGGTGATCAACCGCTGCCGCAAGGGGCGGGAGGTCGTCGGCCTGGACGCGTCGATGTCGGCGCTCATGCGCCCAGCGCTGTACGGGGCCTACCACCACATCAGCCTGCCGTTCGTCGGCGGGCGCCCCGAGTCGCCGTTCGACGTGGTCGGCGGGCTCTGCGAGAACATGGACAAGTTCGCCCTCGACCGGGCCCTGCCCGACCCGCGGCCCGGGGACCTCGCGCTGATCCACGACACCGGCGCCCACGGGCAGGCGATGGGCTTCACCTACAACGGCAGGCTGCGACCAGCGGAGCTGCTGCTCACCGAGGCGGGCGAGGTCGTGGAGATCCGCCGCGCCGAGACCTTCGACGACTACACGGCGACCGTGTGCTGGGAGCCCGCACCGGTCCTCACAGCCGGGGTGGCGCGATGACCGCCGGAACCGGGCTGTACGACCCGGCCCTGATCGAGGACGCGTTCGCCCGGCGCGCCGCGCTGACCGCCGACGAGCTCGTGGCGATCACCCCGCAAGTGGAGGGCGGGCTGGACGCGCTCGACCGCGGGGGGCTGCGCGCCGCGCGCCCCGTGGGTGACGCGTGGGTCGTGGACACGACGGTGAAGAAGCTGATCCTGCTGTCGTTCCTGACCGGCGCCAACATCACCTCCCAGGCGGGGGCGGGGCGGCCGCGCACCTACGACAAGATCCCGTTGAAGTTCGAGGGCTGGGACGACGCGGCGTTCGCGCAGGCCCGCCTGCGGGTCGTGCCGGGCGCGATCGTGCGCCGCGGCGCCCACGTCGCACCGGGCACGGTGCTCATGCCCTGCTTCGTCAACATCGGCGCCCACGTCGGCGAGGGCACGATGATCGACACGTGGGCGACGGTGGGCTCCTGCGCCCAGGTCGGGCGCGACTGCCACATCTCGGGCGGCGCGGGCATCGGCGGCGTGCTCGAACCGATCGGCGACGAGCCGGTCGTGCTGGAGGATCGCGTGTTCGTCGGGGCCCGCAGCGAGGTGGCCGAGGGCGTGCGGGTGCGACGCGGCGCCGTGCTGGCGATGGGCGTCTACCTCGGGCGCTCGACCCCGATCGTCGACCGGGCGACCGGCGAGGTGTTCCACGGCGAGGTACCCGAGGACGCGGTGGTCGTGCCCGGGACCCGCGCCGACCCGCACCGGCCGGAGATCGCCACGTACGCGGCGGTGATCGTCAAGTACGCCGACGCGCGCACCCGCGGCAAGGTGGAGATCAATGACCTCGTGCGGGAGCGCCGGTGACGCTGGCTGCTGCCCCTCCCGCGGCCGGCGCCTTCGCCCGCCTGCGCGCGCTGCTCGCCGACGTGCCGGCCGAGCCGGGCGCGCCACCGGTGGACCTGCACCTGGGCGAGTGCCGCCTCGGCGCGCCGACGGAGCTGCTCGCGCCGCTGCGCGACCTGGACGCCTGGACGCGCTACCCCCCGCTGGGCGGCACCGCGGCGCTGCGCGCGGCCTACCGCGCGTGGCTCGGACGCCGGTTCGGGATCGACCCCGACGCCGTCGAGGTGGAGCCGACACCCGGGACCAAGCAGGCGGTGACGGCGCTGCTCGCGCGGGCGGTGGCGCGCACCCGCACCGGCGGCGCCGCGCCCGCGGTCGTCCTGCCCAACCCCTTCTACCCGACCTACCTCGCCGGCACCGAGCTCGCCGGGGCCCGGCCTGTCCTCTACCCGGTGTCGGGCGGTGACACAGCGGCCGCCGGGGCCGCCGCCGTCCGCGCCGCCGTGCGCACCGGGAGCCCCGTCGCAGCCGTCGTCGTGTGCCATCCCGGCAACCCGCGCGGGGACGTCCTCGACGCCGCCGCGCTGGGCGCCGTCGCGGACCTCGCTGCGGCGGTGGACGCGCTGCTCGTGGTCGACGAGTGCTACGTCGATCTTGCGGTCGGCGCGCCGCCGGCGGGGTACCTCGGGGCGGCCGGGGCGGGCGCGGGTCCGTTCGCCGTGCTGCACAGTCTGTCGAAGCGGTCGGCGGCGCCGGGCCTGCGGTCGGGCTTCGTCGCGGGTGACCCCGTGACCGTCGCCGACTACGCCGCGTACAACCGGGCGTGCGGGGTGTCGCAGGCTCACCCGGTGTGCGCCGCGGCCGCCGCGCTGTGGGCCGACGACGCACACGTCGAGCGGGTGCGTGGCCTGCTGGCCGACAGCTGGGACACCGCGGACGCCGTGCTCGGTGACGTGCCCGGCTACCACCGCCCGTCTGCCGGGTTCTTCCTGTGGCTGCCCGTCCCCGACGACGAGGCCGTCACGCGCCGGCTCTGGCGCGACCACTCCGTGTCGGTGATGCCGGGCCGCTACCTGGCGGCGGCGGACGACACCGGCACCAACCCCGGCGCCGGGCACCTGCGGGTGGCGCTGGCCCGTCCCGCGCAGGTGCTGGTGCCCGCACTGTCCGCGCTGCGCACCGCGGTGCTCACGACCGAGGAGGGCAGGACATGAGCGGGCTCGTCGGCTGGGTCGACCACGACCGCGACCTCACCGCGCAGGACGAGGTGCTGGCGGCCATGACCGCCACGATGGCCCACCGCGGACCCGACGGCGAGGGGACGTGGAGCAGCCGCCACGCCGCGCTGGGGCACCGCGACCTCGCCACGACGCGGGCGGGCCGGCGTGGGCAGCCCGTCGTCACCCGCGTCGGCGACACGGAGGTGGCGCTGGCGCACACGGGCCAGGTCTACGACCTCGCCGCACTGCACCGGGCGGTGACCGCCGCGGGGGGCGCGGTGCGGGAGGGGTCCGCGGGCGAGGTCCTGCTGCAGGCCTACCTCGTGTGGGGCGACCGGTTCGTCGAGCAGCTCGACGGCATGTTCGCCGTCGCCGTGTGGGACGGGCGCGAGCGGCGACTGCTGCTGGCCCGCGACCGCATGGGGATCAAGCCGCTCTACTACGCCTCCTACCCCGGCGGGATCCTGTGCGCCTCCGAGCCCAAGGGCATCCTGGCCAACCCGCTGTTCACCCCCCGGCTGGACCCGACGAAGGTGCCGCTGCTGCTGCAGCCGCGCCTCGCGCTGCCCGGCGAGACGCCGCTGCTCGGGCTGGCCGAGGTCGGGCCGGGCGAGCTGGTGGTCCACACCGCGGGCGGGCTGCGCAGGCACCGGTACTGGGCACTGCAGAGCGCCCCGCACGAGCGGACCTACGCCCAGACCGTCGACGACGTGCGCATGCTGCTGGAGGACGTCGTCGCCCGGCAGGTCGTCACCACGGAGCCGTGCGGCGCCATGCTGTCGGGCGGCGTCGACTCGACGTCGGTGGCGGCACTGGCGGTGCGCACGCTGCGCAAGGGCGACCCCGGGGCGACGCTCGACTCCTACTGCGTCGAGTTCGACAGCGACCCCGAGCACTTCGCCTCCACCGAGCTGCGGCCCGACGTCGACGCCCCGTTCGCCGCCGCGGCGGCGGAGCACCTGGGGCTGCGCCACCACGTCGTCACCGCGTCGCTGCCCGACCTGCTCGCCGCGATCCCGGCCACCCGGCGTGCGCGGGACCTGCCGGGATGGGGCCAGTTCGACGCCTCGATGCACCTGCTGTTCGCCCGGATGCGCCAGGACGTCACGGTGGCGCTGACCGGCGAGGCCGCGGACGAGATGTTCGTCGGGTACCCGTACTACTTCAAGCCCGAGCTGGTCAGACGCGAGACGTTCCCGTGGCTCGTGGGCGGGCCACGGCTGGCCGACTGCCTCTCCGCGGAGCTGCGCGCCGTGGTCGACCCGGAGCAGGACGAGCGCGACCGCTACTCCCAGCTCGTGGCCGCGGTGCCGCGCCTGCCCGGCGAGGACCCGCACGCCGCCCGCATGCGCGAGGTGCTCCACCTGGGCATGTCCGGTCCACTCGCGGTGATCCTCGATCGCCAGGAGCGCATGAGCATGGCCTCGGGGCTGGAGGTGCGCTTCCCGTTCTGCGACCACCGCCTCGTCGAGTACCTGTGGAACACCCCGTGGGAGATGAAGTCCACGGGCGGCAGGAAGCGCCTGCTCAAGGACGCGACGGCGGACCTGCTGCCCGAGGCCACGCTGACCCGGCGCAAGAGCGCCTACCCGCACGTGCACAACCCCGCCTACGACCGCGGGCTCGTCGAGCAGGCCACCTGGATCGTCAACGACCCCGGGTCGGCCACGCGGTGGATGTTCGACCCGGTGCGGACCAACGCGCTGCTCGACGAGATCCGGGCCGGGCAGATCCGCTCCGACCTGCCCGGTGGCACCACGGGCGCGCAGCTGCTGATCCAGATGGTCGAGGCGCACGCCTGGATCGAGGACCTCCACGTCACCGTCCGCTGAGGACCGTCGAGAAGGGAAGTACATCGTGCTCGACCTGGTACCGATCACCGATGCCATCGGGACGGAGGTGCGCGGCGTCGACGTCACCGAGGACCTCTCCGCCCGGGACTTCGACCGCATCTACCAGGCCTGGATCGACACCACGATCCTGCTGTTCCGCGGCCAGCGGATGACGCAGGCACAGCATGTGGCCTTCACCCGCCGGTTCGGCGAGCTGGTCAGCTACACCCGCGCCGAGTTCAACGAGGACGCCCACCCCGACATCCTCGTTCTGTCCAACATCACCCAGGACGGGCGGCTCATCGGCTCGCCGGTCAGCGGGCGGGTCTGGCACACCGACGGCCACTACCTCACCACCCCGCCCGCGGGCTCGATGCTCCACGCGCTGGAAGTGCCACCGGTCGGCGGCGAGACCCTGTTCGCGAACATGATCGCTGCCTACGACGCGCTCCCCCAGGCCACGAAGGAACTGGTCCAGGACCTGGAGGTGGTCATCTCGCGGGTGCGGTCGCGGCCCTACAACTACCCCGAGCGGCCCCCGGTCACCCCCGAGCAGCGGGCCGAGTGGCTCGACGTGGCGCACCCGATCGTGCGCGTCCACGAGGTGTCCGGGCGCAAGGCGATCTACGCGGGCGGCAACGTCCCGTGGCGGATCGTGGGCATGCCCGAGGAGCGCAGCGCCCCGTTGGTGACCTTCCTGCAGGAGTTCTCCGTCTGGCCGCGGTTCACCTACCGCCACCGGTGGCAGGCGGGGGACATCGTGCTGTGGGACAACCGTAGCGCCATGCACTGCGCCACCTGGTACGACGGCGAGCGCTACCACCGCCACATGCACCGCACGACGATCGCGGGCGGGTCCACCCCGCCGGTGCTGGGCGAGCTGGCCGACGCCGTGGTCGGGCTGCCATGAGCGCCGACCACACCGCTGTCCACGACTACGTCGTCGTCGGCGGCGGCGCGGCGGGCTGCATCGTGGCCGCGCGGCTCTCGGCCGACCCGTCGGTGCGGGTCCTGCTGCTGGAGGCGGGCGCCGAGCGCCGCAACCCGCTGCTCGCGGTGCCGGCGGCCGAGGTGTTGTGGATGGGATCGCCGCGCTACGACTGGGCGTTCGCGACGGAGCCCGACCCGACGATCGGCGGGCGCACCGTGCGCATCCCGCGCGGGCGCCTGCTGGGCGGGTCGAACGCCATCAACGGGATGTTGTTCGTCCGCGGTCAGCGCGAGGACTACGACGACTGGGCCGCGCAGGGCAACCCCGGCTGGGGCTGGGACGACGTCGTGCCACACTTCCGCGCGCTGGAGCACGCCGAGGGTGTGAGCGGCCCGACGCGCGGCACCGGCGGCCCGGTGGTGGTGAGCCGGCCGGGGCGCGACGACGAACTCTGCGACGCCTTCCTCGACGCCGCCGATGCACTGGGCCACCGGCGCAACCCGGACTACAACAGCGGTGAGCAGGAGGGCTTCGGCTACTACCAGGCCACGCTGGCCGCCGGGAAGCGCTCGGCGGTGGTGCACACCCACCTCGGGCCGGCGCGGCGCCGCCCCAACCTCACGGTGCTCACCGACGCCCCCGTCACCACGCTGCGCCTCGACGGCGGCCGCTGCACGGGTGTGCGCTACCGACGCGGCAGGCGGGAGCTCACCGCCCTCGCCGCCCGCGAGGTGGTGCTGTGCGCGGGAGCGGTGCAGTCCCCGCAGATCCTGGAGCTGTCGGGCATCGGGCCCGCCGAGGTGCTGGCCGCCGCGGGCATCCCGGTGGCCCACGACCTGCCGGGCGTCGGGGAGAACTACCGCGACCACTTCGCCGTCCGCCTCAAGTGGCGGGTGCGCCGTCCGATCACGTTCAACGAGCGCACCCGCGGGTGGCGACTGCTCGGGGAGAGTGCGCGCTACCTGCGCGACGGCGCCGGCGTGCTGGGCCTGCCCACCGCGCTGGCCTACGGGTTCGTCCGCTCCTCCCCCGAGCTCACCCGCCCGGACCTGCAGTTCCACTTCGCACCCGCGAGCTACGGGGAGGCGGCGAGCAGGCGGTTCGACACCGCGCCCGGAATGACGCTGGGCGTCTACCCGCTGCGGCCGGCCTCGGCGGGCTCGATCCACGTGGCCTCGCCCGATCCCACGGCACCGCCGGCGATCCGGCCCCGGTTCCTGGACGACGACGAGGACGTGCGCCTGCTCGTCGCCGGCGCCCGCATCGCCCGGCAGCTCGTCGAGAACCCGCGGATGGACGCCTACCGGGGCGCGGAACTGGTGCCCGGGCCGGACGTGCGCACCGACGACGAGCTGGTCGCGTTCGCCCGGGAGCGGGGCGACACGTCCTACCACCCGGTCGGCACCTGCCGCATGGGGTTCGACCCGCCGGCGGTGGTCGACCACCGGCTGCGCGTCCACGGGGTGGCCGGGCTGCGCGTGGTCGACGCGTCGGTCATGCCGACGATGGTGTCTGGCAACACCAACGCGGCCGCCCTCATGATCGCCGAGAAGGGCGCGGCCATGATCGTCGAGGACCGGGCGCCCGTCGTCACCCCACCGGGGGTGAAGGGATGACGGCGGGGTCGGAGCGGCTACGGCGTCGGCGTCGGCGTCGGCGTCGGAGCCGGAGCCGGCACCCGCTTCTTCGACAGCAGCCGTCGGGCGTTGCCGTGGAAGAACAGGTCGCGCTCGCGGTCGGTCATAGTCTCGGGGAACGCGCCCTCGGTGGTGAGGCGCTCGACGAAGCTGGCCTGGCGGCCCTGCATCCGGAAGATCGGCCAGTCGGTGGCGAAGAGGACCTTGTGGTGCAGCCCGAGCCCGAAGAGCTTCGCCACCCCGGCGACCCCGCCGGCCTCGTACCCGCTGACGTCGACGTGGATGTTCGGCCTGCTGTTGCAGAGCATGGCGCACTCCTCGACGTAGTTCACGCTGCCGTGGGCGAGCACGAAGTCGACGTCCGGGAAGTCCTTGGCGGCCCGGTCCACGAAGATCGGCTGCGCCGGCTCGGCCTCCAGCGCGGGCGAGGTGGCCCCGATGTGCGAGAGCACCGGCAGCCCGTAGGTCGAGCACAGGTCGTAGAACGGGTAGAGGATCTTGTCGGAGAGCCGGTAGCCACACGGCGGGTAGAGCTTCATGCCGTCGAAGCCGTGCTGGAGGATCGCGTTCTCGAACAGGGCCAGCCCGTCGGCGCCCCACCGCGGGTCGACACCGACGAACACCCGGAACCGGCCCGGGTGGCGGTCGCGGACCGTGCGGTGGTGGGCGATGAGTTCCTCGATCGTGTGCGTGCTGTCGCGCAGCGCGTAGGTGAAGTCGGGCAGCAGCAGCACCGCCTCCGCGATGCCCGCGTCGTCCATCTCGGCCACGAGACGGTCGCACAGCGGGTCGTCCAGCGTCGCCTCGTGCATCCCCGCGACCTTCGCCCGGGGCATCGGGACACCGCGCGCGTGCAGCGCCGCCAGCGCGTTGTCGACCACGCCGGCGGAGAACGACGGCGGGAAGCACATCCCGGAGGCCACGTGGCAATGGAAATCGATGATCGTCGGTCCACCCGTGACGTCCAACTGGCAATCAGCTCCACTACTCGACGAGGATCTCCCGGCTTCCTCGACCATTCAGCCAGCGCCCGACCGTCTCTGTCAACGCATTCCGGTAACGCCGGTGTTAAAGTTCTGAAACGAGTAGGGTACGCGCCATATCCGCTCGCGGCCTTGCCGGAAAGGCCGTACGGGTGGTTCAGTAGAGGACGCGGAGGACCGTTCAGACGGATGACAGAAGGCTCCCACGTCCCTGTGATGATTCGATCCCGACTTTCGTACCGGTCCGTGCTTCCGGTCGGGATCCGGCCCTGGAGCACCATGCGCATTCTCATCCTTCACCGTGTGCCGGACTCGTTCGTCCGCTACGCGGCGAACATCGATCACAGTCGCCACGAGGTGACCTACGTCAGCGCCCCGGACCGGGTGGTGACCCTGCCCCCGGCGGACGTGCCGGGGAGCCGGATCACCCGGCCCGGCGCCGGCGACACCGCGACGGAGGTCCTGGAGGTGATCGCGGGCCTGCCCGCCCCCGAGGTGGTCGTCGCCCTGTCCGAGTACGACCTGCTCGCGGCCGGGCGGCTGCGCGACGTGCTGGGCGTGCCGGGGCCCTCGGAGCGCGAGGTCCTGCCCACCCGGGACAAGGTGGTGATGAAGTCCGTGGTGACCGCGGCGGGCCTGCGCGCACCGCGGTTCCTCCCCCTCCCCGAGGCGCTGCGCGACGGCTCGTCGGCCGTCCCGTGGACCGGGCGGACCGTGCTCAAGCCGCTGGCCGGGGCGTCGAGCGAGGGGGTCAGCACGTTCGACACGCCCGCGCAGGCGATCGACGGCGCCCTGACCCATCCGGCCCCGGCCGATGACCTGGAGATCGAGGAGTTCGTCGAGGGGCCGATCCTGCACGTCGACGGCCTGATGACGGCGGGTGCCCCGGTGGCGGTGCAGGCCAGCGCCTACGTCGGGACCTGCCTGGACTTCGCGCAGGGTGCCCCGCTCGGCTCGGTGCAGATCGACACCGACCCCGCCGTCCTGGAGTGGACCCTGCGCTGCCTGAAGGCGCTGGACATCGAGAACGGCCCGTTCCACCTGGAGGGGGTCTCCACTCCCGACGGCATGGTGTTCCTCGAGGTCGGCGCCCGCTTCGGCGGTGCGGACGTGGTCGACACCTTCGAGCTCGCGACCGGCGTGCGGCTGCCCTCGGCCCACGTCCGGCTGCTGGTCGACGGGGCGGGCGATCCGCCGGTCGCCCGGGTTCCCGGCCCGGGCGAACGCTACGGCTGGTTCGTGTTCCCGGGGCACGTGCTCGGCACGCGGCACTGCCGGATCTCCGGCCACGAGCGGTTCCCTGACCACCCGCAGGTGCTGCGGTGGGTGCAGCGCACGCCGGAGGAGCTGATCTCGCCCAGCGTCATCTACGCCGATCACCTCGTGCCGATCGCCGGTCTCGTCGGGCCGGGCACCACCGGGCAACTGGAGGGCCTGCTCACGGAGATGTTCGCCTCGGTGCGGGTGGAGCCGCACGGCCCGGCCGTCTCATGAGCGGATCGCAGGCCCAGGACCCGCGGACCACGACCAGCGGGGTCGCGCACCGGCTGCGTCGGTGGCGCCCCGAGAGCCGCGGCGGCAGGCAGCTCATGGTCGCGGCGCTCGTGGACTCGACCGGGACCGGGCTCTACCTGGCCACCTCGGCGCTGTTCTTCACCCGCACGCTCGGTCTCTCCGCGTTCCAGGTCGGTATCGGGCTCTCGCTGTCGGGCCTGGGCGGGCTGCTGGGCACCGTGCCGGTCAGCAGGCTCGCCGACCGCGTCGGCCGCAAGCCCGTGCTCGTCGGGCTGTACGTGTGGCGCGGGCTGTGCTTCGCGGCGCTGCCGTTCGTCCGCGGCCCGGCCGACTTCTTCGTGCTCGCCTTCGCGATCGGTGTCGCGGAGTGGAGCGGCGGCCCCCTCGTGCAGAGCCTCGTCGGCGCCGTCGACGAGGCCTCGGGCCGGGTCGCGACGATGGCTGCGATCTTCTCGATCCGCAACGTGGGCTTCACCGTCGGTGCGCTGCTGGCGGCGGCCGCGATCACCACGAACAACACCACGACGTTCACCGTGCTGGTCCTGCTCGACGCGGTGACCTTCTTCCTCGCCGCCGCGCTCCTCCTGCGGCTGGAGGCTCCGCCCCACCGGGGGCCCCGCCGAGCGGTCGAGCACCCGGCGGGCGCTGCGCCCGGCCGGGCGGCCCTGCGCGCCTGGGACCCGCGGCTGCTGGCGCTCACCGCCCTGAACGGGGTGCTGTACCTGCACACGGTCCTGCTCGGGGTGGTGCTGCCGCTGTGGATCGCCACGCGCACGTCCGCGCCGCCCGCGACGATCGGGGCGCTCGTCGTGCTCAACACGCTGATCGCCGTGGCGCTGCAGGTGCCGTTGAGCCGGGGACTCGACACCGCGACCGCCGCGGCGCACCGCCAGCAGTGGGCGGCATGGGCGCTGGCCGCCAGCTGCCTCCTGGTCGCCCTCACCGTGTGGACGGGGTCGTGGTGGGCGGCCGCCGCCCTGATCGTGGCCGCCGCGGTGGCCCTGAGCCTGGGCGAGATCTGGCAGGCGGCCGGGGCGTGGCGGCTGTCGTTCGCGCTGGCCCCGGCCGAGCAGCGCAGCTACTACCTCGGCGTCTACGAGCTGGGCATCAGCGCGTCCTCCGCGGTGGGTCCCGCCCTGCTGACCTGGACGATCGTCGACAGCGGCGGTGCGGGCGGCTGGTTCGGGCTGGCTGCGGTGTTCGTCGTGACCGGCCTCGCGATCGTCCTGATCACCCGTAGGACGCGCCACCTGCTCCACGACGAGCCCGCCGAGCAGGCCGCGTCGTGAGCGGCGGTCCGAGCGGCGGCGCGCGCGACACCGGGAGAAGGGGTTCCATGCCGACGTTGCTGCTGATCGGGGTCGGCCGGATGGGGCGGCCCTACCTGGCCGCCGCGCGCCGGCTCGGGTTGCGCGTCTGCGCGGTCGAGCTCCCGGAGCGCGCCGCGCCGTTCGCCGACCAGCTCGACGAGCTGGTGGAGTGCCGGGGTGCCTCCGACGAGATGTGGGCCGAGGCGGCGTTCGCGGCCGCCCACCGGCACCGGCCGGACGGGGTGGTCGCCTTCAGCGAGCCGCAGGTCATCGCCGCGGCGCTGGTGGCGGACGAGTTCGGCCTGCGGGGCCCGTCGCTGCGGGCGGCGACGCTGTCGCGCAACAAGGGGCTGCAGCGGGCCCGGTTCGCCGCGCACGGCATCGGCCAGCCCGAGCACGTGGTGGTCGAGCGGCTCGCCGAGGCCGAGGAGTGGGCGGCGCAGCGCTTCCCGGTGGTGGTCAAGCCGCTGTCGTCCGCGGGCAGCGCCGGGGTGGAGCTGGTGGGACACCGGGCGGCCTTCGCCGCCGCCGCGGCGCGGCGCGACGGCGAGGGCAGGCTGCTGGTGGAGCGGGCCGTGGCGGGCCCGGAGTACAGCTGGGAGGCGCTGGTCCGCGACGGGCAGGTGTTCCTGGCCAACACCACCGCGAAGGAGACGACCGGGCCGCCCCACTTCGTGGAGCTCGCACACCGGATGCCCGCGCCGTTGGACGACGCCGCAGCCGTGACGGCCGACGCCCTCGGCCGGGAGGTCGTGGCGGCGATCGGCATGCGCAACGGGATCGTGCACCTGGAGTTCCGGCTCACCGCGGACGGCCCCGCGGTGATGGAGGTCGCCGTGCGCACCCCCGGCGACCAGTTGATGGAGCTGCTGGGGCTGGCCTACGGCCTCGACTGGTTCGAGGCGGTGGTCCGGCTGGCGATGGGGCTCGACCTGCCCGCCGCGCCCGCGCGCCCGGTCCGGCACGCGGCGAGCTACCTGCCCGTGGCGCCCGCGGGCACGGTCGTCGCGGTCGAGGGGCTCGACGCCGTGCGCGCCCACCCCGGTGTCGTGGCCGTGGACGTGAGCGTGGCGCCGGGCGACACCGTCGCCCCGCTGCGGTCCTCCGCCGACCGGGTCGGGGAGGTGCTGCTGACCGCGCCGGACGGCGACGAGCTGCAGGACGCGCTGGCCGCGGTGCGCCGCGCGCTTCTCGTTCGGGTGTCCGAGACGCCGCCCGGCGAGGCGGCCGGGCGGGCCGTCGTCCCGGCCGGGGTGGCGGGCGCCCCGTGAGCCCGGTGGAGCACCTGCCCCGCCGAGGTTCATGCGTCGAGGACCCGGTCCTCGATGATCTGGTCCAGCAGCGCGAGCGGCGGGCTGCCCAGCGCCAGCAGCGAGCGGTGCAGCCGGCTGCGGGAGAACCCGTCGCCCCAGGCGAGGCGAGCCCGGTCCGCGACGTCCCGGACCGCCAGCTTCCCCCACGCGTAGCGGCCGTAGGTGGGCTCGACGAGGCCGCGCTCGGCCTCGGCGCGGGCGGCGACGCCGCCCAGGAGGGCGTCGCGGCGGAACCGGTCGACGGCCTCGGGCAGGTCCATCTCCCCGGTGTGCAGGCCGATGGCCACCGCGAGCCGGGTGATGCGCACCAGCGCCTCGAGGCAGACCCCGATGCGGAAGCGCGGGTCCCCGCCGCGGAAGCCGACCTCGACGAGCATCTCCTCCGCGTAGTGCGCCCACCCCTCGACGAACGACGGCGAGTGCAGGATCCGCCGCTCCGGCGCGACGACCCGGCGCAGCGCCCGCGCGTGGGCCAGGTGGCCGGGCACGACCTCGTGGGCGGTGATCGCGGGCAGGCTCGCGCGGCAGAACACCGCCTGCCAGGCGGCGACGTCCTCGGGGTCCCACGACGGGTCCGGCGGTGTCAGCCAGTACCAGCTCGGGGCGTCCGGCTCGTCGGGAGCCGACCAGGCCATCATCGCCATGGCCCACATGCGCGACGGCGGCGGCGGGCCGATCCGCAGCTCGCCGTCGGTGTAGGGCACCAGGTCCTCGTCGCGGCAGAACGCGGTGATCTCGGCGACCAGCTCGGCCACCTCGGCGTTCAGCGTCGCGGGGTCGGTCGGGTGGTCGGCGTGCAGCTCGGCGACGACCTCGGTCGCCTGCCTGTGCGGGTCGAGCCTGCGGCACTCCTGCTCCAGCGCGTCGCGCAGCCGGGCCAGCTCGTCGGTGGCCAGCCGGGTGAGCCGGTGCAGGTCCGGACGCTTCCCTTCGCCGCAGCTCATCAGCGCCGCCAGCGCGTCCGGGCCCAGAGCGGCGTCGGGGGACCCGGTGCGGGCACAGGTGTCCAGGTGGGCGACGAGCCGGTCGACCGCCGCGCGGGCCGCTGCGTGCCCGGGCAGGTCGTCGTCGAGCCCGCCGGCCAGACCGCGGGCGATCCCCGACGCCACCTTCGCCACGGGCGCGGGGACGGCGTCGAGGGTGCGCACGGCCGCCTCGACGCCCTCGGGCCACAGCGCCAGGTGCCGCCGCTGCGCCTGCGCGCGCTCCTCCTCGGGCGCGTAGCTGCGGTCGTAGCAGCTGACGTCGAGGTTGGTGACGTGCAGGAGCGGGTCGCGCCGGTGCATCTCCAGCTCGCCGAACCGGAGCCGGGCTGCGTCCTCGAACGCCGCCAGGTGCGCCTCCACGCCGGCGTCGGCGCGCGCGGGACCCCCGCCGACCCGGCGGAGCGCGGCCTCGACACCCGCCGCGTCCAATTCCTGGATCGTGCCGTCGTACTCGTGCCGCCCGGACTCCTCGCGGACGGAGGCGACCGCCAGGTCGCACACCGCACGGAGGCGGCGGTGGAGCTCTCCGGTCGCACCCTCGATCGCAGCATCGGTCATGCGGCACAGCATTGCAGCAGCCCTGCGCGGTACGTCGGGGCCGGGCGGAGAATCACATTCGAGATCGTCGGTGCAGCCTCTTTCCGCCCTTGCGTCGCGCGGCGGATGCGTGGCAGGCTCCACCAATCAGGACAGGCGGATCCGCCCCTCGACAACCGACCCCACACCGTCCTTCCGCGCAGGGTCTCCGAAAGCGGCCGCGCATGCCCTGAACAGCAGATTCGGCGTCATCGTCGGCAGTGCAGCCGCGTGTCTCCGGATCGCCGGAACGGTATGCCCCGGCGTCCCGGAAACAGTGCCGAAGTCGTTCGGAAACAATGAAGAAACATCTCGAAGGACGCCATGGACCGGACCCCGTCCGGAACTCCTCCCGACGAGCCGCCGCACGCACCCGCCGTGACCCGACAATCATCGAACGAGGTACCCCGGTTGGCTCTGGAGAACGTCTACGAGAAGCTGGCGGTGAACCCCGACCGCACGATGCGGTTCATCGCCCGCGACGGCGGCACGGTCGTCCGGACCGCCGGGGAGATGCACGCCGACGTGGTGGCCCTGATCGATGAGCTGCGCTCGTGCGGCCTGGGCGCGGGCGACCCGGTCGGTGTGCTGGGCCCCAACACCTACGAGTGGGTCCTCGCCGACCTCGCGCTGCTGACCCTGCGGTGCGTGCCCGTAGCGGTGTCGCTGGACCGCATGACCACCTCCGAGGCGGTGGCCGCGGCACTCGAGCGCTACGGGTTGGTGGCGGCCCTGGTCACCGGCCTGCCCGCGCTCCGCGAGAGCACCCCGCCCGGGGTCGCCGTGCTGGAGCAGCGACCGGTCGCACTGCACCCGATCCCCCGCGCGCCGTCCGGGCTGCGGCCCGAGGTGGCCACGGTCGTGTTCTCCTCGGGCACCGCGGGCACCAAGAAGGGCCTGATGCTCACCGACGAGGGCATCATGAACACCATTCGGGTCTCGGCGCAGGCGTGGCAGGTGCGCGAGGACGACGACATCCTCGTCGTCCTGCCCTTCTCCAACTTCCAGCAGCGCTACCTGATGTACCTCGCGATCTGGGCGGGCTGCTCGGCGACCGTCGTCGCCCCGGAACGCATGTTCCTCATGCTGCGCACGCTCGCGCCGACGATCGTCCTGGGCCCGCCGTCGTTCTTCGAGCTGACCTACAACCGCGTCCTTGCCACGCAGGGGCGCGCCCGCCTGCCCCACCGGGTCGCGGCGATCCTGCACGCGGGCCTGCCCGACCGGCTCACCCGACCGCTGCGGGCACGGTTGGGGCGGCGCTGGACGGCCATGTACGGGCCGCGCGTGCGGCTCATGCTCACCGGGTCGGCGCCGGTCCAGCCACGGATGGTGCAGGTGTTCCAGCAGCTGGGCGCCCCGCTGCACGAGATCTACGGCAGCACCGAGAGCGGCTGGATCGCCTGCAACCTGCCCGGCCGCTCCCGGGTCGGCGCGGCCGGGCGGCCCGTGGCCGGCGTCGCGGTGGAGATCGCCGAGGACGGCGAGGTCCTCGTCTTGGTGGACCGGCCGCAGGCCGTCGGGTACGTCCTCGAGGGCACCGAGACCCAGCGGGACGTGTTCCTCCCCGACGGGCGGATCGCCACGGGCGACCTCGGGACCGTGGACCGCGCCGGGTTCCTGCGCCTGACCGGGCGGAAGAAGAACGTGATCATCACGCGCAGCGGGGTGAAGATCAACCCGGAGACGCTGGAGACCGCGATCGAGACCGGCTGCCCGGTGACGAAGGCGGTCGTCATGTCCCGCGCGGGCGACGGCAGGCTCACGTGCGTCGCGTTCCTCGACGAGGACGCAGGCTGGGACGACCGTGTCGCCGAGGTGCAGGCGCACGTCGACCGGACCAACCGCGCCGGCGAGGCGTCACACCGCATCGCCGAGGTCGTCTTCCGGCGCTCGAGCGAGCTGAGCGTCGAGAGCGGGCTGTTGACGCGCAACCTCAAGGTCGATCGGCAGGCCGTCGCGCGCACGCTCCTCGACGCGGCGGGCAGCCGATGAGCCGCGGGGCGGTGACCGTGGACCAGGTGTGCTCGATCATCGCCGGCGTGCTGCCGGCGGCGAGCACGAAGGGCGGGGTCGTCCCCTCGATGAGCCTGCGCGGCGACCTGGGCGTCGACTCGGTCGGGCTGATGAGCCTCGTCTTCGTCCTGGAGGAGCAGACCGGCATCGACGCCATGAGCTGCCTCGACCGGTTCATCGAAGCCGAGTACGTGCAGGACATCGTCGCCGTGGTGCTGAACGGCTGAGTTCCCCTCACTGGGGCTGGGCCCCTCTCTCAGAAAGGGTGTGGATGTCATGACCGCAACGCAGAGCCTCGGGCTGACGTCGGAAGAGGTGCAGTCGTTCAAGGACAACGGCTTCGTGGGTCCGTTCGACCTGTACACGCCGGCCGAGGCGTCACACATGTGGAACAAGGCGATGATCGAGATGGCGCTGTCGCGGAACAAGCCGCACAACTCGAACGTCATCAACTACGACCGCCACCTCGACTGCAACACGCTGTCACAGCACATCTCGCACCCGGAGATCGTCAGCAAGATCCGGAGCCTGATGGGCGAGGACATCCTGTGCTGGAAGTCCAACATCTTCCAGAAGATGCCGGGCGACGCGGGCACCGGCTGGCACCAGGTCGAGAAGTACATCGTGGGCGAGACCACGACGGCCTCCACCCCGTCGCTCGCCTTCACCCAGGACCGCTCCGACCCCGAGATCGTCATGGACGTGAGCGTCTGGACCGCCTTCTCCCCCGCCCGGCGCGAGCAGGGCTGCATGCGGTTCCTGCCGGGCAGCCAGAAGAAGTGGTTCTACGACGAGGAGAAGCGCCTCACCAAGCGCCCGGAGCTCAAGACCGACTTCTTCGGCTACGACTACTCCGAGCTGCAGGTCGACCCGCACTGGAGCCCCGAGCAGGAGGAGATCGTCGAGATGGAGATGGAGCCGGGACAGTTCGTGCTGTTCGTGGAGAAGTGCGTCCACGGCTCCCTGCCCAACACCAGCCAGGACACCCGGCTGGGCTACGCCTCCCGCTACGTCTCGCCCACGGTGAAGGTCTACGAGCACGTTGACCGGCTCGTCGAGTTCGGCGACGAGATCAGCCTCGATTACCACAGCTGCGTGCTCGTCTCGGGCGAGGACCGCTACGGCTACAACCGGATCACCGAGCACAACCTCAACGGCTTCCCGTTCCCGAAGGTGGGGTCCGATGCGCGCTGACGCCGTGGGAGCCGAGCCGGACGAGCACCTCGAACGCTTCGTCGACTACGTCACCGAGCAGGGCAGCGGCCCCGCCATCAGCTACTCCGACGTCGCGACCAGCACGACGCGCGCGGAGCTGGGGATCAGCTCGCTGGACATGCTGATCCTGCTGGCGGGCTACGCCGACGCCACGACGGGCGGTGCGGTCACGCTGCAGCCGGAGTGGGTGCCGATGCTCGACGACGTCGAGGGCATCCGGTCGGTGCTCGTCGAGATCGACAGGATGAGCGCGCCGACGTGACGGCCGGCATCAGCGGGGGCATCGGCATCGGCGGGTTCACCTGCGTCCCCGGGGATCTCACCCGACGGGCGGAGGACATCGCGGGGTTCGACGCCCGGTGGCACGCGCTGCTGCCCGACACGGCCTTCGAGAAGATGGGGTGCGGCACCTTCTCGGCCATGAGCAGGCCGGTCGTGGAGCACGTCACCGATTGCGTCACGGCCGTGCTCGCCGACCGGGGGCTCGCCCCCGAGGACGTCGACCGGCTGGTCGTCGCGACCTCCGACGCCTGCCTGGAACGGCTCGACGCCGACGTCGCGGTGCAGGTCCTGGCCGCCACCGGCATGACGCGGTGCGTACCGACACTGCTGTCGCACCTGCAGTGCTGCAGCTCGCTGGAGGCGCTGCGGTACGGCTGGCAGCTGTTCGACGACCCCGCGATCGAGCATGTCGTGGTCGTCGCCGTGGACTTCACGCCCGACGACCTCGACCGCGTGCGTAGCTTCGCCGTGTTCGGCGACGCGGCCGCGGGCTGTCTGATCAGCCGGACCCCCGGTCCTGGTTCGGTCGAGCTGCTCGCGTCCGCGACGACGGTCGACCACGCGGGGCTGCTGGGCGAGGACTCGTTCCGGTCGCGCCAGCAGGCCGCGACGTCCGCGCTCGACACGGTGTTCGCCCGCACCGGGGAGCAGCTGCAGAAGGTGGCGAAGGTCTTCGGGTCGAACCTGTACGTGCCGGTGGCAACGTTCAACGCGATGGCCGCGGGCGTGCCCCGTGGGCAGCTGCACTTCCAGGAGACCATGCAGCGCCACGGCCACTGCGGCAACGCCGACTGGATCCTGAACCTCGTCGACCACGCGGCCGGCGCGCCGCTGGGCCCGGGGGAGCTCTACGTTGCGCTGTCCTCGGCCCCCGGATTCTTCGCCTGCACGTTGCTGCGGGGACTCTGACCGCCCGAAACGGAGGTAATCACGTGCGGATCATCGTCGATGACCTGTCCGGTCCACAGATCGCCGCATTCCTGCAGGACCACATCAACGACATGCTGGCCATCACCCCGGTGGAGAGCAAGCACGCCCTCGACCTCGACGCCCTGCGCCGCCCCGAGATTACCTTCTGGTCGGTGATGGACGGGGACGAGCTGATGGGGTGCGGCGCGGTCAAGAGGCTCGACGACACCCACGGTGAGATCAAGTCGATGCGCAGCGACCCGCGCAGGCGGCGGGCCGGGATCGGGGCGATGATGCTGGAGCACATCCTCGCGGAGGCCGAGGAGATGGGGCTCTCGCGGCTGAGCCTGGAGACGGGGTCGACTGCGCCCTTCGAGCCCGCCCGCAGCCTCTACGCAAAGTACGGTTTCGAGGAGTGCGGCCCGTTCGCCGACTACGGGCCGGACACGCACAGCGTGTTCCTGACGAAGGCGCTCTAGCCGTGGCCGACGACGTCTACCCGTACGACAAGGTCCTGTACGACCGGTCGTTCCTCAACTGCTACCAGCGCCAGGCGATGGTGATGCTCGCCGAGCGGGTGCCGGACCTCCCGCAGCTGTTCGGCCCCTGCCTGGTGAGCAGCGACGCCATCCTGGAGCAGGTGGTTCGGATCGGACGCCCCAAGTACGACTTCCAGAGCGAGCTGCTCGCGCCGCGCAACCTCGCCCACCTCGGCATCACGCGCGAGTACGTGCCGTTCGCGACCTACGCGGAGGCACGGCCCGCGCTGCTGCAGGCGGTGGCTCAGGGCGGTTACGTGATCCCGTTCATCGACGTGTTCTACCTGCCCCACACCCCCGAGTACCGCGCCGAGCACGTCGTCCACACGGTGGCGTTGACCGACTACGACCCCGGGGCGAGGGAGTGGTCGATCCTCGACGACAACCGCGCCAGCGTGCTGTGCCGCTACCTCTATCCCGAGCAGGTGATCGCCGACGCCTACGAGAACGGGAAGATGCGTCACGTCAGCTGGTTCGCGACCGCGGGATACAACCCCGACGAGGCCGCTCGCGGGGCCGCCGACGCGTTCGGCGAGGTCCTCGACACGTTCACCGACACCCACGAGCTGCTCACGGGCGTCGGCGACCTGCTCTCCACGCCGTGGATCTCCACCCCGGGCACCCTGGCGCTGCTGTACGACGCCTTCGCCCTCCACGAGGGCTCGCGGACGTGCCTGCGCGAGTTCGTCGTCCGCCAGCCGGACTACGTCGCCACCGGACCCGCGCTCGCGGGCATCGGCGCGCGGTGCAAGGACCTGCGCAACCAGTTGATCATCGGCAAGGCGATCGGCCGGGTCGACGTGGCACGGGTGAGCGCCGCCTGTGCCGAGCTGAAGACGGCGGAGGAGGACATGCTGGCCTCGCTGCGCGCCGCGCGACCGGCCGAGGTGGCGCGGTGACGGGGGTGGCACCGCGGCTCGTCGTCACCGGGCTCGACGCGGAGGAGCGCGCCGTGTTCCTGCGCGACGAGGAGCCGGAGCCGGTCACGGCACGGGCGCTGCCCGGACAGGAGATGTACCTGCTGTGGGGCAGCCCCGACGGCGGCGCCACCGTCGGCGGGGCCAACCCCGAGCCGATCGTCCTGCCGTTCTTCGCCGGGGTCGGCGGCAGCAGGCTGCTGCTCGTCCGGTTCCCGCCGGACGCGTCGGTGCAGCCACCCGTCGGCGATCCCGAGCAACTGGCGGCCGAGACGACGGAACGCCTGCCCGGCCTGATGGACTGGTTCGAGCCCGGCGACCGGATGCACACCACCGACACCCTCGACTACGGCATCTGCCTGGAGGGTGAGCTGTGGCTGGAACTCGGCGACGGGAAGGAGGTCCGGCTCACCCCCGGCACCTGCGTCGTGCAGCAGGGCACACGGCACGCCTGGTACAACCGCGGCGACGTGCCCGCGCTGATGTGCTTCGTCGGCATCGGGGCAGAGCGTGTCGGGGCAGAGCGTGTCGGCTGAGCACCTGCTGGTCGTCGTCGGGACGGGCCCGCAGCTCTACCGGGAGTACCTGCTGGCCTCCCTCTCGACGCGCCACCGCATCCACCTGCTGAGCGCAATCGAGCCCGGCTGGGAGTCCCCCTACCTCGACGACGCCTCGGTCGTCCCGCTCGACGGCCCGGGCGCGGTCACCGCAGCCCTGCGCGAGCTGGTCGGACGTCGCCCGGTCGCGGGAGTGCTCACATGGGTGGAGGCGCACGTGGTCGAGACGGCGGCCGCCGCCGAGGCGGTCGGCCTGCCGGGGCCGGGGCGCGCGGCCGCCGTGCGCTGCCGGGACAAGTCCGCCACCCGCGCGGCGCTGGCCGCGCACGGGGTGCCCCAACCGGTGTCGAGGCTCGTCGGTCACCTCGACCAGGCCCGGGCCGCCGCCGACGAGCTGGGCTACCCGGTGGTCCTCAAGCCCCGCGCGGGGGTGGCCAGCGAGGGCGTCGTGCTCGTGCACGACGCCGTCGAGCTCGCCGAGCACTTCGCCACGACCGGGGCCACACCGGCCGAGGACCTGCCCGCCGACGACGACGCCGTCCTCGTCGAGGAGTACCTCGACGGCCCGGAGATCAGCGTCGACACCGCCGTGCACCACGGCAGGCCGACGCCGGTGCACGTGGCCCGCAAGGAGATCGGGTTCGCCCCCTTCTTCGAGGAGATCGGCCACACCGTCAGCGGGTGCGACCCGCTCCTGCGCGACCCCGCGCTGCTGCGCGTGCTGGAGGGGACCCACGCGGCGCTCGGCTACCGCGACGGCACGACCCACACCGAACTCAAGATCACCGCCGACGGCCCGAAGGTGATCGAGGTGAACGGGCGGCTGGGCGGGGACCTGATCCCCTACCTGGGGTCGCGGGCGAGCGGGACCGACGCCGGCCTCGCCGCGGCGGCGGTCGCCTGCGGAGAGCCACCCCAGGTCGGGAGCCCGCTCGACGCCACGGCGGGCATCCGCTTCTTCTACCCCCCGTGGCCGGGCGCGATCGTCCGGTCGGTCGACTTCGACCGCACCGACCTCCCCGCCGAGACCGACCTGCTGCTCCCGCTGGTGGCGCCGGGCGAGGTGATCTCCCCGCCCGGCAAGGGCCTGATGGACGGCCGGGTCGCGCTCGCGACGGCGGTCGGCGGGTCAGCTGCGAGCTGCCTCGCCGCGCTGGACCACGCGGCGGCGGCCCTGCGGTGCAGCTGGGCATCGCGCGACGGCTCCTGACGGCGACCGCCGGGCGGGTCCTCCCGGCTCGGATCCGGTCCCGGCACCGTCCGTTCCCAAGATCGCCTTGTGGGGTTCCAGAAGTCAGCCTGAGCTTGTGACCTGCGGTGATCGGCATTCTCCCTGGCCGGGCAGGATCATGGGCGTGTCGTTGCGCTTCCTCTACCTGATCTTCGGCCGGATCCTCGCCTGGCTCGTACTGCTGGGCCGCGGATCGTCGTCCAAGGGCGTTGAGCTGCCCGCCCCGTTGCCCGAGAGCGAACTGCTTCGCCGAACGATTCGTCCTGACCGCCAGAAACCGAACTCACCGACCGCCTCCTGATCTTCGGCGAGCGGCACCTGCGGATCGTCCTTGCCCAGTACGCCGCTCACTACAACCGCGGGCGACCACATCGAGCGCTACGACTCCTGCCACCACGCCCCGACCATCCCGCCCCAGACCTCAACGACCCGGCAGATCAGGCGCCGTCCGATCCTCGAAGGCAGGTCAGCCGGTGTCCTTGCGGTCAGTTCGGCGCAGTTGCGGACGGTTCTGGAACCATCACGGCTCAAGTTCCGCTCCAGGATCGCCCGCTCCAACGGAGACCGTCGACGTCGCCTCCGTCGGCGCCGTCGACCGACCTGAACTGCTGGCCTGGTTCGCGGACCGACCCGACACGGGCCCGCAGGCATCCCGGTGACGGGCGGGCTATCCGTCCTGGGTGGCCAGCTCGACGAGTACGAACGCTCAGCCTCAAACCGCAGCCAGCGGCCGGTGCGGGTAATCCGGTGCACGGTTCTGGAAGGACAGGATGGCGGGATTCTGGATGACCCCGTCACGGATCTCGATGGCTCGACGAATGGTGGGATCCGCGTCCCAGGCACCACTTCCTCCCATGACCGTGCGAAGGAAGGGAAGTAGCGCCTCGCTGTTCTCCCACGTCGCCGAGTTCCACAGGTGCGTTGGGCTGTGATCAACAGCGTAATACAGCACGTTGTCGCCGACCACGAACGTGGGGTCGGCGAACGTCGTGGGGCGCGCCCAACTGAATCCCATGGCCTCGTCGCAGGAGACGTCGATGATCAGGGTGCCTGGTGTCATGTCCGTGAGGTCGTCATCGGTCAGGAACGTCAGCGGGGCATCGGTGTCCTGCAGCACGCAGTTGACCACGATGTCGTGCTCCGCGAGGAACCCTGCCAGCGGCACCTTGCCGTTCTCCGTGACCGCGTGATTCGCTCGTGTCGTGGTGTCGTCGCGGCCGAAATGGACGATCTGCGCGGAGTGGATCGGCGCGGCCACGGCCGCGATCTCACGGTGGGTGAGGATGTCGACATCGTGCACGCCCAGCGCGTTGAGCGCCGTCACCGCACCTCGGGCGGTCGCGCCGAAGCCGATGACCACGGCGCGCAGCCGACGCCCGTAGTCACCGGTGGATCCTACGATCTGCATGGCGTGGAGCACGGAGCAGTAGCCCGCCAGCTCATTGTTCTTGTGGAACACATGAAGATTGAAGGAGCCGTCGGTGTTCCAGAAGTTCATCGCCTCGAACGCGATCAGCGTGAGCTTCCGATCGATGGCGAACTGCGTGAGCTCGTCGTCCTGCACGCAGTGCGGCCACCCCCAGAGGACCTGCCCGACGCGCATCTCGGCGATCTCGCTGAGCAGCGGCTTGGGTTGCACAATGATGTCGCACTCATCGACGAGCTGCTCACGGGTCCTGAAGCCGGCGACCCAGCGCTTCAGCTGATCGTCGGATATGCCGAAGCGATCCCCGTAGCCAAGTTCGAGGTAGACGTTCTCCCGGAGGTCACCGGGAATCCGATGGAGGTGATGGGGATGCAGTGGAAGCCTGCGCTCGTTCTCCTTGAGTGACCGGGCCATGACGCCGAGACTCAACTGGTTCACGCCTTTTCCTCCGGCTGGACCATACCGAACTCCGTCCGGTCGCTGCGACGCCACCGTGGCCCAGGAAGGCCTCGACATGGCTAGCTTACGCCCCAATGGACTTGCCTTAGGACGGTCAGCGGCATGGTGACGTCAGGTGTTTGCGCAGGTAGCCGGCTTGCCGGGCGCCTTAACGCAAGGCCATTGAGATGACGCCCCGGCAGGATCTCACACCCGTAGCTTCTCCACCACGGCAGAGAGCGGTGCACCTCGCCCCACTCCTGCCCGCTGTCCAGGTCAGCTGCGACCCGGAGGGCGGCCCAGGAATGGGTCAGCAGGTCGCGTTCGGGCAGCTCATGGGGATCGCTCAACGATCACCGGGTGGTGATCGCTGCGTGGCGCTGGTGCTGCTCGACCGCGGTTTCGACTCCGCCGCCTTCCTGACCGCAGTGCACCGCACCGGTGCGATGCTGCTGGCCCGGGGCCGTTCCCAGCGCGGCCCACCGGTCCTCTCGCATCTGCCTGACGGATCCCGACCCCATGGACCATCGACCCGGCAGCTGTCGCCACCTGCTGACCAACCAGCAAGACACGGGGAGAGCCCGTTGCGGCGAGAGTCGCACGGCGGGTTCGGCGGGCGGGCCGGGGAAACCCACCGGGAGCAATCCCGACAGGGCGCCCCGGCCCGACCCAGCATCTGCTGGTGGTCGACCCGCGGGCCGGGAACGGCGCCTCCAACTGCACCGCCGACAACATCAACCTGCTCGATCAGGCGGTGACGCGGCTGCCCGGACCGTTGCGCCACCGGCTACCGGTCCGCCTCGACGGGGTCGGGTTCTCCCACGACCTGCTCGACCACATCGCGGCCGGCGGCGGGCGGCGGGGCCGACGGTGGGAGTTCTCGGTGGGTTGGTCGTGCATCGACATCGAGATGGACGCCATCGCGCGGCTGATAGCCATCGGCCTGATCACGGTCCGGGCTGTCGCCACCCACACCATCGAGCTCATCGTTGTCCCTGGGCAGCGGTGAAACCGGGGGTTCCGTCGATCTCTTCGAGCCGCTCCACATGCATCCAGCGGTAGTGCCCGCTGATCTCGTCGAGCAGCCTGGTCAGCGAGTGGTTGGTCCATTCGAGCTGGTCGGTGATCAGGAATCGGCCGCGGAAGTGGTCGATGCAGTGGGTCGCGCCGCCGGTGGGTGGCCAGACGACCGTGCCACGGTTGCTGATCATGGCCAGGGTGTAGCAGGTGTCGCGGCACAGCTGTTGCAGGCGTTCGGCCAGCACCGTCGGGGTGTCGGTGGTCTCGATGAACACGTCCGCGCCGACCTGGCGCCGGATCCGGGGCCGGGCCGGCGGGGCCAGGCGGGTGATACGCGGCGGTCGGACCGCCTGCTGGGGCCGTGCGCCCGGGCGGGGCGGGGCGTCCAGGCGGTCGATCACCGCCTGGCCGAACGCTCGGGTCCCGACCGGTGTGGCGCCCGCGGTAGCGGTGACGTCGGCGGTGACGACGCCGGCAGCCAACGTCGCGTCCAGACCGGCCTCGAGCCGGTCGGCCTCCGCGAGCAGGTCGAGATGGCGCAGCATCATCGCCGCGGACAGCAGCAGCGCCGCCGGGTTGGCCCGGTCGGCACCGGCGTACTTCGGGGCCGACCCGTGCACGGCTTCGAAGATCGCGGCGTCGTCCCCCAGGTTGGCCGAGCCGGCGAACCCCAGCCCGCCGACCAGGCCGCTGGTCAGGTCGCTGATGATGTCGCCGTTCATGTTGGTCGTGACGATGACGTCGAACTGCTCGGGGCGGCGCACCAGCTGGTGGGCCAGGTTGTCGATGATGATGTGCTCGGCGCGGATACTCGGATACTCCGCCGCTACGGTCTCGAAGGTCTCTTTGACCATTCCCTCGGTCAACTTCATGATGTTGGCCTTGGTCGCGCAGTGCACCGTTCCACGGTTCTGCGCCACCGCGAGCTCGAAAGCCGTGCGCACGATGCGCTCGCACCCGATCCGTGAGATCAGCTTCAGGCACTGCGCGACGTCCGGGGTCTGCATGTGCTCGATCCCGGCGTAGAGGTCCTCGATGTTCTCCCGGACCACCACCAGATCCACACCCCGCCCGCTGAACGGCGTCGCCACGCCGGGCATCTCCCGGACCGGGCGGATGTTGGCGTAGGTCTCGAACAGCTTGCGCAACGTGACGTTCGCGCTCTTCTCCCCCTTTCCCACCGGGGTGGCCAGCGGACCTTTCAACGCCACACCCGTGCGCCGCAGCGACGCGATGGTCGCCTCCGGCACCCCGGACTGATCCCCCGCCGCGAACACCGCCGCACCCGCGGCATGCTCCTCCCACACGATCGGCGCCCCGGTCGCCTCCACCACCGCACGCACCACCTCCACGATCTCTGGGCCTATCCCGTCCCCCGGGATCACAGTGACGGCAAAGGGACCACTACTAGCAGCAGCACTCGACATGCGTCGCAGTATTCGCGTTTCAGAGAGCCGCTGTCAATCTGTTCCGAGGTCGCAGCGCTCCTCGATCGCCTGCGCGCTGCCTGGAGCGCGGCCCACCGTGTTTCACTGCCGGACCGCGCCCACGCTCCACCAGTGAGTCAGCCGCTTGTCGCCCGCAAGGCCTGTCTGCTCGTTGCGATGTGGGCAGCCGGTCCGCTCAGCTGGTCGGCCCCCTCAGCGGCGTCGACGCCGACCTGGCCCGCGAAGCTGGGGTCGTGGGCGACGATCCCGCTCGGCGATGCGCTGGCCGCGCTCGCGGCGGCCGCGGTGACCGTGCAGGCCTCGCCCCGCACGTCCCGCGGGCTCGGCCGTGTCCCCACCGGCGCAGCACCCCGCCACACGCCGGGCAGGCCAGCTCGCCGCCCGCCAGGTCCGCCTCGGCCCGGCCGAGGTCCACGATCCCCGGTCACCGAGGCGTCGTCCCGATCGGCCCGACCTGGCGCGCTCCGTCACGTCGTCACGGTGGCGGCGCCGACGAACTCACAGGGGAAGTCGTCGACATCGGCACCGGCGATGACGCGAAACCGGCTCCACGTCGTCGTATTCGATGGCCGTCAACACCCGGGCAAGTTCGCGGGTCTTGCGAACTGTGACGTCGAGATGTGGCCGCTGCTCACCGTCTGGCCGGTCACGGCAGGAGTAGTTGACCCCGCCGCCGGAGCGCGTGGACGTAACGGTCGATACGCCCCACGTCTTGAACCCCCACACGACGTCGCAGGTGAGGACAACGCTGCAGTCCGGCCAAGTCGCTGCTGCAGGACTGGTGACGCCCCTGCAGCGAGCCACCCGAACATACGGGCCCGTGATCGGCGCTGGGCCACCAACTGGGTGACGCTACTACCGCTCGGAAACGACGACACCAACCACCAGACACCGGCAACATGCCCGGCATAGCCCGCCAGACGGCCGCAGACGTCGAGCACACGGCGCGCCTGACCCCTTGGACCCCGCTGGGGGCGTCCACACCGCAAGCGGCCGACAGAAGTCGGACCCACCCGAGCCGACTCCAACCGACCCGAACCGGCACGATGAGGCGCCCCGTTGTCCTCGGACCACGATCCAATAGGATCTGGCCCGGAAGGTGATGCGAGGAATGGCAAGGAAATACCGCAAGTTCAGTCCCGAGTTCCGGGACGAGGCTGTGCGATTGGTGATCGAGGCGTCACGTCCGATCGCTCAGGTCGCACGGGAACTCGGCGTGAACGAAGGAACCCTCGGTAACTGGGTGAATCAGTACCGCAAGGAGCATGCCGGCGAGGAGCCGCCACTCACCGCCCACGAGCGCGTCCAGCTGGCCGAGGCGCAGCGTAAACTCCGCGAACTCCGCATGGAGAACGAATTCCTGAAAAAAGGTGTGCCACGAACATGGGAGGCTGCTTAGGGTAGCTGGGTAGCTAAACGTGGTGCTGCACAGCAGATGAAGGATTATCGGCCCTTCGGAGCCGCCCTTCGGGGGGTGGCTTCAAACCGCCACATGCTGCGGAAGCGGTGACGCGACCGTGGTGAGCGACTGTGGAAAAGGCGTCCATGAGGCGTCAGGTAGGGATCAGGGAGACGGAGCGCAGTCCCTCAACGGGGATCGCTGTTGACGCGTCGTTATTGATTAGATGGCATCAGAACCAGGTGTTACTTTTTGGCCTGGGATGAGTCTGGCGGAAACCCGACTACTGGCCAGGTGGTGCCCGGCGTGGAGGCGACGTGAACCTGATCTGCTGCTGCTGTGCGGAACGTGGGAAGGCACACGTCGATGCTCCAACTCTGCACTCCGTGCAGGTTGGGAAAGGGAGCGTTCCAAGCGGAGAACCCGTGAGGGATTGAGTACCAATGCGGCGCGTGTTGGCGGACCGGTTCGTAGTAGTTGTGAAGCTTCTGCTGGGCGCGGTGGAGGTGGAGCGAAGGAGCCGGATTGTCCGTAGATCGTTTGTTCGGTCAACCAGGAGTTCCCTGGGAGGAGCTGCGTGGACGAGCTGAAATCGCAGATCAAGCCGTTTGAAATCTCGAAGAGACAAGTCTGGGAGGCATATCTCAAGGTCAAGTCAAACAAGGGTGCGCCGGGGGTGGACAGCTGCACGATAGACGAGTTCGAGAAGGATCTGAAGAGAAACCTCTACAAGATCTGGAACCGGATGTCGTCCGGCAGCTACTTTCCTCCCCCGGTCAAGGCTGTGGAAATCCCGAAGTCTGACGGCGGGGTTCGTTTGCTCGGTGTGCCCACAGTTTCAGACAGAATCGCCCAGACGGTGGTAGCCGCTCATCTGGAGAATCTGGTGGAACCAAAGTTTCATCCGGACTCCTACGGTTACCGGCCCGGACGGTCGGCTCTGGACGCTGTGAAAACATGCCGGCGGCGGTGCTGGAAGAAGAAATGGGTTATCGACCTCGATGTCTCCAAGTTCTTCGACAGCGTCCGCTGGGACCTTGCCATCAAGGCCGTCGAGGCCCACACCGACGCCGCCTGGGTGGTGCTGTACGTCAAGCGGTGGCTTGCTGCACCGCTGCAACTACCCGACGGCACTTTGCGGCAACGAGACCGCGGAACCCCGCAGGGGTCAGCAGTCTCACCGGTGCTGGCCAATCTGTTCTTGCATTACGCATTCGATCTGTGGCTGTCTCGGAGCTTTCCGGACGTCCAGTTCGAACGCTATGCCGATGACGCAGTAGTTCACTGCGACTCCGAACGCCAGGCCCGCGAGGTCCTCTCGGCGATCGAGGACAGAATGACAGAGGTTGGACTGCAGCTGCATCCAACCAAGACGCAGATCGTGTACTGCGGAAAGGAAAAGCGCCGCGACAGTGTTGTGGCAACGCAATTCACTTTCCTCGGGTACACGTTCCAGTGTCGACCGGCTCGGGCCAAGAACGGGGAGATTTTCACCTCGTTCCTCCCGGCTGTCAGCAAGGACGCACTCAAGAAGATGAGCGCCGAAGTCCGCTCCTGGCGGCTTCACATGCACATCGGCTACACCTTCAGTGAACTCGCACGGTGGCTTAATCCAATCGTGCGTGGCTGGATGCAGTACTACGGTGCGTTCTACCGTACCAAACTGTATCCCCTCTTGCGGCGCATTAACTACTACCTGATGCGCTGGGCTCGGAAGAAATTCCGACGGCTGAAGACCTTCAAGAAATTCCACAAGCGATGGAAGCAGATCACCACTGCGTATCCGCTCTTCTTCGCCCACTGGAAATGGGTCCACTCGATCTGGTGACCAGGACAATAGGAGCCCGGTGACGGGAGACTGTCACGCCGGGATCTGTGGGAGCCCGGGGGTGAGATTCCCCCGGGCCACCCGACCCGCAGCGTACTTTGCCCGGGATCCCCGGTAGCCGAGAAGTACGAGTTCATCGACTCGTGCCGAATCTGCGATGCGGAGTACGCCTACCCTGTGAAGAAGATGTGCAAGTGGCTCGAAGTATCCGCG
>Ga0209591_10000486_pt1 | contig 51392 bp, 50 predicted proteins | sample MAT01_FD_187207 | JGI IMG/M metagenome (GOLD analysis project Ga0209591, IMG submission 187207) | Freshwater microbial communities from Lake Fryxell liftoff mats and glacier meltwater in Antarctica - MAT-01 (SPAdes) (version 2) | ecosystem: Environmental > Aquatic > Freshwater > Ice > Liftoff...
GCCGGGCCCGTCGCGGCCGGTGACCGCCCGCTACCGTCGGGGACCGATGACACCCGCCGCGTCCGGCCGGCGGCCCAGAGCCAGCCCATGATCGGCGAAAATGGTGCACGGGCGTCATCCGTGACGCCCGTGCACCACAGACAGCGATCACGGCTGCTGGGACCCGAGCCCCCTAAGCGGCCTCGGCCAGCAGACCGCGCCCCACGAGGCTGGCCCGCCGGTCGATCGACGCACGCTCCGCCTCGGCCGCCGCCGGACGCCCGCGCAACGTCCAGAGGTGCTCCGCGCGCCACCACGACTCCGAGTGGGGCAGCAGGAACGCGAGCCCGCACTCGTCGTCGGACGCGTCCGCGTGCCCCGCGCAGCCCGGATACGCGGCGTCGTGGAGCCGGTCGCCGATCAGGGCGGTGAGTGCTTCCACGTCACGACGCTCGGCCGCACCGGGAGACCGGCCCAGCAGCGTGAAGGTGCTCACCAGCGCAAGGGTCAGGTCGTGGTCCAGCAGCGCGTTCACCCCGGCCAGCGCCACCGGCGCCGGACTCCGCACCGGGGCGTCGCAACGGTCCAGGACCACCTCCCACGCCCGGGTCACCGGCGTGCCGCGGGCGTGGCCGCGCACCGCCCGCAGGTAGCGCCGCGCCAGCTCGACCGTCAGGGTCGCCACGAACTCCGCGTCCGCGAAGCGCTGTGAGACGGGCCGGTCGGCGGCGACCGCCTCGGCCACCTCGATCAGCAACCGGGTGACGGGCCCCACGCCGGCCCCGCGCCGCCCGTCGTCGGGCTGCAGCTGCGTGAGCGCGTCGACGACAGCTCCCCACGTGGCCGGCCCCGAGTCGCCCGACGCGGGGCCGCCCAGCGCATCGATCCCGTCGGTCCCCTCGGCCACCTCGGTCACCTCGTCCACTCCACCTCACGCCGCTCCGCGCTCACGCCACTCCTCACTCGCCGCCGAACCGATCACGACCTGCTGCCGACCACGACGAGAGCACGCGCGGGGCGACTCAGATACCCCGGCCACCGGAAGTAGTGCGTCCACCACAGCGGGCATAGGGCGTTGTCCTGACGACCGCCGCGCGGAGTTGCCCGAGGCTGGCCCGATTCTTCCAGCCCCAGAGGAGCCCCCATGTGCTTGCCGACCGTCACGGTGCGGATCCCGGCGCAGGCCACCCGCCTCCCGTACCCGGATCTCGCGAACGAGGATCTCCTGCACTTGGCCGGGCGCGGCGACCAACAGGCGTGGGCGGAGATCGTGCGCCGCTACCGCCGCCTCGTGGCCTCGGTGGTGCGGTCCTACCGCCTGCAGGAGGCGGACGCCTGCGACGCCGAGCAGCGCACCTGGCTGCGACTCGTGGAGCACCGGGCGTCGGTTCGGGATCCGCTTCGCCTCGGCGGATGGCTGGCGACCACCGCCTCCCGCGAGTGCCTGCGGCTCCTGCGCGACAACCGGTACGTCGTCTCCGACGAGATGGAGTCACTTCCTGATCCACGACGCGGGGTCGAGCAGACGGTGATCGACGCCGACACCACCGCCCGGATCTGGGGGATCGTGGCCGTCCTGCCCCCGCGCAGCCGCACGATCATGCAGGCTCTCTTCGCCGACGGCGCCCAGCCCTACGCCGACGTGGCCCGCACGACCGGCATCCCGGTCGGGAGCCTCGGGCCCACCCGCGCGCGGGTGCTGAGCCAGGTACGGCGCGCGCTCGACGGGGGCGGGCTCAGCGTGGGGGACCGCTGCGTTGCTCCGGGTGCCGTGGTCGGGTCCTGAACAGCACGGCACTGGCCTGTACCCGGCTGTGGACGTCGATCTTGGTGTAGATGCGGCTGACGTGGACCCCCACGGTCTTCTCGCTGATGAACAGCCGGCGCGCGATCTCCCGGTTGGTCCGCCCGTCGGCCAGCTCGGTCAGCACCTCCAGCTCGCGCGCCGTGAGCGAGGTCAGCTCGCCGCCTCCGGACGCACCGGGCCGGACGGGGCCCGGCACGGGATGCTCCACCGGCACCGCACCGTCGAGGCGCACCCTGGCCCGCTCGGCGAGATCGCCGATCTCCGCCAGCAGCGGCACGGCACCCATCGCGGCGGCCATGCGGGCGGCCTCCCGCAGCGCATCGGCCCCGGCCGCCGAGTTCGCCCGGTGCCTGAGCAGGGCCTCGGCCCGTCGCAGGTGCGCGTACGCCGCCGGGTAGGGCTGGCGGCCTGAACGCCAGACCTCGACCACATGCGCCCACGCGTCCGGGTCGGAACGCTCCTGCGCGCGGGAGTCCTCGGCGTCACACATCCGCACGAAACCCTGCACGACGGCGCGGATCGCCGGGACCGACGACGACGCGCGACGCGCGAGCTCGACGGTGTGGCGGCGCAGCCGTGCGTCGACCCCGTCGTCGGCGCGCCGCAGGCCCCACCGCGTGAGCTCCGCACGGGCCCGGGCGCCGTGCCACACCAGCGGCGCGACGACCCACACGTCGTCCGAGCCCTTCTCGACCACGTCCAGTCCGGTGCCGACGTGGTCCAGCGCACGGTCCGGGCGTCCGCGCCACATCGCGAGACCGGCGCGCAGCGTGAGGAGCGGGATGCGGTACCTCGGGCCCACCGAGCCCGCCGAGAGTGCGTCGACCGCCTCCAGGTCGTCCTCCGCGGCGTCGAAACGGCCCCGTCCGATACGGAGCCGGGCGCGGGCCAGCCGCAGTTCGAGTGCCTCCGCACCGCTCGGCGCGAGGTCCCAAGCCTCGGCGATGGCGGCCTCTGCCTCGTCCCAGTGACCGAGCCGGAACAGGCCGTTGGACACGGCCGAGAGCAGGCCGACGCCGGCGCTGCGGGCCAACCCGAGCGCGCGGACACGGTCGGCTCCCTCCCGAGCGATGGCGACACCGCGTTCCATCTCGTTGAGCGGGCCCGACAGCAGCTCGGCGAGGCTGCGGTAGGCACGTCCGATCTCGCGCGGCTCGGCCGCCCGCTCGGCCACGGCGAGCGACTCCCGCAGCGCGGCCTCCCCCGCCACGGGATCCTCCAGGTAGGCCAGGCTGAACCCGAGCGTGGTGAGCGCCCGCGCCTCCTCGACGGCCAGCCCGGTTCGCCGGGCGGGGCCCAGCGCGCGCTCGGCCGCCACCCGCGCGGCGCCGAAGTCGGCGGCGGTCCACAGTGCGGCGGCGTGCCCGCCGAGCACCTCTGCCTGTTCCCGTTCTCCACCGGACGCCGGAAGCAATGTCGTCGCACGGCCGAAGGCCAGCGCCGCCTCCCGGCCGCGCCCGGCCGCGACGAGGTACTGGCCGGTGCGGGCGTGCAGGAGCGCGGCACCGAGGCCGGCGGGCGTGGGTGCGGCTGGCGTGCGGCCGTCGGGCTCGTCGATCGCCGCGAGCCGCTCGGACAGCAGCGCGACGGCCTGGTCCGGGTCCCCGGCGAGGTGCGCCGCCTCCGCGGCGCGTTCCAGGCAGGTCTCCCGCGGCACCGGGGCCGTCCGCACGTTCCCCGCCAACCGGGCGGCCCGCAGCCAGTGACGGTGCGCCTCCGCGAAGCCGTAGACCCGTTCGGCACCCTCCGCCGCGGCCACCGTGGCGGCGGCCGCCCGCTCGACCTCACCCGCCGCGGACCAGTGGTGCGCGAGTCTCGCGTCCACACCGGGCAGCTCCCGCCCGCACGGGCCCTCCAGAGCCACGGCGTAGCGACGGTGCAGGTCCAGGCGCTCTCCGGGCAGCAGCTCGGCGACCACCACGTCGGTCATCAGCCCGTGTCTGAGCCGGTAGGAGTCCGTCGCGCCGTCGACGGTGACGACACCGGCGTCCACCGCCTCGCGGAGCGCGTCGAGCAACTGCGCGCCGCCGGAACCGGCGGCGAGCCCGTCGGTGGGCCCCCCGCCGGGCCCTTCGGCCGGCCCGTCGGCGAGCCCTTCGGACAGCCCGTGAGGCAGCCCGTCGGACAGCACGGCGTCGAGCAGGCGGTGGGGCAACGTCCCGTCGCACAGCGCGATCGCCCGCACGGCGCGCCGAGCCGGCGCCGACAACGTCGCGACGCGGGAGAGGACGAGCTCGCGCAACGTCGACGGGAGCGCGGCCGCGTCGCCGTCGAGCGCCGCCCGCAGCGTCTCCTCGGCGATGAACGCATTGCCGGCCGAGCGGGTCCAGACGAGGTCGACCAGATCGGTCCGTCCCGGTGCGGCGGCCGTCACCATCGCGGCGACGGCGTCGCGGGCCAGTGGCCCCACGTCCATGCACCGGACCTGGCGATGCCGCACCAGCTCGCCGATCATCGTCCGGGTCGCCGAGGTGTCCGTCGCCGCGTCGGTGCGGTGGGTCGCGACGACGAGCACGCGCTCCTGCGCCAGGTTCGCGATCAGGTAGGAGAGCAGGTCGAGCGTGGACCGGTCGACCCACTGCAGGTCTTCCAGCACGAGGACCACGACGGACCGCTCGGCCAACGCCAGGAGCACGCCGTGCACCAGCTCGAGGGTCTGCACCCGGGCCTGTGGCGCGGCGGGGGCGATGCCCGCCGGCGCGACCAGCTCGTCGAGCTGGTGCGCCCACGGCGCCAGGAGCTGCTGGACCTGCTGACCCTCGGGCGAGCGCAGCAGGTCCCGCAGCGCGGAGGCGACCGGCCAGAACGGTGGGCTCTCGGCGATGTCCATCGCCCCGCCGACCAGCACCGTCGCCCCGCCGCGCGCGGCGCGGGCCACGAGGTTGCGAACCAGCCGGGTCTTGCCCACACCCGCGTCGCCGGTGAGGAACACCGCCGCCATGCGGCCCTGGCGCACCGAGTCCAGCGCAGCCGCCAGCACGGCGACCTCGGAGCTCCTGCCGACCAGCGGCGCCGGCCCGTCATTCACGTGCCGCGACGATAGTTGGCTGTGCGTGAACCGACCAGGCTGCAACCGGGTGCCTGTGTGACGGCGGTGGGACGTCGACGGCCATGTGGGTGCTCGCTCCAGGTGCGGCAGGGCCGTCTCACGCGTACCGGCGCCACGTCGACCCGGCCGGAGACGACGATCACGCAGACCGGTCCGGGATCCGCCGCCGGATGGGTGCGAACGTCGGGACCGGTTCGGTGGCCAGGAACGTCGTGGCCAGGAGGTTGCACAACTCGGGCTTCTCCACCAGGGGTCCGTGCGAGGTGCCCGGCACGACGGCGAGCTCGGCGTCGGGCAACGCCCGGTACATCTCGACAGCGTGCTCCAGCCGCACCTCGTCGTCGTCCCCGACCATCACCAGGGTCCGGCTCCTCACCGACCGCAGATCCTCCGGGGTGAGAGCGGGCTGCCGGGTGTGTTCGGCGGCGACCTCGGCGACAACCGCGTCGTAGTGCCCGACCCCGTCCGGTGAGACCTCGCCGTACATCTGACGCAGGAACTCCGGCGGGTCCGCGTCCGCGTCCAGGGCGGTCGGGTCCCAGCCGTCACGGTGGAACACCCCGGCGACGACGACCAGCCGGCGGACCAGGTCCGGGCGGCGCAACGCGACCAGCAGTGCCACGGTCGCCCCGTCACTGCACCCCAGGAGGTGCGCCGGCCCGCCCACTGCGTCGTCGAGGAAGGCGATGGTGTCCTGCGCCATCAGCTCGTAGGAGATCGGCCCGTCGACGTCGGGGGTGCGGCCGTGCCCGCGTCGGTCGGGCGCGAAGACGTGGAAGCGTCCTGCGAGCCCGTCCATCGTGGCCGTCAGTGCTCGGGAGTCCACCAGCCCCGGGTGCAGGAGCAGCAGCGGCTCACCCTCCCCCCGCTCCTCGTACCAGCTCTGGACCTCGCCGTACATGATCGGCACTGTGGTCACCTCTCGTTCGGCCGGGGCGGTCCTCATGCGGGCCCGGTAGACCGGCGGATCCTGAGGAAACTCATCTGTGAGTCGGAACCGGCCCTGCGTGGCGCGGGCGGCGGTGTATCTGATCGTCGCGGGCGCGCTCGTCACGGCAGGATCGTCTCCGGGACGGATCCGCCGCAGCGGGAGGGGTCGACATGCCGGTCGAGAACACCGGGAGCACGGGCGGAGTCGGGCGGCGACTGGCCGAGCTGGCCGGCGACGCGCCGCCCACGTCCATCGACGAGGTGCTCGCCCGGCTCGAGGCCATCGGTGAGTACGCGGCGGGCAGTTCGACGCGCGGCAAGGAGGACGGCATCGCTTCCTTCACCGAGCTTTACCACGTGATCACGAGCACCATCCAGGACATGGTCCGGGGCGGTCTGTTCGCCGCGCCCGGCTTCCTCGTGCAGCTCGACATCGAGTTCGCCGAACGCTATTTCGCCGCGATACGGGCCCATGCCGGGGGCCGGGACCGCCCCCCGCGGTGCTGGGAGCTGCTGTTCGACAACCGGGAGGATCCCGACATCCCTGCGGTGCACTTCGCGGTGGTCGGGGTGAACGCGCACATCAACGTCGACCTGTCGGCCGCGCTGCTGGCGACCTGGCTGGTGGTCCCACCGGACGGGGACGGCCCGGACAGCCCGCAGTACGCCGACTACCAGCTCATCAACGACGCGTTCGAGACCCGGATGGACGGGCTGCGGGAACGGTTGGACTCGGTGCTCAGCGGCGGTCCCGACGGCGCCGTGTGGGACCGCGCCGCCAACCATCTCGTCGACCTGGTCGTGCGGTTCACCCGTGATCTCGCCTGGGAGGAGGCGAAGGCGGTGTGGGGGCGCGGCGCCGACGAGAAGGCGCGGCGGGAGTCGCAGGACAAGCTCGACACCATCGCGTCGGTCATCGCCGGGCCGCTGCTGCACCTCCCGGTGCTCCCGGTGTAGCCGACCAATCCGCTCGACACGCGCGCGGCGAGGCGTCAGCATCGCCGGAGTGGGCCACATTGAGGCGATGACGGTCGGGCACGTGCTGCCCGACGGTCGCGAACTGTTCACCGGTGTCTCGTTCCGCGTCGGGGATGGTGCGAAGGTTGCGCTCGTCGGACCCAACGGCGCGGGCAAGACCACACTGCTGCGGATGGTGGCGGGCGAGCTGGCACCGACGGGCGGGTCGATCGCCCGCAGCGGCGGGCTCGGCGTCATGGGCCAGTTCATCGGCTCGATCGACGACGGCCGGACGCTCGCCGACCTCGCGCTCTCGCTGGCCCCGCCCGCCGTCCGTGCGGCCGGGGAACGGCTGCGCACCGCAATGGCGGCCCTCGACGACGGGGAGCGCTCGCAGCTGCGCTACGCCGATGCGCTCTCGGTCTGGGGCGAGGCAGGCGGGTACGTGGCCGAGGTCGAGTTCGACACCGCGTCCGTCGCCGCACTCGGCCTGCCGTGGGACGCCGTGAGCGAGCGGCCCGTCGTCACGCTGTCGGGCGGCGAGCAGAAGCGGTTCGCCCTCGAACTGCTGCTGCGGGGTCCTGACGAGGTGCTCCTGCTCGACGAGCCGGACAACTTCCTCGACGTGCCCGCCAAGCGGTGGTTGGAGGAGCGGATCGCCGCGTCGGAGAAGAGCGTGCTCTTCGTCAGCCACGACCGGGAGCTGCTCGCGAACACCGCGCAGCGGGTCGTCACCGTGGAGGGGGGGTCGGCGTGGGTGCACCCGGGCGGCTTCGCGTCCTGGCACGCGGCCCGCACCGCCCGGCACGACCGGTTCGACGAGCAGCGCCGTCGGTGGGACGAGGAGCGTGCCAAGCTGGACCGGCTCGTCGCGCACTACAAGGCCAAGGCCGCGCACAACGACGGGATGGCCTCGCGGCTGCAGGCGGCACGCACCCGGCTCGCGCGGTTCGTCGACGCCGGGCCGCCGCAGGAGCGGGCGCCCGAGCAGTCGATCCGGATGCGGCTCGGCGGCGGCCGCACGGGCAAGCGGGCGATCGTCTGCGAGCAGTTGGAACTCGCCGGGCTCACCTACCCGTTCGACCTGGAGGTGTGGTTCGGCGACCGCGTCGCGGTGCTCGGGGCCAACGGCTCGGGCAAGTCGCACTTCCTGCGGTTGCTCGCCCGGGGCGGCAGTGACCCGGAGCCGGGCACCGTCCCGGCCAGCGGCGCCGCCCTGTCCGCGGTGACGCACGACGGCAGCGTCCGGCTCGGTGCGCGGGTGCGTCCGGGGCACTTCTCCCAGACCCACGAACGCCCCGGGCTCGACGGCACGCTGCTCGACGCGCTGGTCCACGGCGACGTCGACCGGGACGGCATGCCGCTGGGGGCCGCGATGAAGGCACTGGCCCGCTACGGGCTCGCCACGCAGGCCGACCAGGGCTTCGCGACCCTCTCGGGCGGTCAGCAGGCGCGTTTCCTGATCCTCCTGCTGGAACTCGCGGGCGCCACGCTGCTGCTGCTCGACGAGCCCACAGACAACCTCGACCTCGCCTCCGCGGAGGCATTGGAACAGGCCCTCGCCACGTTCGAGGGCACCGTGCTCGCGGTCACCCACGACCGCTGGTTCACGCGCGGGTTCGACCGCTTCGTGGTGTTCGGAGACGACGGGGAGGTCCGCGAAACAGCGACACCGTTCTGGGAGGCAAGCTGACCCGACGCTCGTCTCCCGCGCCCACCATCCGCCTCATGGGCACCTGTGGCGGACGCCCGGCGCCCGGGACCGCCACATGTGTCCATGACGCGGTTCGTCGGCGATCGACGGGGTTGGTGATCAGGCCCCCACCACCAGCCGGCGGTCGGACCGGGCCCGCAGGCCCACCGCCACCAGACGCAGCAGCATGAACGCCGCGAGGCCCGACCAGATCCCCGGGTCCCCAGCCGAACACCAGCGACGCCCAGACGAGCGGCAGGAACCCCAGCACCGCGGCCGCCAGCGTCGAGGTGCGCAGGAAGGCGGCGTCACCGGCGCCGGGGAGCACGCCGTCGATCGCGAAGACCACACCGGCCACGGGCTGCAACACCACGAAGAACCACCACGCGACCGGGACCGCCACAAGGACGGCCGCGTCGGTGGTGAACACCTGCGGGAGCACGCCGATCAACGCGGCGAACAGCACCCCGAACCCGCACCCCAGAACGAGCCCGTATCGCGTCACCTGCGCCGCCAGCCCGCGCGCGCGGGCCGCTCCCCCACTCCCCGCCGACCCGAGAGACGCCCCCACCAACGACTGCGCGGCGATCGCCACCGCGAGCGCGGCCGGCGGCACGGCTCCGAGCCGACCCACCACCGCGGTGTCGACCAGGAGGTACAGCGGTTCGGCGGCCAGCACCGGCAGTGCGAGAGCGGCGAGCCGCTGGACGTCGCGGGCCGACGCCCGACCGGCGGTCACCGCTGTACGGGTCGCCGGCACACGTAGACGAACGCGGGAGGCATGTTGCGCCACACGGTGGCGCTGACGACCACCTCGTCGAAGGTCCGCCGCAACGTCGCACGGAACTTGCGGGCCGCCGGGAGCGCCATGCCCTGCAGGTAGGCGAACGTGGTGAACGCACCGGTCTGGCCGATCGCGTCGCTGATCCCGGTGAGGATGCCGGACTGCGTCGCCTCGTCGAACAGCGCCCACGGCAGCCCGCAGATCACGGCGTCCGCGTGGTCCACTCCGCGCTCGGCGAGCAGCTCACCGAGCCGGCGCGCATCGCCGTGGACGACCTCCAGGTTCGGGTGGGTCCGCTGCAGGTGGGCGACCATGTCGGGGTCGAGCTCGACGGCCAGGTGCCGGCCCGCGGCCGGTATCCGCTCGCCGATCGCCGCGCTCACCGCGCCGGTGCCCGGACCGAGCTCGACGACCACGGGCCGACCGGACCGGGGAACCACCGACGCCAGCACCCGGGTCAGGTGCGGCGAGCTGGGTGCCACCGCGCCCATCGTCGCGGGTCGGCGCAGCGCGGCGGCGAGGAAGGCCCGCCGGGCGTCGCGGGGATCGGTCGAGGTGTGGACATCGGTCACGACGACACACTAACCAGCCCTGATCCCGGCTCATCCGGCCGGCGGGACGGTCACGACCCCGCCCGCGCCGGCCCGCAGGGCGTCACGGAGCACGGCGAGGACGTCCTCCGCGGTGCCGTCGCGGGTGAAGCCCGCCGCACCCCGGTGACCCCCACCACCGAGCCGGACGGCGGTCGCGGCCACGTCGATGCGGCCCTTCGACCGCAGTTGCCCCGACCAGCGCCGCTCGCCGACCTGCTTCAGCACCGCGGCGACCTCGGCCTCGGCGGCGGTGCGGACGATGTCGACGACGCTGTCGAGCTCCTCGACCCGGAACCGCGTCACGTCCGTCGCCGGGACGGTCGTGTGGACCAGCCCGAGCCCGCCGACGGCGTCCGGCTCCAGGGCGCAGCGATCCAGCGCACGCCCGAGCGCGGCGAACCAGCTGTGCGGGTGGGTGTCCATGATCGGCCGGACGAGCGGCTCGGGGTCGACGCCCGCCGCGATGAGGTCGGCCGCCATGAGATGTGCCGCCTCCCCGGCGGTGCGGAAACCGCGGGTGTCGGTGACGAGCCCCGCGTAGAGGCAGCGTGCGACGTCGGGATCCAGCGGGACGTCCATCGCCAGGAGGATGTCGCGCACCAGCACCACCGTGGCCTCGACCGTGGGATCGAGCACCCGGACGTCACCGAACCCGGGGTTGGACGCGTGATGATCGATCATGATCACGGTGCCGGCGGTGTCGAGCCGGTCGGCGAGGGTGCCCAACCGCGACGGTTCGGCGGCGTCGCACGCCACGAGCAACGCGGGCGCGGCGGGCACCTCCTCCGCCGCGACGACGAGCCCGAGCACGTCGAGCGACCGGAGCGTGTCCGGCATCCCGTCAGGGGTGGCGAACGAGACCCGCACCCGCACACCCCGCCGGTGCAGGGCGATACCCAGGGCGAGCGCACTGCCGAGCGAGTCGGCGTCGGGCTGCACGTGCGCGAGCAGCATGACCTCCGGCGCAGTGGAGAGCAGCGCAGCCGCCAACTCGACGGGAGTGTCTGCCATCGTCGGAACTCCTCCTGGTTGGCAGCCGTACGCTCAGGGATCCGTTCTGCGGATCCGTTCTGCGGATCCGGTTCGCGCGGATCCGCTTCACCGCGGTTCCGGACGAACGGAGCGTAACCGCCGCAGCCCGCCCGTCCAGGACCCGAGCCACTCCTACTCGTCGTCCTCGTCCCGTTCCCGGGGGGCCCGGTAGGGATCGGCGTCCCCGGCCGGGTGGGCGCCGGCGGCGAGCCGGGCCACCTCGGCATCGGACTTCCGCGTGCGGGCGAGCAACTCCTCCATCCGGCGCGCATCGTCGGGCACGACATCGGGCACGAATGCCAGTGACGGCGTGTGCCGGATGCCGGTGCCCGCGCCCACGAGCGAACGCAGGACACCGTTGGCGCTGGCCAGCGCGGCCGCGGCGCCGGCGGTGTCGGGCTCGGCGTCGACCGTCTCGCCGATCACCGTGTAGTACAGCGTGGCCTCGCGCAGATCCCCGGTGACGCGGGTGGCCGTGATGGTCACCATTGTCAGCCGCGGGTCCTTGACCTCGTGCTCCAGTGCGGCGGCCACGATCTGCGAGATCCGCTTGGCCAACCGCCGCGCCCGGGCCTGGTCCACCATGACGTGCTCCTCAATCCGTCCGGACCCGCCAGGGCCCCGATGTCATTCGTCCTCGGGCCCGAGCATCCGGTGCCGGGCCGACAGCAGTTCCACCTCGGGTCGGGCGGCCACGAGTCGCTCACACCGTTGCAGCACCTCGGTGACGTGCGCGGCGTCGGAAGACACGCACGAGACCCCGATCAGGGCACGCCGGTGCAGTTCGAGGTGTCCGGCCTCGGCCGCAGCGACCTCGAACCTGCGCCGCAGCTCCGCCACGACGGGCCGGACGACCGACCGCTTCTCCTTCAGCGACGACACGTCACCGAGGAGCAGGTCGAACTCCACCGCACCGACGTACACGGACAGGTCACCTCACCCACGACTCATTCACACCCCGTCACCGGTACCTGCGGGGAAGCACCGGGACCGGGTCGAGGCCCGGCCCCGGGTGCCTCATCCCAACCGGGGCTCCCGCCACCGCATCGTTCGTCGCGGTGGCGGGAGCATCACCGAGCTAGGCCCGGGCCTTCTCGCGGACCTCGAACGTCTCGATGATGTCGCCTTCCTTCACATCGTTGAAGTTGCCGAGTGTCAGACCGCACTCGAAGCCCTCACGGACCTCGACCACGTCGTCCTTGACCCGTCGCAGGGAGTTGATCGTCAGGTTCTGGGCCACCACCACGCTGTCGCGCAGCAACCGCGCCTTGGCGTTACGGCGGATCAGCCCGTCCATCACCAGGCAACCCGCGATCGACCCGAAGCGCGAGGAACGGAAGACCTGGCGAATCTCCGCGTGGCCCAGTCCGACCTCCTCGTACTCCGGCTTGAGCAGGCCCTTGAGCGCAGCGTCGATCTCCTCGATCGCCTGGTAGATCACCGTGTAGTACCGGATCTCCACGCCTTCGCGGTTGGCCAGCTCCGTGGCCTTGCCCTCGGCCCGGACGTTGAAGCCCAGGACGATGACGTTGTCGGCGATGGCGAGGTTGATGTCGCCCTCGGTGATGCCACCGACGCCCCTGTGGATGACCCGCAGCTCGACGTCGTCGCCGACCTCGATCTTCAGGAGCGCGTCCTCGAGAGCCTCGACGGTTCCCGAGTTGTCACCCTTGATGATCAGGTTGAGCTGGTTGGTCTCCTTCAGCGCGGCGTCGAGGTCCTCCAGCGACACGCGCTTGCGACGCGAGGCCAGCTCGGCGTTGCGCTCGCGGGCGCGGCGCCGGTCTGCGATCTGGCGGGCCACCCGGTCCTCGTCGACGACGAGGAACGTGTCGCCGGCGCCGGGCACCGAGGTGAACCCGATGACCGCGACGGGACGCGAGGGGTAGGCCTCGATGATGTCCTCGCCGTGCTCGTCGAACATCCGCCGGACACGACCGGAGGCGTCACCCGCGACGATCGAGTCGCCGACCCGCAGCGTGCCGCGCTGCACCAGCACCGTGGCCACCGGACCGCGGCCGCGGTCGAGGTGGGCCTCGATCGCGACGCCCTGGGCCTCCATGTTCGGGTTGGCCCGAAGGTCCAGCGCGGCGTCCGCGGTGAGCAGGATCGCCTCGAGCAGCTGTTCGATGTTCGTGCCCTGCTTCGCGGAGATGTCCACGAACATCGTGTCGCCGCCGTACTCCTCGGCCACGAGGTTGTACTCGGTGAGCTGCTGGCGGATCTTGTCGGGGTTGGCCCCCTCCTTGTCGATCTTGTTGACCGCCACCACGACCGGCACGTTGGCGGCCTGCGCGTGGTTGATCGCCTCGACCGTCTGCGGCATGACGCCGTCGTCGGCCGCGACCACGATCACCGCGATGTCCGTGGACTTCGCGCCTCGGGCACGCATGGCGGTGAACGCCTCGTGGCCCGGGGTGTCGATGAAGGTGATGGGGCGCTCGAAGCCCTCCAGCTCGCTCATGACCTGGTAGGCGCCGATGTGCTGGGTGATCCCGCCCGCCTCGCCCGCCATGACGTCGGCCTTGCGGATGGTGTCGAGCAGGCGCGTCTTGCCGTGGTCGACGTGACCCATGACGGTGACGACCGGCGGCCGGACGACCAGGTCCTCCTCGCCGCCGGCGTCCTCGCCGTAGGAGATGGAGAAGCTGTCGAGCAGCTCGCGGTCCTCCTCCTCCGGGCTGACGACCTGCACCACGTAGTTCATCTCGGTGCCGAGCAGCTCGAGGATCTCGTCGGACACCGACTGGGTGGAGGTGACCATCTCGCCGAGGTGGAACAGCACCTGCACGAGCGACGCCGGGTTGGCGTTGATCTTGTCGGCGAAGTCGGTGAGCGAGGCGCCGCGCGCGAGCTTGACGGTCTCCCCGCGGCCCTTCGGCAGGCGCACGCCGCCGACCGAGGGGGCCTGCATGGCGTCGTACTCCTGACGCTTCTGCCGCTTCGACTTGCGGCCCTTGCGGGCCGGGCCGCCGGGACGGCCGAACGCACCCGCGGCACCGCCGCGGCCACGAGCGCCGCCACCACCGGGACGGCCACCGCCGCCACCGGGACCACCGCGGAAACCGCCGCCACCGGCCGGGGCACCGCCCCCACCGGGACCACCGCCACCGGGCCGGAAGCCGCCGCCACCGCCACCGCCACCGCCACCGGGGCGACCACCGGGACCACCCTGACCACCGGGACCACCGGGACCACCCGGACCACCCGGACGGCCACCAGGACCACCGGGACGAGCACCGGGGCCACCACGGCCACCGGGACCACCGCCTGGACCGCTCGGACGAGCGGCCGGACGGGCCGGCATCATCCCGGGGTTCGGGCGTGGCGGCATTCCCCCCGGCGAGGGCGGACGCGGGCCGGCGCGGCCGGGCTCACCAGGACGCGGGGCACCGGGACGCGGAGCACCGGGACGCGGAGCACCGGGACGCGGAGCACTCCGCTGCTCGGGGCCGCCCTGCGCCGCGGCGGGCTGGCTCTGGCCGGGTGCGGCCGGGGCGGCCGGGACGGCCGGGGCGCGGCCGGGCGCGGCGGGGCACCGGAACCGACTCCGAACGGGTTGTTGCCCACCCGCGGGGTGCGCGGGCCGGGCCGGGGTGCGGCCGGGCGCGGCGGGACGGTGCCCGCACCGGCGTCGGCCGCGGCGGGCTGCTGCCCGCCCGGTCGGCCGGGTGTCTCAGGACGTGCGTCCGGACGGCGCGGCGCGGCCGGGGCGGGACGCTCGGGTGCCGCCGTGGGCGACGAGACGGGCGGCTCGGCCGGAGTCCGGACCGGTGCCGCCGCCGCGGGAGCCTGGGGCGCCGAAGGAGCCTCCGGTGCCTGGGCCGCGACCGGTTGTGGGCGGGCGGGAGCCGGGCCCGGTCGCGGACCGGGACGAGGCCCGCTCGGACCGGCCGGACGCGGCGCGTCGGCGCGCTCGGGCGCGGGGGCCGAGGTGGCAGCCGACGGCGTCGGCTCGCTCACCGACGGCGCGGGAGAGGGGTCGGATGGGGTCGAGGGCGCTGCGGGCGGGGGCCCGGGCCGCGCAGCCGGGCCTGGACGTGGTCCCGGGACCGGGGCGCCGCCGGAACGCGGCGCGCCGGGGACGGCCGACGGGCCGCCTTCGGGTGCGCCACCCGGACGCGGGCGGCCGCCGGGGCGGCGCCGGGCGACGTCTCCGTTGTCACCGGCGCCGGCGACGGCCTCCCGCAGCTTGCGGGCGACCGGGGCCTCGACGGTGGATGAGGGGGACTTCACGTACTCCCCGAGGTCCTGCAACTTGCTGAGGACCTGCTTGCTACTGATGCCGAGCTCTTTGGCGAGCTCGTGCACGCGGGCCTTGCCTGCCACTGCACTCCTTGTTCATCGGAGGCCGGCGGCTTGTCCCGCTCGACCTCGAACCTAGTGTCGAAGCACGTTCATGGTGCGATCTTCACGACTGGCTCATGACGGGTCGACCTTGCTTCCTGCTGTGTCGGACCCGGGTGTCTCCCGGGCCCCCTGTACTGCGTGTGGTGCTGTTCGTCTCGGCATCGTGTGCGTCACTCTCGCGACGCCGACGTCCAGATGCGACCGCACCGCACCGGTGTCCAGCGGACCCGGGACGCGGAGCGCCCGTGGGAACGCCGAGCGCCGCTCGGCACGGTCCAGGCATCCCGACACGGGGTGCAGCCAGGCACCTCGGCCGGGGAGCCGACGTCGTGGATCCGGGGTCAGCACCCCGTGCACCGCAACGACACGCAACAGACCGTCGGCCGGTGACCTGGTCCGGCAGCCGACGCACATTCTCACCGGTTCCGCCGTGGACCGAGGACCAGCAGCGGAGGGAGTATCTGGAACGGTGGCAGAACATGACGGTGCCGAGCCCGGGTCGTGGGCCGGAGTGAAGTGTAGCGCGTGGGTGGTCAGCCGACCGACTCCGTCTCCGCGTCGTTCGACTCCTGGGTGGAAACGGCGTCGGCGATGCCGCGGGGATCGGCGTCGCTGCGGATGTCGATGCGCCATCCCGTGAGCCGGGCAGCCAATCGGGCGTTCTGCCCCTCCTTGCCGATGGCGAGGGAGAGCTGGAAGTCCGGGACCACGACCCGAGCGGTACGCGTCTTCGCGTCCAGCACCGTGACCGAGACCACCTTGGACGGTGAGAGCGCGTGCCCGACGAACGTGGCAGGGTCCTCGTCCCAGTCGATGATGTCGATCTTCTCGCCGGCCAGCTCGCTCATCACGCCACGCACCCGCGCGCCGACCGGGCCGATGCACGCACCCTTCGGGTTGACCCCCGCGACGGTCGACCGCACTGCGATCTTCGACCGGTGACCGGCCTCCCGCGCGATCGCGACGATCTCCACGGTGCCGTCGACGATCTCGGGCACCTCGAGCGCGAACAGCTTGCGGACGAGGTTGGGATGCGTGCGGCTCAACGTGATCTGCGTCCCGCGCATCCCGCGCGTCACGCCCACCACGTAGCACCGGAGGCGCTCGCCGTGGGCGTAGTTCTCGCCGGGCACCTGCTCGGCCTGCGGCAGCACACCCTCCGTGTGGGGCCTGAGCGCGACGATCACGACGCCGCGGGCGTTCGCGCGGGCGTCGCGCTGCACCACACCGGCGACGATCTCGCCTTCCTTGGCGGCGAACTCACCGTAGGTGCGTTCGTGCTCGGCGTCGCGAAGCCGCTGCACGATCACCTGCCGGGCGGTGGTGGCGGCGATCCGGCCGAAGCCGTCGGGCGTGTCATCCCACTCGGTGGCGACCGCGCCGCCCTCGCCCATCTCCTGGGCCATCACGCGGACCACGCCGGACTTGCGGTCGATGTCGATGCGCGCATGGGCCTGATGGCCCTCGGTGTGCCGGTACGCGGTGATCAACGCGGTCTCGATGGCCTCGATCACCGTCTCGAAGGGGATGTCCTTGTCGCGCTCGATCGCGCGCAACGCGGCGATGTCGACGTTCATGCCGTCTCCTCCGGGGTCGTGTCCGTGGTTCCCCGTGTGCTGCTCGTCCCCTGCAGCAGTCGCACCTCGGCCTCGGGGGGCGACCGGAACTCCACCTCGACGGCGGCGTGCGCGACGTCGGCGTAGCGCAGCTCGCGCAGTGCCCCGTCGACCAGCAGCGTGACCGTGGCCTCGTCGGCGTCGCCGACCCGGCCCACGAAGGACGCGCCGTCGTGGGTGCGGACGGCGACCTGGCGCAGGTGGGACCGCCGCCAGTGGCGGACGCCGGTGAGCGCCCGCTCGACCCCGGGCGAGGTGACCTCGAGGGTGTAGGAGTCGCCGAGCAGGTGCTCGTGCGCTTCGAGCTCGTTCGCGGCGGCGCGGGAGAGCCCCGCGATGTCGTCCAGCGCGACGCCGGCGTCGGAGTCCACCACGACCTTGACGGTATGGCGCCGCCCGACGGTCTGGACATCGAGCTCGTCGAGCTCGAACCCGGCCTCGCGAACGATCGGTTCCAGCACGCCGTGCAGCTGCACGGGCAGCGGCCCGGGCTCGTGCTGCACAGGGCGGGGGGACGACATGACGGTTCTCCTGCTCGTTCGGTGGTCCGTCGACGTGCGTGTGATGTGTTCGGGGCACGCCGCCGGGCGGACGGGGATGGTCCGCAAGGGTATCGCGCCGGAGAGTGTCACCGGACCACGCGCGCTCCGCTGCCAGGGCATGCGGGTGACCCTGGCAGGATGTGCAGCCGCATGCCGGGGCGGTCGCCCGTCGGCGCGCAGCGGACCGGTAGACGGTGGACCGGGTGGACGAGGAGGTCGGATGGCAGGCGCGCACCGCCCCGTCGCGGCCGTACTCTCCCGGCGTCGGCTGCTCGTCGGCCTGCTGGTCGGTCCGCCCACGCTCGCGGCCTGCTCACTCGGCGGGTCGGCCGAGCCGGCCTTGCCCGATCCCCTGATCGCGCTGGCCGGGGCGGCCCGCGCCGACACCGCGCTCGCGCTCGCGGCGCTCGTCGCCGACCCCGGTCTCGCCGACCGGGTCGAACCCCTGCGCGTCGCCCGCTCCGAGCACGCGGCCGCGTTGGACGCGGAGGTCGCACGGTTGGATCCGGGCCGCACCCCGGCACCGACCACCGCCCCGGCTGCGCCCACGCCGGAGGGCACGCTGGCCCGGATCGTCGAGTCGGTGCAGGCCTCGGCGGCAGCGGCGGCCGCGGCGGCCCTGGAGCTCCCCGCCGAGCGGGTCGGGCTCGTGGCCTCGGTCGCGGCGTGCTGCGCCACCTACGTGGCGGTGCTGGGATGACCGGCGCCCCGGAACCCGACCCCACCCCGGACGGCGGCGCATCGGACGGCGGCGCATCGGTCGTCGACGCATCGGTCGTCGGCGACGTCGCGGTCGGGGCGCTGCAGGACGCACTTGCCGCCGAGCACGCCGCGCTGTGGTGCTACTCCCTGGCGGTGGCGTTCCTGCCGGCGGAGCAGCTCGCCCAGGCCCGGGAGGACGCCGAGGCCCACCGCGTGCTCCGCAGCGCGGTGGAGGGGACGCTCGACCAGGTCGGAGCCCGGCCCGTGTCGGCCCAGCCGGCGTACGCCACACCGCAACCGGTCCTCGACGGTCCGTCGGCCGCGGCGCTGGCCGTGCTGACCGAGACCGACGCGCTCGCCGCCTGGCGTTCGGTGCTGGAGCGCACCGGCGACCGCGGCCTGCGTCAGGCCGCACTGGACGCCCTCACCGGCGGCACGCTCCGCTGCGCCCGTTGGCGGGTGGTGGTGGGCTCGCCGCCCGCGATCCCGATCTTCCCCGGCCGGCCCTGACCGCCCTCAGGCGAGGGCATCGAGGGCGCGCGCGACGTCGGTCTCGGTGTTGTACAGGTGGAACGCCAGCCGGGCGGCCCCGGCACGAGCGGCGGCGGCGACCCCCGCCGCCGCCAGGCGCTCCATCGCGCCGGGCCGGTGCACGGCGACGATCGCGGAACCCGCGGGCTCCATCCCGAGCCCCGTGCGCAGCGCGTCGGCCAGGCCGGTGCAGTGGGCGTGCACCGCGGCCCGGTCGAGACCGGCGAGCCACGGCAGTGCCACCGCGCCGCCGACGTGGCAGTACCACGCGGGCGAGGTGTCGAGCGCCCGCGCGTCCGCGGCGAGGCGCAGGGGCAGCCCGTAGACGCTGGTCCACGGATCGTCACCCGCGAACCAGCCCGCCTGCCGCGGCACGAGCTCGAACTCGGGACGCACGGCCATCCACGCCGCACCGCGCGGGCTGAGCAACCACTTGTAGCCGCCACCGACGACGACGTCGGCCCAGCCGAGATCCGCGTCGAGCCACCCGGTGGCCTGCGTGGCGTCGAGCACCACGCGGGTACCGCCGTCGCGCGCCGCGCGCAGGGCCGCGAGATCGGCCACCCGACCGTCGGCCGACTGCACCACGCTCACCGCGACGACGTCGAACTCCCCCGACCGCTCCCCCAGATCGTCGAGCTCGGCTTCCTCGACCGTCGCGCCGCAGGCAACGAACGGCCAGCTCAGACTGGTGAAGTCACCGTTCGCGACCAGCACGCGGGCCCCGGGGGGCAGGCTCGCAGCGACCAGCCCCACCAGACCCGAGACGGTCGCGCCGATCGCCACCCGGTCGGGCGGTGCACCCACCAGCCGGCCGTACGCGGCGCGTGCGACGGCGACGGCCTCGTCGAAGTCGGCGGGACGGCCCGTGCCCGTCCGCCAGTCCTGCAGCGCGGCGGCCACGGCGTCGGCCACAGGGGCCGGGGGGACGCCGATGCTCGCCGTGTTGAGGTATCCGTCGGGGACGTCGAACTCCATTCCGAAAGCGGTGCGCACACCTGCGACCCTAGGTCGTATGAACAGCGAGCTCATCGAGATCCGGACCGGCGCGGGGGAGGCCGTCGTCGACCTGTCCGCCGAGATCGAGGCCTTTCTGCGTTCCGCCGATGCCGGTGACGGTCTGCTGAACGTGTGGGTGCCCCACGCGACGGCCGGGCTCGCGGTGATCGAGACGGGTGCGGCCAGCGACACCGACCTGCTCGCCGCACTGCGCGACCTGTTGCCCGCCGACGACCGGTGGGAGCACCGGCACGGCAGTCCCGGTCACGGGCGCGACCACGTACTGCCGGCGATCCTCGCGCCGTCCGTGTCGGTGCCGGTAATCGGTGGGCGTCCCGCACTCGGGACCTGGCAGTCGGTGTGCCTGATCGACACGAACGGGGACAACCCGGTGCGGTCGGTGCGCCTGTCGTTCCTCGGCTGACATCGTCGCGGGAGTCCTCGTGGGCCTGTCCTCCGCGACTCACCGCACCCCCGCCGGTGCCTCGAACACGAAGGTGCGCTTGCCCATCCGCACGCGGGTACCGGGCAGCAGGGGCTGCGCGCGCCCGGGTGACAGAGCCGTCCACCCGGCCTCCCCCGGGCCGGCGACGAACGTGCCGTTGCGCGAACCGGAGTCGACGATCACGACCTCCGCGCCGTCGACGAGGACCTCGGCGTGCACCCGCGAGACCGCACCCGACGGGTCCTCCACCACGATCGATCGCAGCATGCCCGACCCGGTCCGCGGGTCGGCCGCGGGCATGCGCCCGATGAGGTAGCCGGCGTCGACGGTGTAGATCGCGCCGTCGTCGAACACGAGCAGGCCCGACGACGGGCGCGGTGACGGACCGGACCCGCTTCCCTGCTCCGGCTCGCACAGCGCGCACGCCGTTGAGTGCGGGTCGATGGGGTGTCCGTGCGGGCAGAGGCCGTGGTCCTCCCGGAGTTCGTGCGCGGCGCCGTTGCGCCGTACCGCCGGCCCTGCTGTCCGCTCGGACGTGGGCGGGTCGGGGTCGTCGGCCCGCTCCACGCCGTTCGTGGGAGCGCGGTCGGGTGGCCCGCCGGGTGGTGTGGTGGCGCGCTGCGGATCGCCCGGCCTGCGGTCCGGGCCGGACCCGGCCGGCGCAGCCGTGGGCGCCACGACGGAGCGGTCGGACACCACCTGCTCGGCCGTCGACAGCTCGGCCGTAGACAGTCCGGCCTCGGACGGTCCGGCCGCGGACGGTCCGGCCGCGGACGGTCCGGCCGCGAACGAGTCGGACGCGAACGAGTCGGACGTTGGCGGCTCCCGGTCCGCCGCTGCCGGCCTCGACGTCTCACGCGTCCCGGCGACGGCATGACGGTCCCCGGGCGGCGGCCGGCGGACCGGGGACTCGCCCGCTCCGGCCCGCGCACCCTCGGTGGATGCATCGTCAGCATGTCCGTCATCGTCGAGTGCGTGGGCCGGACGCACGTCTGCGTTGCGCGCGTGGGCCGGAGGGCCGTCACCGTCGAGCGCGTGGGCCGGACGTTGCAGGGTGTCGGCGGCCCGGGCCTCCTCGCCGTCACCGGACGGGACTGCGGGTGCAGGGGTCCGTGTCGCGTCCGACGTGTCAGGTCGGTGCGGGTCCTCGCCTGCGGCATGCGCGGCGTGCCGGCCGCCGGTGCCCGATTCCCCGTCGGTGCCCGTCTCCGGGCCGGGGTGCGTTCCGGGGATCGCCCCTGGCGGCGGGGCGCCGAGGGCAGCGGGGCGGAAGGCGGGCAACGAGGTGTCCCCGCGACCGGGCGGGCCCGCATCAGGTGTTCGATCCGTCCCGGTCCCCTCACCCGCCGGCTCGACCACCGGCCCGGGCTCGACCAGCGGGCCCGGTTCGAACAGCGCATCCGGCCCGACCCGCCCGATCGGACCCGTCCACGGCCATCCCGATCCGCCGTCCCCTCCGGCAGGCGCGGGCCCGTCCCGGCCTCTGTGTGGGGCCGAGCGGTTCGGAGCGACGTCCGCGTCCGGGTCACCGTCCGGTCGCGCATCGATATGTTCCCGGGCGCCCGGGCCGCCGGCTGCCGGCGGACCCTCACCGCCGACGACGGCCGGGCCGGGCACGGGACCCGGCGTCGGTGCGATGCCCGCGAACCAGTCGAGCTCCGGCCGTCCGGTTTCGTGACCGCGCGGTTCGACCCGTCCCGTCACCCTGTCGCCATCGGTGGCGGCACTCTCGGCTCCCGGGCCGGCGCCGATGCCGTTGCCGCCCGGGTCCGGGACGGGGACGGGGACGGGGACGGGGAACAGCACCACCCCGGCGCCCGGAACGACGCCGACACGCAGGTCGTGGAGGCCGCCGGCGGGGTCCGGTCGCGCGGTGGCACCGTCGAGCGTGAGCACCAGCGGGGTGTCCGGATGGTCGATCAACCTGTCGGTCCAGGCGGCGGAGTCGGCGCCGGACAGGTTCACACTCCGGTCGGGCACGACGACGGCGGCTGCGCCCGACAGGAACACCGCCACCCTCGGCCCGGCCGTCGCCACCGTGCCGAAGGCGAGGCCCTCACCCGGTGCGTCAGCGCCCGCGAGCCATACCGCCAGCCGTCGGGCGAGCACGCGTCCGGGATCGCGGCCCGCCACCGAGGCGCACAGTTCGAGCAGGTGCGCCAGCGTGTCCGGGTCGGTGCACCGCGCCACGCACAGCAGCCCCGCATAGCGCGCCACGACACCGTCACCGGCGACCACGGCCGCGCGTCCCGCGTCGAACCCCACCTGGATCAACCTCCGCCCCGAGGACCGGCGGGCACGGACGACACTCGCACCGGCCCGCACACCCGTCGGTCACACGATGCCCCACGTAGCGAACAGGGTCGGGAACGGCCCGAACGAGACGGCCGCCGGGCGCCGACACCAGCCGCGCCGGAACGCCTGCGTCGGCTCCCGCGAGCAGGCCGACGATGCGCGGGGCGCGTCCGACTGTCAGCCGGACTGCGGACCGTTGTGGGTGGGGCCCCAGCGGCCGCCGGGCCCCACCACCGGTTCACCCGCGTGCGGAGACGAGCCCGGTGACGTGGTCGACGGCGCCGTCGAGTGGGATCTCGCTGCGCTCGCCACTGCGGCGGTCCTTCAGCTCGACGACACCGTTCACGAGCCCGCGCCCGACGACCACGATCGTCGGCACGCCGATCAGCTCGGCGTCGGCGAACTTCACCCCCGGTGAGGCCTTGCGGTCGTCCAGCAACACCGTCAGCCCGGCGGTCTCCAGGTCGGCCGCGAGAGCCACCCCGCCCGCGGCGATCTCCTCGGTCTTTCCGGCGACGACGACGTGCACGTCGTAGGGCGAGACCGCGCGGGGCCAGATCAGCCCGGAGTCGTCGTGGCTCTGCTCGGCGATCACAGCGACGAGCCGGGAGACGCCGATGCCGTAGGAGCCCATCGTGACGCGGACGGGCCTCGAGTCGGATCCCAGCGCGTCGAGCGAGGCAGCGTCGGCGTACTTGCGGCCGAGCTGGAACACGTGGCCGATCTCGATGCCGCGCGCCGCGGTCAGGGGGCCGCTGCCGTCGGGGGCCGGGTCTCCCTCGCGGACCTCGGCCGCCTCGATGGTGCCGTCGGGGGTGAAGTCGCGGCCCGCGACGAGGTCGACGACGTGATGGTCGGGCTTGTCGGCGCCGGTGACCCAGGCCGTGCCCGTGACGACGCGCGGGTCGACGAGGTAGCGCACCCCGTTGGCGGCGAGCGCGGCCGGACCGATGTAGCCCTTCACCAGGAACGGATTCCTCGCGAAGTCGGCCTCGTCGAGCAGCGCGACCTCGGCGGGATCGACCGCGGCCTCGAGGCGCTTCATGTCGACCTCGCGGTCACCGGGCAGGCCGACACCGAGCAGGGTCCACTCCTGCGTCCCGGGTCGGCGGGTCTTGACCAGCACGTTCTTGAGCGTGTCGGCGGCGGTGAAGGTGCGCCCGAGGCCGGCGTCGTTGAGGAAGGCGACGAGCGAGTCGATCGTCGGGGTCTGGGGTGTGTGGTGGGCCTGGGCGTCGGGCAGCCCGGCGAGGGGGCGCTCCGGCGGCGCCGGGGTGGTGACCGCCTCGACGTTGGCGGCGTATCCGCCGGGGCTGCGGACGAAGGTGTCCTCACCGGTGGGCGCGACGGCCAGGAACTCCTCCGACGCCGACCCGCCCATCGCGCCGGACGTGGCCGCCACGACGACGTACTGCAGGCCCAGCCGGTCGAAGATCTTGATGTACGCCGCGCGGTGGCGGCGGTAGGACTCGGCGAGCCCCTCGTCGGACAGGTCGAACGAGTAGGAGTCCTTCATCAGGAACTCTCGGCCCCGCAGGATTCCCGCGCGGGGGCGCGCCTCGTCGCGGTACTTGTTCTGGATCTGGTAGAGCACGACCGGGTAGTCCTTGTAGGAGGAGTACTCGCCCTTGACGAGCTGGGTGAACAGCTCCTCGTGGGTGGGCCCGAGGAGGTAGTCGCCACCCTTGCGGTCCTTGAGCCGGAACAGGTTGGGCCCGTACTCCGTCCAGCGGCCGGTGGCCTCGTAGGGCTCGCGCGGCAGCAGGGCGGGCAGCTGGATCTCCTGGGCGCCGATGGCGTCCATCTCCTCGCGCACCACCTGCTCGACCGCGCGGAGCACCTTGAGCCCCAGCGGCAGCCAGGAGTAGATCCCCGGCGCGACACGGCGGACGTAGCCGGCGCGGACGAGCAGCTTGTGGCTGGGCACCTCCGCGTCGGCGGGGTCCTCGCGCAGGGTCCTCAGGAACAGCGACGACATCCGGGTCAGCACGGCGCGAAGCGTAACGACGACCCCTGACAGTTGTCGCAGCGGTTACCGCCGCACCAGGTGCCGGTTGACCTCGCGGACGCCCGCGGCGAGCTCGGGCATCTCGACGACCTCGACCCCGGCCGCCCGCAGCAGCTCCACGCCCCGGCCCTCGACGAAGATCGACGGCTCGCGCCAGGCGAACACGACGCGTCCGATCCCGGCCGCCACGATCAGCGCCGAACAGGTCCGGGGCCGTGACGACCGGGCGCTGCAGGGTTCCAGCGAGCTGTAGAGCGTGGTGCCCGGCCCCGCATGCCAGCCGGCGCCGAGCGCGCCCAGTGCGATCTCCTCGGCGTGGTCGCGCTGACCGCGCGGCCGCGACCACCCCGAGGCGAGGACGGACCCCTGCGCGTCGACGACCAGCGCGCCCACCGAGAACGCCGAGTCCGACGGGGGGGAGCGCCGGGAGAGCGCGATCGCCTCCTCCAGCCGTTCCCGGTCCGTGCTCATCGCCGGCCTTCCCGGTGCCCGGCCGGGTCCGACGGGCGCTGTGCGGACCCCCTCACCGCGCCGTCGAGCAGGTAGCGCAGCAGCACCACGTCGTCGAGCTGCGTGACGCCGGCGAGCCGCATCCGCCTCCGCGCGTCGTGCGGGAACACTCCGGGGCCGACGACCCGCGGCGCCGCCGGATCGCCGACGAAGAACGGCGCGACCGCGAGCTGGATCTCGTCCACCAGTCCCGCGGTCAGGAACAGCGTGTGCACGGTCGTGCCACCCTCGATCATGAGCCGCGCGACCCCCCGCCCGTGGAGGTCGGCGAGGACGCGCGCGGGGTCGAGCGGGGAACCGGTGAAGACCACCGTGGCGGCCGCGCGGAGCGCGTCCGGCACAGCGACCCCGGACGGCACGTAGACGATCCGGGTCGTGTCGCCTGTGGTGAAGAACCGCGCGCCGGGATCGAGGTCGCCACCCCCGCTGATCGTCACCTTGACCGGCTGGGGTGCGCGCCCGGCCGCGACCCGCCGCGCGACGCGCTCCGGCGAGCGGACGAGCAGCCGCGGGTCGTCGCGGCGGATCGTGGTGGCACCGACGAGGATCGCGTCGACCGAGGCGCGCTCGGCGTCCACGCGGTCGAGATCGGCGGCACCGGAAAGAACGAGTCGCCGGTCGGACGCGTCGTCGATGTAGCCGTCGACCGACGTCGCGACCGAAAGGACGACGTACGGGCGGCTCACCCGCACCATCCTCCCCGAACCGCACCCGGTCCGCGCCGGGCCTGCCGGTGACCTCAGGTCCCGCGCCGCGGCGGTCCGCGGTCCAGCAGGCGGTAGGTGGCGCCGGAGCCGAGCAGAAGCACCATGACCAGCACGGAGCTGAGAAGAACGGCCGGGTGGCCGAGCCGGTCCACGTCGAGGAAGGGGTGGGGGTACCACCCCGAGATCGCGCCGAGAACCAGGATGTAGATCAACCACGACGCCGGCCACATCAGGCTCATCACGATCCAGGGTGTAGTGGCGGCCTGAACCCGCCGGTCTCGAGCAGGCTCCTGGCGATGTAGTTGGTGAGGTTGCGGAAACCCAGGGCGGAGCCGCGCAGGTGCTCCAGCCGTCCGTTGATCGCCTCTGTCGGACCGTTGGACGTGCCGGGGCGGTCGAAGTAGGCCAGGACGTCCTCGGCGCGTTTCTCCAGGGTCCGCCCGAGGGTGATGAGCTCGGTCAGGGCAGCTGGGACGCCGCGGCTGAGCGAGGCAATGAGTGCGGTCATCAGCTGCCGGCCCTTCGCGCGGTCGGTTTCGCGATAGGCGCCGATCATGCGCTGGTAGATGCCCCAGGTCGCCTCGACCTGGACGTGGTCGTCGATGCCGAACAGGTCGGTCAGCCGTTGCCGCTGCTTGTCGGTGAGGAGGTCGGTGCCGGTGTGAAGGGTCCGGTGGAAGGGGTCCATGACCGTGACGGCGTCGGGTGGCTCCTCGGTGGTGGCGGTCTTGAACCCGGTGAACCCGTCCATGGCGACGACCTCCAGGCCTTCGCGCCAGGTCTTGGGGCGGGCGGCGAGTCAGGTCTTGAACGCCTGCGAGGTCTCCCGGATGGGCGGCGTAGCAACCTCCATCCTCGGGAGACCTCGATCCCTACCCGGCGACCGACGCGCCGCCCCCTTCTCCGCCCTCAACTGCGGCACTCCGATGGACTGGTCAGCGCAGATAAGGACCCAAGGCGCGAGCTGCAGCGTCCTGCAGGACAGGCTTGTCCGGGGCGAACAGAGGCCGGGGAAGATCTTCGATCCCGAGGAAGGCCACCTCAAGCGCCTCATCGTCCCCCACGGTGGTCCGCGCCAGCGCTCGGGCGGTGAAGACCACGCCGAAGAAGTGCCTCCAACGCCCGTCAGGGTAGCGGTGAAGCTGGGTGGCGGGATCGCTGTAGATGCCAAGCAGCCCGTCGATGCGAACGCGCCACCCGGTCTCCTCCTGACACTCACGTACCGCGGCTGTCTGCCACGTCTCACCCGGCTCGACGCCTCCCCCAGGCAGTCCCCAGGTGCCGTCGTCCCTGCGGCGGACCATCAACACGCGGCCAGCGGCATCCAGTGCGACCACTCCACACACGGCTCGTACGACAGCTTCAATGGTCACGCAGCCAGTGTCCTCCGAGTCCCGAACAGGGGCCCTCAGCGCTACAGCGGTGGGTTGCCTGGGCACCGAGGTCACTGTTTGCCAACAGGGGTACACGAACAAGAACGATCTCTGGGGTGGTCCCACCATGACGCGGGAGGTGTCGTGCGAGTCGTCATAGCTGGCGGTGGTATCGGTGGGCTGGCCCTGGCGCAGGGCCTGAAGCGGGCTGGCATCGAGGTGCTCGTTGCCGAGCGCGACGTTGACCTGACCGCCACGGGCGGCTACCGACTGCACCTACGCGCCACCGCACTGCAAGCTCTGCGCGTTCTGCTCCCGCCCTCGCTGGTCGAGCGGCTGTACGCCGCCTCCGCCGCCGATCACCACGGCATCGCCGTCCGCGACCACCGCGCCCGCCTACTGGTGCACGCGGCACCGCCCGCGCCCGCCGGCCCGGGCAGGCCGCCGGACCCAGCGCTGGACGTCGACCGCATCACCCTGCGCCTGGTGCTGGCCGACGGCCTCGACGACGTGCTGCGGCTCGGCACCACCGTGGTGGCCCACACCGCTGACGCCCACGGGGTTACCGTCAGGTTGCGACAAGCCATCCGTCCGACCGAGCACATCGAGTCTGAGGTCAGGTGTGATCTGCTGGTCGCGGCCGACGGCGCCCGCTCCACGGTGGCTGCTCAGCTGGCCGGTGGCCCCACCGCCACTCCGACCGGCTTCTCCGGCATTGCCGGATGGACCTCAGTCGATGCACTATCGGACAAGGCCCGGGAGGTCTTGGCCACCGGCTCGTTGCTGGCGGTCGGTCCCGGCGGGGCGGGCCTGTACGCCTCCTGGCACGACCCCGCCCGCGATAGCCCGCTGCACCCGCACCATCGCCAGGACAACGCGGACGGTGCGCTCGGCGCCGGCGGAGTCTCACCTATAGCACGCGTCATCTGGGGGGTGATCGCGCTGGAGACCGCCCTGCCTACCGGCCTGGGTGCCGACCTTCGCTCACGACCGCCGGAACAGGTCCTGGCCATCGCGGTGGCGGCGCTGCGAGAGCGTGGCTGGACGCAGCCGCTGCGCTCCTTGGTCGAGCGCGCCGACCCAGCCACCGTCGGCGCGTTCTCGTTCCTCGCCGCTGATCCCGACCACATCGCGCCGTGGCCGGCCAGCCGCGCCACCGCGCTCGGGGACGCCGCGCATGCGGTGCCGCCCACCGGCGGGCGGGGTGCTGCCACCGCTGTCGAAGACGCCGCCGACCTGTGCGCGACCCTCCAGCAGGCCGCCGCCGGAGAAGTCACGGCGGTCATGGCAGTACACGACTACGAGCAGCAGCTGCGCGCTCGAGGCGCTGCAGCGGTGCGTGAGTCCCTGCAACCGTTGGGTTGGATCAAGGGCACAGCGACGACCCCGAAGGCATGGCCCTGACATTCGAGTCCGAGGCCGGCGAGAACGCGCTCCTGGTCCAGCCCGGTGGCCGCATCCCGCCGTTCGTCAGGGTCGGTGACGTCGCCACCGGTCCGTCCTTGTGGCGCAGGGGGACGACGTGGGATCAGCACGTCGACGTCGAACTCGCCGTGGACCTGGCTCCGCTGGACCCGGTGGCCGAGGCGTTCCTGGACGCGGACATCGCAGTCCAGGAGGCCGAACGATCGGGTGTCTGGATGGACTCCCCCGACGACACCGCCGCGGATTACCCGTACAGCTACCTAGGAGGGAAGGTCTACCCGTGGCAATCACGCGAACCGCAGGGGATACCGGCCGACTGGCGGTTCCACTTCCAGCTCGAAGGTGGGGAGGGCCACGGGCCGGATGATCCCTACTGCCTCAACTTCGGCGGTGGGACCGGGTACGGGTTCCTCTCCCCGGATCTGCGTGAGGGCCGGTTCTACTGGGACTGCATGCAGTGACCGGGTCGGTGCCAATGGCCCTGCCTTAGGACGGTCAGCGGCATGGCGGCGTCCTGTGTTCGCGCAGGTAGACGGCTTGTCGGGGGCCTCAACGCAAGGCCATTGAGTCGTGGGCGCTCTCCCGGACCCGGATGTGGTGACGCACAACCACGGGTGCTCATTCAATCGGCGTACATACCCCGAGTTGACGACCACCTATCGTCACGTGGTCTGTCGGGGGCAGAACCTGCCGAATCAGGTCCCGAACGCTTCAGGTTGGGGGAAGTATGGTGCGCCGGCTGGTCGCCGAATTCGTCGGAACCTTCATCCTGGTCTTCTTCGCCGTGGGTTCGGCCGTGTTCGGGTTCGACGACATCGGTCCGGTCGGCGTCGCACTGGCGTTCGGGCTGGTGCTGCTCGCGCTGGCCTACGCGGTCGGCCCGGTATCGGGGTGTCACGTCAACCCCGCCGTCACGCTCGGTGTGCTGCTCTCCCGCGCGATCGGGCCCCGGGAGGCGGCCGGGTACGTCGGTGCGCAGCTGTGGGCGCGGCACTCGCGGGCGGCGCGCTCCGGTTGATGGTCGCCGTCGGCGGGGTGAGCGATCAGACCGACGCGCTGGGCACCCGTGGGGGCCCACCGTCAACGGGTTCGGGACCTTCCTGGTCGAGGTCCTGCTGACGTCCCTGCTCGTCCTGGTCGTACTGATGGCCACCCGTACCGATGCCGCACCCGTGTGGCGCGACGTGGACCCCACCACCGCGGCACCGGAGACGGCCCGTGACGTCCCGTGAGCGGACGGGGCGCCCGTGCTCCCGATCTGCGGCGACGCGCCCCGTCGAACGGGGGCTCCGGGAAGCGACATGGAGCACCGCCGGAGAACGGGGGCGCGGCGGCGTCACCTCCGGCGTGGTGACTCGCGGGCTCGCGCGGGCACGGCGTGCCCCTTGTCGTAGCGTGCGGACTCCCGCGATCGTGACAGGAGGTGCCGGTGGACCGCGACGGTGGGTCGGCCCGCGCGTACTGGCTGCGCTCCCCCGGCGAGGGCGAGATCCGTGCCGAGACCCTCCGGACCCCCGGCCCGGACGAGGTCCTGGTCCGCACCCTCTACTCCGGCGTCAGCCGCGGCACCGAGGCACTCGTGTTCCGCGGCGGGGTCCCGGTGAGCCAGCACGCCGCGATGCGGGCGCCGTTCCAGGACGGGGAGTTCCCGGGACCGGTCAAGTACGGCTACCTCAGCGTCGGACTCGTCGAGCTGGGCCCCGGAGCACTGCGGGGCCGGACGGTGTTCTGCCTGCACCCCCACCAGGACCGCTACGTCGTGCCCGCGTCGGCCGTCGTCCCGGTACCGGACGAGGTGCCCGCGGCCCGTGCGGTGCTGACCGGCACCGTCGAGACCGCCGTCAACGCGCTGTGGGACGCGGGCCCGCTGGTGGGCGACCGGATCGCCGTCGTCGGCGCCGGGATGGTGGGGTGCTGCATCGCACGGCTGCTCGCGCGGCTGCCGGGCGCGCGGGTGCAACTCGTCGACGTCGACCCGGCCCGGTCGACGGTCGCCTCCGCGATCGGCGTCGACTTCCGGTCCCCCGAGGACGCCGGCGACGGCTGCGACCTGGTCCTGCACACCAGCGGCACCGCCGCGGGCCTGGCCCGGTCGTTGGAGCTGCTCGGCGACGAGGGCGAGGTGATCGAGCTGAGCTGGTACGGCGACCTGGTGGTCGGTGTGCCGCTCGGCGGGTCCTTCCACCCACGCCGCCTCGCGATCCGCGGCAGCCAGGTCGGCCGCATCGCACCGGCGCGCCGGGCCCGGCGGAGCTTCGCCGACCGGGCGGCGCTCGCGGTGGGCCTGCTCGCAGACCCCGCGTTCGACGCCCTGATCACCGGCGAGAGCGCCTTCGACGACCTGCCGCACGTCATGGCGCGCCTCGCCTCCGGCGACCTCCCGGCCCTGTGTCACCGCATCGCCTACCCGAGCGCCGCCCCACCGATCGCCCACCCCGGAGGCTGACCCGTTGTTCCGCATCACCGTCCGCGACCACGTCATGGTCGCCCACAGCTTCCGCGGCGAGGTCTTCGGTCCCGCGCGTGCGCTGCACGGCGCCACGTTCGTCGTGGACGCCACGTTCCGTCGCGTGCAGCTCGACGCCGACAACATCGTCGTCGACATCGGCCTCGCCACCGCGCAGCTCGGTGCGGTGCTCGCGGACCTCAACTACCGCAACCTCGACGAGGTGCCCGAGTTCACCGGGATCAACACCTCCACCGAGTTCCTCGCCCGGGTGGTCGCCGACCGGCTCGCCGAGCGGGTGCACGCCGGCGGCCTCGGCGACGGGGCGCGCGGGCTGGCCGGCATCGAGGTGACGCTGCACGAGTCGCACGTCGCGTGGGCGAGCTACGGCCGCGAGCTGTGAGCACGGCGACGGGCCGTGCGCTGCATGTCGTCCTGCCCGGCGACGTCGACGACCCCGCCTCGCCCAGCGGCGGCAACGTCTACGACCGTCACCTCTGCCGGGAGCTGGAGGCACTCGGGTGGCTGGTGCACGCCACCCCCGTCGCCGGGTCGTGGCCGCGACCGGACCCGGACGCCCGCGACCGGCTGGCGCGCGTGCTGGCGGCCGTGCCCGACGGAGCCGTCGTCCTGCTCGACGGGCTCGTGGCCTGCGGCGTCCCCGACGTCGTCGTCCCCGCCGCGCGACGGCTGCGCCTGGCGGTGCTGGTCCACCTCCCGCTCGCCGACGAGACGGGCCTCGAACCGGCCCTGGCCGCCGAGCTGGACTCGCGGGAACGCGAGACGCTGTGCGCGGCGGCCGCCGTGGTGGTCACGAGCCGATGGGCCGGGCTCCGGCTCGCGGGTAGCGCGCCCGACCGCGTGCACGTCGCCGCACCGGGGGTCCACCCGGCACCGCTCGCGCCGGGCACCGACGGGGCGTCCCGGTTGCTCTGCGTGGCCGCGGTGACCCCGCGCAAGGCTCACGACGTGCTGGTCCGCGCGCTGGTACCGCTCATCGACCGCCCGTGGACGTGCGTGCTGGCCGGTCCGCTGGACCGCGACCCCGGTCACGTCCGGCGGCTGGGTGAGCAGATCGACCGGGCCGGTCTGCGGGACCGCGTCCTGCTCGTCGGGCCGCTCGCCGGCCAGGACCTCGACGCGGCCTACCGCGCCGCCGACCTGGCCGTCGTGGTGTCGTGGACCGAGACCTACGGGATGGCCGTCACCGAGGCCCTCGCGCGGGGGATCCCCGTGCTGGTCAGTGACGGCGGCGCACTGCCCGACACCCTCGGTCGCGCTCCCGACGGGACCCGGCCCGGCCTGGTGGTCCCCGCCGGCGACGTCGAGGCGCTCACGGCGGCGCTGTCCCGGTGGTTCGACCAACCGGCCCTGCGCGCCGGCCTGCAACGCTCCGCACACGTCCGGCGCGCCATACTCACCGGATGGGACGAGACGGGGCGCCACCTGCACGCGGTGTTGCAGCGACTGCTTCCCCGGTGAGCGACTTCGACCCGGGCTGGCTCGCGCTGCGCGAGCCGGCCGACGCCGACGCCCGGGCCGACGGTTTGGTGACCTCGCTGCGGGCCCATCTGCACGTTGATGCGCCACTCGTGATCCGTGACCTCGGATGCGGAACCGGCTCGCTGGCCCGCTGGCTCGCGCCGCGACTGCCCGGCCCGCAGCGCTGGGTCCTCTACGACAGCGACCCCGCGCTGCTCGCCCGCGCCGCCCGGGAGACCGACGGCCTCCGCGACGGCGGGGGCCGGCTCGTCGGGATCGAGACCCGCGAGGCCGACCTCACCGGCCTGCGCGCCCCGGACCTGCGCCCGGCCCCATCCCCGGAACCGGAGGGCCAGGACCCCGCGGGCACCGTGGTCGTCACCGGGTCGGCGCTGCTGGACCTGCTCACCGCCGCGGAGGTCGACGTGCTCGCCGCAGCGTGCGCCACCACCGGCTGCCCGGCCCTGTTCACCCTCTCGGTCACCGGGCAGGTGGAGCTGGACCCACCCGACGCGCTCGACGCCGACGTCGCCGCGGCGTTCGACGCCCACCAGCGCCGGGCCGTCGAGGGCACCGGAGCACCGGCGCGCGCCCTGCTCGGACCCGACGCGCCCGGTGTCGCCACGGACGCGTTCCGCCGCCACGGCATGACCGTCGAGGGGGCCGTGGGCACGTGGGTGCTCGGCCCGCGGCACGCGGAGCTCGCCGCGGAGTGGTTGCGGGGCCGGGTGGCGGCCGCGGTCGACCAGCGCCCCGACCTGGCGCCGCACGCCGGGCGCTATCTGGATCGCAGGATCGCCGCGTGCGCCGCGGGTGAGCTGACCGCCGAGGTCCACCATCACGACGTGCTCGCACTGCCCAGAGAGGTTCCGACATGACCTACGGCACGGTGACGGGCGGGCGTGTGCCCGCCTGGCCCACGCTGCGCGGACCGTGGCTGCGCCTGCTGGTGGGCGTGGCGATCCTCGCGGCGCTCGTCGCGATGCTCGGCCGGGAGGCGTTCGCGGCGGGGCTGCGCGTCGTCGACCTCCGGTCCGTCCTCGCCGCGCTCGGGATCGGCCTGGTCACCACGGTGTTCGGAGCACTGCGCTGGCGGCTGGTCGCCCGTCGCGTCGGCCTGGAGCTGGGAGTCGCCGACGCTGTCGCGGAGAACTACCGCGCGACGTTCCTGAACGCGGTGCTGCCCAGCGGCGTGCTCGGTGACGTGGACCGCGCGGTCCGTCACGGCCGAGACGCGGGTGACGTCGGGCGCTCGGCCCGCGCCGTCCTGCTCGAACGGACCGCGGGCCAGGTGGTGCTCGTCGCGGTGGCCGTCGCGGTGCTGCCCACCCAGCCCGGGCTGGTGTCGAGGCTGGTCGGTGGCATCCAGGCCGCACCCATCGTCGCGATCATGATCGGGGTCGCGTTGCTCGCGGGGGCCGTCACGGCGGTCGTCACGGTGGTCGTCCGGACCCGGCGCGGCACCGGGCTCCTGGCCCGGTGGCTCACCGCGATGAACACCGACGTGCGGGCCGGCGTGCTCTCCCGCGACACCTGGCCGGCGCTGGTCGGGCTGTCCGCGGCGACGCTGGCGGGATACCTCACGCTGTTCGTCATCGCGGCCAGGGCGGCGGGAACCACCGCATCGCTGACCGACCTGCTGCCGTTGCTGGTCCTCGCGCTGATGGCGATGGGCCTGCCGATCAACGTCGGCGGCTGGGGGCCGCGCGAGGGCGTCGCCGCGCTGGGCTTCTGGATGGCAGGGCTCGGCGCGCCGCTGGGCGTCACCGTGTCGGTGGCGTACGGCGTGCTGGCTCTGATCGCCAGCCTGCCCGGCGGGGTGGTGCTCCTCGTCCGCCGACGCGCGGCCCGGCCCGGGCCCGCCGGGATCGACGCGATCAGCCTCCCGACCCAACGGGCCGCACGACGGCCCGGGGCCCACAGCGCCTCGCCCTCGCGCCCGGTCACCACCGTCACCCCACCGGGCGGGACGGCCCGGACCGGTGCGCACCACGCCGCCCGCGCCCGCCGATGACCCCCGCAGCGGACCTGTCGTCCATCGTCGAGAATGCCACCATGCTGATCACCATCGCGGGTGTACCCGCCCACCCCCTGCTCGTGCACGCCGTCGTCGTCCTGGTGCCGCTGGCCGCGCTCGGCGCCGTCGTACTGGCCGTGCGGTCGGGGTGGAGCCGCGCCTACGGGCCGCTCGTCGCCGCGGGTGCCGTCTCCGGCGCGCTCGCGGCGACGCTGGCCCAGCAGGCCGGCAATCAACTCCTGCAGGCTCTGACGATACCTCCGGAGCTCGAGGGCCAGCTCGCCCAGCACGGGCAGTTCGGTCTCTACACCGTGGTCGCCTCGTGGCCGTTCGCGGTGCTCGCGATGGCCGCCGCCGTGCTCGGGCGGCGTGACACCGGCTCCCGGACCTGGGCCCGGGTCACCGGAGCGCTCTCGGCGCTGGCGGGCGTCGTGGCCGTCGTCGTGACGGTGCTCGCCGGACACTCGGGCGCGACGGCGGTCTGGGGCTACGTCACCGGGTGAGCCCCGGTCAGCAGCTCGCCGAGCAGCGCGCTCACCGCGGGGGCCTCGACGAGGAAGCCGTCGTGACCGTACGGGGAGTCGATGACCCGTAGCGGACCCGCGCCGGGGATCGCGGCGGCCAGCTCCGCCTGCTGCTCGAGCGGGTAGAGCCGGTCCGACACGACGCCCGCCACCAGCGTCCGGGCGGTGATCCGGGCCAGCGCGGCCGCGACGCCGCCGCGTCCGCGTCCCACGTCGTGGGCGTTCATCATCTCGGTGAGGCGCACGTAGGACCCCGCGTCGAAGCGGCGGACGAGCTTGGCCGCGTGATGGTCCAGATAGGACTCCACGGCGTAGCGGCCGCCGCGGAACGGGTCCTCGCCGTCCTGCGCGTCGCGGCCGAACCGGTCGGCCAGCTCGAACGCGCTGCGGTAGCTCAGGTGCGCCATCCGCCGCGCGACCCCCAGGCCGACGTGGGGCCCGTGGCCGGGTGGGGCGTCGTGGTAGTCACCGCCGCGCCAGCCCGGATCGCTGCGGATCGCGGTGAGCTGCGGCGAAGCCCAGCCGATCTGGTCGGCCGAGGACGCCGCCGGGCACGCGAGCAGGAACAGCTGCGCGACGCGCTCGGGTGCGGTGCTCGCCCACTCCACCGCGCGCATCCCGCCCATCGACCCGCCGACCACGCACGCCCAGCGCGCCACACCCAGCGCGTCGGCCAGCGCCACCTCGGCGGCGACGGAGTCGCGGACGGTGACCAGCGGGAACCTGCTCCCCCACGCCCGCCCGTCCGGCCCCGGCGACGACGGCCCGGTGCTGCCCTGGCAGCCGCCGAGCACGTTGGGCGCGACGACGAACCACCGCTCGGGATCCAGTGCGCGCCCCCGGCCGACCAGCGGCTCCCACCAACCCGGCGTCGCATGACCCGGACCCGCCGGACCCGACACGTGGCTGTCCCCGGTGAGCGCGTGCAACACGAGCACCGCGTTGGACGCGTCGGCGTTCGGCGTGCCCCACGTCTCGTAGGCGATCCGGACGCCGGGCAGGGTCCCACCCGCCTCCAGCGGCAACGGCTCCGGGAGCGTCACCCATCGCCGCCGTCCGGGCTCGTCTCCCTCCCGCCACGCACCGGTGGCGGGAGGGAGCACGGTCTCGACCGCCGTCATACGCCCTTGGCGGCGCGGAACCCGGTGTCGAGGTCGGCCTTGATGTCCTCGATGCCCTCCAGCCCGACCGAGAGCCGCACCAGGCCGGGCGTCACGCCACTGAGCAGCTGCTCCTCCGGGGAGAGCTGGCTGTGGGTGGTGCTGGCCGGCTGGATCACCAGGCTGCGGACGTCACCGATGTTGGCGAGGTGGCTGTGCAGCTCGAGGGCGTCGACGAACTTCTTGCCCGCCTCGAGACCTCCCCGCAGATCGAAGGCGACGATGGAGCCCGCGCCGCGCGGCAGGTACTTCCGCCCCACGGCGTACCACGGGCTCGACGGCAGCCCGGCGTAGTGCACCTGCTCCACCTCGTCGCGCGCCTGGAGCCAGTCCGCCAGCGCCTGCGCATTCTGAACGTGGCGTTCCATGCGCAGTGACAGCGTCTCGATGCCCTGGATGAGCAGGAAGCTGTTCTGCGGTGCGATGGCCGGGCCGAGGTCACGCAGCAGCTGGACGCGCAGCTTGATCAGATAGGACAGCGGGCCGAGCGCGTCCCAGTAGTTCAGGCCGTGGTAGCTCGGGTCCGGGGTGGTCAGGCCGGGGAAGCGCTCGGCGTGCTCGCCCCACGCGAACGTGCCGGAGTCGACGACGACGCCACCGATCGTGGTGCCGTGCCCACCCAGGAACTTGGTGGCCGAGTGGATCACGATGTCGGCGCCGTGCTCCATCGGGCGCAGCAGGTAGGGCGTGGGCACCGTGTTGTCGACGAGCAGCGGCACGCCGGCCTCGTGGGCCGCGTCGGCGACCGCGCGGACGTCGAGCACGTTGCCCCGCGGGTTGCCCAACGTCTCGGCGTAGAAGAGCTTGGTGTTGGGCCGGACGGCGGCACGCCAGGCGTCGAGGTCGTCGGGGTCGTCCACGAAGCTGACCTGGATGCCGAGCTTGGGCAGCGTGTAGTGGAACAGGTTGTACGTGCCGCCGTAGAGCGAGGCGCTGGAGACGAAGTGGTCACCCGCCTCGGCGATGTTGATGATCGCGAGGGTCTGCGCGGCCTGCCCGGACGCGAACGCCACCGCCCCGATCCCGCCCTCCAGCGCGGCGACGCGCTTCTCGAGAACGTCCTGCGTCGGGTTCATGATCCGCGTGTAGATGTTGCCCATCTCGGTCAGCCCGAACAGCGCCGCGGCGTGCTCCGTGTCGCGGAAGGCGTAGGAGGTGGTCTGGTAGATCGGGGTGGCGCGGGCGCCGGTCGTCGGGTCGGGGGTGGCACCGGCGTGGACCTGCTTGGTCTCGAAGGACCAGGATTCGGACACAGTTCTCTCCCTGGAAGAGGGTGGGGGATCGAGTCAGCGGCCGGGTCGACAGGCCGCGCTCGTGACGTGCATGTTGTCCACATGCCGACGTGACACGAGGCGGATCACGTCGAGGACGGTAATCCCGCGGTCGCGACCGCACAACCGCCGATCCCCGGCCGGGTGGTTACCCTCGCGCCCGTGCTCGTGCTGTTTCCCCCGTCGGAGACCAAGGTCGACGGTGGCACCGGCCCTCCGCTGCGCCTCGACGCGCGGTCGCACCCCGAACTCGACCCCTGCGCCGCGCACTGCTCGACGGACTCGTGGCGCTGGCGTCCGACGTGGACGCGAGCCGTGCCGCCCTGCGCATCTCGGCCGCGCAGGACGCCGAGATCGCCCGGAACGCCGCGCTGTGGAGCGCCCCCACGATGCCGGCGCTGCACCGCTACACCGGGGTTCTCCACGACGCGCTGGACCTCGGGTCATTGCGCGGGGCGGCCGCGGCCCGAGCCCGATCACGACTGGCCGTCACCTCCGCGCTGTTCGGGCTGCTGCGCGCCGACGATCCGGTGCCGGCCTACCGGCTCTCCGCGGGCTCCGCGCTGCCCGGCCGGGGCACGCTCGCGGCCTCGTGGAGGCCGCTGCTGGAGCCCGTGCTCGCCGCGATCGCCGCCGCCGAGCTGGTGGTCGACCTCGTCGAGCGGGCCGTACCCGGGACCGACCGCCGCACGACCCTCGACGCCAAGCGCTACCGCTCCGCCGAGCACCGGCTGTTCCATCGCGACGCGGGCTACCTGGAGGGCCGCCGGGTCCGCCGGTCCCGCGAGATGCGCGCCATGGCCCACCGCACGGACTTCGGCCGCGACATCCTGTCCGGTCAGTGGGCGGGCGCCGAGTTCGCCGCCCTGTCCCGGCTCTGGACCAGCGGCGTCGCCGTTCCCTACCCCGTCCGGGTGTCCGGTACCGAGCTCCTGCTCGAATTCGTCGGGTCCGATGACGGGACAGCAGCACCTCGGCTCGCACAGCTCCGACCGGACGCGGACAGACTCTGTGATCTCTGGCACCAACTGGTCGACGCACTGCTCGGCCTGGCCCGCCACGGGCTCGCCCACGGTGACCTGTCGGCGTACAACGTGCTGGTGCACGACGGAAAGCTGGTCCTCATCGGCCTTCCGCAGGCCGTGGACGTGGTCGGCAACCCGCAGGGTCCCGAGTTCCTGGCCCGCGACATGCGGCGGATCGGCGAGCGGTTCACCGCACGGGGTCTCCCGCCGGAGGTCGGCATCCCCGAGTCACTGCTCGACGCACCGCACGTCGAGCTGGGGAATGCCACCGGGCACGGGAACGTCACAGAGGTAGGCGCCAACGGCTTCACAGTCGGGCCGGGTAGACTCGATCACGAGCGCCCGGCCCACAGGGCTGAACGAGGGCGCACCCGCAGTACCCACTCAGGGCGCATCACAATCGCGCCCGGGCTCGTCTCTGAGATTCCAGCCGCCGCCATCTCGGCGCTGCTTCTCCGTGCGACGTGCCACGTCCCGGAGGTTCGTTTGACATCCCCGTCCTCTCGCCGTGCCCAGTTCTCGGCGCCGCGTCCCCGTCGTTCCGACGGCGGGCGCCCCAGCCCCGCCCGGAGCCGTCCCCGCGGCGCCGGTTCCATCTCCGCTCCGGTGATCCCGGAGGTGTTGTGGACGGTTCCCGAATCCGGGATGCCGTCCTTCGCCGAGCTCGGTCTCCCCGAGCCCGTCGTCCGCGCCCTCGACGCCGAGGGCTTCACCGAGCCGTTCCCGATACAGGCCGCCACACTCCCCGATGCCATCGCCGGTCGGGACCTGCTCGGCCGCGGCCAGACCGGATCGGGCAAGACGCTGGCGTTCGGCCTCGCGCTGCTCTCCCGGCTCGCCGGCGCCAAGGCGAAGGCCCGCACGCCGCGCGGCCTGGTACTCGTCCCCACCCGGGAGCTCGCCACCCAGGTCGTCGACGCGCTGACGCCGTTCGCGAAGGCGCTCGGCCTCACCACCACGTCCGTCGTCGGGGGGATGTCGTTCAACCGGCAGGCCGCCGAGCTCAGCCGCGGCATCGACCTCCTGGTCGCGACGCCCGGCCGGCTGACCGACCACACCACCCAGCGCACCTGCGACCTCTCGCAGGTCACCATCACCGCCATCGACGAGGCCGACCGGATGGCCGACATGGGGTTCCTGCCCCAGGTCCGCAAGATCCTCGACCTCACTCCCGTCGACGGGCAGCGGCTGCTGTTCTCCGCCACGCTCGACGGCGACGTGGGCGCGCTGGTCCGCCAGTACCTGACCGACCCGGTCAGCCAGTCGGTCAACTCGGCGACCGCGCAGGTCGAGACGATGGACCACCACGTCCTGCACGTCGACCTCTCCGCCAAGCCGCGGATCATCACCGAGATCGCTGCCCGCGACGGGCGCACGCTACTGTTCGTGCGCACCAAGCATGGCGTCGACCGGCTGGTCAAGACGCTGCGCCGCGACGGCATCAACGCCGGCGCGCTGCACGGCGGCAAGGCGCAGAACGCCCGCAACCGGGCAATCGCCGACTTCAAGGACGGGCAGACGCCGGTCCTGGTGGCCACCGACGTGGCCGCGCGCGGCATCCACATCGACGACGTGAGCCTGGTCGTCCACGTGGACCCGCCGGCCGACCCCAAGGACTACCTGCACCGCGCCGGACGCACGGCGCGGGCGGGCGACTCGGGCACGGTCGTCACGATGGTCACCCCGCCGGAGCGCCGTGACGTCGACCGGCTCACGCGACTGGCCGGCGTCCGCGCCACCAACACCGACGTGCGGCCGGGCGACGACGCCCTGGCCCGCATCACCGGGGCACGCACACCGTCCGGCGTGCCGATCATCGACCCGCCGAAGCCGGCGCAGAGCCCGTCCCGCGGGGGTGGACGTCGCGCCCGCAGCGGCTCCTCCACCCGGTTGGGTGCACCGTCGGCCGGACGCGGCGGCGACCGGTCCGGGTCACGTGGGCGCAGGCGCGACACCGCGGCCTGACCCACCGGTTCCACCCGCGAGGCGCGGCATCCCGTACCGGGGTGCCGCGCCTCGCGCGTGTCCGGACCGCGGTGCCGCGCCTCGCGCGTGCCCGGGCCTGCCGGCTCGTCACGGCCGGGCGCGCTCCCGACCCACTCACACCCCGACCCACTCACACCCCGACTCGGGCACGCTCAGACCCCGACTCGCGGGGGTGGTGGGGGTCAGGTGAGGTTCAGGGTGGTGAGGGCGAGGCGGGCGGCCTCGCCGCCCGAGTCCTCGGCGATCGCGAGCGCGGTGGGGACGTCGAGGTCGTCGAGCAGTGCGGCCGCGACGGCGGCGGCCGCGGCGGTCCCGTCCTCGATCGCACCCCGCGCGGCCGCCGCGTAGAGCCTCTCCAGGCGCATGGTCGCGACGTCGAGAGCGGCGGGGTCGTGGTCCCACTCACGAGCCCACGGTCGGTCGAGGAGCACCAGGCGCAGCGCGGCGGCGGGGTGTGTGCCGATCACGTCCGACACCAGCACGAGGTTGCCGGTGGACTTGGCCATCTTCGCCCCGCCCACCCGCACCGTTCCGACGTGCATCCAGGCGCGGGCGAAGGGCCGCACCCCGGTCACGGCCTCGGCCATCGCGGACTCGTAGGCGTGGTGCGGGAAGCGCAGGTCGGCGCCACCCACATGCAGGTCGAGCGCCGGGCCGAGCGTCGTCAGCGCCATCGCCGCGCACTCCGCGTGCCAGCCGGGCCGTCCCTCGCCCCACGGGCTCGGCCACGCGGCCTCGCCGGGGGCCGCCTCCCGCCAGACCGGGACGTCGGCGGGGTCGTCGGCCCGCGGATCGCCGGGGTGTCCGAACTCGGCGGCCAGCGCCGCGGCCGTGGCCGCGTCGAGTCCTGCCCGAGCGGGGACCTCGGCCCCGCGGAACCAGATCGTGCCCCCGCGCCGGTACGCCGCCCCGACCTCCAGCAGCGCCGCCGCCAGCGTGACGACCTGCGCGACGTGGTTGTGGGCCCGCGGCTCATGGGTCGGACGGCGCACACCGAGTGCGGTCATGTCCCGGTCGAACCGGAACTGCTGGACCGCGGCGAAGCTGTCCGGCCGGGTTCCGCTGCGCGCCGCGGCGGCGTCGAGCACGTCGTCGACGTCGGTGATGTTGCGGCACACCTCGACGTCCACGCCGAGGTGGCGCAGCACCCGGGCCGCCACATCGGCCCAGACGAACGTGGCTGCGTGTCCGAGGTGGGTGGTGTCGTAGGGGGTGATGCCGCAGACGTACATGCGGGCCCGGCCGACCACCGGCAGTGGACGGTCCCCGATGCGGAGCATCAGAGACCGACAGAGGTGCGGAGCATCAGAGACCGACAGAGGTTACGGAGCATCAGAGACCGACAGAGGTTACGGAGCATCAGAGACCGACAGAGGTTACGGAGCATCAGAGACCGTCCGAGGTGCGGAGCATCAGTGCCCGGCGACGCGGCGGGCCGCCCGGCGCAGCTGCAGGATCCGGAATCCGCCCGGGATCGCCACCAGGAGCAGGCCGGCGACCGCGGCGAGCAGGAGCGCCACGCCGAGGGGCAGTGAGCCGGTGAGGCCGAGGAAGGTGATCTGGACCCGGGCCAGGTTCTGCAGGATGAAGACCAGCAGGACGACCAGCACGAGGGCCGAGAGGATGAGCCCGGTCCACAGCCCGCCCGTACGGGTGCGGGTGACGACCGGCTCCCGGCGGCCCGTCGGCGTCGGGACCGTGGGTGCCTGCCCGGACTCGGGGCGGTCCGGTGTCGGGAAGTCCGGACCGTCCGGCCCTGCGATGTCAGCGGGCCGCAGGCCCGGGTTCGTCGCGGGGTCCGCATGCGGGTCCGCCTGGCCGACGCGCCCGTGAACGGGCGTGCCGGTGTCACCCGGCAGCGCCATCGCCCTGGTCGGGTCCTCGCTCATGTCTGCTCTCCTCGCTGTGCCCCGGCTCGGCCCGCACCTGCGGCCGACCTGTCACCCGGAGTATTCCGCACCGGGGGGTGCCGGCCGGGACACGGTGGACAGGCGACTGATCATGAAAGCCGTACGGACACCGGACGGCGACGCGCTCGGCGGAGGTCGGGCAGCCTCCGGTCAGCGCCGCTCACGCCGCATCGGCACGTGCCGGATGCCGTCCATGTCGAAGGCGGGGCCGACGGTGGCGAAGCCGTAGCCGACGTAGAAGCCGGCCAGGTGTTCCTGCGCCTCGAGCACGCACGGCCCGTCGCCGACCTCGCCGAGCACCGCCGCCATCAATCGGCGGCCGAGACCGCGGCCGCGCACCGGGAGCGCCGTGCACAGGCGGCCGATCCGGTAGTCGCCGTCGGGTTCCTTGAGCAGCCTCAGGCAGCCCAGCACCGGTTCGGGGTGTCCGTCGCCACCGAGCCAGTAGTGCCGGGCCCGGTCCTCGAGATCGCGGCCGTCGAGCTCGCCGTAGGCGCACGCCTGCTCCACCACGAACACGTCCACGCGCAGGCGCAGCAGCTCGTAGAGGGTCCGGGGCGGCAGGTCGGCCGCCCAGGCCCGGTGCACGGTCGCGACGATCGCCTTGCTGGTCATCCGGTCTGAATACCAGATCGGATGGGGCGGTGCCCGGACCGCGGAGATTGTGACGATGCTCTGACGACCCGCAGGTGACGGACCTGGGGCGGCTAACCTCGTGTGGTGCGCCATCACGATCTCGTCGTCATCGGTACCGGTTCGGGTAACTCGATCATCGACAGCCGCTTCGACGACCTCGACGTCGCGCTCGTGGAACACGGGGTGTTCGGCGGCACGTGCCTCAACGTCGGTTGCATCCCGACGAAGATGTACGTCTACCCCGCCGACATCGCGCAGCACATCCGGCACGCGGGCCGGCTGGGCATCGACGCGGGCGTCGACAAGGTCCGCTGGACCGACATCCGTGACCGCATCTTCGGCCGGATCGACCCCATCTCCGCGGGCGGGCGGGAGTACCGGATCGAGCGCTCCCCCAACGTCACGGTCTACGAAGGACACGCGCGGTTCACCGGGCCCCAGGAGCTCGGAGTCGAACGCACCGACGGCTCGGGTCACGACACGTTCACCGCCGACCACATCGTCATCGCGGCGGGCAGTCGCCCCGCGATCCCCCGGGTGATCACCGAGTCCGGGGTGCCGTTCCACACCTCCGACACGATCATGCGGATCGACAGCGTGCCCCGGCACCTGATCGTCGTCGGGGCCGGCTACATCGGCGCCGAGTTCGCCCACGTGTTCTCCGCACTGGGCGCACAGGTCACCATCATCGGACGCGGGTCGCACCTGCTGCGTTCGCAGGACGAGACGGTCGCCGAGCGCTTCACCACCGTCGTGCGCGAACGGTGGGACGTCCGCGTCGGCTGCCCGGTGGTCCGGGCCGACACCACCCCGTCGGGCGTCGAGCTCGAACTGTCGGACGGCGCCGTGATCAGCGGGGACCTCCTGCTCGTCGCCACCGGCCGCGAACCGAACAGTGACCGGCTCGATCTGGAGAAGGCCGGGATCCCGGTCCACGACGACGGCCGCATCGTGGTCGACGACCAGCAGCGGACGCCCGTGGACGGGGTCTTCGCCCTGGGCGACGTCAGCTCGCCCTACCAGCTCAAGCACGTGGCCAACCACGAGTCCAAGGTCGTGGCCCACAACCTGCTGCACCCCGACGCCCCGCGCCGCACCGACCACCGGTTCGTGCCGTGGGCGGTGTTCACGGACCCCCAGATCGCGGCGGTGGGCCGCACCGAGCAGGAGTGCCGCGCCGACGGCGTCGACTACGCCGTGAAGATCCAGGCCTACGGAGACGTCGCGTACGGCTGGGCGATGGACGACTCCACGGGCTTCTGCAAGATCCTGGCCGAACGCGGGACGGGCCGGTTGCTCGGCGCGCACATCATGGGCCCGCAGGCGTCGTCGCTGATCCAGCCGCTCATCCAGGCGATGTCGTTCGGCCTCGGGGCACGCGAGATGGCGACCGGCCAGTACTGGATCCACCCGGCGCTGCCCGAGGTGGTGGAGAACGCTCTCCTGGGACTCGACCTGTAGCGAGCGACACCCGATCCGGGGCCACCTCGGGCGCCGAACACCTGGTGGACAGGCTGTTGGTAAGGCCGCCCTTCCCCGGACCGACGAGGTGCCCGACATGACGACCGCGGAGAACCCGACCCGACCGGCGGATACGGCCAGGCCGATCCTCGACGGCCGCCGGCCTGGGCATCACCGGCGGCTTCCACCGCTACGTCACCCACGGTTCGTTCAAGGCGAGGCGCCCGCTGCGGATCGCACTGGCCGTCGCCGGCAGCCTCGCCATGCAGGGTCCGGTGATCGACTGGGTGGCCGACCACCGGCGTCACCACGCGTTCTCCGACAAGGAGGGCGACCCGCACTCGCCGTGGTTGTTCGGCACCGGCCCGGGGGCGCTCGCCCGTGGGTTCCTCCATGCGCACACGGGGTGGCTGTTCGTCGTCTGGTCGGTCGCCACCCTGGTCGTCCCGACGGTGCTCGGGGGGCTGCTGACCTGGTCGTTGTGGGGCGGGTTCACGGCGCTGTTCTGGGCGGGACTCGTGCGCGTGGCGCTGCTGCACCACGTCACGTGGTCGATCAGTTCCATCTGCCACATGATCGGCGATCAGCCCTTCGCCGCCGGTGACCACTCCCGCAACGTCTGGCCGCTCGCGATCCTGAGCTTCGGTGAGTCGTGGCACAACCTGCACCACGCCGACCCCATCTGCGCCCGCCACGGCGTCCGGCGCGGGCAGGTCGACATCTCCGCGCGGGTGATCCGGGTGTTCGAGAAGCTCGGCTGGGCCCACTCCGTCCGCTGGCCCACGGCCCGCCGCCTGGAGAAGCTCGCCCGTCCCTCCTGAGCGACGGCCATGATCGCCGCCTGCGGTACAGGAGCTGCACCCCCTGCAGGTCCCGCACCGCAGACGGCGATCATGAACTCAGCTGCTCCCGGGACACGGACGGGCCGTCGGCGGGGGGAGGGGGAACGGGGGCCGGGCGGACCGCCGGGTCGTACGGGATGGCGGGGGGCTTCTCGCCGCGGATACCGCCGAGCAGGGCGGTGACGTCGTTCATGATCGCCGTGGTGACGGCGTCCAGTGCCGTACGGGTGCGGGGCCCGCCGAGCCAGGCCGAGAGGTCGACGGGCGGTCCTGCCACGATCGTCACGCGGCGACGGGGAAGCAGGAGCGGGCGGCCGCTGCCGGGGGGCAGGACGTCCTGGCTGCCCCAGTTGGCCACCGGGATGACGGGTGCGCCGGTGACCAGCGCGATCCGCCCGATGCCGTTCTTGGCCCGCATCGGCCAGCCGTCGGGGTCGCGGGTGTAGGTCGCCTCGGGATAGAACGCCACGATCTCCCCGCGCTCCAGGGCGGCGACGGCGCCGCGGTAGGCGTCGCCCGCACGCGCCGTCTCGCGGTAGACGGCGATGTGGCCGCCCTTGCCCAGCACCGACCGGACGACGGGCACGTTCCACAGCGCCGCCTTCGCCAGGTAGCGGGGCATGCGGCCGTGCGAGATCGTGAACGCCGTGTCGAAGATCGGGTCGGCGGACGATACGTGGTTCATCGCGAGCAGCGCCCCACCGCTGCGCGGCAGGTGTTCACCGCCCCGCCAGCCGATCCTGGTCCCGAACATCGCGAACGGCCAGATCAGCGCGATCGCCAGCCCGAACCAGAACCCAGAGTCACCCCACTTCCGAGTGGCGGTCAGCGCGAGCTTGCGCCAGACGGTCAACGGTCGGATCCCCATGCTTCCTCCTCCTGCCCGCTCGCATCATTCCCTGCCGGTAGGCCTTCGTGCCGGGACCGCGCGGCGGACGTCAGTGCTGTGACGTCGGCCTGGGACGACCAGCTGTGACGACCAGCTGTGACGACCAGCTGTGACGACCAGCTGTGACGACCAGCTGTGACGTCGATGTGGGTCGCGCCGACGGAACACCCGGCCACACTGACATCGCATGCCTCCATCGTCGAGAGGTCTCCATCGTGCCCGAGAAGTCCCCCCTGCCCCGCCTCGAGGTCGTGGGTCGGGCGCACGCCGCGCCGTCGGCGGTGGTGCTGGTCCTGCACGGCGGGCGGGCACACAGCCGCGAGAGCGGCGAACGCAAGCGGCTGACCTACCGCAGGATGATCCCGTTCGCCCACGACCTGGCCCGCCGACGCCCAGCGCGACCAGCTCGACCTGATCTGCCGCAGGCTCGGCCTCGAGCCCGGGATGCGGCTGCTCGACGTCGGCTGCGGGTGGGCCTCGTTGCCGATCCACGCCGCGCTGCACTACGGCGTGACGGCCGTCGGCGTCACGCTGTCGTCGGAGCAGCGCGCGTTCGGCCAGGCGCGGGTGGCGGAGCTGGGCCTGTCGGACCGCATCGAGATCCGGCTGCAGGACTACCGGGCCGTCGGAGGGGACGCGAGCCCCGACCGACCCTTCGACGCGATCGCCTCGATCGAGACGGGCGAGCACGTCGGGCAGGTGGCTCGACACGCTGCAGGACCGGAAGGCCGAGGCGGTCCGGCTGATCGGCGAGGAGCAGTACCGGGTGTGGCTGCTCCACCTCGCGGGCGCGGCGCTGGCGTTCGAGGAGAACCGGATGGGCGTGCACCAGATCCTCATGGTGCGTCCCGACGCGGACGGCCGGTCGGGCCTGCCGCGGGGCCGCACGTCGACGCTGGGTCGTGACCCTGAGTCCGATCACGGTTCCGCGTGCAACGGCGTCGCGACGAACGGTTCCGCGCGCGCGGCCCTGCCCGAGTCGACACGATAGTCGTCATGGCCGACTTCCCCTGGGGTGCGGCGCTGACCAACCTCTGGGTCACCGCCACCGTGATCGTCGTGACGTTCCTCGTGGCCCTGTTCGTGGCCGTCCGGGTGCGGGGTGGGCGTCACGACGGGATCGACGTCGTGTGGGGCGCCGGTTTCGCACTCGTCGCCCTCACGACGCTGGTACTGGCCCTCGGCGACGGCGACCTGTGGCGCCAGCTGCTCATCACGGCCCTGACGTCCGTCTGGGGCTTCCGGCTGGCCTGGCACATCGAACGGCGCAACCGCGGGACGGCGGAGGACCGGCGCTACATCGACATCGCGGCCCGCGCTCCGGGCAGCCCCGTGGTCCACATGGTCCGCAAGGTCTACCTCCCGCAGGCCGTCATCATGTGGGTGGTGTCGCTGCCGGTGCAGCTGGGTCAGTACGGGTTCGCCGACGGGTGGCTCGCGATCGTCGTCACGGTGCTCGGGGTGCTGTCGTGGGTGGTCGGCTTCGTCTTCGAGACCGTCGGTGACGCCCAGCTCGCCGCGTTCCGTGCCGACCCGGCCAACCGCGGCCGGGTGATGGACCGCGGACTGTGGCGCTACACGCGCCACCCCAACTACTTCGGCGACGCGGCGGTCTGGTGGGGCCTGACCCTGCTCGCTCTGCACCACCTGCCCGGCATGATCGGGCTCGTCTCCGCGGCGCTGATGACGTGGCTGCTGGCCAAGGGCACCGGCGCGAAGCTGCTGGAGTCCTCCATCGGCAACCGGCGCCCCGGCTACGTCGACTACGTGAGGCGCACCAGTGGTTTCCTCCCGTGGCCGCCGAAGAACGTCCTGTCCTGATCCGTCCCACCCACCCCAGGAGAACCCGTATGAACCCCGGCGACCAGGTCGGCGACTTCGAGCTCAAGGACGAGACGGGCACGCCCCGGACGTTGAGCTCGCTGCTGGCCACAGGTCCTGTCGTGCTCTTCTTCTACCCGATCGCCTCCAGCGGTGGCTGTACGCAGGAGGCGTGCCACTTCCGTGACCTGGCCGCAGACTTCGCCGCCGTCGGTGCGCAGCCGGTCGGTATCAGCACCGACGACGTCGCCAAGCAGCAGGTCTTCGCCTCCGCCCACTCACTGGGCTACCCGCTGCTGTCCGACGAGGGCAACAAGGTCGCCAAGGAGATCGGCGCCCACCGCTGGTTCATGGTCGGCGGGCTGCGCACGAGGCGCATGACGTTCGTGATCGGGCAGGACCGCAGGGTCATCTCCTCGATCGCGAGCGAGACGAACTTCGACATGCACGCCGACCAGGCACTGGAGATCCTGAAGAAGCACAAGGCCGCGGCATGACCCGCGCGGTCAGCGCCTCCACGGTCGTCGGCGCGGCACCGCAGGCGGTGTTCGACCTGCTCGCCGACCCGTGCCGGCACGCCGAGTTCGACGGCTCCGGCACGGTTCGGGACGCGGTCACCGGACCGGAGCGACTCACCCCCGGTGCCAGGTTCGGCATGAAGATGCACGCGGGGCTCCCTTACCAGGTGAGCAACACCGTGGTGGAGTTCGACGAGGGCCGCCGGATCTCCTGGCGGCACTTCGGTCGGCACGTCTGGCGCTACGACCTGGAGCCGGCGCCGGGGGGCACGAAGATCACTGAGACCTTCGACTACGCGCCCGCCCTGGCCCCGTGGGTGCTGGAACTCGTCAGGGCCCCGCAGCGCAACCTGGTGTCGATCCGTGCCACGCTGGAGCGGCTGGCCGAGATCTTCGGCCCACCGCCGGGCTGACTCCCACCTGGCGGGCCCCACTACGTCCTGCCACGGGCGCGGGCGTAGTGCCGGCCGGCCTTGGCCCGGTTGCCGCAGGTCTCCATCGAGCACCACCGGCGTGTCCCGTTGCGCGACGTGTCGAGGAAGTACAGGACACAGGCCGGGTGGGCGCAGCGACGCACCCGATCCGGACGTTCCACGAGCAGCCGCAGGTGGTCGACCGCGGCGTCCCGGGCCGGCCGCCGGGCGGGGTCGATGTCGACGGTGCGATCGGGTCCGTCCGGCCCTAATGGGCAACCTCGACCCGGCGGGCGACGCGCGGGTGGCGGCACCGATGTGACGATCGATCTGGCCGACGCGAACGGGATCGTCAACTCCGCCGCCGCCGCGATCACCGCGACCTGATTGCTCCCCAGCGCCCTCCCCTCCCCGCGAGTCGGGGTCTGGGCGCGCGCGAGTCCGGGTCTGGGCGCGAGGGAGCCGGGGTCTAGATGCGCGCGAGTCGGGGTCGAAGTGCCCGGTCAGGCGACGGTGAGGATCTCCGCGCCGTCGGCGGTGACAAGAACGGTGTGCTCGAACTGGGCCGTGCGGGACCGGTCCTGGGTGACCACGGTCCAGTCGTCGTCCCAGATGTCGTAGTCGATGCCGCCGAGGGTGATCATGGGCTCGATCGTGAACGTCATACCGGGCTCGAGCACGGTGTGCACATCCGGCTCGTCGTAGTGCAGGACCACGAGCCCGCTGTGGAAGCTGCGCCCGATCCCGTGCCCGGTGAAGTCGCGCACGACGCCGTAGCCGAAGCGCTTCGCGTAGGACTCGATCACGCGGCCGACGACGTTGAGCTCCCGGCCCGGCCGCACCGCCTTGATCGAGCGCATCATCGCCTCACGGGTGCGCTCGACGAGCAGGCGGTCCTCCTCGGAGACGTCACCGGCGAGGAAGGTGGCGTTCGTGTCGCCGTGGACGCCTCCGATGAACGCCGTGACGTCGATGTTGACGATGTCGCCGTCCTGGACGACGGTGGAGTCCGGGATGCCGTGGCAGATCACCTCGTTGAGGCTCGTGCAGCACGACTTCGGGAAGTTCTTGTAGCCCAGCGTCGACGGGTACGCGTCGTGGTCGACGAGGAACTCGTGGACCACGCGGTCGATCTCCTCGGTCGTGACCCCCGGCGCCACCGCCGCGCCACCGGCGGCCAGGGCCTGCGCGGCGATCCGGCCCGCCGGGCGCATGGCCTCGATCACCTCGGGCGTCTGCACCCACGGCTCGGTGCTGCGCGCGGGCTTGGGCCTGCCGACGTACTCCGGGCGCGGGATGTGCGCCGGAACCGGGCGGATCGGCGAGACGACACCGGGAACGAGCAGCGTGCGGGCGGACATGACCCCAGTGTAGGTCGGAACCAGGGCAACCCGGATCCCCGTAGGTCGGACCGGTGCAGGTCGGACCCACCCGGCGGGAGGCGATCAGCGGACGCGCTGAGCCACCCCGTGCGCCACAGCGACCGACAGCGCCCGCCAGCCCAGCAGCAGCACCGCGAGGGCGACGACCGTGACCACGGCGAAGCTCACCGGCAGTCGTCCGGTGAAGCCCGCGCGCAGGGCCAGCCCGATCACCACCGTGCCGGCCAGTACGACCGCACCCGCACGCAGACCCGCGGGTCGGTCGCGTACCAGTGGTGTGGCCCAGGCCACCGCGAGACCGACGAGGAACGGCACGGCGGTGGCGAGCAGCCCGATCACGTCGTCGGCTTCGGCGTGGCTCGTCCGACCGACGGCCGCGAACACCACGACGGCGACGACATCGGCCGCGAGCGCGAGTGCCGCGATCCGGGTGTAGCCCATACGGCCCAGTGTAGGCCCCCGGCGCGGGCCCGTGTCCCGCCGTTGGGGTATCGCCACACCACCAAGGACCGGGCCCGCCGGTACCGGGTTCCACGCTACCGGGCCGCGAGGAAGCGCTCGGCAGCCGCCACCGCGGGCTCGGACGACCCGCTGTCCACGACGAGGACGGCGAACGCGACGTCGCCCCGGTACCCGACGAACCACCCGTGGGCCCGCCCGTCGTTCGTGAACTCGGCCGTTCCGGTCTTGCCGTGCACCTCGCCGAGCCCGGCCAACCGGGCGCCCGTGCCCTCGGTGACGGCGGCGCGCATCATCTGGCGGAGCTGGTCGACGGCGGCGGGGTCGGGAGCCGTCCCCGGCTTCACGACCTGCGTGGGACGCCCGCGGACGAGCTCGGGCACCACCGGTGTCCCCCGGGCCACCGTCGCGGCCATCAGGGCCATGCCCAGCGGGCTCGCCAGCACCTGGCCCTGGCCGATCCCGTTCTCCGCGCGCTGCACGACGTCGTCGGAGACGGGCACGGAACCGGTGATGGTCACCATCCCCGGGATGGCGTAGTCCGCACCCAGGCCGAGTCCCGCCGCCGCGGCGGGCAGGGCGTCGGGCCCGAGCTGCGAACCGATCTGCGCGAACGTGGTGTTGCACGACCGGGTGAACGCCGTGAGCAGCGGCACGGTGCCGAGGTCGAAGCCACCCGCGTTCGGCACCGGACGGCCCCCGATCACGATGGTGCCGGGACACGCGACGGGCGAGGTCGTGGTCAGGCCGGTCGCGGTGATCGCGGCCACGGCCGTGGCCATCTTGAAGGTCGACCCGGGCGGGTAGCGGCCGGTCAGGGCCA